>Ga0209538_1001688_pt1 | contig 11536 bp, 14 predicted proteins | sample BarGraNGADG00211_2_FD_184492 | JGI IMG/M metagenome (GOLD analysis project Ga0209538, IMG submission 184492) | Arctic peat soil microbial communities from Barrow, Alaska - Barrow Graham LP Ref core NGADG0004-211 (SPAdes) (version 2) | ecosystem: Environmental > Terrestrial > Soil > Wetlands >... | reverse complement strand
CGAACCCCTAGGTCTGAGTTTGAATCTCAGTAGGAACTCCAGAGCGGGCTTGGTGTAACAGTAACATGATAGTCCTCCAAACTGTGGATACGAGTGCGATTCTCGTAGCCCGCTCCATACATGATTACAAGGTCGCAAAGGTGTTACCCAAGATACCAAAGATACCATCGTGGCGGCCCAAATATACGGCCTGTTGGTGTAACAGCAGCACGCAAGCTTGTCAAGCTTGTAGTCAGAGTGCAAGTCTCTGATAGGTCGCCAGTGAGGGTTTCGTCTAACAGCAGGATTGGGGATTTTCAGTCCTTAGATTAGAGTGCAAATCTCTAAGCCCTTGCCATATAAATGTGTTTGTGTTTTACCGCTGCGGATAATGGTACAAATTCTTCCCGCAATCATGGCAATAGAGTGCGACAGGGTGAGAGTCCAAGCGGCACTTGGCGGTCATGTTCAAATGTCCTTATCGTCTAGAAGAAGGATTTGGGATTCTCAGTCCCACGAGCAGAGTGCGAATCTCTGTGAGGACACCATTATTCAAGTAGCATTATTCTAGTAGAATAAATGTGCTTTCTGTAGCTCAACGGTAGAGCTCCGGCTTGAAACACCGGGAGTAGTCAGTCCAATTCTGACCGAAAGCACCATATGGGGAGATGCAGTCTACCATGCATGGCAAGAGGCTATCCCCACCTAGGCCCTTATAGTTTATCGGCAGAACTCCACATTGGTAATGTGGTAAGGGAAGTCCAATTCTTCCTGAGGGCTCCATTTGTTTTTGTTAAATCGAGTTCCGGGACACGTTGCACACCTCTAAGGCGCAACCTCTGCCGGTTCACACCGCTCTGCGACCGGGGCAACCGGCTTGACGCCGGAACCTAATAAGACCAGCGTCTCTTTAACACCTTGAAGCGAACAGTGAGCAAGCTGGCTGCAACCCAGTTGTATGCGGTGCAACTCCACACAAGGTGTCCATTTGTTTTTTAAGCCCTCTATCGTTTAATGGCAGGACGGCTGTCTTGTAAACAGCGGATGTAGGTTCAATCCCTACTAGGGGCTCCACATACTGGCGTAGCTCAACCCGGCAGAGCATCTATCTTATACATAGGGGGTTGGTAGTCCGAATCTACCCACCAGTACCATTATAAAAGGGGAACTCAGTGAAATATACTGTCATCGCAGTTGAGAAGGTTCCGAAAGCATTATTGCTGGCTTATGAAGGGGAAGTAGGGTGTAAACCCTATGGTCTTACTCGTCTTCCCAAGGGACACGATGGATTCCAGAAGATTGAGGTTTTGATTCAGGAAAAGATGTCCAGTTACGATACGAGGATGGCCCTTGCTCACGAACTGTTCCACGTTTTTCAGTGGTTAACAGAGTGTGATGAAGAGGAAGATAAAATCTATGAGATTGCCGCAGTTATGGTCAAGGCTCTCGTAGAGAAAAAGAAGAAGAAGGCATAGATGCCACCCCTAAAAAACAGACTAATGAGCGATACGCTTAAGAAGATAGCAGAGAAGAGGGGAATGATAGCTCCCCACACGGCTACGGTCAAGAAACCAATTCCCGCTGACTCTGCTGCTCCCGATAAGAGTACCTATTACGATTTGAGGAAAGACGTACCCACTTCCAAGGATAAGGGAATGAAGAAGGATTTGGGGCTTACTCCATATTATTATGAACGCTCTTGGGATGAGGTAACACACTCATATGTGACTGTTCCAAGGCGCTTAATCAAAAAGACCTAAACTCCCATAGCTCAACAGCAGAGCATCGGGCTTTTAACCCGTTGGCAGTGGGGGCAGCACTCACTGGGAGTACCAAAGCTTCCTTAGTATAGCAGCATTATTCCGCACTCGTAATGCGGGGAGGCTGGTGCGATACCAGCAGGAAGCTCCACTTGTCGCGGGTTGGTGCAAAAGAAGCATACGGGGTTCATACCCCCACGATTTGAGTGCAACTCTCAAACCCGCCACCACATATGAGTTTCGTTTAACAGCAGGACACTCGGCCCCAACCCGAATAGCGAGGGTGCAAATCCTTCAACTCATGCCACTTTACAAGGAGTATTTGATGCTGATTGATTATAAGGTAGATTACGACCTAGCAAAGAAAAGAACTGACGAAAAGGTCACAGACTGGAAACGCTTTAGAGAAAAGTGGCTAGGTAATCTGTGGGGCGACATCAACACAGACCCTGACGCATCAAAGCCTGAAATCAATTACATCAAAACCAATGTGGAGCAGCTTGTCGCTATGCTTCAACTCAAGAATCCAGAAATCAACATAGAGCCCGTAGAGGGTGGAGATGTTGAATCAGCGGCGGGTCTCGCCACACTAATCTCAAACATTTACGAACGCAAGAGGGTTTCTCAAGAGTTCACCGAAGCTACTAGAGATATGGTTCTCTATGGCGTAGGCTATGTGGGTATTCTTTGGGATAAGGATGAAGACCTAGGGTATGGCAATATAAGAGCCAACGCTATCTCGCCATTCAACATTTTCCTAGACCCTCTTGCCAAGCGTGTGAGAGATGCCGGATATGTCCATATCAAGTCACTCAAGTCTCCGGTAGAGGTATACACTCAATATGGAGTTGAGCTAGAAGATTCAGCAACTGACGATTTCACTGGTCAGAAGGGTGTTGAGATTAGGGAATCTTGGTACAAGCCTAGCAAGGTGTTCCCAAATGGAAGGCACATTATCTGGACGGACTCACAGACCCTCCTAGAAGAGGACAATCCGTATGCCTTTGGAAAGATTCCTATCGTTGACATTGTAGGAGAAGGTCTCAGCACCGGGGACATTGGTTCTCTTGTAAAAGACCTTATCGGATTACAGGACGTTTTCCAAAAGACTATTGGTTTCATATTTGACAACTTGAGGTTGACAAATAACAACCAATACTGGACAGACGATGAGACGGTACCAAATCACCTTCCGGCTTCTCCGGGTTATGTTCAACACATCAATCCAGAAAGGAAGTTGGAAGCATTCCCAATCCAGCCCGTAGGTTCAGGCTGGTTCAATCTAGCATCTATGGCGCAATCAATGTTTCCCGACATATCCGGAAATCGTGAACAGAATTCCGGGTCTAGCTCACAAGGAATCGTTGCCGCCTCCGCTATCGTAGCACTTCAGGAAGCCGGAAGAACCCGCAAAGAAGTCCGTGCAGACAATGTTGCTCAAGCTGTCAGCGATTGGGGCTCATATGCAGTGTCCATGCTTGGACAATACTATGACATCGCTCGCTGTCAGAGAATCTTGGGCCAGAGTACACCACCGACCCTTGCAATGTTCCTATCCGACCCTACCTCATTCCTATTTGACGTAACAGTCATGTATGCTGAGGCTCTCCCTGAGGATAAATCAGCTAGATTGAATATCGTTATGCAGCTCGTCAATGCCAAGATTCTAACGCCAGTTCAAGCCTTCGCCGTTGTAGGCGACAAGACCTTGAAGAGGGCCGTAGAAGCATCTCAGGCAGAGATACAGCAGCAGATGGCACAAGTAGCAGCTCAACAGATGCAGGCGGGCGGTATAGCCGCACCGCTAAAACCAAGTGGATAACGAAATGATTAAGAAGTTCTTGGGGGAGAACAAGCCCCTAAAGACGAAGAAGCACCCACTCAATCTAGATAAGAACAAGAAGAAAAAGGAAGAGGTCGCACATGGCAAACGCTTTCGCTAATGGACTAAGGATGGTGGCTCAGAAGAGACCAATGGCTAAGCCCCCTATCGCTCAACCGGTAATGCCTCAGCCCGTTACCGCACAAATGCCAGTGCAAGGACTGAATCCTAGACCACCCACTGAATCGGGGTTTCCTACTCCTACGGCAACTCCCGGCGTACCGCCGGTGACTCCGCAAGCAGTTAGGCCGCCATCATTGATTCAGGATACACTGCGTAGACGCAGAGAATTAGGAGTATAGGAGACTAAAATGCCACTAGGACAAGGAGCGTCACCAGTTAAGGACGCAATGTTAGGATTTCTCAATAAGGGAAACACAGGTGGAGCACAGGCCGGAACGCCAAATGCTCCAATGGCACCAGAAGCGATGGGTGGAATTTCAATTCCAGCATCACAGTTAGGGCCAGTAGTAGAGGGTGACACCGTTACCCTTACCGTTACAGCAGTAGATGGTGAGAACGTCTCTCTTCAAAAGGCAGACGCAGCACCACTACCAGAAGCACCCGGAGCGCCAGCTCTACCACCACCCCCTCTATAAACTAGGAGTATTATGCCAATTGACAGCTATGACCAAGCCTCTAAGGACTACACGGCAGCATCTTCACAGCAACCTTCAACCGAAGTAAGTTCTGTGACAGTAGCACCGGAACCCACGGAAGAGCAGTCAGTTCAGAATGACGCATCAGCACCTGCCGCCGAAGGCGAACCGCAGGTAGCGCCCAACTGGAATCCGCAAGATTTCTCTTTTAAGGCAGACGGACAGGTTAGAACGGCAAAGGATAAGGAAGAAGCTATAAGCCTCATGTCCTTAGGTTTCCACTACAATTTCCGTGCACAAAAGCTTAACCAGAGAGAGGCCGCCCTCTATGCGAGGGAGGAAGCTCTTAAGGCTCAGCCAGCTCAACCAGCACCACAGCAGCAGCCAGAAGAAGAGTTTAACCCATTTGCACCTGTAGCACAAAAACCAAACCAGAATTCGACTGCCCTAGAGCAGCGTCTGGCACAGCTAGAACAGCTAATGACAGCGCAGACGGAGAAACAAACCACTACCGATGCGACACAGTATGCAACACAGGTGACAGATTTCGCGGGCTCTCTTGCTAAGGACTACTCTATGTCTAAGGAAGAGATTGACGAGTTTATTTGGTCAGCTATGCAAGTAGCAGATAACTTCAAGGATATGGACGACCTAAAATCGTTCTTCTATAAGACCCATCCAGAAGCCCCGGAGAAGCGTGCTAAGATTATTGCGGAGCAGGACATCAGCAAATTTAAGAAACAGATGTCTCGCAACACGATAGTAAATGGTACAGCCGTGGGCAACACTCCCACAACCAAAAAGCCAATAACAGACTACGATTCCGCTTATGAAGGTGCTAGATTAGATTCTAGAATCGGTAACGCAAAGGGGATTGAGTAGTCTCTCATACAAAGGGAGAAGAATTAAATGCCTATTCAGACAGTTCAAACCGCTTCTCCGCTTGGTGTAGCATATACCAACGCGGCAGAAAGCGTTATTTCAGACCTCAACATTGCTACTAGGGATTATTTCCTTCCAGCACTTGTTGACCAGATTTGGAAAAAGAATACCCTTCTTGACATTCTCGTAAGCAAGCAGAAGAAGATTGGAACCGGACGCAAGATTGTTCTTGACCTTGAGTACGGTGACAGCATGAGTGGTGGAGCTTACACCAAGACCGACAAGCTGGACATCGTTCCAACTGAGTCACTTGGACAGGCAGAGTTTGACTGGGCCCACTACTGGGCTGGTAACTCTATCTGGAAGTTTGACGAGCTACAGAATGCCGGTAAGGAACAGCGTCTCGACCTTCTTAAGATTAAGGTCAAGGCTATGGAAAAGAAGATTCGCAGAGACATCGCACAGGACTTGTTTGTCACTGAGGCAGCTCACGTTGCCGGACATATCAGTTCTATCAATCAGGCCATCGTAGAGCAGGCAAATGTCTATGGTGGAATCCAGCGCTCAGCCGCTAACTTCTGGTGGAAGGCACCTACCAGAGCACTTAATGGCCCCCTTACTCTAGAGGCCCTTGAGCAGGCTCTCGTTGAGAGTGCTCTTCTAACTAATGAGCCAGCAGACCTTATCGTCATGAACAAGCACGCTTTCAATTCTTACTGGAAGCTCGTTACCGACAAGACGGTATGGAATGACAAGGCAAAAGACCCCGGACTCGAAGCCCCACCATTCGGAAAGGCAAGAATCATTTGGGATGCCAATGTTCCCGATGACAGTGGTGTTGCTGGAGCTAACCATAGCAATATGTACTTCCTCAATACCGACCACATCTTCATGTACTCTCACCCTAAGGATAGCTTCACCTTCTCAGGATGGACTGACATGACGAACATTGAGGGACAGCGCAGGCTTGACGGGCGTATCTTCTGGACGGGCAATCTTATGACTGACCTTCCTCAGGCTCACTACACTCTAACAGCTGTAGCTGACCACGCCTAACCTTAACTAAGTTAAGCTAAATGGGGGCGGCTAAATACCGCCCTCATCACGACGGAGACACGAGAGCCCATGAGCGCTAAGCGTGAATAAGGAGAAACAAAATGGCTGAAACTCTTAAGTATACCGACCTTCAAGCGCAGGGTGGAACCCCAAATCCTATCGTTGGAACCGCAAGATATGGAAGGGTTAATACCGCTACCGCAAAGTACGCCTTTGGAACCTTTAACGCCAGCGGCCTTCTACCCGGACTTTACATTCCGGCGGGCTCTGTTGTTCTAGGCGCTCTCGTAAGTTTTGACACTGCTTTCACCGGTACCGCAGGAGATAAGTTTGGACTCAAACTCGGTAGCACAAGCGGAACAGAGCTTATCGCAGACACCGTTACCACTCTAGCGGCTCTTGCTGATGACGCAGTTCTTGGAGGCTTTACTGTATTTGCAAAGGCAAAGACCAACCAACAGATTTACGTGACCTTCACGGGAACGGCCTTCACGGCTGGTTCTGCCACCGTTACCATTTTCTACGCTTCAAACGACAGAAGCTAAACTAGCTTCAATTTTTAGGGGGCAGCTCTACATAGTGTGGGGTTGCCCCCATTTGCATTTTAAATCGGAGTTATCTATGGATAAAGACGTGAATGAAAAGGAAGAGCGCAGGATGAGTGACCCGTCAGCCAACGTACTTCAACTGGTTGGAAACGCCGTCAAGTATCTAGAAGACCTACATAGGCAAGGGATGGAAGCTTATAACGAAAGATTACAAGCGGCCATCAGCACTTCGCAACGAGAGAGAGCGGCAGAAACTGAAAGAATCAACGCCCTACGTGCGGTTGATGTTCAGGCAGTCTCAATTGCTAACGACAGAGCTATCAAACAGGCCGAAGTTCTAGCTACTCAAGTTGCACAATCTGCAGAAGCACTTAGAATCTTGGTTGCTCAAACAGCCTCAACGATTGCAGTACAGCTTGCACAGGTTACAAATCAGTTGATAGAACGTATAGCCGCTTTGGAAAAGGCTAGATATGAGGACGTAGGGAAAGATAAAACCACAGACCTTATGCCTGCACAGGTTCAGGCAATACAGACCGCACTGGCAGAATCTAGGGGTAAGCAGGGTATTTCTGTTCAGTTAGTGATAGCCATTGCAATTGCCTTTATTGGTATTGCCGTGTTTATCATTGAAACATTCCTGCGTTCAGGAGCCGTAAAATGACACTTGACGAGAAAGCAAGAACGTTTGCGAAGTTACACCAGACCCACGATGGTGGAACTTGGCATCTATGGTGTGCAGCACTCATGTACCGTATGTGTGCTGCTTATGGTGCCGGGCCCATTCCAGTTCCCGCATCTGCAAAGATTGCCGGTGACTTGGCCGGGAAGTTAAATCTTGACTACACGAAAGCCCCCATTGGGGCATTTCATTACTGGTCATGGGGTGGCGATGGACACGTGGGATTGGACACAAAGGGTGGAGGAATGCACGTGTTTATGGCAAGTTCTTTTATTAGTGAAGCGATTGGCAACTCTATCGGTTTTCAATCAGTCACTGGGTATACTCGAAACGGGGCCTATCCCTACCGTGGCTGGTCAATGCTATATGGCAAGAATGGAAAGATAACTCAGGAGATAGTAGTGATAAAACCAACAGCGCCGCCAGTCGTTGTAACGTCAACAAGAAGTCTCGCGGAGCAAAAGCTTATTGACCTCAAGATTATTGACCCCGGAATGGACGTTCACGGTGTTCCCTCTTGGGGAGCCATCTTCTGGACGCTCTATCGTCTGCTCGTGTTTTTGAATAAGGCATAAGGAGAATATATGGATTGGACTCAGGTATCATTAGCAATTGTAGCTCTTATCAGCACCATCATTGTCACACTAGCTCCCATAATAGTTACGGCAGTTATTAATGCTCACACGGCAAGGCTCATAGAGGTAAAAACGCTTGCTGACAACAATCAGGATATCGCCAATGGAATCGTGGCGGTTGTCCAGAATGTGTATAAGACCTTCACCGGCGGTGAGAAGTTCCACAAGGCGTTCGAGAAATTGGACGCACAGCTTCATCTTCCGGCTGGTCAAACACAGCAGCTCATTGAGCAGGCTGTGTCGGGATTGACCCTTGCTTGGGGTGAGGCATGGACGAAGCTTGGCGAACCATCAACAACGCCCGTGCCGTTTAACTATCCCATTCCCACCAATACACACCAAGACGACGCTGACAAAGACCCAGTATAATTGCAAGGTGGGGCAGCTAAATACTGCCCTGCCTGCATCTAAAGGATGAACATGAAACCAGAGAGATTAGCTCAGTACAATACCTTCCAAGAAAACCACTTGGGATTTAAAGGAATTATCGCGGGGGTTGCTGACGAACTTATCCCTGATGGTTACGTTCCTGATATGCAGAATTTGAAGATAAGGGTTGACGGGATAGCCGAGACCGTTGTAAATCCTCAATCTATAACCCCACCAGCCGGGGAAGGCGCTACCACGAGAAAGGAACTCAAGTCAATCTTCGTGTGGCAACAGGATGATGGAACCAACGTCTTGCTCGTGCAGTATGGCCCAAATCTCTATCGTAGAGACGTTGACCACTGGCACGAGATTCTGAATGGTGCGGGGCACGCATTCGGTACATCTACGGAAAAGGCAAGCTATGCTGGCGGTATGATGGACGAACTTTATATCGTCAATAAAGATACCCAGTGCATGAAGCTCACCAATGCCTTTACCCTGACGACACTACCAAATGGGCCTAAGGGAAAGTATATTACCTTATGGAAGAATAGACTCTTCATCGGTTGCGTAACGGCCTTCTATGGCCTTTCTGCGACCACTTCTGCTAGTGGTTCGGCTGAAACATTGCCCTTTGGGGCGGCAAGTTCTGCCGTTATATGGAGTAATATCGGGCTTGTGGATGATATGCACGGTGGTGCCACGCACGATAACGGTTGGTACACCGGGGGTATTATAGCCCTTAGGACGCCAGAGAACTCTGCCTGCACGGGGCTATTACCTGTTCAGGAGAACCTTCTCATGTTCACAGAGAGTGCAATCTTTAGCTTCTCTGGATATGCAGAGTCAAACTTTAGTTCATTTGATTACTACCACGGAGCAAACACACCAAAGGATAATGCGGTTGCAGCTGCTGGCGGAGTATACTATGTCTCAGATGATGGGTTCTATGCCCTAAGCACGGAACCTAAGAAGATTTCTGATTCAGTTTCGCAATTGATAGACCCAACGGATGCACTTGTTAGCTGCACATACTTTGATAGCCGCGTCTGGTTTTGTACTGGACACACCCTTGTTGCACTCAATGTTGCAACAGCGGCTTGGGAGAAGTATCAATATGGAACACCGGGCCTTGAGACACAGGATATTATCTTTGCCGGAGACCATCTCTATCTCGGAATGGGAACCACCGGAAATGTCCTAGAACTTGATGTAGAGAGTGTAGAGACTCCGGGCTATAAGACTTGGTATCTAGCTACCCCAGTTCACAATCAGGGGATTACCTCGGGGGATAAGAGATATAAGACTCTCTTTGTCTACGCAAGGAATACGAATAGCCCCATATCCGCATCAAGTGAGCTTGATTATGGAGCGGGAAATCCAATATCTCCTGATATCGTTGGTCTAGAGATTAGAGAGGGATGGGGAACTATGCTTTGGGGCGCAGAGGCTACCTCTGGTCACGGGCACTGGACTGTCCTATCCGCAAAGATAGTCGTTTTCAAGAGAACTATTCTTGGTGACGTGGCGAGAACAATTAGTTTGAGATTTAACGGTAGTGGCGAGGCTGCTCTGCTAGGGTACGCCATTGTATATTCACCGAAAAGGAAATTTGGGGTTCGCTAAATGGGAATAATTACAAAGCCATATACCTTCGCAAGCGGAAGGGTTGTGGATGGCACTCAGGTTAATGCTAACTTCGACGCACTCATTGCAGGTATTGGTGACCAGACCACTAAGGTTGTCGGCCCCGTGTCTTTCACCGATAACGCCATCGTCAGAGCTGATGGTGCTACGGGGAAGTTGGTACAGAACTCATCCGTTATTATAGATGATGCAGGCAACGTCGGCATCGGAACGACGACACCGGGAGCGAAGCTAGAAGTTACCGATTCTATTGCGAATCCCTATGGAACACTTGGACGATATCAAAATCTATGGCTCTATAGTGAGGCATTTGGGTCAAGTGGTGGGGTGGGAGAATTTAACAATTGGGTAAAGGCCACAGTTACTGAGAATTTTATCGCCTCTCCAACCGGAGAAATAACTGGTGCAAAAATTACCAGCACACATGCTTTATGTAATATCAATTCTAGGATTGCCGCAACACCCAATCAGACCTACACGGGTTCTGTGTGGTTAAAAGAAGGAACATCAAACCACTCAAGAATTTGGTTTTCTGGTGGACTAAATGGGGGACTCGCTCAACAGAATATTGTCTCATTAGACGTTGTTCTCACCCCTATATGGACAAGGTATACTCTTGCCTGCACGTGTCCGCCCTCTGGCATAAATCAGTTAGAGATGGCATTTCAAGAATATGAGGTAGGTACATATTTTTACGCTTGGGGAGCGCAGATAGTAGAGGGAATAGAGTCCCTTCCTTATGTTCGTACGAACGGGGTTGCGATTGCTGCGGCATCGGGATTGTTCATAAATACTAACGGGTTCATGCCTCCACGCATGACGACAGCTCAACGTGACGCCATTGTTTCCCCGATAGAGGGGATGGTTATTTTCAATATCACGACCCATGTTCTCAACTTTTATTACACATCGTGGGCTGCGGTCTAGTTGAACGGAACTGAACAAAAGGGGAGTAATGACTAAACAAGAATTAACGGATAAATTAACAGACCTGCAACAGAAGAGACTTACTCTTGCGGCTAAACTTGACCAGATGACGCTACAACTAAGACCATTGGATGAACTTATTTCTCTTTTACAAAGAATGCTCGTTACATTGCAAACACAGGATGAACAGGAAAAGAGGCGCGTTCAAGCGGTTGCGGAAGAGACGAAGATAACGACGCCAATTACGGCGCGAGGGGTATAACGTGGCAAACATAGTAAAAACTTACACATTTGTGAACGGGCAGCCTGCCGACGCCACACAGGTCAATAAGAACTTTGATGACCTTCTTGCGGGAATCAACGCAACCGCACAAGCAGTGTGGCCCGTTGGTTCCGTCTTTACTTCCGTTGTTGCCACAAACCCCAATACCCTCTTGGGTTTCGGTACATGGGCGGGACTGGCGGCGGGGCGTGTCCTTGTTGGGTTGGATTCAGGTGATGCAAACTTTGACGCCGTAAAAGAAATAGGCGGGACTAAGACTGTGGCGGCTTCAGCACAATCATTTACGG
>Ga0209538_1001687_pt1 | contig 11537 bp, 18 predicted proteins | sample BarGraNGADG00211_2_FD_184492 | JGI IMG/M metagenome (GOLD analysis project Ga0209538, IMG submission 184492) | Arctic peat soil microbial communities from Barrow, Alaska - Barrow Graham LP Ref core NGADG0004-211 (SPAdes) (version 2) | ecosystem: Environmental > Terrestrial > Soil > Wetlands >... | reverse complement strand
AGTTCATCATTTTTTCTTCCGATAACTCTTTGGTGCAGTAGAACCACTCCTGATGTTTTTTGCTTTCCTTTTTGGTTTCTATGCGTTCAATGGCGATGCCAAGTGATTTGGCTGGTAATGAAATTGCTTGATCTTCCGTTTGAAGAGCCACAATTACCCGTTTCAGCTCATTATAATTAATGCCAAGAGATAGCGGATAATAAATTATAGCTCTGATCATGCATTCCGGATCGATAAAAAATACTGCGCGAACCGTTTTTGTATTGTTTCCGCCCGGTTGAATCATCCCATATTTTCTGGCAACTTCCATAGGATTGTCTTCAATCAATGGAAATTTTATTTCGGCAGCTTTCATGCCTTTGTATTCCGTTTTCTCTTTGATAGAGCTCAGCTGGGGAAGATGGCTCCGAAGTCCGTCAACCGATAAGCCTACCAATTCACAGTTGAGCGCTTTTAAGTCGTCGTACATGGTATCACCTGGCATAATTTCGGAGGTAGAAACATGGGTAAAATCATCAGAATAGCTGAATAGAATGACCCATTTACCAACATAATCGCTAGGAAAATAAATAGTACCCTGTGTTGTTACAGATCTAAATGCAGGAGCTTGCTCGCCAATACGAGGCATAGCATTTTCAGTTAGATTAAAGAAATCATCCATCTTTTAGTTCAGAATTAGGCTTGCGTCTTGTGATGAAGATTCTGATTAATAATTAGATATGCAACAAATAGAAACGTTGAAACAAGGAGTGCGATACCAAAATCGCAATAAATGGTACAGAAAAAATTATCATTTGCTCCGAAAATATTTGAAACAGAGCCGACAACAACCATGATTATCCAATCTAAAAAAAGAAAGGTTGGAATAACCAGAAGCAACTTAACCAATGAATTTTTCATTTTGAATAATTTTTATTTATGCTTAGATTTCTAATGTTAACTTTATCAAAACAAAGATAAGAAAAATATCAATAATGAGCAAATGCTCATTATATTTGTAACGAACATTTGTTCATATTATGCCAAGACCAAAAAGAATTCGAAAAATGAATAATCCCCCACATTTTAAGGGATTCAGACCTATTGGATTATCCGAAGAACACAATCCTGTAGTCATCAATTTTGAAGAGTACGAAGCCATTCGGTTAAGTGACTTTGAACTCAACGGACATGTCGAGGCCGCTCTCATTATGGGTGTGTCAAGACCTACCTACACACGTATTTATGAAAGCGCCCGGCGCAAAGTCGCGCAGGCTTTTGTTCTGGGAAAAACCATCGTATTTGAAGGGGGTAAAGTTTATTTCGACAGTGAGTGGTATTCGTGCATCAATTGCGGGTGTTGGTTTAATCATCCTGAGAAAGAACTTGAAATAAAGAATTGCACCTTATGTGGTTCTGCCGACATCGAACAATACCATCAAGGCCCACAGTCAGGTTCAGCTGATGATATTTGTATTTGTCCAACCTGTGGATTTGAAAAGGTTCATTTGCCTACAGCTCCCTGCAAAAGTGAGATTTGTCCGAAATGCAATTGCCAGATGATACGAAAAGGTACTCCCCACCTGCATGGAGCGGGAAATAAAAATTGTAATTAAAATAATCTGAATTTATGAAAGTAGCAATTACATCAACCGGGAACAATCTTGACTCATCATTAGACAGCCGTTTTGGCCGTTGCTCGTACTTTGTAATTTATGATACCATAAGTCATTCCACCGAATTTATTCCCAATCCAAACAATGAAAATATTGAAGGCGCTGGTTCCGCATCAGTTCAAATAATCGCGTCGCGGGGTGCTGAAAAAGTTGTGTCGGGGGAGTTTGGTACCAAGGTAAAATCATTGTTTGATAGTCTTAAAATTCAGTTGGTTGTTTTGAAAGATCCTGAAAAGAAGATCAGTGAAATTATTAAATTGTTGAACCACAAAAATTAATCGTTATGCCACGTTTAGACGGAACAGGCCCTGAAAAAAAAGGTTCTAAAACAAGCAGGGCACAGGGAAAATGTAGAATTGTACTCCAGGCTGAAGCCCTTGAAAAACTGGGTCATGGCATGGGGTTACGTCGAAATTCTGGATGTGGACAAGGACAAGTCAAACGCTTGCAAAGCGGTTTAAAATAATATCTAAAAATTAATTTATCATGAAAGTAGCAGTACCAACAAGAGGAAATGAAGTTGATGACCATTTTGGTCATTGCGAAATGTACACTGTGTTCAATATTGACGAAAACAATAAAATCATCAGTTCAACAATATTGCCATCGCCTCAGGGTTGCGGTTGCAAAAGCAATATTGCAGCCATATTGCAAGAAATGGGTGTAAGTATAATGCTTGCCGGTAACATGGGTGGCGGTGCATTAAACGTAATTAACAATCATGGAATTGATGTTTATCGTGGTTGCTCAGGCGATGTACACCAACTGGTTGAAACATTCCTGAAAGGGAATGTTGAAGATTCAGGCGAAGGTTGTCAACAGCATGAACATCATGAAGAAGGTCATCAATGTAACCATTAAAGCATGAAAGAAAAAGAAATCAAAGATTTGTATGACAGCCGTTCGCTTGAAATTATGCAAACTGCTGAAGATGCCTATGTACGTGGATCAAATAGGGTTCAGGAAATCAAAAACTATGCCCGCAAGGCCGGAATCAAACGAATTGGCATTGCTCATTGCGTCACGTTTCCGAAGGAAGCCGATGCGGTGAAACAATTCTTGTCAGACGAGTTTGTAGTTTATAGTGTTGATTGCAAATGCGGACATGTCACCAAGCAGGAAATGCTTGGATGCGAAGGCAATGGAATTATGTGCAACCCTTCCGGACAAGCCGAATTCCTGAAAGAAAACGACACTGAACTTAATATCTCTATGGGCTTGTGCGTAGGTCATGACATGGTTTTTAATCAAAAATCGGTTTCACCTGTTACTACCTTAGTTGTGAAGGAAATTACAAGCAAACACAACCCAATGGAAAGTATTCACAGACTAAAGTAAAATACAATGAGCGAATTTGATGCCCGTGCCCGAGAATGGGACAAAGATAAAATGCACATGGATCGTTCGGTGGCGATTGCAGCCGAACTCGAAAAAATGATACCACTTAATCCTTCCATGAAAGCCCTTGAATATGGAGCAGGGACGGGTATTTTAAGCTTTTTGCTGAAAGATCGGTTTTCGGAAATTACCCTGATGGATAATTCGCAGGAAATGATAAAGGTGTGTGTTGAAAAGACCGAATTCTACAGTACCAGACATATCCAACCACTTTGGTTCGATCTGGAACATAAGGATTTTGACGGCAAATTTGATCTTATTTACAATCAAATGGTTTTACATCATGTGAATGATTATGAAGCCATTATCCATACATTCTACACATTACTTAATCCGGAAGGATATTTGGCCATTGCCGATTTATACCAGGAAGATGGCTCATTTCATGGCCCAGATGTTAAAGTTCACTTAGGTTTTGATCCTGAAAAGCTTAAAGAAATCTTCAGGAATAATGGATTTAAGAATATTGTATACAAAACCTGCTTCGAAGTAAAGCGTGAGTCGGGGATTAGCTATCCGGTATTTTTATTGGTTGCACAGAAGTAAGACGACAAATTTCATTTTTGGAATCCATTCCGAAAAGTGGTTTTCGTCATTGCGAACGAAGTGAAGCAATCTTAAAACACACATTACCAATAGCATGAGATTGCTTCGTGCCTCGCAATGACGTGCTTTTTGACTTTTCTGTAGAAATTAATCCTCAGCTTGTTAAGATCTTTTCCATCGAGTTACGTTCTTTTTCAGAAAGGGAATCCATTTCGTCAATTGCATGTTGAATTTTGGTCTTAAAATTCCAACATGTCATTTGGCGTAACGAAAGGCGGCGGCCAAATTCGTAAGATGAAACATCCTCTTTTCCTTTGCATACCTGATAAGCGATATAAAATGCCTTGCTAATTGGGAATTTTACGCCATGAAAAACTGTTCCATTGGTAGCAGTTTCTTTGGCTTTACATTTGGTACAGCGACGCGAGAAGGATTCCTTTCCCGGACAGGAGTTGGTATTGCCACATTTCTTGCACAAAAATCCATTGGCCCATTTTATCCCAGCCAAAAATTCGAGACATTTATCGTCACTCCGAAACATCTCCTCCAGCTGTTCAGGACTAAGGCTATTGCTGAAAATCGTACTCATATTCTGTTTTTCTGATGCAAATGTAAAAAAATAGTGTCACCAATAAGATTTAAGTGTCATTAATGCGATTTAATGTTTTCTTTCATTAGTTTTGCAAGCAAATAATTTAGAAGAACGCTATGGAAAACAATTGCGAAGTTAAACCAAGCCCGGGAACATTCAAAGAGAATCTTAAAACATGGAAATTCTGGAGACCATTTTTAAGCGTTGCTATAGGAGCCCTCGCCGGATTTTCGTACTATCATTTTGTAGGTTGTTCGTCAGGAACTTGCGCCATTACAAGTAGTCCATACATGAGTACCATTTGGGGAGGAGCGATGGGTTACTTTTTGGTGAACAGTCCATGTGCCAGAGGGAGATGCTAAAGATTAAAAAAACAATAAAATAAGACCATGAAGAAAATACTGATTTCAATCTCGCTCGGGTTAGTGCTATTATTAAGCAACTGCAGTGCAGGTAATCCAGGCAAAACAAATAGTACCACAACATCCACATCAGGATCTGTAATTGTATTGACAAACGAAGTTTTTAAACAAAAGATTTTCAATTACGAATTGAATAAACAGTGGAAATTTGAAGGTAAATTACCCGTCATTATTGACTTCTATGCCAGTTGGTGCGGCCCTTGTCGACAATTATCGCCGCGCGTTGAAGAAATTGCAAAAGAATATGCAGGGAAGATTATCGTTTACAAAGTGGATACCGATGCTGAACAATTGCTCTCGCAAAATATGGGAATTCAAAGTTTGCCAACCTTATTATTTATTCCGGTCAATGGCAAACCTCAGGCTACAATGGGTGCTGTACCAAAAGAAACCCTTGTGAAAGCCATACATGAAGTTTTACTGGTGAAATAAATTTTCACAAATAGATGAAAAATTAAAAAAGCCGGTTTTTTGCATATTTATATTGTTCTAACTTTATCGTATGCAACACAAAGAAAATCCTTCCTACTTTGATTTATTCCTTTCTTTCTTCTGGATAGGATTAACCGGATTTGGCGGCCTTGCAATGACCGCACACATCCGTAGACACATTGTGGACAAACGGAAATGGCTGACCGGAAATACTTTCGATTCAGGTCTGGCGCTATGCCAGGTTATTCCGGGAGCAATTGTGATGCAGCTATCTGCTTATATCGGCTTGAAATTAAAGGGAATCAGAGGTGCTATTGTAAGTTTTATTGGATTTGGTCTGCCTGCATTTCTCATCATGTTCATTCTCTCGGTTCTATACAAACAATCCAGGAACATTGCCGGAGTGGAAATGGTTTTAAGCGGATTAAGGGTGGTTATCGTGGCTATTGTAGCCAATGCCGCGTATATTTTTGGTCAAAGAAATTTCAAAAATGTGAACGACTGGATCATTGCAGTGATTGCAGCCGGATTATTCCTGACCAAATTACATCCTGTTTTGGTATTACTGATTGCCTCGTCGTTAGGTCTGATATTGACAAAAAAAGATTTTGAGCCAACCGGGAAACTTGCTAAAGCACGAACGTTTAGGTTCTTCCTGATTTTGTTGATTGTTGTAGCCATCGTTGCATCCATTTTATTCTTTTTAAATAAGGAATATTTCACCTTGGCAACCATGATGTTACGTATTGACCTATTCTCATTTGGCGGAGGCCTGGCTGCGATGCCAATGATGTATCACGAGCTGGTCGATTTATTTGGCTGGTTTGATAAGAAAACATTTATGGACGGAGTCATTCTGGGACAAGTCACCCCAGGATCCATAATTATTGCCGCAACCTTCTTCGGTTATATGCACTTTGGAATTGTCGGCAGTATTATTGCTACTGTTTGTGTGTTTACACCTTCGTTCATGTTATTGATGGGTATCATTCCTTTTTTCGACAAGCTTAGGTCGTTTCCTCAGTTTAACAATGTAATCAATGGAATCTTGTGTTCATTCGTAGGTCTATTGGCAGTTGTTACATACCGTTTCACAATCGACATCCACTGGAATATCTTTAATATTATATTCACATTGGTTGCCTTTGTCTTGTTAGTAAGGAAAGTAGATGTTATTTGGATTATCCTTGGGGGTGTTTTAATATCCTTAATCATGTAAAAGAATAGGTTTTATATCTTTACAGAAAATAAATTAAGTATTTGTGAAATTACGATGAAAGTCAGAGACAGCGGAATGCCCGAAGAGATAATTTGGTCGAAGTTTTTCGACCCAATACTGATTTTGCAACAAATGGAAGTAACATCTGATTTGCAGACCATTGTTGATTTAGGCTGCGGTTTCGGAACTTTTTCAATTCCGGCTTCGCAAATGATAAAAGGCAAAGTTCATGCCTTTTATATTGACAAAGAAATGATTGGTCAACTACACGGCAAAATTGACCAAATGCATATTAAAAACATTGAATTGCACCTCGGGGATTTTATTACAGAAGGCACTGGTCTTCCCGACTCTTCGATAGACTTTGTTATGCTTTTCAATATTTTGCACCACGATATTCCGCATCAAATCCTTCGCGAAGTGCACCGCATATTAAAAACAGGTGCAAATGCCGGGATCATTCATTGGCGCAGCGACATTCAAACGCCGCGTGGTCCGGATTTGGATATTCGTCCAACTCCTGAACAATGTAAGAATTGGGCAATCGAATCAGGTTATACAATTCGTAAAGAACTGATTTTAGAACCCTACCATTTCGGGATAATTATTAATAAACTTTAAAACATAATCTTATGAAAATCGGAATAATTCTCGAAACCAAAGAGTATGAAAAAGCCTGGAATGCTTTTCGTTTTGCCGTAACTGCTAAAAAGCAGGGACACGAAGTGAAAGTATTCTTAATGGGCGAAGCTGTGGAATGCGAAGGACTAACCCACGAAAAATACAATGTCGACGAACAATTAAAGAAATTCATTGAAATAGATGGAGAAATTTTGGCCTGTGGAACTTGCCTGAAGTCGCGTCAACTGGACAGCATCGAAGCCTGCCCGATCTCAACAATGGTTGATTGCGTTAATGTGGTAGTATGGGCTGATAAAATAGTAACATTTTAAAAACAAGAAATCATGCAAAACGGAAAAATGATGGAAATGGTCATGCACCAAACAGAAAGTAACCTTACTGCCGAACAAATTGCCGGTCAGGTTGAAGCTGCATGTCAGAAATACAACCTTGCATTGCTACAGACCTACAATTACCACGAAATAGTTGAATCGAAAGGATTTCCCATTAAGCGTAAGGTATTTGTTTATAACATTTGTCAGGCAAAAACAGCGTCAATGATGCTCACGTCAAATCCTGAATTTTCAACATTTATGCCCTGTACTTTAGCGGTATATGAAGCTAACGGGAAATCGGTTCTTTCAACCATGAATATGGAACTGATGCTTGAGGCTGTTAAATCCAACAAAGAATTGCATAATCAGGCATCAAATCTGTTTAAGTCATTCACCCAAATGATGGACGAACTGGCTGCAGGAAAATAGTTTATCAGGCGCTAAGGTAATAATCCTGAAAAGCCGGAGCATTTCGTATGTTCCAGCTTTTCAGAGTTCAGCGAAGTCACTGCCATCCGCAAATGATCGATCATTATTTCGCCGTCGGTCATTTTGCAATTTATCCTTTTTTGCTTATTTCCATCAATTCTTTGTGATTGACAACCACAATATCTTTTTCATGCAGTTCAATCAGACCATCCTTCTCAAAACTCTTCAGGAGTTTCACAGCACTCTCCGTAGAGATTCCGGCAAAGTCGGCTATGTCTTTGCGCGAAAGAAGTTGAAATATCTCCGGATTTTCAGACTTCAGGCTGTCAACGTACAATAAAGTATCAGCAATCCGACCGTTCATCTGTTTGTACATCACAGTTCGCAGCGTATCGAAAAGGTTGGCATTTTGCTCGCAATAACGTTTAATCATATTGAAACCAAATAGTCCGTTTTGCTTTACAACTGTGGTAATAGCATCTTTTTCGACCAAAAAAACCTGACAGTCAGTTAAAGCAACAGACGAATAATTGAACGTGTTTTTGGTGAAAATGGCGGACAGTCCAACAAATTCGCCGGGTTGTATAATCCTCAGGTTAAAGTTTTTTGAGCCGTCTCCTTCGATGTATTGCTTTGCCAACCCAGTGATTACAAACAAAGCATACGAAGCAAATGCCCCTTGTTTGGTGAGGTTATCGCCTTTACGGAATAAGACCTGCGTTTTACTTGCCCTGACCAATTCAGCCTCTTCGGGCGAGAGCATTTGGAAACAGGGTGCCTGAATATCGCAAATAAACTCCTGATCGGTTTCTAGGATGGGTTTCATTAATTGAATTTTCCTGAATTAGAATTGTAAAGTTAGGATTATACTTCGACTGGACATAGCCTGAGTTATTAATTGTTGAAGTGTATTAAATCCGGTCCTTTATAAATAAATACTCTCTTCGGTTATGCCTGTTCAGTATGTAAATCAATAAAAAAGTTGTCGCAGTTCAATTCAGGAGCCGATGCGCTTCACCCCGAAAATCTTTAATCCACGTGTTTTGCGATGTAGTTTTGTGTCATAACAATTCAAACAAAAAGTGTCATGTTGTACACCAATTTGAAACACATTGAAAGCGCGGCTGATCATGCACAATTAATCAACGAAAATGAATATGTAACGATCATCTGTGGCCGTATGGATCCTATGTGCATTCCCGTATACCGGATTGTTGAGGAATTGGAAACAGAATACATACATGTGAAGTTCTACGATATGGAATTTGATAATCCTGAATCGGCTGTCATTCGTAATTTGCCTGAAGTTCGAGGTTTTAAGGGAATCCCGTTTGCAATTTATTACAAAAACGGTGAAGTTGTAAAAGCTACTTCAGGCATTCAAACCAAAACTCAGGTGACTGCTATTCTGGACAAAGAATTTGCAACTACCGTCAACGCTTAAGACACTAAAAAAATAACAAAAAATAAAAATTTTAAACAAAATAATATGCAAACAACATTAATAGTAATCGCGCTTTTAGTAGCCACCGTATTTATTTTCAGAACCATTGCAATGGCCAAAATTAAAAATACCCCATTGGTAGCCGACCATGCAAAAGTATTGACGCTTACCGACCAAAATTTTCAGCAACAGACAAAAAACAAAGTGGTATTAGTCGATTTTTGGGCCACCTGGTGCGCACCCTGTCGCATGATGGCACCTGTTTTAAACGATGTGGCCACCGAACTGAAAGGAAACTCGCATGTAGGCAAAGTTGACATCCAACAATACCAGTCGCTGGCCAACAAATTTAAGGTCAGGAGCATACCAACCCTGATCCTGTTTAAAAACGGCGCAGAAGTCAACCGCTTCGTCGGAATCAAATCGAAAGATTTTTTATTGAAAGAGATTGCAAAAGTAGGCTAATCTCTGTCAGCGAACTATTGAAAGAATGTCATGCTGAACTTGTTTCAGCATCCCAACAAGGTTGAGACCCTGAAACAAGTTCAAGGTGACTGGCCTCGATAGTTTGATTTTAATAGAATAAGAGTCGAATAGAAAGAGCAAAATAAAATAGATAAAATGGATAAAATATTAATTATAGGAGGAGTTGCTGCAGGAGCAACAGCGGCAGCCAAAGTGCGCCGGATTTCCCCATCAGCAAAAATTACAATGCTTGAAGCCGGACCGGACATTTCGTTTGCCAATTGCGGATTGCCTTATTACATTGGTGGTGACATAAAAAGCAGATCGAAACTGATTCTTCAAAGTCCTGAAAGTTTCAAAGAACAATATGATGTTGATGTACACATCAATACCAGTGTTTCTTCAATTGACAGGCTGGCTCACAAAGTGATAACAACAAATAGCCAGAACGGCCAGCAAAAAACGATTGAATACACCAAATTAATTCTCGCTCAGGGTGGTCGGCCTATCACTCCTACTCTTCCCGGGGCAAAACAGGATCATGTTTTCACGCTTTGGACCCTGGAAGACATGGATAAGATTTCTCATCAGCTGGAGGCTAAGAAACCCAAAACAGCAGTTGTTGTAGGTGGTGGATTTATTGGTCTCGAAATGGTGGAAGCCTTGGTAAAACGAGGATTGAAAGTAAACGTTGTAGAAATGATGCCTCATGTGATGTCCATTATGGAAGCCGAGACTGCAGGGTTTATTGAGAATGAAATGCTTTCGTATGGTGTCGGAATTCACACTGGTGCAGGTGTTACCGAAATCGGTTCACATTCGGTTAAACTCAACAATGGAAAAGTTTTGGATGCCGATATGGTTTTGCTGTCGATTGGTGTCCGTCCAACGCTGCAACTGGCTAAAGACGCAGGTCTCGAAATTGGAGAAGCTGGTGGCTTATTGGTGAATATACAATTACAAACATCCGATCCAGATATTTATGCCGCTGGCGACATGGTGGAGATTGAACACCGTGTGAGCGGTAAAAAGGTGCGTATTCCTTTGGCCGGACCAGCTAATCGTCAGGGACGTATTGCCGCCGAAAATGCACTGGGTGGAAATCACAGCTACAAAGGTTCTATCGGGACTTCGGTAGTTCGTGTTTTCGAGGCGGTGGCCGGAATAACAGGGTTCTCGTTAAAACAAGCTCGCGCAGCAGGAATTGATGCCGATTCGGTAGTCGTTCATAAAGAACACCATACATCCTATTATCCCGGTGCCGAAACGGTAACCACCATGTTGATATACGACCGCAATACAGGGATTATTCTTGGTGGACAAACGGCAGGGTACAAAGGAGCGGATAAACGTCTGGATGTGATTGCAACTGCTACCGCAGCAAAATTAACGATCAGCGATCTGGCTAATATTGATTTTGCCTATTCGCCACCAATCGGAACAGCCAACGATGCGGTCAACATGGCTGCATACACCGCCGAAAACCGGATTTCAGGATTTAGTCCGTCCGTTACAGTTACGGAATTGGATGCATTTATTGAAGGCAAAAATCCTGTATTTATCGATGTTCGTGATATTTTCGCTTTCGAAAAAAGTCATGTAAAAGGAGCGATTCATATCCCATTAGAACTATTGGCAGAACAAATCTATACCATTCCTGAAGGTCGTCCTGTAATTGTTTACGACGAAACCGGTAAAAAAGGACATCAGGCACTTCGCACTTTGTTGGGCGCAGGGTTTAATGATGTTACCAACATTTCAGGCGGACATACTTCGCTACAGCGACAAGCACGAACCGTTGGTTTTAAACAAATTCAGATCGGTCTTTTACCTGTTGAGCCAAAATCGATGGAAGCTGAAACTGCCAAAGTAGAAGAAAAAATAGTTGCAAAATCCAAAGATGAAAATTCGCTGATTGTAGTTGATGTGCGAACTCCCGAAGAATTTGAAGACGGTGCATATCCCGAGGCAATTAACAT
>Ga0209538_1001686_pt1 | contig 11544 bp, 10 predicted proteins | sample BarGraNGADG00211_2_FD_184492 | JGI IMG/M metagenome (GOLD analysis project Ga0209538, IMG submission 184492) | Arctic peat soil microbial communities from Barrow, Alaska - Barrow Graham LP Ref core NGADG0004-211 (SPAdes) (version 2) | ecosystem: Environmental > Terrestrial > Soil > Wetlands >... | reverse complement strand
GAGGTCGTGGGGGTCGACGCGGCGCCCGAAGCCATCGCGATGGCCGAGACGGAACGCCTCCGCCGCGGCATCTCAAACGTGCGTTGGCTCGAGGCCGACGTGGCGGACCTCTCGGCGATCACCGACACGACCGTCGATGCCGTGGCGGCGATCGACCTGGTGGAGCACATCGACGATGCGACGCTCCGGGCGATGCTCGCGGAGTGCCGTCGAATCCTGAAGCCGGGCGGCCGGCTCGGGATCTACACGCCCGACCGCCTCCACTACGTCGAGCGGATGAAGGCGCACGGCTTCCTCCTCGAGCAGTTTCCCCAGCACATTGCCGTCCGGAGGGTGGACGAGTACGTCGTCTTCCTCCGCGAGGCCGGCTTCCGCGTCGGTCTGGCCGCCTGGTCCGTCTCGCCCTTCCCCGCAGTCCGCTGGCTCGAGCGCCTCCTCGCTCCGCTGCCGCTCGTCGGCCCGACCTTCCGTTACCGCATCCTGCTGCAGGCCTCCCCGGGCCCGGCCTGAGCGGGCCGTGCGAGGATTCCCTTGATGCTCGAGCCCTCCACGCCCCGGGAGCCGTTCGCACCGAACGCGGGTGTCTACGACGCGGAGTACTACGCCCGGATGTACCGCCCGCACTGGTTCCTCCGCAACGCCCGGAAATACCGGGAGCGAGACGAGGCGCTGCTGCACCTGGTCCGGCCAGACCCGGCCATGCGGGTCCTCGAGCTGGGGTCGGCGCGCGGGGACACAGCTCTGTTCCTGGCGCCTCACGTCGCCCTCGTCGTCGGCGTCGATGCCGCACCGGCGGCCGTAGAACAGGCTCGGGCGCTGGTTCTCGCCCGGGGGGTCCCGAATGTGAGGTTCGAGCTGGCCGACGCGCGCGACCTCTCGCCGTTCTGCGACGCCTCGTTCGAAGCGGTCGTCCTGGCCGACTTCGTCGAGCACGTCACCGACGACGTCCTCCTCCCGGTTCTCCGGGAATCCCTCCGGGTTCTCGTCCCGGGGGGCGCTGTCGCGATCTACACCCCCAACCGAGACCACTGGGCCGAGCGAATCAAGGCCACCGTCCCGGGGCTCCAGCAGCCGGACCACATCGCGGTCCGGAGCTCTGCACGCGTTGTGGAGCTGTTGGCCCGGGTAGGGTTCCAACTCGACGAGCTGTTCTTCTCGGCGAGTCCTTATCCCGTCCTCGGCGCCGCGGACAGGCTCCTGTCGTTCTTGCCCGTCTGCCGATTCCGGACCTGCCTCCGGGGGATCCGACCGGAGCAGGAGGAAGAGGAGGAACCATGAGGATTCCCTTCGTCACGTGCGACGTCTTCACCTCTCGGCCCTTTGCCGGAAACCCGCTTCTCGTGGTTTCCGACGCCCGCGGCCTCTCGAAAGACCAGATGCAGGCGATCGCCCGCGAGATCAATTTCTCCGAGTCGACCTTCGTCTTCCCACCCGACGACCCGGCCCACACGTACCGCCAGCGGACCTTCGTCCCGTTCAAGGAAATCCCGTACGCTGGCCACCCCACTGTCGGGACCGCGTTCGTGATGTCGTGGCTCGGGAAGCTCCCGGACCGGGCCTCCCGTATCACCGTGGAGGTCGGGTTCGGACCCCTACGGCTCGACCTCTTCCGGCAGAGCGACGGGATCGTCGAGCGGGTCCGAATGGAACAGGGCGCTCCGTCTCCCGGCCTCCCTGTCACAGACCACGAAGCGTTGGGCCGTATCGCCGCGGCAAACGGCCTGCCTGACACCGGCGCGTTCAGCGTGTCCCTCCCGGTCCAGACGGTCTCGACCGGAAACCGGGCGCTGATCGTCCCGCTCTCTTCCGTCGACTTGCTCACCGGCGCCGCCGCCGACGCGGGCCTCCTCACGACCGTCGAGAAGGAGCACGACGCGCTGATCGTCTACCTCGTCGCCCCTTCGCCGGCGGGCGGGGCGCGGATCCGCGCCCGCGCGTTCTGCACCGGCGCCGGCGTCCCCGAGGACCCCGCGACCGGGTCGGCCGCCGGACCGCTCGGAATCTACCTCGCGCTCCACCGCGCGCTCCCAGCCGGTTCGCCACGATTCGTCGTCGAGCAGGGGATCGAAATGGGGCGGCCGTCCGAGATCGAGGTGGAGGTTGAGGGCCTTCCCGGTGCCCCGACAGCGGTGAAGGTCGCCGGAAGCGCGGTCCGGATGATGGAGGGGACGATCGAGGTCTGACGGGCCGGTCGCCCCGGGCTACCCCTTCTTCTTCCGTGGAGTGGCGGCCTTCCTGGAGGGCGCCCGTTTCGCCTTGGCTTTCGGGGCCGGTGCCGTGGCGTCCGCCAGCGCAGCGGCCCGCGCGGCGTCGGGGATCATCGTCTTCGGCACGTAGAGGTCGACGTCTGCCGCCGGCGCGTCGAAGTCGCAGCTGTCCTTTTCGCACGCGAAGAACGGCCCCGCCTTTCGCTCACGGACGAGGAGGTAGGGGGTGCCGCACGACGGACAGGGCTTGGGGACCGGCCGGGCCTTGAAGTTTCGCTTGCATGAGGGGTAGTTGGAACAGCCGTAGAACGGCCCGAACCGCCCCTTCCGGACGAGGATCTCTCCGGTCCCACAGTCCGGACAGGAGACGGATGTCGTGGTGACCGGCTTCGGAGGGCGGTAACGGCATTCCGGATACCCGGAGCAAGCGACATAGTCGCCAAAGCGGCCGTGACGCGTCACCATCGGCTTCCCGCAGACTGGGCAGCTCTCCCCGGTTGGCCTGTCCGGTTTCGCCTCGGCCTTCCCACCCGCGACCTTGACGGCCACCGTGTTCCGGCACTTCGGGTAGGCGGTGCAGCCGAGGAACGCCGATCCGTCTCTCCCGGCACGGAGCTTCATCGGGCTGCCGCATTCCTCGCACGTCTGCCCCTCGAGCTCCGACTGGTCGATCGGGTCGTCCTCGACCTCGGGGATGTTCACGGTGTACTCGCATTCGGGGTACCCGGCACAGGCGACGAAGAGTCCAGCCTTCCCCATCCGGAGCTTCAGCGGGTGGCCGCTCTTCGGGCAGCTTTCCACCCCGTCCAGCTCCTTGGGGAGGGGGAAGCCAGTCAGGAGCTTCCGGACGTCCGCGAGGATGAGGCCAGCCTTGACCGAGATCATCTTCTTCTTGGCCAGCTCCCGGTCCTTCGAGAACTTGCCGTCGAACTCCGCGAGGGCCTTCCGCCAGTTGAGAGTTCCCTCCTCGACCTCATCGAGCTGTTCCTCCATCTTCGCGGTGTACTCGGTCTGGAAGAAGTCGTCGAACCCTTCCCGTATCAGGTCGACGACCAGCCGGCCGAGGAGGGTTGGCTGGAAGCGGCGGTCCCTTTTTCGGACGTACTCGCGGTCTTCGATCTTCCGGATGATTTCGGCGTACGTGGACGGGCGGCCGATGCCGTTCTCCTCGAGGAACTTCACCAGCGACGCCTCGTTGAAGCGGGGAGGCGGCTGGGTCTCGTGCCCCTCCGGCTTCACCTCGACGAGGGCCGGCCGGTCGCCCTGCGCCAGCGCAGGGAGCCGGACACGGGACTCGTCCTTGGCTCCCTCGTCGCCCTCCTCCTTCGCGTCCCCGTTCTTCTCGCCCCCTTCGTCCGCCTGAGAGGAGGCTTCTTCTTGGCCCCAGGCACGGAGCCAGCCCGCGTCCTTCAGGACCGACCCGGTGGCCCGGAGGATCGCGACGTTCTTGACGCCGGTCCGGGCCGCCTCGACCTCGGCGGTCGTCACCTCGGTCACTGACGGGCTCATCTGCGAGGCGACGAACCGGCTCCAGATCAGCCGGTAGAGCTTCAGCTCCTCCGGCTGGAGATACCGCGCGATCGCTTCGGGCGGAAGGTCCATCGACGTCGGCCGGATCGCCTCGTGCGCGTCCTGCACGTCCCGCTTTTGCCGGAAGTAGCGGGGCTCGTCCGGGAGCGCTCCGGCGCCCCACGTCGCCCCGATGAAGTCCCGGACGGCGGAGATCGCCTCGGCGGCCGTCCGCGTCGAGTCGGTTCGCATGTAGGTGATCAGGCCGACCGTCCCGCGTTCGCCGATTGCCTTCCCTTCGTAGAGGCGCTGGGCCACCTGCATCGTCCGGCGAACCGTGAAACCGAGGGACCTGGCCGCGCCCTGCTGGAGCTTTGAAGTCGTGAACGGCGGCGGGGCGGAGCTCCGGCGTTCCTTCGCCTCGACGGAGCCGACCTTCAGGCTCGTCCCGCACGCCTCGATGTGGGCGGCCAACTCGGCCGCCGTCTCGGCGGTCGCGAGGCGCGGGTCGGTGCCGTCGAAGCGGAGCTTTTCCCCCCTCCAGACGACCGCCCGCGCCGGGAAAGAGATGTCGCTGTGAGAGAGGGTGACAGGTACGGAGAAGTAAGGAGTGGGGCGGAAGGCCTCGCGCTCTGCCTCCCGCTCTACGATGATTCGGAGAGCGACGGTCTGCACCCGTCCGGCCGACAGCCCTCGCCATAGCTTGGACCAGAGGAGGTCCGAGACTTCGTAGCCGACGATCCGGTCGATGATCCGGCGGGCCTGCTGCGCGTTGACCCGGTTTCGGTCGATCACGCCGGGCTTCTCGATGGCGCGGACGACGGCCGAGCGGGTGATTTCGTGGAACTCGGCCCGGTGGAATGTCGCTTTGGGCGCCGCCGGCCGGAGGATCTCCTCTAGGTGCCAGCAGATGGCCTCGCCCTCGCGGTCGGGGTCGGCGGCGAGGTAGACGTGCTCAGCTCCCTTTGCCAGGCGCTTGAGCTCGGCGATCGTCCGCTCTTTCCCCGCCAGGATCTCGTAGGTCGGCTCGTATCCATTCTCGCGGTCGACCGAGATCCCCTTCTTTGGCAGGTCGCGCACGTGTCCGTAGCACGCGGCTACCGTGAACTCTTTTCCCAGGAACTTGCCGATCGTTCCGGCCTTGGCGGGCGATTCGACGACGACGAGAGACTTCGACATGAGGTCGTCACGATGCCATGCCTGTCAACCCCGACCCCTCCGGCGGACGAACGTGGCCCCGGGGAGAGGCTCGGCGAGGCCGTCCAGCTCGAGGAGGACGAGGGCCGCCGAGAGACGGGCCGCGTCGAGCTTGGTCGCGGCGACGAGGGCGTCCGCGTCGCGCGGATCCTCGAGGTCTAGCGCGCCGAGGACGAGCCGGGCGTCCGCGCCCAGAGCCGGCCCCCCGGCCTCATCCTCCGCCTCGCGAGACGCCCGCCCGCCCGCGCCCGACCGGACGAACCCTGGCAGCTCGTCGAGGATGTCCTCGACCGAGCGGACGAGGATGGCCCCGTCCTTCAGTAGAGCGTTGGAGCCGGCGGCGTGATCGGCGATGATCGTCCCGGGCACGGCCGCCACGTCACGTCCGTAGTCGGCGGCGTGCCTGGCGGTGATGAGGGAGCCGCTCCTCTCGGCGGCCTCCACCACCACAACGAGGGGGACGAGGCCGGCGATCAGGCGATTCCGGATGGGGAAGTGGTGTGGTTTCGGGCCGGTCCCCATCGGGAACTCGGAGACGAGCGCCCCGCTCCGGACCACCTCCGCAGCGAGCGCTCCGTGCTCGAACGGGTAGGTGACGTCGACGCCGGAGCCGAGGACCGCGGTCGTCCTCCCGGACGCCTCCAGCGCCGCCCGGTGCGCCGCCCCGTCGATCCCCCGGGCGAAGCCGGACACGACGTTGACCCCCTCCCGGGCGAGGGCGCCGGCCAGCGACCTTGCCGCCTCCACTCCGGCCCGCGTCGGATGGCGGGAGCCGACCATCGCGACGCCCTGGTCCGCGACGAGCAGGCTTCCCTTCACGAAAAGGAAGACTGGCGGGTCCGAAATCTGCCGGAGGAGCGGCGGGTACTCGTCGTCGAGGAGGCCGATCAGCCGGGCTTGGCTCGCGTCCATGCGGCGGAGCTGGTCGTCGACGCCCGGGACGCGGTCGGGCTCCAGGAGCGGACGGACAGATTCGATCGGCTCTCGGGCGATCTCGGTGGCCTCGGCCGGCGTAAGGGAAAGGATGGCGTCCAGCGCTCCTTTTTCAAGGAGGAGCCTCCGGGCGGCCCGAGCCGTCCTCCCCCGGCATACCAGTGCCCAGGCAGCAGCGATCCTTATGTCGATCGGCTCACCGACCATTCGTACCGGGTCGCAGCGCAAGGAGGGGCATGGCGCGGGAACTATAATCCTGCCTCCTCTCGTGCCGAAGACGAGGAACGTTCGAGCGGTAGTTCCCGACCGTCTACTACTTCGGCGGCCTCGACACGCTCCGGGGCTCCGAAGATCCACCCCTCGGCCCTGCGATTTCTTGTCCATGGAAGGAATCGCCCGGAGGATAATCGCCCCGTCTTGCGAATACGGGTGCTCGGAGCGTACGGGGGGTCGACGCCGCGACACCGGCAGACCTCGTTCCTGATAAACGGCACGATCGCCTTGGATGCCGGCGCGCTCACCGAGTCGCTGACGCTCGAGGAGCAGTCCAAGGTTCGGGCGATCGTGGTGACCCACTCGCACATGGACCACGTGGCGTCGCTTCCCTTCCTCGTCGAGAACGTCTTCGGGAGGACGGAGGGACCCATCGAGGTGATCGGGACGGCCGGCGTCGTGGAGTCTTTGCAGCAGCACCTCTTCAACGACGCCCTCTGGCCGGACTTCACGCGGATCCCGAATCATCTCCTTCCGACCGTCCGGTTCCGGGTGATCGAGCCGCTCTCGCCGGTCGCCATCGACGGGCTGACGATCACCGCCATTCCGGTCGACCACACCGTCCCGACTGCTGGGTACCTCCTCCAGCAGGGGTCGGGCTCCGTGATTTTCTCGAGCGACACGGGCCCCACGGAGGAGATCTGGAGGATCGCGCGCGAGACGCCCTCTCTGCGCGCCATCTTCGTCGAGTGCTCGTTCCCCGATTCGATGGCGGAGATCGCCGAGGTGTCGCGCCACCTCACACCGAGCCGGCTCAGAGACGAGATGCTGAAGTTCCCGCCAGGGGTGCCGGTGAACATCTACCACATGAAGCCCCCGACCCTTCCCGCCCTCCGCGCCGAGATCTCGGTACTCGCCTCGCCCCGCCTCCGCCTCCTCGCGGACGACGACGAGCTGACTTACTGAGATTCCCTCCTCGACCCGGAGCGCCGCTAGTGCCGCCGGAGGTGGGCAAGGGTCGTGGCAATCCCCTTCTGGCCCGCCTCGGAGAACCACGAGTCGACAAACACCTTTCGGCTCTCTTCGAGGACGTCGCGGGCTTTCTCGTACGCGGTTCCGCGGAGGTCCCTCTTGATCGACGCGTAGACGTCGCTGGGCGACGTCCCCAGCTCCTCCGCGAAGGCGACGGCCGCGTCGAGGAGCGCGGACGGCGGGAGGATCCGGTCGATCGCGCTTAAGGCGAGCGCCTCGGAGAACGAGACGGCCCCGCCGGAGAGGGTCCAGCGGGTCAACGCGTGGTCCCCGACCGTCGCCCGGAGCGCCTCGAGGAAGTGGCGCGGGACGTGGACGCCGAGGCTCGCCTCGGGCAGGCCGATCGTCCCGGCCCCTTCCGCGGCCCACCGGAAGTCGGCCGTGCCGGCGAGGAGCGCCCCACCCGCGACGGCGTGCCCCGGGAGAGCGGCCACGAGTGGCTTGCGGTAGAGGAAGAGGTCGTAGAAGAGCGACTCGAAGGCCCGGATGAACTGGCCGAAGGTCTCCCGGTCGGTGGCCCCGAGCGTGACGAGGTCGAACCCGCCGCAGAAGACTTTCGAAGATGCCGACGTCAGGACGACTCCCCGGACGGCCCCGTCGTCCTCAGCCGCCAGCGCCGCGTCGTGGAGAGCCCTTACCAGGCCCGGCTCGAGCGTGTTCGCCTTTCCCCGGTCGAGAAGGAAGATGCGGACCGCTCCGCGGTTCTCGATCCGGAGGGTCTGGTGTGTGCCGCTGTCCATCAGCGGATCTCCACCAACCGGGGGGCGTCCGTCTGTGCCCGCTTCCAGATCTCCTCCACGAAAAGGCGATGGACGCGGACGTCCTGGGACAGCTCCGGGTGGAACGTCGCAGCCACGAGGTTCCCCGAGCGGACGAGAACCGGGTCCCCGTCCCTCCTCGCGAGGATCTCGACTTCTTTTCCGACGTCGTGAAACCGTGGGGCGCGGATGAAGACCGCTTCGAGCGGCTCCTCGCCGAGCACCTCCCGGTCCAGGTCGGTCAGCTGGACGACCGTCGAGTCGAGCTGCCGGCCATAGGCGTTCCGGACCGTCGTGACGTCGAGGAGGCCCAGCCCCGTCCGGTCGGGGTTCGTAATCCGCCGGGAGAGGAGGATGGCCCCTGCGCAGGTTGCGAGGACCGGGCGTCCGCTCGCGGCGAGCTCCACGATCGCCTCGGGGATGCCGGTCCCCTCCATCAGCTTCCACATCGTCGTGGACTCTCCCCCGGGCAGGACGAGCGCGTCCGCCGAAAGGAGCTCGCCGGCCGTCCGGACCTCGCGGGCGTCGAGCCCGGCGGTGGCGAGCGCCTTGCGGTGGGCCTCGAAGTCCCCCTGCAGGGCGAGCACCCCGGCGGTGAGCAATGCCTACCAGCCCCTCGTCTGGAGAAGCTCTCCCTCGGTCAACTTGGCCGCCTCGATTCCCTTCATCCCTTCGCCCAGATCCTCGGATGCCTTCGCGATCCGAGCGGGATCCTGCCAGTGGGTCGTCGCCTCGACGATGGCGCGTGCCCGCTTGGCTGGATCGCTGGACTTGAAGATCCCCGACCCGACGAAGATTGCCTCGGCGCCGAGGATCCGGCAGAGCGCCGCGTCCGCGGGCGTGGCCACGCCTCCGGCCGCGAAGTTCGGGACTGGGAGGCGTCCGTTCACCGCGACCCACGCGACCAGCTCGAACGGGGCCTGAAGCGTTTTGGCCGCGGCCATCCATTCGTCCTTCGTCAGAATCGTCAGGCCCTTGATCTGGCGGTTCACCTCGCGGAGGTGCTTGACGGCGTGGACGATGTCTCCCGTCCCCGCTTCGCCCTTCGTCCGGATCATCGCCGCGCCTTCTCCGATTCGCCGGAGGGCCTCGCCGAGGTTCCGGCAGCCGCAGACGAACGGCACCTTGAAGTCGTGCTTGTAGACGTGGTTCTCCCCGTCGGCAGGCGTCAGAACCTCCGACTCGTCGATGAAGTCGACTCCGAGCGACTCGAGGATCCGCGCCTCGGCGATGTGGCCGATGCGACACTTCGCCATGACGGGGATGGAGACGACGGCCTCGATCTCCCGGATCTTCGAAACGGGCGACATCCGGGCGACGCCGCCGTCCCGCCGGATGTCGGAGGGGACCCGCTCGAGCGCCATCACGGCGCAGGCTCCCGCGTCTTCGGCGATCTTCGCCTGCCCGGCATCGACGACGTCCATGATGACGCCGCCCTTGAGCATCTCGGCGAGGCCGACCTTCACGCGGAAGGTATCGGATGAGAAAGGACTTTCAATTGAGAGCTGATCGGTCATGGCGATTCCTTTCGTCGGACGGTCTCAGATCTGGATGAGCGCCTCTTCGCGTCCGGCCCGGGCCTTTCCGGGCCCGTTCCGCCGGACGGCGAGGCGGTGGAGCGAACGGGCCGCCGCCCCGACCAGGGCGAGGGCCTTCTCGAGGTCGGGACCGGTCTCCCGGGCGACGGAGATCCGGAGCGCCGGGAGGTCGGACCCGTCCGGGGAGAAGTCGGAGCCCGGAGAGACGAGGACCCCCTTGTCCCGCGCAGAGGCGGCGAGTGCCCTCCCCGAGATCCCCTGGGGCAGCCGGACCCAGAGGGCCCAACCACCGCTCGGCCGGTCGCACGCCGTTCCGACCGGGAAGTGCTCGCGCACGGCGCGCTGGGCCGCTGCGAGGCGGGTCCGGAGCCGTGTCCGCGTCCGGACGAGGTGCCGGTCGTACTCCCCCCGGGAGATGAAGAGGTTCAAGGCGGCCTGCAGGACCGGCGGCGAGGTCAGCTCGCCGATCCGCTTCAGGGCGGCGAGCCGGTGGACGAACTCCTTCGGCCCCGAGATCCAGCCCACCCGGACTCCCGGGAAGAGAGCCTTGGAGATCGTCCCGAGGTGGACGACGTGCCCGGGAGCCGTCGCCGCGAGCGGTGGCGGGAGCTCGCCTTCCACGTTGAGGTCGGCGTCGAACGCGTCCTCTACCACCAGGACCCCGGCGCCGACCGCAGCTTCGAGGACTCGCTGGCGGCGGTCCGTGGAGACGAGGAGCCCCGTCGGGTTCTGGAAATCCGGGATCGCATAGAGGAATTTCGGCCTCTCGGCGAGGACCGAGACGAGCGCCCCCATGTCGGGGCCTTCCGCGTCGAGGGGGACCCCGAGGAGCCGCGCCCGGTGCATCCGGAAGAGGGTCAACGCGCCCGAGTAGCTCGGGTCCTCCACGGCGACCGCGTCCCCGGGGTCGACAAGGGCGCGGGTGATCAGGTCGAGTCCCTGCTGCGCGCCGTTGACGATCAGGATCGAGTCGGGGTCGGCCGGGACCCCCCGTCTGGCCAAGCGGGCTGCCAGCGTCTCGCGGAGCGGCCGGTAGCCGAAGGGCGACCCGTACGACAGGAGCGCTTCGTTGCGCGCCACCTCGGCGAGGAACGACGCGAAGACCTCCGCCGGGAAGTCGCGCTCGTCGGGGGCCAGGCGCGAAAGGTCGTATGCCGGTGCCAGCCCCGGCTCGGGGCCGGGCTCGGCCACGATCCGCCTCAGGAGAGACGAGGCGATCCGGTCCCATGCGGGGGCAGGGCCAATCACCGGTCCCGCGATCGAGCGCCGGGCGACCCGGGTCCCGCCTCCCTTGTTGGTCTCGATCCAGCCATCCGCCTTCAGGACCTGTAGAGCCTGATGAAGCGTCGCCCGGTTCACCTCGAGGGAGCGGGCCAGGACCCGGGAGGCGGGCAGCCTCTCACCCTCGGTGTAGCGTCCGGTCCGGATGTCGCGCGACAGGCTCTCTGCGATAGTCCGGTAGAGGGGGATCTTGGGGACGGCCATCACGCCGATCATCGATCTTGGTCTAGACCAAATTCAACCAGGCCCCCGGCGAAAGGCCAACCAAGTCGTCTTGGCGGGCGACCGGCCTACTCGCCCCGGCCCAGGAGGCCGGCGAGGGCCCGGGTCATCTCCTCGACAAAGAGGAGATCCCACTCCTGCGTCCCTTCGACCACCCTCTGGTTCCGCTCGTGGACCCTCGTCCGGGCCTGCCCCTCGAGGAGACCGAGCTCGCGATTCCATTCGAGGAGGGCCTGGAGAATCCGGTTTCGGGCGAACTCCCGCTCGGCGAGGACGCTCACCCCCGGTGTCGTCGCGAGCCGCTCCCCGATCCGGTGAGAGAGGTCGACCGCCCGTTCCCGCGAGATGGCCACTGTTCGTCCGCCCGTCAGTGGATGCGGCGCGGTCCTTCGAACGTGTTCGTCCGCAGGTTCGCGAGTCCAGCCTGGGTCAGGGGGTGGTCGAATAGCTTCTCGAGCACGGAGAACGGCAGCGTCGCCACGTCCGCCCCCATCATCGCGGCGTCGAGTACGTGGATCGGGTTCTGTATCCCCTGGACGTTGATCTGTGTCTGGAGGCCGTAGTTGTCGTAGACGCGGACCACGTTCTCGACGACGTCCATCCCGATCTGCCCGGCGTTGTCCAGCGCCCCGACCGCCGGCGAGACGTATGCGG
>Ga0209538_1001685_pt1 | contig 11549 bp, 10 predicted proteins | sample BarGraNGADG00211_2_FD_184492 | JGI IMG/M metagenome (GOLD analysis project Ga0209538, IMG submission 184492) | Arctic peat soil microbial communities from Barrow, Alaska - Barrow Graham LP Ref core NGADG0004-211 (SPAdes) (version 2) | ecosystem: Environmental > Terrestrial > Soil > Wetlands >... | reverse complement strand
GAGGGTAGATTCACTGCTTGATTTACTTGCAGATATAGAAGTGGCAAAATAAGCTTCCAGGGCGTGTGTTTTGAAAAAGAGTTATAACATTAAGATATTAGAACAGGAACTTTTGGTTTTAAGTGATGCGGAAGACGAACAAGTGGCCAACGTTGTCCGGTTTGTAAATGGAAAAATGGAAGAGGTTTTACAAGACAGAAATGGTCTTAAAATCTTAGACGTTGCCATCCTGGCAGCTTTGAACATTTCGGAAGATTTTTTAAAATTAAAGGAAGTTCACAATGAAATCTGTGATCAATTGGAAAGCAGATCTGAAAAGCTGATTCAGTTGATTGAAGATGTAAGTTAAATAATATTTGTTTACCCCTGCGATGTACGTGATTAACATTAGTTTTTGAGCCAACATTTTGAATCTGGGGCCTATACTTGTTTGCGGTGTGCAGGTCAGTCTCTTTGTACGCTGGTCGGGAGACAGAAAGCCTAAAGCAACACAAAACCGGGCGCCCACTTGGTAAAAAGGTTCAAAAAATTGATTAACACGGCATAGGCGGGGGTTTTTTATGCCCCGGCCTGTTAAGACTAAGACACCTTTCATCCTGCCTTTAGAAAAAAAATCAAAAAAAATGAATCCTTCGGCAAAGTATTATTTGGGCTTGCCCATGTGTCGGAAGGTTTAAATATAGCTCTGTTGGGGAAAGAGTTTACTTGAAGAGGTTTAAATTTCTTCCGGTAAAGCAGTTTGGGTTGGTTATTTTTCCCAAGGGGCAAGGGGAGGTAGTTCTCAATGCTAAACGGAAGTTTATTTGTCCTACTTATATTAGTTGCAGTGCTGGCGGGTATTATTGTCGGTTATATCCTGAAACAAATATTTACGGCAAAGAAGATCAAGGCATCGGAAAGTCTGGCCGCGCGGATTGTCGAGGAATCAAAAAAAGAGGCGGAGACAATCAAGAAAGAGGCAATCCTGCAGGCCAAGGAAAACCTTCTGAGGCTGAAAGCTGATCTTGATCGCGAAACAAAAGACACAAAAAATGATTTTGATATCCTGGAAAAACGCATTCGTTCTAAAGAAGAAAATCTGGATAAACGAATCGATTCATTGACACAAAAAGAAACAAATATTGAAGGGCGTGAAAAATCATTAATTAACAAAGAAGCAGCGATCGAAGAAAAGCATCACAAATTAGACATACTGCTGGAAGAGCAAAAAGAAAAGCTGCAGAAAATAGCAGGTATTTCTTCGGAAGAAGCAAAAAATATTTTGATCCAGTCCATGGAAGCGGATGCCAAGCATGATGCCGCGGCTCTTATCCGTAAGATCGAAGAAGAAGCAAAACTAACTGCCGACAGAAAATCAAGAGAAATTATTACCTACGCGATTCAGCGGTATGCCGGTGATTATGTCGCGGAAAATACGGTGTCTGTGGTTAATCTGCCCAGCGAAGAAATGAAGGGTCGGATCATTGGCCGCGAAGGCCGAAATATCCGGGCAATCGAAGCTGCTACAGGTATAGATCTGATTGTTGATGATACACCGGAAGCAGTTGTCTTATCCAGCTTCGATCCGATCAGAAGAGAAGTGGCGCGAATTTCGCTGGAGCGGTTAATTCAGGATGGGCGAATCCATCCCGGGCGCATCGAAGAAATAGTCAAGAAAGTTAGAGTCGAAGTGGAGCAAATCATCAGAGAAACCGGTGAGAAGGCGTCTTTTGATGTCGGTGTCCACGATATTCATCCCGATATTATCAACATGTTAGGTAGCCTCAAATACCGTACCAGTTATTCTCAAAATGTTTTGCAGCACTCCATTGATGTTGCCTATCTTACAGGGATAATGGCCGCGGAATTGAAAATGAATATTAAGGAAGCCAAACGTGCCGGGTTGCTGCATGATATCGGTAAGGCGGTTGACCATAAGATTGAAGGAACGCATGCGGCAATAGGGGCAGATTATGCCAAACGCTTTGGCGAGAATCCGCGTATTATTCAGGCGATTGCTACTCACCATGACGACGGGCGCAACAACACTCTGCTGGGTGTATTGGTGCAGGCGGCAGATACACTCTCCGCGGCCAGACCAGGCGCGCGCCGGGAAATGCTGGAAAAATATGTCAAACGTCTGGAGGAATTAGAAAAGATCGCCCTTTCTTTCAATGGCGTTGATAAATGTTACGCTATCCAGGCAGGCCGTGAAATCCGTATTCTTGTGGAAAATGAAAAAATATCGGATAACGATGCCGTGATGCTGTGTAATGATATTATCAAGAAAATTGAGGCGGAGCTTACCTATCCGGGCCAAATTAAAGTAACAGTAATCAGGGAAACCCGTGTTTCTTCTTACGCGAAATAAGTCGTGTTCCCGGCAGGTATGGGAAAGGTAGTAAATGAAGATATTATTTATTGGCGATATCGTGGGCAAACCCGGCCGCCGGGCGGTGAGTGAACTATTGCCCCGCTTAATTGCAGAACGCGGGATTGATCTTGTGATCGCCAATTGTGAAAATGCAGCCGCCGGATTCGGCGTAACCAGAGAAGTTGTCGAAGAGCTTTATAACAACAACATCGATATCCTGACTTCCGGCAATCATATTTGGGATAAAAAAGAAGTATTGGAGTTTATCTCGGACTATGAAACATTATTGAGGCCGGCCAATTATCCGGCAAAAGTTCCGGGAACAGGAGTCTTGCTAATGCCGACAGCGGCAGGAGAATATGTGGGTGTGCTCAATCTCGCCGGCCGAATTTTCATGCAGCCGATTGATTGCCCATTTAAAACGGCAAAAAGTAAAATTGCCGAGCTGCGAGCGAAAACAAAAATTATTATTGTCGATATTCATGCTGAAGCAACATCTGAGAAAAAAGCCCTGGGGTGGTATCTTGACGGCGAAGTATCAGCGGTTTTAGGCACGCATACGCATGTGCAAACAGCCGACGATGAAATTCTGCCGCAGGGAACCGCCTACATCAGCGACGTGGGGATGACCGGACCTTTTGATTCTGTAATCGGCATTAAGAAAGATGCCATCATTGAGCGGTTTTTAACGGGGATACCCAATAAATTTGATGTGGCCAAAGGTGACATCCGGTTGCAGGCGGTTCTGCTCGATGTGGATTCGATAACAGGGAAAGCTAATTGTATTGAGAGAATCAGCATAAAATTAAAGGAATAAACGGAGGCATGGGGGCATGAAAGGCGCTTATGAAGTTTTAAAGGAAAGAGGCTTTATCGAGCAGGTTACTGATGAAGCTTTAATCAAAGAACTTTTTGGAGCCGGCCCGGTTACCTGCTATATCGGCTTTGATCCCACAGCCACCAGTTTGCATATCGGCAGCCTCGTGCCCATTATGGCTTTGGCGCACATGCAATTACATGGAAATAAACCCATCGCGCTTGTCGGTGGCGGGACAGGCCTGATCGGTGATCCCAGTGGTAAAACAGAACTGCGTCAGGTTCTCACTCTCGAGCAAATTGATTACAATGCCCAGTGCCTGGGCAAACAACTTTCCCGGTATATTGATTTTGCCGATGACAAGGCGTTACTCCTAAACAATGCCGATTGGCTAACTAAAATCAATTACATCGAATTCCTGCGTGATATCGGCCGGCACTTCAGTGTCAACAGGATGCTGGCCGCGGAAAGTTATAAGATTCGTCTGGAGAAAGGGTTGAATTTTATTGAATTTAATTACATGCTCCTGCAGGGTTACGATTTTCTTCATCTGTTCCAGAATTACGGCTGTGCGTTGCAAATGGGCGGCAACGATCAGTGGGGCAATATGCTGGCTGGCACGGAACTCATCCGCAAAGTCGAAGCCAAAGACGCGCACGCCGTCACTTTTCCGCTGATCACCACATCGCTGGGCCATAAAATGGGCAAGACTGAACAAGGCACAATATGGCTCGATGGCACTCTTACCAAACCTTACGAATATTACCAGTACTGGGTAAACTGCGACGATGCCGATGTGGAAAGGTTTCTCAAACTCTTTACGTTTTTGCCGCTTGAAGAAATTGCTGTGGTAAAAACGCTGGCCGACACCAAACTTAATATGGCCAAGGCTGTGCTGGCATTTGAGGCGACGAAAATCACCCATGGCGTGGATGCGGCCCAGGCAGCCTGGCGGGCATCGATGGAAGCTTTTCATTCCCGTCCGGCAGATGACGGCTTATTTCCTACTAGCACAATTCCGCGACAAGCACCCGTAAGCGATACATCGGCAATACCGCGTTATCAGGTTACCAGCGGGGATCTGGAAGCCGGTATCATGATTTCATCAGCCTGCGCCAAAGCCGGACTTGCCCAATCAATGTCGGAGGCTAAACGTCTTATTGAACAGGGCGGTATCTACATCAATGACCGGCAGGTAAAATCAGTTAATGAAAAAATCGTTCTTGCCGATTTTTCCGGCAGCAATGAACTGCGTGTGCGCAAAGGCAAGAAAAAATATTTAATCATCGAGATACTGGATAAATCCGTCTGATAATAAGATGTTTTACCCCTCAATATCATGTAATACCATTTCTAAATCAAAGATGATATTGAGGCGGCAAGGAGGAGGCGACGAGGCGTATTATACATACGTTGAGGAAGCCGACGACGCTGCTAACAAAGATAGCGCTTTGATTTAGAATTGGTATAAGTTCAATGCACCTGAAACCGGTCTTGAATTTGTTATCGCGCGTCCTGATGAACAGCGGTGTTTTCCAGGTAAACCCGATTGCTATTGGGGTGTAATTAATTTATTTAGTTCTAATATATATTTTAAAAAAGGAGGTTGTAAAATGAATGTTGCGGAATTAGCTTTAAAGAATCAGACTGTAGGTGAGCATGTCAGTTACATCTTTGAGGGGCAGGAAATCACTAACATGCAGATGGACCGTGGCGCCAGAAAAATGGGCAATGCCCTCAAAAAACTGGGAGTTTCGCCGGGAGACAGGGTTGTTATGCAGATGCAGAATTGTCCGGAAGTCCTGCAAGCTTTCCAGGCTATCTGGAAAATAGGCGCAATCACTGTTCCGATAAACTATCTGGTCGGTCAGGAAGAAATTAATTACATTTATCAGGATAGCGGAGCAAACACTATCATTACCTCCCCTGAACATCTCGACAAAGTAAAGATAGCCCAATCCAAAGTTACCGGAGTCAAAAACATCATCATGGTTTCCGACAAAGAGTACCCCGGTACACATTCCTTTAAGAAGCTTGTTGAAGAGAATTCAGATAAGCTTGATATTTTTGCAACTGCCGACGATGACGTTGCCGCACTTATTTATACTTCCGGAACAACGGGCACCCCGAAAGGAGTCATGCTGACCCACGCGGGGCTTACATACTCTGCCCACAAGCAACAAGAATCAACCAACCTTCCGCAGGATCTGGTTACTCTGGCTGTTTTGCCTCTTTGCCACTCTTTCGGTGTCGCCATGATGAATGGTGCATTCCTGCGTTTGCACGGCAAGGTTGTGATTATGAGGCAGTTTAATCTGGAAGAGCTCTTCTCTAATATTCATAAATATAAAATCAATAGTGTGCCGGCGGTTCCTACCATGTATATCTATATGCTGCTGTTTCCCGATGCCGCCAAGTATGATGTAAGTTCTGTGAAATACTGGGTTTGCGGTTCTGCGCCCCTGTCTCTGGAAACATGGAAACAGTTCAAGGAAAAATTCGGCGGCGAAATAGCCGAAGGTTGGGGTTTAACCGAAGCGGGCGCCAACAATGCCTCTAACGTTAACAATATCATCAAACCCGGCTCTCTCGGTAAGCCCTTGACAGGAATGGAGATGAAGATATTTGATGACAAGGGCAATGAAGTACCGCAGGGGCAGGAAGGTGAAATTGTTCTTCGTGGTGCCATGGTTATGAAGGGCTACTGGAAACTCCCCGAGGCAACGGCTGAAGTAATTCGCAATGGTTGGCTCCATACGGGCGATATAGGTTATGTTGATAAGGATGGTTACTTCTTTATAACAGACCGCAAAAAAGACATCATCATTAAGGGAGGGGAAAACATTTCGCCACGAGCAATAGAGGAAGTCCTTTACAGTCACCCCAGCATAGCAGAAGCAGCTGTGATTGGCATCAAAGACAAGGTTTACGGTGAAGACATCAAGGCATTTGTGACTCTAAAACCTGGTCAGAAAGCTACTCCAGAGGAAATTAAAGAATACAGTGCAACAAAACTCAAGAAATTCTTTCTTCCCAAAGAGATTGTCATCATGTCCGTTCTGCCGAAAACACTTGTGGGCAAGATTCTCAAAAAAGAATTGAGAAAACTGTAGTAGAATACTTGCAGAGATCTCAACAGCAAACAATCCTTTTCCCCTCTACCATCCGGTCTATATGCGGCGGCAGAGGGGGGCTCCTGAAAAGAGTATTAGACAATTAATTAATATACAAAAAGCAGCGGGCACCGCGGGATCTACCAGGAATACTGATCCATTGCGGACGGCGGTGACTTGCATGGCCTTATCCAACAGAGCCTTTTTACTCTTGTCTATTTCTTTATGGATGGTCATTTATAGTTTCCTTTTTGAAAAATATTGCTTCCGGAATAATTGCAGACAATTACTAAAACACACATTTTAATATTGATACAAAATAACACGGGTTGGATAAAGTGTCGATTAAAACAATATTAGTTCCCGCCTTTGGGTATCTCATCTTCCGGCTTTCATCACCCTGATTCCCCTTGACCATCTTTGCCTGATTGTTATATGGATTGTTCCAGAGAGGTATTTAAACCATGGATTTTAAAAGTGTGAATGATGTTCAAGAGCGGCTGGAGATGGCCGGCTACATCCCCTCCAAAGAGATATCCACTGTAGTATTTCTGGCGGCAGCAACACAAAAGCCTGTTCTGGTTGAAGGGCCGGCCGGTGTCGGTAAAACGGAACTGGCCAAAGCCATAGCCCGGAGCCTCGATCGTGAGTTAATCCGTCTGCAATGTTACGAAGGTCTCGATGAATCCAAGGCCCTTTATGAATGGGAGTATGCCAAGCAACTCCTCTATACCCAGATGGTGAAGGATAGAATTAACGATATAATTGCCCACACGGCTACTCTTGCCGAGGCGGTTGATCAAATTGCCGCCCAGGAAGATGCCTTCTTCTCCGACCGGTTTATCCAATCTCGTCCGCTTCTTCAGGCGATCAGTTCCGAGAAGCCGGTCGTTTTACTTCTGGATGAAGTGGACAAGTCCGATCCGGAATTCGAGGCCTTTCTTCTGGAGTTACTGAGCGATTTTCAGGTTACCATCCCTGAATTGGGCACACGCAAAGCAATCAGTATTCCTTTTGTCCTGCTCACTTCCAACAACTATCGCGATATGAGCGACGCCCTGAAGCGACGCTGTCTTCATCTTTATATCGATTATCCGCAGCGGGAAACAGAGGTGCAGATTGTCCGGCTGAAAATACCGGGAATTGAGGGGAAATTAGCCGCGGACCTGGTTGATTCCATTCGCCGGATTCGCCTTCTGGACTTAAAGAAGAGCCCCAGTATCTCGGAGACTCTGGATTGGGCTCAATCGCTTCTGGTTTTGCAGATCAATGAACTGACGCCTGAGGTAATTTCTGAGACTCTCAATGTTATCTGTAAATACCAGATCGATATGGAAAAAGTACGAAAAAATATTAATAAAATCATCTAATAGTGCTTAACTGTTAAAAGGCCTCCACTCCGATGAAGCCCGGATAAAATGTTCAGTCCGCTGGACTTTGTAAGTTAAAATATGGTCAACCTAATCCAACAATTTGTTTCGTGCTGCCGGGCAGCAGGCCTTCGGATCTCGACCGCGGAAATTCTGGATTGCTTAAACCAGTTGCCGTTGATCGAAGTCACAAACGAACTCCAGTTCCGCGCGACCTTGAGGGCCAACTTTGCCAAGAGCATGCGGGAGATTAATCACTTCGACCGCCTCTATCACCTATTCTTTCATGAAATGAGAGTCGATGCGGCAGACGTGATGCAATCAGAGGCTCTAGCCGAACAAATCAGGCAGGTAACAAACACCATCAAGAAAAAACCACATGACAACCCAATGCTTGATGCGGTAGTCGATTTCATCGCCGGCAATCCTCTGGAATTCCTAAAGGAGATGCGGCGTATCCAGACAGCATCAGATTCAGAAGTTCAACCGACGAGATTCAATTTCGGCCCGCTGGCCGACCGCTTTAACATCCTGATACAGATTACATCAACTACGGCTGCAATTGCACAATTACTACAGGATCCATCACTGGACGTAAGCAGAACCGCGCGTAATGACCTGGCTGTCCGCTTTACCCAACGGCTCAATACCGCCCGTTCGATTCTGCTTTATGAACCGCGTCCAGGCGATAAAAACACAAAAAAAATTAAAACTTACGAACAACGTTTGAAAGAACTTGGGGAAAGGCCGTTTTCTTCGTTCACCCGCCAGGAGCTGGAGGAGATGAGGGAGGCTATCGACAAGCTGGTGCGCAAGCTGAAGAATAATGTGAGCCGGCGTTTTGCCGTCAAGCACCGGGGAAATCTGGATGTGAAGAAAACCATTAGGTGTGCTGCCCGTTACGGCGGCGTTCCTGTTGAAATAAAATACCGGAACAAGCCTCTGCGCCGCAGCAGAATAGTTACTCTGTGCGATGTATCAGGCTCAGTATGGGCAGCAGCACGTTTCATGCTGAATCTACTCTATTCCCTACAGGAGTGTTTTGACAAGGTCAATAGTTTTGTGTTCATCGATGATCTGACGGACGTTACGGCCGTTTTCGAGCACAACGAGATTAACGAGGCCATCAGGTTTGTGCTGGAAGAGGCGGATGTTCATTATAACGCTGCGACGGATTATGGAGTCACGTTGCGTCATTTCCAGCGGGACTATATGGATCTTCTGACAAAGAAGACAACCCTGATCATCGTTGGTGACGGACGTTCTAACTATATGCATCCGGAAGATGCCATCCTGGGACAGATGAGGGAGAGGTGCCGCCGCGTTATCTGGCTGAATCCGGAGCCCGAACAAATCTGGGGCACGGGTGACAGTGAAATAAAAGCCTATATGCACCACTGCCATGAAGTACGGCAGTGCAGCAATGTTAACCAATTGATTGCTTTTATCGAGGAACTGGTTTTATAAAATGACGTCAATTCCATCAGGGCAAATTATAGAACAGATCTCACGCTTTGCCGCAGAGCATATTGCTCCCCGTTATGATTTATCAAACAGGGAAGATTTTCCCCATGACCTCTGGGAGAAAATGGCGCAAGACGGGCTGTTTAAAATCGGTATTGATGAATTCTACGGCGGCAGTGGCGGCGGATACCTTAACCTGACTGAAGCTGCGGAAGCGCTGGTTAAAAATGGCTATAACATGGGGATTTCCACTTCCTGGCTCTATCAGCAGATCGTCGCCAGATTTCTTATCGCAGGATTCGGCAGCGCAGACCAAAAAAGGCAATATCTTCCGGAAATGGTCAGAGGTGAACTTACGGCATCATTTGCTGTTTCGGAACCGCAGCGTGGAGCGCACCCGAAATATATTACAACAGCAGCCGTAAAGGATGAATCATTTTACATCCTCACCGGTGAGAAAACTTATCTGACAAACGGTCCGATCGCGCAACTATTTATTGTCATTGCCGTGACTGCGGAAGGACGGCAAAGGGGTTTTACCGCCTTTCTTGTTCCCCGGCAGAAAGCAGGATTGAAAGTCGGCCCGCCCCTGAACCTTAATTTTTTAAAACCATCACCTCACGGCAGTATTGTGCTGAACAACTGCCGTCTGCCGGATACGGCAATCCTGGGAAAAGAAGGCACAGCATATCGGGAGATGGTCATTGCCATAGGAGAAATCGAAGACATCGTCATGCTGGGAACGGCAGCAGGCGCAATGGCAGCGCAGCTCTCGCTATTGATTCGCGCTATTAACGAGGATAAAATTGCGGCCACTGAATTGCTGCAAGTTAAGCTGGGAGCGCAGAATGCTGTGTTACAAACCCTCCGGGCAGTAGCGTACACAGCAGCGGAGAAATTAGATCGGGGTGAGGCTCCCTCTGTGTCATCGGCTATAACCTTTATGAATTTGACTGCGGAATTTCAAACAAATATGGACGCAATTATCAATGAGTGGAATCTGCATACCAATGCCGGTTATAACTATCTTCGAGCTGATCTTATGGCCATTATGGCGCTCAAGAAGAAGATTACACAGATGAGGCAGGAAAAACTTGGGCTGGAATTGTTGAAAGAAACTAAGTGAGATGGTAAAGCTCTGGCGGCAAAAAATAACTGAGTTCTTCGGCTTGAAAAAAAGCATAGTGGCCTTGCTTGCTATGGTCATCCTCATCGGGCTGGGAGAGAAAATGGCCGAGCGCTTTTTGCCGATTTATCTTATGGCTCTTGGCGGAGGTGCGCTTACGATCGGCCTGCTCAACGGCATGACCAATCTTCTTTCCGCTCTTTATTCATTTCCCGGCGGATATTTGAGCGACCGTCTGGGCTACAAAAAAGCGCTGCTGGTTTTCAACCTGATTGCTCTGTTGGGTTACGCCATTGTCATTATTTTCCCGTACTGGCAGGCGGTGATCATCGGTGCGATTTTCTTTCTTTCCTGGTCGGCCATATCGCTTCCGGCCACTATGAGCCTTGTTTCCCGTGTTCTGCCGCAGGATAAGCGTACGATGGGTGTTACGATGCATTCGCTGGTCCGTAGAGTGCCAATGGCTTTGGGTCCAATCATTGGCGGGGTTTTAATCGGCGTCTATGGAGAAAAATCAGGTGTGCGGCTGGCTTTTGTGGGAGCCTTCTTTCTGGGACTCCTTTCACTTATCATTCAGCAGGTTATGATTGAGGCGGATAGCGCACAGGGCAAAGCGGAAAAAAGACCTTCGCGTCTCTGGCGCCATATGAGCCCTGCGCTTAAAAATCTTCTTGTTTCGGACATCCTTATCCGCTTTGCCGAGCAGATTCCTTATGCGTTTGTCGTGGTTTGGTGCATCAAAAATCAGGGAATTACAGCAACCCAGTTCGGGCTGCTTACCGCCATTGAGATGATCACTGCGGTTCTAATTTACATTCCTGTGGCTTATCTGGCCGACCGCTCCACAAAAAAACCTTTCGTCGTGATCACCTTTTTCAACTTCACCATTTTCCCTCTGGTGATTCTCTTTTCTCATTCCTTCTGGATGATGGCGATAGCTTTTGTTATCCGGGGGTTGAAGGAATTTGGCGAGCCGACGCGTAAGGCTCTGATCATGGATCTGGCACCTGAGGACAAAAAAGCGGGAATGTTCGGATTATATTATCTGATCCGGGATGTCATTGTTTCCATCGGCGCCTTCGGCGGAGCATTCCTTTGGCAGATATCCCCCGAAGCTAATTTTTTGACGGCATTTGCCTGCGGACTTATAGGGACAATCTATTTTTGGATCTGCGGGAAAGATCTGGGTCAAAGTAAAATTTCTTGATAAAGCCTTGAATTATCCTCCGCTGGCGGAGGTGTCACGCAGTGACGGAGGTGGATGATGAACATTACGGCTACATTAACAATTCCACTGTGCAACTGA
>Ga0209538_1001683_pt1 | contig 11556 bp, 11 predicted proteins | sample BarGraNGADG00211_2_FD_184492 | JGI IMG/M metagenome (GOLD analysis project Ga0209538, IMG submission 184492) | Arctic peat soil microbial communities from Barrow, Alaska - Barrow Graham LP Ref core NGADG0004-211 (SPAdes) (version 2) | ecosystem: Environmental > Terrestrial > Soil > Wetlands >... | reverse complement strand
GGGCGGACTTGCATCCGCTGCGCAGAAATTACTCAGGCGTTCCGGCAAAAAGCTCGAACAGGGAAATGTAGAAATACTGGCTGCCAAACTGGACTATGAGAAAGAATGCGAACACCTCAAAGATCTTGAGGAAGAGAATGAGGATCTGCTCCGGCGCATCACAAATCTGCAACAAAGAAAAGCGGTTCTTCAGGATGAAATCATCCGCCGTGAAAAAGAAATATCAGCCAACAAGAACCACGATCTTTTCGAAACATATAAAAAAATACAGGCAGAGAGCTCAATAGCGGCAACACAGCTCGTAGAAAACGACGAGGCACTTAAGGCAGCCCAAAAAGTAGCGGGATCAGCAAGGGCATCTCAGGAAGAACTCGAAAATGCAGAGCATTGGACAACATCCGATATGTGGGGCGGGTCAGGACTGGTCAGCCGCACAACCAAGCTCAGCAAAATTGATCATGCCCAATCGACCTTCAACCGCCTTTCCACACAGATGAAAGATCTGGAACAAGAACTTTCCGATGTCCATCTTGCAGAAAAAACCATACTCTCCACAATATCCACTGCAAATCACATGGTGGAATTCTGGTTCGATAATATACTTTCAGGAAATGACGTTGCCGCTGTTCTTCGCAGCAATCAGGTGCAGCTCCGTGTTCTTTCGGCGCAAGTCAAGGCGCTGATTGAAACACTCGAAAGAAATGAAGAAGAACTCAGAACCCGGCTGGCACGTCTGGAACAGGAAAAAGCCAACCTTATCGTAACCTGCCACAGCTGCCAGAATGATGACGGCGAAGGAACAGTCTGTGGGTGAGCAGACCTGTTACATTCGCTCCCATGTCCTCGGCTTACGCCTGCGTAAGGTCGCTCACATAACAGGTCTGCTCACTGTATGGCACCCTGCGGGTGCAAGGAACGCATGTCCTGGGGTGCAAGGGAACACATTCCTAAAGCCCTTCGTAAGGCAAGTTCAAGTAACAGGCTTTTTCCCCCGAGGACATTAATTTCCATGCACCCGCAGGGTGCTAATTAAGGGAAGGGTAATATTTGTCGAGCGACCTTACGCAGGCCGAAGGCCGAGGACAGGGGGAGCGAGAGTAATAGGTCCACTTACCCGAGGTGATGCTATGATTCGAAAAATGGAACTGGAAGATGCTGCCCGTGCAGCTGAGATATGTGTGCTTGAATGGAGACATGCCTATCGAGGCATTATCTCAGATGATGTTCTTTTTAAAAGAAATTGGGTTTCCCAAAGAATTGCACAATTTGAGGCATTTACTGATAATCTCTTTCAGGAAAACTATGTATTCGATGACGGCATCATTAAGGCATTTTCGATAATCGGGCCTTGCCGCGACAAAGACAAAACAGATTCATACGAACTGTGGGGACTTTACGTTGACCATTCCATGCACAACAAAGGTATTGGAACACAGATGATAGCCTTCTGCGAGGGCAGGGCACGTGAATTGGCGCATTCGGAAGTCGTACTATGGACTTTGGAAGAAAACAGGAAAGCACGGGATTTTTATGAAAACCGGGGATATACACCGGATGGAAGTAAAAAATACATCGAAAAATACCAGGTAAACGAAGTCCGGTACAGTAAAAAACTAAATTGATTCAGTATCTGTATTATTTTCCATCCATCAGAGAAAAAGAACATCTGTTCTTTTTCTCTGATTTGTGGGATAATCATGGAACAACATACGCAGGGCGACAGCCCGAGGAAATACGTTCCTTAGCATCCGCAGGATGCCAACCAAGGGAACTATCCTGTTGCATGAGCGACCTTACGCAGGCGTAAGCCGAGGACAGGGGGAGCGATTACAACAGACATGTTCCCCCGAGGTGTTACCATGATTATCAGCGCGAGCCGCAGGACGGATATTCCTGCCTGTCATTTTGATTGGTTTATGGACTGCCTGAATAAGGGGTTTGTCGATGTGCCGAATCCGCGCAACGCCAAGCTGATGCGGCACGTTGAACTTTCACCCGCTTCTGTGGATGCTTTTGTTTTCTGGACCAAGAATCCGCTTCCTATGGAGCCGGTCGTGATGGATCCGGATTCGATTCTGAATAAATACCCCTATTATTTCCAGTTTACACTTACCGCGTACGGCCGGGATGTAGAGCGCTTTCTGCCGGATAAAATTGATCTTATATCGATATTCAAGCGCTTTTCCGGAAGGATTGGCGCGCATCGTATGATCTGGCGGTATGATCCGATTCTGATTTCCCCGGTTTATGACGTGCCATACCATATATCCGGATTCGAGAAGAATGCGGAACAGTTAAGCGGATATACGGATACATGTGTAATCAGCTTTCTGGATGAATACCGGTGCATGCAAAAAGCAATGAATCTTATCAGAGGGAGACCTCCTGATGAAGCCGAGATCCTGCGGCTGGCAGAGGCGCTGGCGTCGACTGCCAGAAAATACGGGATACAGCTGAAGACATGTTCGGAGACGGTTGATTTATCATATCTGGGAATTGAACATGGAGTCTGTATCAACGGCGAATTGGTAACCCGGCTCATAAGGGAAAAAAGAATGGAAACGACAGGCCGTTCTGACCGACCCGGCGTGCAGATCTCCCTATTTCCTGAAGCAGAAGCTGACTTTTCACAGGCCAAAGGTCTTCGCGGAGCCTGCCGGTGCGTGGAAAGCATTGATATCGGCCGGTATGATACGTGTTCGAACGGATGCATCTACTGCTACGCAAATCGAAAAAGGTAACAAATACGCTGACCAGCTGTTTCCGCGCACCCGAAGGGGTCCAATCAGCGAGAAATGTTATACTATTATGATAAAAGAGTTTCCGGGACAATTGCTTCGTCGCTCAAGGAGGTAATGTATGCCATATCCATGGATGGATGAATACTTTATGGATTTACCCGGCACCGCAAAGGATTACCAGCAGGACTGGCAGGCGACCCGCTATTTTCTGGCGGATAAGATGTATGCGATGATTGGCGGCGACAAATCCGGCAAACAGATTGTGACGCTCAAGTGCGATCCAATTTTTGCCGAGATGCTGCGCAATCAATATGAGGATATTGTTCCGGGATATTACATGAATAAGCAGCATTGGAATTCGCTGTATCTGGAGGGAAAAGTGCCGGATTCGGTGCTTAAGGATATGATCGATATGGCACACCGTCTGGTTTTGGAAAAGCTCCCGAAGAAGATACGGGACAGTCTTTTGGGAACGCAGGAGATTTGATATGACTGATGACTATCGGCTTTTGATCGTAGAGGATAACCCGAGGATCCGGATGGAACTCTCCGTGTTTTTGGAGAACAACGGGTTCACCTGTACGTTGCCGCAGCGTTTTGACAGGCTTGTCGAGGAAACGGACTTTTCCTTATTTCATCTGGTTCTTCTTGATATTAACCTTCCCGGTGTCGACGGATTTTTCCTGTGCAGGAAGATCCGGGCTGTGTCGGACGTACCGGTTATTGTTGTGACCAGCCGCGATACGGAACTTGATGAGTTGATGGCTATGAATCTCGGAGCGGATGATTTCGTTACCAAGCCGTATCATCCACAGATACTTCTCGCCCGAATTGCTTCGGTTTTGAAGCGCGCCTATCGCGAGAAAACGGCAGACCGGGACCGTGTACACTGCGGGTCTTTTGACATATTACTGTCGAGAAGCACAATTCTGTATAAGGGTACGGAGACGGAACTTACCAAAAACGAACTTCGTATTCTTTGTGCCCTTCAGGAGCACATCGGCGAAATTGTGCCGCGGGACGAACTTATGACGCAGCTTTGGAACAGCGATCTTTTCGTGGATGATAATACACTAACCGTGAACGTCAACCGTCTCCGGAGTAAACTTGCTGAAATTGGTCTTTCGGATGTCATCGAGACGCGACGCGGACTGGGATATCTGCTCAGTGACAGCTTCGGCAGTGACAGCTTCGGCAAAGACAGTTCCGGCAAAGACAACGCAGGAAAAGATATTGCAGGAAAAGCGCCGACTGATATCGATCGGAGGCCCCGGTGAATTTTTGGATGTTTTTGCGCGACCGGCTTATTTACATTTTCTCGCAGCTGGTGGTTCTGGTTTTTCTGCTGCTTTTTATGTATGCATTCGGCAATTTTTCGCCTGCAGCAGCGATTTTATTCGGGATCCTGTATTTTTTAGGGGCAGCGGGCCCGCTTCTGTACGAATTCAGGAAGAAGAACAGATTCTACCGGAATCTTCTATCGGCCTTTGATCAGCTCGACAAGAAGAATCTTATCGGTGAATTGATCGGTCCGCCTGATTTTATGGAGGGTGAGATCCTGTATGACCTCCTCAGAGGAACGAATAAAGCATATCTTGATGAAATCAACCGGTATCGCCGGGCGCAGGAGGAATACCGCTCCTATATTGAGCTGTGGATTCATGAGATCAAGACACCGATTGCTTCGGCGATGCTGACAATTGAAAACCACGGGGGTGAGGCACAGGCACTTCTTCTCGAAGATTTGCTCCGTATTGAAGAACATGCCATGCAGGCGCTGTTTTATGCGCGGAGTAATTCCGTTGAGAAAGATTACCTGATTCAGGAACTATCCCTGCAGGACGTGTGTTTTCGGTCACTTCGCAAAAACGCCAGGCTTCTCATTGATAATAACGTCTCCGTTGAGGCATCGGATATTACCGGAACTGTTTTTTGTGATGCAAAATGGATGGTCTATATTCTCGACCAACTCATATCCAATGCAGTGAAATACAGATGCGACGGCGATTCGCGCATTGTGTTCCATTCGGAAGATATGCCCAACGAGACGGTGCTTTTTCTTGCCGACAACGGTCTGGGGATCCGTCCGGATGAACTCCCGCGCGTGTTTGACAAAGGATACACCGGAATGCTGGGCCGCGTGCATGAGCGGGCAACCGGCATGGGACTTTTTCTTAGTAAAAAGCTGTGCGGCAAGCTCGGCCTGTCGCTTGAAATCGCGTCCGGCGGAGAAGGCTGCGGCACAACGGCAGCAATACATTTTCCCAAGGGATCAATGACGGCCGACGTGATGTAAGGCGTCCGGCGCGTGCATATTCTTACATAAGTGTAAGCCTTCGGTAAGATTCTTCTAAGGCAGTCACCTTTTGTATTTGGTTAAATAGAGTCAGACGAATACAGGAGGTCACACAAAATGAGTAATATGCTCACCGTTACACAAGTAGAAAAATATTATGGCAACAAGGGAAATCTGACCAAAGCGCTCGACGGCGTAAGCTTTTCCATACAGGAAGGCGAATTTGTAGGTATTATGGGAGCCTCGGGAAGCGGAAAGACGACTCTTTTGAATTGTATTTCCACAATCGATAAAGTGACCAGCGGTCAGATCATTATCGGCGGCAAGGATATTACTGAGCTAAAAAGCCGTCAGCTGTCGGAATTCCGGCGCACTAAACTCGGCTTCATATTTCAGGATTTCAATCTTCTTGATACGCTTACCGCACAGGAGAATATTATTCTTCCACTGACGATTTCCGCAGTCAATCACCGGGAGGCTATAGCAAGGACCGCGGAAGTGGCGGAGACTCTCGGCATCACGGACGTCCTTGCCAAGTACCCATACCAGATGTCCGGCGGACAGCGGCAGCGTGTAGCAGCGGCCCGTGCCATTGTCAGTAAGCCGGCCATGGTCCTTGCCGACGAACCGACCGGTGCCCTCGATTCGAAGTCTTCGAGGATGCTTTTGGAAAGCATGGAAAAACTGAATGTTGACCTGACGGCTACGATTCTGATGGTCACGCACGACGCATTTGCCGCCAGCTACTGCAAAAGGATCCTCTTCATCAAGGATGGTCAGCTCTTTAATGAACTGATTCGCGGACAGCATCCGCGCCGGGATTTCTACAGCAAAATTATCGAAGTCATCTCTCTTCTGGGAGGTGACGTAAGCCATGTACTGTAAGCTTGCTTTCCGTAATGTCAAAAAAAGTCTGAGGGATTACCTTCTGTACTTTTTGACACTTTCTTTTGCCGTGTGTATTTTTTACGTATTTAACTCAATTGAAGCACAGTCGGTCATGATCAAGATTTCCACTTCAGAAAAAGAAATCCTTAAGACACTGACACAGCTCATGGGTATTGTCTCCGTATTTGTCTCGATTATTCTGGGATTCCTGATTGTCAGTGCAAATCATTTTCTCATCCGCCGCCGCAAAAAGGAACTTGGAATATACCTTCTGCTCGGCATGAAAAAGAATAAAGTTTCGCGAATCCTGGTTATTGAGACGCTGCTGATCGGCGTGATTTCTTTAGGAGCCGGGCTGTTTGCCGGAGTTTTTGCCTCACAATGGCTTTCGATATTTACCGCCAAAATCTTTCAGGCGGATATGACCGGGTACCGGTTTGTTTTTTCAAGCGGTGCTTTCTTAAAGACGCTGATCTACTTTGGCGTGATTTTCCTGGTTGTAATTGCAGCTAGCACCTTTGCCGTGTCGAGAAATAAACTGATCGATCTTTTCTCTGCACAGAGTAAGAACGAAAAACCGGCCGTTAAGCACCCGGCGCTCACAATTGTACTGTTTGTTTTATCGGTAATCTGCCTGGGCGTGGCCTATCAGCAGGTTCTGCAGAATGGTATTATGCATTTTGACTGGATCCTCCTGCGCGAGGTGATTTTGGGCGCCATCGGGACATTTTTATTTTTTGCGTCCCTCTCCGGATTTTTTCTCAAACTGCTGCAGAGGATTCAGGGATACTACTTCAAGGATCTGAATTTCTTTATACTGCGCCAGATCAACAGCCGCATCAATTCTGCGCATGTTTCCATTTCCTTTGTCTGCCTGATGCTTTTTTGCACGATCGGTATCCTATCAACCGGTTTGGGGATGAATGCCGCGATGGAAAAAAGCCTGTCTTCGGCTACAGCTTTTGATGTTGAACTGTATACCTGGGGCGGCAATCCAACATCTATTTCGGATGATCTTGCCGCCAAAGGCATCAATCTTTCCGATTATTCAGATAGAACATATGAATATAAGGACTTCGTCAATCCTGCCATATTGAGAAATACGGTTTTGACGGAAGATCTGCAGCTACAGTTGCAAACGACCTATTTCATGAACGGAATTGAGTCGACGATACCTTTCATCCGCTTATCCGACTACAATACCCTTCTGGGAATGCAGGGCAGGGATTTGCTTTCCCTGAAGGACGGAGAAATTGCTTTCTCCTATTCGTCAACATCACAGGGATTGCGGGACGCTATAGCTGAAAAATGGAACCGGACAGGTAAGATATCCCTTCTGGGCCAGGAATATTCAGTCTATCCAAAGGTGCTTTCAGACGCGGTTGTATCGATCGGGGAAGACTGCAACCTTGCGCTGGTTGTTCCGGATTCATTACTTACAGACAGTACCGGAGCTCCGGCGGTTGGATTTTCTCCTTCCCAGAGTTACCTTCAGTTTAACTGCCAGGGAGATAGTGAGACAATGCAGGACAAACTGGAGAGCCGTCTAATGCCGTTTTATACCGAAGAATCCTCTCCAAACTACTATATGATCAGCCGCAACAATCTTGAGGCAAGCTATGCCGGCACCAAAGCGATCATCGCCTACGTCGGGATTTACATCGGACTTGTATTCCTTATGACCAGTGCTGCCGTTCTTTCCCTTCAGCAGCTGTCAGAGATAGCCGACAACCGGCAGCGCTATCTTGTCCTTAAAAAGATCGGGGCAGACGACCGGCTCATTGACCGAGCGATTTTCCGCCAGACAGCTATCTATTTTATGCTCCCGCTGTTTCTTGCGATTATTCACTCAATCGTCGGACTTACGGTAGCCAATGAAGCGATTCGAAGCCTCGGCGGCCTCAACGCGGCCCAAAACATCCTGATTACAGCCGGCCTGATTCTTGTGATTTACGGAGGCTATTTCCTCGCAACTTTCATCGGGAGCCGGAAGATGATCGTCCGTGAAGAGAGAAACGGGTAAAAGTCCCCTTCCGTGGACATTTGAACATAAGAATTTCCAAAAACGTAACCATTTTTCCTATAGTAAGTGCATAATCGAAATGGAGGGATATAGGGCCGAAAGGTCCTTATTCGGCGGGGAGAAACGGATCTTTTATGGATACGATTTATCTTGTTACCGGAGCAACCGGGCATCTGGGCAATACGATTATCCGCATGCTTCTTGAGCAGAAAAAACGGGTTCGCGGGCTTGTTATGCCTGCAGATAATACACAGGCGATGGAAGGCCTGCCTGTTGAGATTTTCGAGGGAAATGTGTGCGATAAGCGTTCTCTCGAACCGTTTTTCAGGGTTGCGCAGCCGTGCGAAATCGTTGTTATTCATACAGCGGGAATTGTCTCAATCTCTTCGCGGATTAACCCCCTGATCTATCAGGTCAATGTGCAGGGCACCAAAAATGTGACCGATATGTGTGTTGAAAAGAAAGTTCACAAGCTGGTATATATCAGTTCCGTACACGCAATCCCCGAAAGAAAGCGCGGGGAGACTGTCTCCGAGACCGATCATTTTGCAGCGGAGGATGTTGTCGGTGCCTATGCCAAAACAAAGGCCGAGGCGACCCAATACGTACTTGATCAAGTGAGGGATCACGATCTCGATGCTGTCATTGTCCAGCCGTCCGGCATTGTCGGTCCGCAGGATTACGGGAACGCCCATATGACACAAATGATTAAGGACTATATCAGCGGTAAACTTACTGCAAGTGTTCGGGGCGGTTATGATTTTGTAGATGTACGCGATGTGGCGGAGGGTGTGCTTTCTGCAGTCGAACGCGGCCATAAGGGTCAGTGCTACATCCTGTCCAACCGCTATATCACCGTCAAACAGATGCTTGATATGCTTCACAAAATCAGCGGGCAGCGCAAAATACGTACAGTTCTTCCGTTATGGTTTGCCAAAATGACAGCGCCTTTCGCAGAGGTTTATTACCGCATGCGCAAAAAACCGCCGCTCTTCACCAGTTATTCCCTTTATACGCTTGTATCCAATTCGAAAATGAGCCATACACGGGCAGACAAAGATCTTGCATATACCACCCGAGACATGTACAAGACCTTGTCCGACACAGTCGACTGGCAGAGTGCGCACAAAAAGACCGCACCGCCGAGAGTCCGGAATACTTTGAAGAAAGCCTGATTCCTATTTGAACAATGTAAGACAATGATATAATTAGTAAATAGCATAGTGACAAGTATATATAAATACACAGCGTGTTTGATATGTGAAAGGAGAACCGAGTGCAGCATTGGAGACACACCAAAATCGTATGTGCAGCTGTCTGTGCTTTGTCGTTAATCATATTTTCTGCCGGGTGCAAGGCATCCCCTCAAAAGGATCTTGAAAAATCACCCTTTATTGCTACTGAGCAGAATCAGGATGTAGTCCTGTCCATTAAGGAAAAGACGGTTACTTCAGAAACACAGACAATCACCCTGACATACACGAACAAATCCGGCACAGAGTATTCATACGGTGGCGTTGATTTTTTGGATATCGAAATCGATGGGATCTGGTACACCGTTTTGCATAAAGACAACGTCGCATGGGATATGCTCGCGTTTCTTCTGCCGGCCAATGGTTCTGCCGAATCAAGTTTCCCGATCAAAATGTACTACGAAGACCTCGTCAGCGGAAAGTATCGGGTAATTGAAAAATTGAACACATTAGACAGCACGCACATTGGGTCGTATATCACCGCAGAATTTACCGTTGCATGAACAACATCTAATACTATTTTCTATTACACATCGGGAGGATTCAATTTTATGGATGTTCTGGATTTCAAAAAAGAGTATAAGGATCTTTACGCTCCCGGCGGGATTCCAACTCTGATTGACGTACCGGCCATGCGCTTTATTATGGTCGACGGCAAAGGCAACCCCAATGATGAAGAGGGAGAATACTCAACCGCTATTGAGCTTCTTTACGGACTTTCTTATACAATCAAAATGAGTCCGAAAAGCGGCCCGGCACCCAAAGGATATTATGAGTATGTTGTACCGCCGCTCGAAGGACTCTGGTGGCTAAGCGACAACTCGATGGATTTTGTCCGAAAAGACAAATACCTGTGGACCTCGATGATCCGTCAGCCCGACTTCGTCGACGAGGCAGTGTTTGAAGCTGCGAAGGAGACATTTTCGCGCAAAAAGAAGAATCCCGACCTGTCAAAAGTGCGGTTTGTGACTTGGCAGGAGGGACTATGCGTCCAGATCATGCACATCGGACCTTACGAGGATGAACCGGCGTCCGTAGCCAAAATTGATGCTTATATCCGTGAAAACGCCCTGTATGATGACATCGGCGAAACACGGCGCCACCATGAAATCTACCTGGGTGATCCACGCAAAACTGCCCCCGAGAAAAGAAAAACCATCATCAGGCATCCGGTCCGTATTTGATAACATACCTCATCGGCGTGAACCGTATGCCATTTGTCACGGTCTCCGGACCGGTGTCGATAAACCCGAGCCGGCGATATATTCCAACAGCATAGGGGGACGAATTGACAGTAATGTTATCCAGCTTCCAATTCCGACAGTATTGTTCAACCACTGCAAACAAAGACCGCGCGATGCCGCGGCGTTGATATTCTTTGCGCACAAAGAACAAGGAAATATGCCCCGAACCCCGCGTAGCTATTACGCCGGTAATCACAGCCCCTTCGAAGGTTCCCCATATGTGCATCGTTCCGGAGGAAAGCATTCCCGAAACAGAATCAAATGCGATAAATTCCCGGAATACATCTATACCTTCCGGTTCATATTCCGGTGCTTCGAATTCGCTGAACACGGCCCATACGAGTTCGAGGGCATCTTTCATATCCTTTTTGGAAAGTTCCCGTATAACCATATGACCGCCTCTTTCTTTGAACCGTAGGATCTTGTTACTTTCAAATTAAACATAATCTAAAAATATCTGCAGTTCAAGTCAATCAGAATTAAATAGGGTATTGCGCGGAGATTGTATCCATGTTATTTTATTACCAGCGGTAATTACCACTGGTAATAAGGAGATGTATATGAACCCACCTGTAAAAAACTTGAACAGCGAAATGATCATCGAAACGACACTGCAGATGATCGATAAAAATGAAGGTATCAAAGGTGTCACACTAAGGGCCATTGCCCAAAAACTAGGCTGTGCACATACAAATCTGTACAATTATTTCGGAAGCCTCGAAGAAATATACTGGGAGTGCGTAGGATTGCTGCTTCTAAAGATGACTGAAGAAATGAGCAGGGAAGACCCCGGAGTATCTGACCCCGAGGAAAAACTGTATATGTCATTATCGCGCCTTATGGATTTCTCCATTGATCATCCGGGCTGGCACAGGTTGATTTGGCTTGAACCTTCCGCTGGAAGTCCTTCACCGGAGGTTGCCCAAAACCTGCAGCAGCCTATGCTGGTTTTCGGGCGTCTGGTTTTTGCGGCAAGCAAAGGAACACTGTCCGATGACAAATTGAATCAGCTGTGCAGCATACTGCTGTGCTATCTCTACGGAGAAATCAATATATGGATTACCCGCAGAAATTCTGCGGAAGACCGTGCTTCGATGAAAACTAAGACTCT
>Ga0209538_1001681_pt1 | contig 11564 bp, 7 predicted proteins | sample BarGraNGADG00211_2_FD_184492 | JGI IMG/M metagenome (GOLD analysis project Ga0209538, IMG submission 184492) | Arctic peat soil microbial communities from Barrow, Alaska - Barrow Graham LP Ref core NGADG0004-211 (SPAdes) (version 2) | ecosystem: Environmental > Terrestrial > Soil > Wetlands >... | reverse complement strand
GGCCCGGATCACCAGCCCACCGGGAGCGAGATCGTAGACCAGCTCCGCCACCTCGCCCATGGCCTCGCCGACGGCGCCCGCCACGTGATGGCTCGACGGACCCCCGCCACCGCGCTCGCCGTGATGGCCATCCACCGGTTCATCTACGGCGCCATGTTCATCGCCGCGATCCTCGTCTCCCGCAACGTCCTCGCCGCTCCGAGCGACACCGATTCCGGGTTCGCCAACTTCGCCGTCATCCTCGGCGCTTCGGCCGTCGGCTTCGGCCTCGCGGCCGTCGTCACTCCGGTGGTGCACCAGTGGATCAGCCCGCACCGTTGGATCGCGCTCTGCTTGGTGCTCGGCGCCGCCAGCCAGTTGCTTCTCACCATTACCCTGACGCGCACCACGATGCTGATCGGGTCCGTGCTCCTCGGCCTGGCCGTCCAGGGCGGCAAGATCGCGGTCGACACGATCGTCCAGCGGGACACCGACGACGAGTTCCGCGGCCGCGCCTTCTCGCTCTACGACATGTTGTACAACTCCGCCTTCGTGGCGGCAGCCGCACTGGCCGCGCTCGTGCTCCCGGACACCGGCTACTCGCGGATCGCGTTCGGCGCCCTCGCGATCGCGTACCTGGTCGCGGCGGCGTGGTTCACCCGGACCAGGGTCCGGCCGGTCCTCGGCAACACGACCGTCCCGGGCAACACGACCGCCGCCACCGCCGCCGGCAACACGGCCACCGCCACCGCGCCCGACGGCGAGCTCACCGCCGAGGCGTGACGACTTCCCAGCTCGCGATCGGCCCCGGGACGACGATGAAGATCGGGTGCACCTCGGGCAGTTCGACGTCCGCCCACCGGGCCAGGACCTCCGGACTTCGGGCGGCGAGCTTGGCTCGCAGGCGCGCCCACTCGTAAGCGAGCTGACCGGTGCTCACCTCGAGGCTCAACCAAGAGTCCGGGGGTCCCAGGATCTTGCCGCGGTCGAAGGAATAGCCGCGTCGCGCGGCCTCGTCGGCGATTCCGTGCAGGTACGTGATGATGGAGACGCCCGGTGAAGGCACCTCGCGGAAGCGGCGGAGCTGCGGATGGTGACGGTATCCGCGCGTTCCGCCGGCGAGCACCCGCTGGGCGAGCAGGCCTTCGCGCCAGACCGCGACCAGACCCTGCCGGTCGAGGTGCTGCGGATGCACCGACCACAGTCTCATCCGGACACCGCTAGCACGGAGCCCGCTCGCACGGAGCCCGCTCGCACCGAGCCCTCGGTCACTGCCGCGATCCCCACCACGAGAGCAGCGCCTCCCGAGCGGCCTCGGGCGCCATCGGGCCCTGCTCCATCCGCAGCTCGAGCAGGTACCGGTACGCCTGACCGACGGCCTGGCCGGCCGGGATGCCCAGGATCTCCATGATCTGCACCCCGTCGAGGTCCGGCCGGATCGCGGCGAGCTCCTCTTGTCCGCGCAACCGCTCGACGCGCCGCTCGAGCTCGTCAGATGCCCGCGAGAGCCGGTCCGCCTTGCGCTGGTTGCGGGTGGTCGAGTCCGATCGGGTCAGCCGGTGCAAGCGCTCAAGAAGCGGACCGGCGTCGGTCACGTAGCGGCGAACCGCCGAGTCCGTCCACTGGCCCTCGCCGTAGCCGTGGAACCTCAGGTGCAGCTCGACCAGCCGCGAGACGTCCCTGACCGTCTCCTTGTCGAATCGCAGCGCCTTCAGCCTCTTCGCGGCCAGCTTCGCGCCCACGACCTCGTGGTGGTGGAAACTGACGCCGCCGTCCTCCTCGAACCGACGCGTCGCGGGCTTCCCGATGTCGTGCAGCAGTGCCGCGAGCCGCAGCACCAGGTCGGGGCCGGGCACAGCGCCGTCGGGCCCGGTCTCCAGCGCGATCGCCTGCTCGAGCACCGTGAGGGTGTGGTGGTAGACGTCCTTGTGCCGGTGGTGCTCATCGATCTCGAGCCGAAGTGCGGGCAGCTCGGGCAGCACCTGGTCCGCGAGTCCCGTCTCGACCAGCACCTCCAGGCCGGCCCGCGGCATCGGCGCCAGGATCAGCTTGGTGAGCTCGTCCCGGACCCGCTCGGCCGAGACGATCGAGATCCGCTCCGCCATCTCGACGATGGCGGAATGCGCGTCGTCGTCGATCGAGAAGCCGAGCTGGGCCGCGAACCGGGCCGCCCGCATCATCCGCAGCGGGTCGTCGTCGAACGAACGCCGCGCCTCGATCGGTGTGCGCAGCACGCGTCGCGACAGGTCGCGCAGTCCGTCGAACGGATCGACGAACACGAGCTCGGGCAAGCGGACCGCCATCGCGTTCACCGCGAAGTCCCGACGGGACAGGTCCCCCTCGAGCGAGTCGCCGAAGGCCACCGCGGGCTTCCGGGAGTCGGCCCGGTAGGCGTCCGCGCGATACGTCGTCACCTCGACGACGATGCCGTCGCGCTTCGCCCCGATCGTGCCGAACGCACGTCCGATGTCCCAGTGCGCCGAGCTCCACCGGGCCAGGATCTTCTCGCTCTCGCCCGGGCTCGCCGACGTCGCGAAGTCCAGATCAGCGCTCGCGCGCCCGAGGAACGCGTCGCGCACGGGCCCGCCGACGAGTGCGAGCTCGTGTCCCTCGGCGCGGAACGCTTCGGCCAGCTCGAGAGCCGCTGGCGCGAGACCGGCCAGCACGGCCAGCGCGCGCCGCTGGAGGGCACCGGAGTCGGCGGCTGCACGAGAGGTGGACACGACGACCAAGGGTGCCAGATTCTCCGGGCAAGTGAGCGGCCAGAGCGCACCCGGATACAGTGGCCGCATGTCCAGCACGGCGTCTGAGCACGACCCGCACGGGGTGCCTGCGCCCCCCGGCGGGCACCCGCTGCGCCGTAGCAGTGGCGAGAGTGCGGGCCGGCCGGCTCCGACGCACCTCCCCGTCGTGGACGAGACCTCGGCCGGCGGCATCGTCGTCCGCCAGGTCGATGGGGGTTATCAGGCCGCGGTCATCGCGCGCCGCAACCGTGCGGGCCGACTCGAGTGGTGTCTGCCGAAAGGCCATCTCGAGGGTCCCGAGACACCCGAGGAGGCCGCGATTCGCGAGGTCGCCGAGGAGACCGGGATCACCGGTGAGGTGCTGGGCCCGCTCGGCACGATCGACTTCTGGTTCACCGGGGAGGACCGCCGGGTCCACAAGGTCGTGCACCACTTCCTTCTCATCGCGTCGGGCGGCGTGCTCACCAAGGAGGGCGACCCGGACCGAGAGGCCGAGGACGTCGCGTGGGTGCCCATCGACGAGCTCGACGACCGGCTGGCCTACCCGAACGAACGCCGCCTTGCGGCCGCAGCACGCGCGGCCCTCGCCACGCGGTCATGAGCGAACCCCGGCGCCCCGGTCGGCAGCTGCCCCGGAGCCTCCGGCGCGCGGCGCGAGCACTCGGCTGCGGGGCGGCGCTGCTCGTCGGCCTGTTGGTCCCCGGGCCGCCGAGCGCACAGGGTGCGACGGCGCCGACCGTCACCGTGGAGATCACGGCGATCGCGCCTCAAGTGACCCGGCCGGGGGACACCCTCGTCGTGACCGCGACGATCACCAACATCTCCGCGACGCCCATCGTCCAGGCCGAGACGTCACTTTCCGTCTACCGGTTCGCCTTCGGGAACCGCGCCGCGCTGGACGGCTGGGAGATGCGCACCGACAGCGCGGTCGGAACGATCGTCACCACCGACCAGGCGACGGACCCGCTTCTTCCGGGCCAGGCGCGCTCAGTCACGCTCTCCGTCCCGGCTGACTCGATCGGCCTGCTCAGCTCACTGGACGGCTGGGGCCCTCGGGGGATCGCCGTGAGTGTCGCGACCGGCGGCGTGCGCGTGGGTGTCGCGCGATCCTTCATGATCTGGCTCCCCGCCACTCCCGCCGTGTCGACCCGGCTGAGCATTGCGGTCCCGCTGACGGAGTCGCCCGACGCGGTGGCGCCGTTCGACCCGTCGAGTCGGCTGAGCGCGGTCCTCACGGCGACCGAGCAGCACCGCAACATCGCCTGGGCCGTGGATCCCGCGATCGTCAGCCGGGCGCTCACCGATCCCGCGCCGGCGTCCGACTGGCTGGACCGGTTCCAGGCCGCACTCCCGAACCGGGACATCTACGCGCTCCCCTACGCCGACGCCGACGTCGCCGCACTTGCTCACGCAGATCGGTTGGATCTCTACCTCGACGCCGCTCAGACCGGGCAACAGCAGCTCGAGTCCGCGCTCGGCGACGCGACGATCGCGCGCCTCGCATGGCCCGCGAGCAAGGCGCCCGACCTGTCGACGATCGATCTCGCCGCCCGTTCCACGCCCGTCGTCGTGCTGCTCGGCTCGGATGATCTCGCGCCGATCGAGCCGCTGGCCTACACGCCGACCGGCCGCGCCCAGATCACCACCCAGAGCGCCACCGTCGGCCTCGTGCTCTCCGACGCCGTGCTGACGGACGAGCTCACCAACCCTGGCAGCCGGACGCAGGCCACGGCCGTCCAGCGCGTGCTCGCGGAGACCGCGATGATCAACCGGGAGCGGCCGACGACGGCCAGGCACGTCCTGGCAGCCCTCCCCCGGGACTGGACGCCGGTCCCGGCAACGACCTCGGCCCAGCTCGCAGCGCTCGACGCCGCGCCGTGGATCGACACGACCCCGCTCGCCACCCTGATCGGCACGCCACCGGTCGCGCTCCGGCGCAATGCCCTGCCGGTCTCCGGATCCGCGCCAGGCGAGCTCTCCGCGGCCGATGCCGCACGGATCGGTCAGACGGCCGCCGATCTGAACGCCTTCGGATCGGTCCCCGCCGACCGGGCCACAGCACTCGGCTCGCTCCCGGACGACCTCCTCGATCTGACCTCGGTCGGTTGGCGCAGCCACCCCGACCAGCGTTCGAAGGCGATCGATACCGCGCTCGCTCGCTCCAAGGCGCTGCTCGGCGCCATCACCGTCACGAAGAGCAGCGCCGTGAATCTCATCGCCAGCAGCGGCGAGATCCCGCTGAGCCTCCAGAACGGGCTCGATCAGACCGCCCACGTCCTCGTCCGGCTCCAGCCGAGCAATCCTCGTCTGGTGGCCGACAGCACCATCGCGGTCGACATCCCTGCCGGCGCCACCGCATCCGTGAAGATCCCGGTCCAAGCGGTCGCCAACGGTGACGTCGCCGTGGACGTCCAGGTGCTCACACCCTCGGGTTCGCTCTTGACCACAGGCGATCCCTTCGTCGTCCGGGTTCGCGCCGACTGGGAGAACCGAGCCACCTTGGTCATCGCGTTCCTGCTCGCCATCGGCGTGGTGGTCGGGGTGGTCCGAACGGTCCGCCGGGGCCGCCGTGAGACCAGGCTGAGCATCGACGAGGCACGGCTGGAGACCGAGGAGTCGCCAGGTGTCGCGGAGGAGATGGCGCTCCTCGAGCATCGCGACGGCGAGCCCACGGCGGGCGGTGAATCGCCCCCGCGCGACGCCGCGTCGGCCGACGCCGAACCGGCCGGCGACGCCGATGGCTGAGTCGATCACAACCGGGTCCGCGCGGCTCGGGCGGCACGCCTCGACGATGGCCGCCGGCACCCTGGTCTCCCGGGTGCTCGGCGTCGTGCGCACCTGGATGCTCATCGCGGCGGTCGGGGTCAACTTCGGCGCGGCCAACGCCTTCGACGTCGCGAACCGGGCGCCCAACTTCCTGTTCGCGATCATCGCGGGTGGCGTGCTCAACGCCGTGCTCGTGCCGCAGATCGTCAAGGCACAGCGGAGCGCGAACGGCCAGGGGTACGTCGATCGTCTGCTGACCCTCGCGGGCGTGCTGATCCTGGGCATCACGCTCGTCATGACGCTCGGCGCGACCGTCGTCATCGGCCTCTACATCGACAACTGGTCGCCCCAGCTCACGGCCCTCGCGGTCGCTTTCGGCTTCTGGTGCATCCCGCAGCTGTTCTTCTACGGGCTCTACACCCTGCTCGGTCAGGTCCTGAACGCCCGCGAGCACTTCGGCCCGTTCATGTGGGCACCCGTCCTCAACAACGTCGTCTCGATCATCGGCTTCGGCGCGTTCATCGCGATCTTCGGCCGTTACAGCACGACCGCGGACCCGAACGACCTCAGCTCGTGGACCGGGGCCAAGATCGCCCTGCTCGCCGGCACCGCGACCCTCGGCGTCGCCGCCCAAGCGCTGATTCTCCTGATCCCGCTGCGTCGCGACGGCTTCCACTGGCGGCCTCGGTGGGGATTCCGCGGCGTCGGGCTGGGCTCGGCCGGCAAGGTCGCCGTGTGGACGTTCGCCTCCCTGGTGCTCGACCAGATCGGGGTGCTCCTGGTGACCAGGATCGCCTCCGGCGCCGCGCGAGCCTCGGGCTACGCGATCGACGTCGCCGGCAACGCGGCGTACACCAATGCCCTGATGATCTACCTGCTCCCGCACTCGCTCGTCACCGTCTCGATCGCGACCGCACTCTTCACCCGGATCAGTGCCGCGGCCGCCGACGGGGACGTGCCTGCGGTGCGTGGACACCTGTCCCTCGGGATCCGGATGATCGGCTTGTTCACCGTCTTCGCGACGCTGGCCCTCGCCGTGCTCGCTCTTCCGCTGACCCGCGTCGTCCTCCTCACCTCGTCGTTCGTCGAATCGGTCTCGGTGGCACGGATTCTCGTGGCGATGCTCATCGGACTGGTGCCGCTCGGGGCCATGGTGATGATGAAGTGGGTGTATTTCGCGTTCGAGGACGGCCGGACGATCTTCTGGATCCAGGTCCCGATGACGCTGATCCTGGCCGGCGGCGCGTGGCTCGGCTCGCTCGTGCTGCGGCCCGCGTGGTGGGTCGTCGGCATCGGCGCCTCGATGGCGCTGTCCAACCTCGTCGCCGTGCTGTTGCGTCTGGCCAGCCTGCGGCGGCGGCTCCAGGGCCTCGACGGCACCCGGATCCTCAACACGCACGTGCGCGCCGGGCTCGCCGCGCTGGTCGCCGCCGCCATCGGTTGGGGCGCGCTGCACGCGCTGGGCAACATCGAGGCGCTCGGCCGCCTCGGAGCGTTCGTCGCATGCCTGGGCATCGGCGCGCTGATGCTCGGCGTCTACGTCGCCTTGCTGCGGGCGCTGCGCGTCCGTGAGCTGCAGAACCTGCTCGATCCGGTGATGGCCCGGATCCGGCGCCGCTGACGCCGAGCGGCCTGGCGGCGCCCGCGTAGCATGGGCGAGACGTATCGAACCCACGTGGAGACACGTACGGCTGCAGGAGGTGGACCACTGGACGAGCTCGTGGGACGGGGGACCCTGCTCGCCGAGCGGTACCGGCTCTCCCGACCGCTCGATGGCGACCTGGCCGGGACGCAGCTGTGGGAAGCCCGCGACGAGGTGCTCGACCGCGCCGTCCAGGTCACCGTGATCACCGCCGGCCCGATCGCGAAGGCGCTCGACGCGGCCCGGCGCGCTGCCCTCGTCGCCGAACCACGCCTGGTCCGGATCCAGGACGTCGGGGAGACGGAAGGCGTCGGCTACGTCATCTCCGAGGCCGTCCACGGTCCGAGCCTCCAAGACCTCGTTGCCCACGGGCCGATCGTGGCGGGCCAGGCCCGGGCGATGGTGGGCGAGGCTGCCGCCGCGCTGGAGACGGCTCGCCGCCGCGGCGTTCACCACCTCGCGCTTCGTCCGTCGGTTCTGCACCGAACCCCGGACGGCAGGGTCGTTCTAACCGGAGCCGCGATCGACGGAACCTTGATGGGTACAACGCTCGGCGACGCACGCTCCACTTCCCGCGCCGACGCCGTCGGACTCGTGGCCCTGCTGTACTTCGCGCTGACCGGTCGCTGGCCGGGTGTCAAGCTGCCCGGACTGCCCGCTGCGCCCCACGTCAACGGCGCTCCCGTTCCGCCGTCGGACCTCGTGCCCGGCGTCCCGAACGACCTCGACACCCTCTGCGCGGTGACCCTCGGCCCGCATGACGACGGACCCCACAGCCCTGGCGAGCTCGTCCGTGACCTCGCGCCCTGGCCCGCCATCAGCCTCGGCGATCCGCTCAGCCCGGAACAGGCGGGCGTCGCCGCTGACACCGGCGAGGTGGCGTCCGTCGGCAACATCGTGCCCGCGGACGCCACCGCAGCGTTTGACGTGGCGGCTATCTTCGCGGCCGACGACGCGGCGACCGCCGCGGTCGCGGCGACGTCAGCCGCCAAGAATGCCCAGGCCGCGCCGAGCGCCGGGCCGCGCAAGGTTGCCCGGAAGTCGGTGCGCACCACCCTCGGATCGGCGGCGGGCGTCGCGATCCCGGGGACGCCTCCACCCGCTGTCCCAGCGCGGCGGCCACCGCTTCCACCGATCCCGCCGCCGCCGGCTGCGGCTCTGGGCGTCCCGGTCCTCGCGGCGCTCGGCCTCGCGGGACCGGCCTCGGCCGGTGCCAACACCGACGGAGCGGACACGGATGGCGCCGGGATGACCCGGCCCATCGTCCCGATCGTGCCGTCGCACGGGGCGCCACCGACCGGGCCCGGTGGAATCGACGTCCGCCCGGTACCGCCGGTGTCCCCGGTACCCCCGCGACCGGCCAGCCCGCCGGTCTTCGCACCCGCGGCGCGTACCGCTCGACCCGGGTCCGGACCGCCGAGCGGTCCCGCCGACGCCCTTCGCACCAGCCGCGACCCGACTCGCATGGTGCTCCTGATCGCGGCGCTCCTCGTCGTCATCGGCCTTGTGGTGGCCGTCAAGGCGTTCACGGCGCCCGCACACCTCCAGAACGCGGGCCAGTCGACGACCGCCTCGACCAAGCCGTCGGAGAAGGCCACGCCGTCGGCCAGCAGCAGCTCCGCCTCGCCGTCGAACACCCCGAGCAACGCGCCCGTCGGCCCGGTGGGCAGCTCGATCGCGCTGTCCGGTGCCCAGTCGCTCGACCCGCCGCCGGCCGGCGACAACAACGAGCACCCCGATGAGGCATTGCGCGCCATCGATGGCGATCCGACGACGTTCTGGCGCTCCCGCACGTACAACAACCCGAAGATGCCTGGCAAGCCCGGGATCGGCTTCGCCGTGACCCTGGCCCAGCCCGGGACCGTGAAGGCGGTCACTCTGCACGTCAACGGTGCCGGCGGCAACGTCGAGATCCGGGCGACGGACCCGAGCACGCCGATGACGGGCGCGGTCCTTGCGCAGGGTGCCTTCGGCCCGGATGTCACGTTCACGTTCGCACAGCCGGTGCAGGCCCAGTCGATCGTGCTGTGGATCACCGAGCTGCCGCAGACGGCGGACGGGAGCAACCGGATCGAGCTCGCCGAGGTCCTGGTCTCCTGACCGGCGGGCGGTCCGCGCGCCCGCGCGTCCTGTCCCGGCCACCACGACCCGGGTGACGCTCGGCAGGAACATTTCGGCCCTACGATCGGTTACCGCGCCATAGAACTGCACCACGACTGTTGAGGATCCCGTGAGCGAGCAGAGCACCACCCCGCGCCAGCTGATCATCGTCGGTTCCGGCCCGGCCGGATACACCGCTGCGGTCTATGCCGCGCGCGCCGGGCTCAACCCGCTCGTGCTCGCCGGGTCAGTGACCGCCGGTGGCGCGTTGATGAACACCACCGAGGTCGAGAACTTCCCCGGCTTCCCGGACGGGATCGTGGGCCCCGAGCTGATGGAGAAGCTCCAGGCGCAAGCCGAGCGCTTCGGCGCCGAGATCGTGTTCGACGACGCGACGTCGCTGCGGCTGACCGGCCCGGTCAAGACCGTGGTCACCGGAAACGGAGCCACTCACACCGCACTCGCCGTCGTGCTCGCCACCGGATCGGCCTACCGCGAGCTCGGCTTGCCGGAGGAGAAGCGGCTGTCCGGCCACGGTGTCTCGTGGTGTGCAACGTGTGACGGCTTCTTCTTCCGCAACCAGGAGGTCGTCGTCGTCGGTGGCGGCGACTCCGCGATGGAGGAGGCGACCTTCCTGACCCGGTTCGCGTCCAAGGTCACGGTCGTTCACCGTCGGGACAGTCTGCGCGCATCCAAGATCATGGCGGAGCGCGCCGCCGCCGACCCGAAGATCGAGTTCGCGTGGAACTCCAACGTGGTCGCCATCCACGGTGAGGACAGGGTCACCGGCGTGCGACTGCGTGACACCGTGACGGACGCCGAGCGCGACCTGCCGGTGACGGGTGTGTTCATCACCATCGGCCACGACCCGCGGACCGAGCTCGTCGCCGGCCAGGTGACCCTGGACGCCGAGGGCTACATCGAGGTCGAGAGCCGGACCACCGCCACGAACCTGCCCGGTGTCTTCGCGTGCGGCGACGTGGTCGACCACCGCTACCGTCAGGCGATCACGGCCGCTGGAACCGGCTGCGCGGCGGCTCTCGACGCCCAGAACTACCTTGCCGACCTGAACGACCTCCCCACGACCGTGGCCGGAGACGAGACGAACGAGGAGAACACTGTGCACACCACTGTCGCGGTCACGGACGAGACGTTCGACGCCGAGGTTCTGAAGTCCGACGTCCCGGTGATCGTGGACTTCTGGGCACCCTGGTGCGGCCCTTGCCGACAGGTCGCCCCGGTGCTCGAGGAGCTCGCCGCGCAGTACGCGGGCAAGGTGAAGATCGTCAAGCTCAACACGGACGAGAACCCGGTGACCGCGTCGAACTACGGCATCATCTCGATCCCGACCATGAACGTGTACTCGGGTGGCGAGGTCGTGAAGTCGGTCATCGGCGCTCGGCCGAAGCCCGCACTCGTAGAGCTGATCGAGTCGAGCCTCGCCTGACTGCTCGCCTGACTGCTCGCCGACAGGTGGCCCGAGCCCGGCGCGGCCGCTGCCGACGCCGGGTGGGGGATGCCGACGACGCGATCGGGTGGATGTGCGTGGTCGGGCCCGGACGCCGACAAACCGCTGGCGCGGTGGTGGAATACTCGCAAGGTGATCGAGTCCTCCACCGGCGCCGAACCTGGAAGGGTTGCGCCCCCTGAATCGTCCGGCACGCGGCTCGATCCGTGGCTGGATGCCTATGCCGATCGTGCCCACGGCATGCGCGCCTCGGAGATCCGCGCTCTCTTTGCGGTCGCCTCGCGGCCCGAGGTCGTCTCGCTCGCCGGCGGGATGCCGTTCCTCGACGGACTCCCGATGGAGATCCTCGCGGACGTAGCACGCCGTGTGATCACCGAGCACGGCGCAATGGCGCTGCAGTACGGCTCCGGGCAGGGCGACGCGACGCTGCGGGAGCAGATCCTCGACGTCATGCGGCTCGAGGGGATCACCGCTCATCCCGACGACGTCGTCGTCACTACCGGCTCGCAACAAGCCCTCGACCTTGTTACACGTATCTTCATCAACCCGGGCGACGTGGTCGTCGCGGAGGCGCCCAGCTACGTCGGCGCGCTCGGCGTGTTCGGTGCCTACCAGGCCGACGTCGTCCACGTCCCGCTCGACGAGGCCGGACTGGTGCCCGAGAGCTTCGAGGCGGCGCTGGTCCGGCTCAAGTCCGAGGGACGTCGGGTCAAGTTCCTCTACACGGTGCCGAACTTCCACAACCCCGCCGGCGTGACGCTCTCCATGGAACGCCGGCCGCGCATCCTCGAGATCGCCAAGCGGTTCGGTGTTCTCGTGCTCGAGGACAACCCCTACGGTCTGCTCGGCTTCGACACCGAGCCGC
>Ga0209538_1001680_pt1 | contig 11577 bp, 18 predicted proteins | sample BarGraNGADG00211_2_FD_184492 | JGI IMG/M metagenome (GOLD analysis project Ga0209538, IMG submission 184492) | Arctic peat soil microbial communities from Barrow, Alaska - Barrow Graham LP Ref core NGADG0004-211 (SPAdes) (version 2) | ecosystem: Environmental > Terrestrial > Soil > Wetlands >... | reverse complement strand
AAAGCAAGTTTTTCCACCTGTTGACCGTATTTAAGGCTTTTCAACTCACGTTTGATTTCTTCGTTTTCTCTGCGAGTTGTAACCTTATCCTCGACTTCTTCTTCGGAATAATTGCCGGAGTCAAGAAGTTTTTGTTTATACTGCCTATCTTTAGACTCTTGTTCCTTGTCTGCTTTTTCGCGTTCGAGTGCAGCGAGTTTATCTCGCAAAACTTTGTTCGCTTGCTTTTCTCGAATCACAGCAGCGGTAACTTTGTCTTTTTTAGGCTTTTCGGGTGGAACTTCAGGGGTTTCGGGTTCTTCTTCGGGTTCAACCTCTTCGGAATCCGGTTCCTCGTCTAACTCTTCTTCTTCCAATTCTTCATCCAGCTCTTCATCCTCAACTTCAACCACAGGGGGCTTGGGATCTGCGAACAATTGCAGGTCAAAATTAAATTCTCTATCCATTAGTATATCCTCCATTTAAAGACTTTCGTCCTATCGTACGGTTTTGAGAGACGCCGCTCTATAATGCGTTTAACGTCCGCACAGACAGGGGTAATTATTTAACCTCAGAACGGATTGACTTCTGGTTCTTCGATTTTTTCAGGAACAGTTACTTTCGCCGCCATCGGATCATCTATAATCGCAACGATTTTCTTATGACTTCTGGTTCTTGTCTTTACTCCCGTTTTGGGGCTAACTTTGGGTTTACTATTCTTCACTGTGCCTACAGATTCCTTCTTTGCTACTACAGATTTTTTGGCGGTTGCGAATATTGGCTCCCCAAGTAAGCTCCTGCCCAAAATCGTCAGGCTATCTTCTGTGTAATAGAGGTTAATAACTTTACCTGCTGAGTCTACACACATGAATATTCCATACTTTGTTTTCCTAAATTCCTTGACAGAGCCGCCGTAAAAGGTATCTTCTAAACCCAAATTCTTAGTATAAACAGTTCCTTCGGAGTCTTGCATACTGAATAATTTATTACCGATTGTTAAACTTCCAGTGAGTGTCATATTATTTACCTCCCTTTATTATTATACTACTGTGTAAATTTTAACATTGAAGCATCTTCCCATCCACATGTTCCAAACGGCAACTTTGGTTTTACCATCTTCGCCGTAAATGGTATCATACTTTAGTGGAAGGAGTTGTTTGAGATACCATATAAATTCGTTCACGATGTCACCTCCCTTTAAATTTTTCCATACCACCGTAAAGAATAACTTCCATCTGAAAAACGATTTTTGGGTTCATACCCAAATCTTCAATCAAATAACTACGAAGGTCTTTCGTGTCATAAGTTGCACCGTGTAAGTCACAATAGCAGTTAATCCTCTTGGTAACTTCACCTGTAACTTCATTGACCTTGAAACTTGGCCCTTTAAACGACGGATCGCCTACTCCAACACCGGGTCTGTAGCATTTTCCACAGACGGGCATTTCTAAAGGATTGATACCGCCTTTGTCAGAACGATAGAATGCTTCGACCACACGGTTACTGGAAAACATGTGCTTGGCATACGACGGTACGTATTGTCTTAATATTTCCAACACAGCTAGGTTCTTGCTATTCGTGGTATCGTCTAACGTCCACCTCTTCTCGCTAGGCATTATTTGCCCCCTTGCTGCTGTGGAGGTGTTCCACTCATCGCACCTCCGGCAACTGCACCGTCAATGTAAGGATTCATAACCGGCGGAGCTTTAGTAGAAATATTTTGGTTACTGGTACCTCCACCGCCTGGCCCCATCATATTCGCGGCAGCAACCGCCTGTGCTTGTGGTAACATCTGCGACATTTTTATACCCAGTATATCTTCAATCATTCGCTGAACTTGCTGATAACTCAACAATGCTCTCGGCTGTCCAGTTTGTTCATCAGGTAATGTCATCTTGGAGAAAGATATAACAAGGTTTAGCAAAGCCGCCTTAGACGTTTCAACTGATTCTCCAATACTCACTTGTATGTCAAACTCTGCTTTTCTGGTCTGACCTTTACCGTTCTTATCCTCCAACTGCATAAACTGCGGCACAGGTTTCATCGGGTTTAATGCTTTCCACTGTGCGGTATAGTTCGTATCGCTCGGTACCATTGCAGGCACACTCTTCAAATGACGTGCATCTACCCACTCAATATCGTCTGACTCTTCTGTAATGCGAATCGCTTTACCGGCTGGCCAGAATTCCATCATTAAGCCAAGCATATACATCGTCGCATCTGAAATTGCTTCTGAGATGTCTTTTTTCTTATCGGCAACACCGACTCCACCCTGCTGCATTTGCGCACCTGTTTGCGTAGCCGTGATCTCTCTGCCTGGTGCAGAACCCATCATTAAATCTGAGAACCTAGTAATCCTTTGCACTTCGTTCAGAATCAAGCTAATCAGAGTGAACACCACCTGATTGATACCCTGTCCCTGCACTGTGTGAATATTCTGCTTTGGATCTCTTACCTCAATAACGTGTGAAGGATCTCCGTCCAACTGGTCAGGGTCCATTCCCGCATTCGGGTCAACGTATCTTTCGGCCTGTGCTGAATATTTCGCAGCGATAACACATTCATCCCACAGGTTATTCAGGAGTATCTGCAACCGGACAAGCAATTTACCATCACCGAAACGATGGAATTTTCCTTCTTCCGGATAGAGACCGAAGAATTTAAACGGGTATTGATTCTCAACATGTTCGTAGAATGGTTTCGACGGATCTGATTCAGCAAGCATAATTCCGCACTGGCTGATTTCCAACCGCTGCAAATTACCCTGCTTGTTATTCCGCGTCCATACGTGCAGTTTAGTGAAGCTGTCTTTATCATCCGCTGATACCTCTTCGGCGAAGTCACCGGAGATATTACCTAGGCTTACCGCATCCGCAATATCATCTCCATACTCTTTTCTGGCAGCCAAGATAGAGAATGAACCAATCTCTTCTATAATATACTCTGCTTTTTCTACATCCAGAATATTTTTTATCTTTCCGTCCACGAATACCTTATTGATCTGTGGCGTTCTCCAATCCGGCAAGCCGAACCCATCCAGAGCATCCGGGTCCCAGCCAATGGCAAAGCACCCTGTGCCAAACATTAGATACCTGCGAATACCCTGCTTGATTTTGCTCTTGATTTTTATATGCCTGTAAACAAAGTCAACGAGTATCTGAGCAGTATGAGCGAACTTCTGATCAGAGAATCCTTCGCCCTTGACCGAAGCAGACACATTCTTGTCGCTCATTGCCGCCGTCTGCCCTTCAATCACAGGAAGAATAATCGGGTCGAAGCTGTTCGGGTCTGAATCTCGTTTCTTCTCGCGTTCACAGCGATAGAGTTTCTCAATCTCTTCCCAATCTTCCAGTGACGATTGCATTTCCATTTTCAGCTGGTTATACCTGTTGATATAAAAAGTCGCTCGTGTCTGTTCTTCTTTCGTGTTCACCTTATCCCTGACCAAGCCAAACGCCGAATCCTGTGTGTATTTATCTTCATACATTTTTGGACCCGTCCGGCCGCCACTCCGGCCGACAGCTCTCGAGCCATCTTTATAATCAGCCAATCGCAACACCTCCTCGCCTAAGGTATCCTACTCGGCTACCTTAACACATTTCTTCATACTTATCAAACCGTTCTCACGATAACCCTCTACCACAATATAATGAGTCTTATCGTGCTTTACTACAGTAAAAATCTCATCTTTGTGGCCAACCGACCAAGAAGAATTTCCTGACGGAGGGCTGTCATCGACTAACTTAACCTTTAACTTTTCTAACAAGGCTACACCTCCTTATCCTTCTTACCATTCCGGTTCTTATAATGGAACAGTTTTTCTTTTGGGTCATAGAACGGGGAATCGTAAACATCTGGCATCTTATTAACCATCTCCGCTGCTTTCAACAGCTTATCCACAGATTCCTTTAGCAAGTCAATCTTTACTTCCAGCAGCGTGACCTGGCTTTTTAACGAATCCACTCCGAACATTGTCTCACCTCCCGTCATAGACCTGATGGTCTACTGTGCCACCCGACCGCTCTCCTGCTTCTCCCAAGGCTTCTGCATGGTTTTCATTATCTGCTTAATCTCATAGGGTTTATAGCCTTTATCACGCAACTCTTCTTCCGACCAGAAACCCTCCACCTTTAATTCGCTACCGTGGTGGTCGAACGCATACATCAGACGATTCAAAACCTGTGTACACATGTCTACCAAGTCATCCTTCTGAACCTTCTTACCCGGCTTGAATGCAGCGCACTGTTCTATTACCATGTCTGCCCATTCACATTTCTTCCATATACCAGGTCTGATTTCTATTTCATCAGGTATAAATACATTTCCCGATTCCCACAGTGGCAACACCGCATTCACCCGCTCTTCTTTGCTCACCGTAGCTTTGATTGCTATGATTCCAGGTATCTTTGGTTTCAACATCTGTATTACAGCCGGGCCATTCGCTTTATCCTCTATCAGTTTACCTAGTGCTTTCGGCCATTTCCTTGCCATTACCATTATAGACCGCATGGTCTCGACAATATCCATCCTTCTATAGTCAACATCCATCAAAAAGCAATTAGCTCCAATTCTGCCAAATACACCACCTGCCACCAAGTCGCTGTTCTTCGTGTCCTTGAACGAACAATCCCACGATTGCAGCATTTCCTTAAATCCTTCACCCTTCTGCATTGACAGCGATAGCTTATATCTCTGCCAATATTCCCTCTTAATCAGGTTACCTTCCTTACTCGACGGTCTCTGCTGATAACCAGCGTTCCACGCTCTAGTTCCTCCACCCAGCGGATCATTTAGGAAACTCACCTTCTGCTCTTCTACCCATCTCTTATCCTTACCGGCTTCCGGCAGTAGAGGGTCACCCACTCTCCGACCGGTTACTTCCTCATCCTCTTCGGCTTCCATCGGGAAGTTTATCTCAAGCCATCTATCTGGCTCATTTGTCAGTAAATATCCAATCAGGTCATCTTCGTTCCATCTCGTATGCACCACGACGAATTTGCACGTTGCCGAAACTCTGAACTTTATCGCCGTTGTCCACACGTCCATTACCAGTGCCTGATGTGACAGGCTGTCCGCTTCTATCATTGACTTATACGGATCATCCACGACCACCAAGTCTGCCGGGTTACCGGTTATTTGTCCGCTAAGCCCCGCCGAAAGCATCCCGCCCTTGGTTCCTTTAATTTCAAACTCTTCAGCGGCCGACTTCTCTCCGCTTACTTCAATCCCAAATAGCTGCTTTCCAAACTGATATATCTTCTCCAAATTTCTTCTGCCGAACCTATTTGCGAAGCTATCACTATATGATACTTCTATCACATGCTTATACGGGTTCCTTCCTAAATAATAAGACGGCAAAGTTTCAGTCACACATCTAGACTTTCCGGTCTGTGGCGGTTGCGACAGGCAAATCCCTATATAGGGTTCTCCTTTCGGGTTTAACAGTTCTCCCACCAGCAGCTTATCTATACATTCACAGATATACTTCTGGAACTTCGCCATTTTAAAGTCTTTATCAAATTGATGCGTATATTCTACATATGAGGCGTAATTCTCTTTCGCCTTCAATGGCAATATGCGTGCCATGGCTTCCACTTCTTCTATTTTTAGTTTCTCTAACTCTGCTAGGATCTCTATCTTACGTCGCAGGATAGCGGCACGTTGCTGCTCAGGTGTTATTTCCACAGGTGTCTTACTAGCCACGGCGCCACCTCCTAATTATTATATCTTTGTTTCCACCGTTACAATCGTATCGTTATGGCTTCCACCGTGTGCAACCAGTAAAATTTCTATCAATTCAAATCCTCTGGTTATACCAACACCAGAACTATTCCATCCAAAACATAAAACTTTTCCTTGAGGTTTAACAATCCTCTTAATTTCATCAAGATGCTTTCTTCTCCAACTGCTTTGCGTGGTTTCCATCGTAACGGGAATCCCAACGCTCTTATAGCATTCAGATACCTGACGCAAACTATACGGTGGGTCATACAGAACAATATCCACAGAGTTATCTTCAAACATCTTCATAAAATCTAAAGCATCCATGTGATAATCTGTATCATAGTCAGGACACAAATCATTCGTCACGTTCGCAACCTTACTTGAATTAGCAAACGGGTCTATGATAACCCGACCATCTGTTATATATTTATAAATCAATTCTTTGATAGGTTTAATACTAAATGTGTTTGAATTCGGCATCTGCCACGTTCTGTTTATTTCCACAGGTGTGTGCCTCCTAATTATTACTCCCTAAATTTTATAATTTTTTTTTCAGATTTTATGGGTGTATAGCGGTGGCTCCTAATGTGCGAAGGCCACCCGTCACCCCGACCCACCCCCACCCCTCCGAGTGTGCAGCCTTGGCGCTTGCAGCGCAGCAGACTGTGTGCCAATGCTTAGCAAACAAACAATAAATAAACATAGTAAGCAAGGCAAGCATGGCATAAGCAGGCAGCCTCGAGCATACAGAGCAGGGCAGACAGAGCGACGCGCATCAACAGCAGGGCAGCACGCAACCAGGCACGCAGACTGTGCCTATCGCTCCATCCTTGACCAATGAATCATACAGCACAACAGCACGTATACGCACAACAGCGCCCATACATCAACCAGACCAGCAAGGAAGTAAGTCAAGGCAATCACTCCTTATAGTGTGTAAATACTGCCATACTAACATACCAACGAATATGCAAAAGCCCGCCATAGGTCATTCTAGGCGGTCATGTTGCAGCATATATTGAAGGGATCCGGCTCTTCCGGGTCAATCGGCAGGTTTTCACTCCCGGCGGCAGCCTGATCTGCACCCGGCCGGGCATACGCGCCGCCAGCATCCGGCAGCAGATCAATCGTTGCCAGCTCAGCCTCTAAAGCCAGACGCGCCGAAGCGATGCGCTGGACCTCAGCTTCTACCTGTGGTAATTGAACAGTAACTGTCACGTTTGAAGCAGAGTCTTGCTTCGCCTGGATATAGTCCGGCAACATATTCCTGCCCCACAGATCAGCAGCGTTCGTGTTCGGCGGAATATAGACTTCTTCTTTAATATCTATGACTTCACCGTCCTTGGTGACCTTCTGCTTGTTCAATGAAACCAGTTGACCACAGGCGGCAGAGTACTGTTTACCCATCATCAGAGAGCCGGCAGACCTGCGCGCCCGCAAGACACATTCAGAAAATTCTATATACTTTTTCTTTGCTTCTATCCAAGTTTGGTTAGAAACTCCCAGTTTTTTACATATACTATATTCAGGTGTTCCCTCCGAAAGCCATTTCTCAATGTCGTTTAGATAAGGCTTAATAACAACTGGATATGATTCCGGCCGTCCCATAGGATTGACTGCGACCTCCACAGGTAACACCTCCTTCGCCCGAGTTAATCAGTAATTATTTATTGATTAAATTATAAGGCTATAGGTGGAGGAAGTCAAGCGATATTATTATAGGACCAGGTTGGGGGGCTTAAATATGTTTCAGAATCCGTAACGGTGCTAAAATCAGTGTTCAGTGCTCAAATAAGCCCTTACTAAAGCCCCCCTATACGTTTTCGATGTATAGTAATAACAATTCGTAGTAGTAACATTATATACATTGTTATTACTATATATACTTTTTTTCTAACACCGTTTTATAGAGAGGTAAATAGAACACTTAGCACTTCGGTTATTGTAGTATTAAGAGTAACTATGTTATTTGAAAAAAAGGCTTAAAAAGGTATTGTATAACATTGCATAACATGTTATTATATCGTTGTGAGTAGGGCATACAGACACGAATAGAAAGGAGGTGAGAAAGATGGCAAAAATGATTGACTTGAAAGAATTTAGAAAAGAGTGGGGATTGACGCAGATTGTTTGCGCGAAGGAAGTGGGAGTCAGCCTACAGGCCTGGAACCTATGGGAGCGGGGAGCGAACATGCCTAGCCTGCAGAACTGGGAGAAGCTACAGAAGTTTTTAGAACAGTATAAGGAGGAATAGGTTATATATCCCCCGGCCAGCCACCGGGGGCTTTTTATGCCCGGCAGCGCGTCCACCTGCGACACCAGCCTGTGACCATCATCCGCCGCCACCACATAACTATCTAATTCTAGCACGAATACTACACAATATAACAGGAATATTACATTGACAGTATATATAGGCGGGTGTATTATAGAGGCAGATAAGAAATTCAGTTGGAGGCAGAAAAAATGAAACAGAACATCCCACAGAATCTACTTAAGAAGATTGCAGAGTATCAAGTCAAGTATCACATCACCGGCGGTCAGGTAGAAGATGAAATCATAGATGAACACGAAACAGCAACCGGCACAACGATCAGATACATAGCGAAAAGAATTTGGGCCTGCCGGGGTTTGAGCTACATCATAACCCGCGAAACAATCAGCATCGCAAGAGGTTTTAAAAGCGAGTATGTCAACACCACCCACGAGTGGGGGAGAGAAGAAGTAATGCTGAGACAATAGCTGAGCGGCCGCCTTCGGGCGTTTAAAGCGCAGACACGTTGCAAGCCGTGTCAACCACAATACCGCGCCCGTCCGGTCAGGCGGGCATCCCGCCAGCGAGCGCAGCACTGGAGGCCGCCCACACGGGCGGCAGGTGCATAGGAGGAAATCACAATGACAGCAGAACAAATCAAAGACTTAACAAATCTTTTATCCCTCACCTGGCACGGTGACGCAAAAATGATCGAACATTGCCTGAAAAATACGAACTATATCCAGATCGGCGAATTATTCGTAAACTGTGGTAATAAGCTGCCGACAATCTCAAAAGTATTATGGTATGACGATTTAAGAGAAGGACCAGACGCAAACGAAGCGGCCTTTATGCACATGAACGAAAGCGACAACATGCCGGAGCTGCGCGAGCTCACATACAGAGGGATGGAACTTTATTTCATGGTTAATTATAGCAGCGACAGATCAGACGGTCGGCTTGTGTCCCTAGTGTATGAGGATGAAGATTCCCGCATTCCGCTAACCCGCAAGGTTACCGCTGAAGAACTCGAACAGATCAACACAGCCACGGAAGAAGTAAGGGTCGCCTATGTGAAACGGCTGAAAGCCTACTGGAAACGCTACGGCAAAGATAATTTCAGGGTTGAAGGTTACTGGGCAGATAGATAACAATTAAACCGAACCGGCGGTCAATCCGGCGAAAGGGGTTTAATAAAATGACAGCAGTAGAGACGAACGCGAAGATTATGCCTATGTTAGTTTGGTTAGCAGCATATGAAGCATCACACGAACTTCGCGCCGAAGTAGAACAGAAGAACAGCGAAGAGCAACAGAAAGAAATCCGGCCATTATTTGAAGCTCGTTTCCCGCAGCTAATCGGGAAAACCTCTTACAACGAAAGTTGGAAGTTAGACAGAGAAGAAGAGATCAAAGAGTGGGAAGAACAAAGTGGGATCGAAGAAATCTGCAACAGGATAGCAAACAAGAATAGCAAGCGGATTAACAGCCTTATGAAATCAGAAAAAGAAGCAGAACTCAATTTGTGCAATGCAGCACTTGATGTGTTAGAAAAGGATGCTCGTAGAACATTAACAGAAGAGCAAATGACTTTTATGAGAGAAAAAATAAACGCCTCTGGTTGGTCGTATGAAAGGCAAATGATGCGTGAATTTATTGTTGATTTTGCGAAAAGCCATAGAAAGGAAACAGAAATTAAATTTTAACCACACTGAAGAGGACCCTGTGAGGGTCGAAACGGCTCCTTCCGGGGCCGTCTGCGGATGTCGCGGGTAGGAAACGCTGCCGGACAACGGGAGGATAAGATGGGAACGGTTTATTTTGCACCTGATGATTCCCTGCTCTGTTTAGCCGAATTAGACGGTATGGAAGAAGATCAAATTAAGGCTTCTGTGATACGCGAAAAAATGCTTGACAAAACCTTTGGCCATTCTACACTTTCATACGACAATAAAAACGAAGCGGTCGCAAAGATTATCAGAATACATTCTTCACTTTGGTTTATCACTCATGAAAACATAAACTTGTTTTTACTCACAAACTAATAATCACCCGTGCCGGCGCGGTTACACCGGCAGAAGGAGGTTAAGATGGAAAAGATGAATAAAGGCTGTTGGAATCATGCCGCCGATCAAGGTGTGTATCAGTGCCGCGACGGTAAGACCTGCGACCATGATGCAGGCATTGATTATCAGAACTCAAATTCAGGGGCAGTTGGCCCTTGTGGTCAGCAGCACTGTTGGTATGGTTGCTTTGTCTGCCGGTATAATCACCAGCAGACGTGCAAAGAAGTTTGGGGGAGGCCGGAAATCGAATGAGTAATTTTTTACAGCATCTCAGCGAAATTTACCCATTATGGCAGCAGGCCAGTTTATACCCGCACGTAATGATCGCGCTGCTGCTACTAATACCTGTGATTATCACAGTAATAGGCATTATAGGACTGTGGAAATCAAAGAAGGAGGAGGGGAAGAAAGAATGACACAGGAAACTAAAGACGTTATACGCACAATAATGGATAAAATACATGGTAAGGTCAACGAATATGGTTACCATAATGTATCAGATGGAGATTATTACGGGATGGTTAGCACGGCGGGCATTCTAAGGGGTTTAACAATAACACAAATCATTATTACAGAATTGATGATAGAGGAGGTCGAATCATGCAAATCATAGAAGATCGTAAAATTGCGCGTCTGCGCCTTGTCACATTGGCACATCACACCCCACATATCAACGGCGGCGGTTACATTGCCTACACCTACCTGACCATTGGAGACAACAGCGCGGCTATTGTTACTTATGGTATTTCAATGGACATTCCCTTCTGCAAAATTAAAGGCGAGTTTACAGATTGCTCACAGTGCTACAGTCGCGCGCCGCGGACCGGACTTTGCCGTGAACAACCCCGCGAATTGAGTGCTGCGGAGGTTAAGGCGATGCTGGAGGCGGCAGCAATGCCAGAACCAGAAACCGATATTGGGGAAGAAGACGAACTGGAAAGCGAGATAATGAAGTTTTTGGTTGGTGTTGGCGGCGTAGACAAGGGAGATTTATTGGTAGCATCGGATAGAACTGTTATCAGAGCAACCGGAGCCAGAGCGGAACCGAAGGGGGTGGTAAATTGAAAATCAGTAAAATGCAGATCGCTCGAAACTTGCAGGGTATTTCTCAGACGGAGTTGGGCATCCGTGCCGGACTTCCTCAAAACGTAATTTCAAGACTAGAGAGAGGCGGGATTAACAAGGCCAACATTCAGACAGCAATTAGGATAGCCAAGGCCTTGGGCGTGAGCGTAGAAGAGATACTCGATGATACTGAAGTATAGACGGGCAATAAAAGCCCGCCACAAACGAAATTAGGAGGGGTGTAAGATGAATGATAAGGTTGGTAATACTCACGAGGATGATAAAAAGTCGTTGCTGTGTCCGGTGAGTGGTGGACTTTGTTATCCTGCTATGCAGGAAGCGGCTAAGATCATCGCAACCTATCGCGCGAAGCAACGGCAGAAAGAAGCAGACAGGGCCGACGATATGGTGTTCACGATTGCTTTTAACAGTTTAGTTACCGCGATGGTGGTATTTTGCTTGTTAGTATTACTTTTCCCGATAGGCGGCC
>Ga0209538_1001678_pt1 | contig 11588 bp, 10 predicted proteins | sample BarGraNGADG00211_2_FD_184492 | JGI IMG/M metagenome (GOLD analysis project Ga0209538, IMG submission 184492) | Arctic peat soil microbial communities from Barrow, Alaska - Barrow Graham LP Ref core NGADG0004-211 (SPAdes) (version 2) | ecosystem: Environmental > Terrestrial > Soil > Wetlands >... | reverse complement strand
CCGGCTCGTCGTTCTCTCAGTCGCTGACGAAGCACCCCCTGGTCTTCCCGCCGCTGATGATCAACATGATCAAGGCGGGCGAGGTCGGCGGCTTCCTGGACACCGTGCTGGTGTCCGTCGCAGACAACTTCGAGGCCGAGGTCAAGCTGCGCGGCAAGGTCAAGTCCGCGATGACGTACCCGGTCGTGGTGTTCTGCATCGCGATCATCGCGGTGGTCGGAATGCTCATCTTCATCGTGCCGGTGTTCACCGCCATGTTCGCATCTCTCGGCGGGGAGCTACCCGCGCCGACCAGGGTGCTGGTCTTCCTGTCGGCAGTGATGAAGTGGACCGCACTGCCCTTGATCATCGGGGTCATCGCGTTCGTCGGTTGGTGGTCAAGGCACAAGAACGATCGCGCGGTGCGTGAGCGGCTCGACCCGATCAAGTTGAAGATGCCGGTATTCGGCAACCTCATTCGGAAGATCGCGGTGGCGCGCTTCACCCGCAACTTCGGCACGATGCTCCGGTCAGGTGTACCGATCCTGCAGGCGCTCGACATCGTCGGCGAGACGAGCGGCAACATCGTCATCGAACGCGCCGCGCGGGCCGTGCAAGAGTCCGTACGGAGCGGGCAGTCGCTCACCGGCCCGTTGTCTCAGCACCGGGTCTTCCCTCCGATGGTTGTCCAGATGATGGCAGTCGGTGAGGACACCGGCGCGCTTGACGTGATGCTCGAGAAGATCGCCGAGTTCTACGACCAAGAGGTCGAGGCGACGACGGACGCATTGACCGCACTGATCGAGCCGTTGATGATCGCGGTCCTGGGCACGGTCATCGGCTCGATGATCGTCGCGTTGTACATGCCGATCTTCTCCATCTTCAACCTCATCAACTGAGCGGCTGTCCCATGCCCTACAAGACGACCGAAATGGCCCGACGCATGCACGCCAGGTCCCCCCGAAAGACCGCCCCTGCGCGGGAGTCAGGATTCACGCTGGTCGAGCTGCTCGTTGTGATCCTCATCATCGGGCTGCTGGCGGCGATCGCGATCCCGGTGTTCCTGAACCAGCGGCGTAAGGCCGTGGATGCGACCATCAAGAGCGACCCGCGCACCGTCGCGATCGGCCTCGAGACCGTCAAGGTCGACAAGTCGAGCTACCCGACGCTAGCGAGCGACCTGTCCGGCGACGTCAAGGTCTCGCCGGGAACCAGCGTCGCCGTCTATCGCACCCCGGACACCTACTGCCTCGTGGGTACCAGGGCGGCGGGAGTCCAGCCCACCCATGCCTGGGTGTACGACAGCACTGCCGGCGGCCTCCAGGACAGCACGGTGACTACCTGCGCAGGGGCCAGCACCTCCACCCTGCCGTGATCCCTTCGATCGGCCCGGGAGCCTACGTTGCGTGGGCCGTCCGAGTGAAGCCAGCGCATTCGGGTGAATCTGCCAAAGAAGTTCCGCGTGAGCCCTCAAGATCCGCGGATGCTCACCCGATGTTCTCGATGTACCACCGGACCCAGCACGTTGGGGACGGCTCACTGCACCTGACAACGACGTTGAAATGAGGACGAGCATGATCGCTCGCGTTCGCAAGTCCATGGACGAGAAGGACAAGGGCTTCACCCTGATCGAACTTCTCGTCGTCATCATCATCATCGGCATCCTCGCGGCGATCGCGATCCCGGTGTTCCTGAACCAGCGCAAGAAGGCCGTCGACGCCTCGCTCAAGTCCGACCTGCGCACCGTCGCGAACAACCTCGAGACGGTCTACACCGACTTGCAGAGCTACTACCCCGTCACCACCGACGCCTCATCCCTCGCGAGCATCGGCGCAACGGTGCCGGTCACCTTCCAGCTGACGAACGGGAACTCCGTAGTTTCGGTTTCGCCATCCGCAGCGGTTACCGCGGGTGGCTACTGCCTCGAGGGAAGCGCGTTAGACGCGACCAGGGCCTCGCAGACCTGGGTCTACGACAGCATCAAGGGCGGGCTCCAGCCTCTCGGCACGATCGCCTGCACCTGATCCTGATCGCCGTCTCATGTCTGACGGCTTTCACGAGCACGACGGGAGGGAGGGGCCACAAGCCTCTCCCTCCCGTCGTCACACCGCCTGACCGGCGGCCCGCGAGATCACGGCGACCGCCCTCAAGCCGGAACCGTCCGGTGCCGATAGCGCAGGAGCGGGTACCCGCCAGTTTCGAGTAGCGTCCGCGTGCCTCGTCCCCATGAACCCTGGAGGGCTCATGTCCCGACCGTCTTCCGCTCGCGCGGATCACCGACCGTCACCGGACGGCGGGTTCACGCTGATCGAGGTCGTGGTCGCGCTCTTCCTCCTGGGCGTTGTGGCGACGGCGGTCCTGGTGTTCTTCGTCAAGGGTGTCCAGACGAGCGGCAAACTGCAGCGGGACCAGTCGGCGAACGCCGTGGCGATGCAGAGCATGGAGACCGTCCGGTCGATCTCACCGCAGCTCAAGAACGCTGCCGGTACTCCTGTCCTGGTCACCGGCCGATCGAACACCACCGTCAGTGCATTCTGGGCCGCGGCGGACCTGAATGACATCTCCGGGATGACCATGCTCTCGGACCCGGCCGCCGCCGTGTGGGATCCGAACGGTGCCACTCCGGACCCGGCGACGGTGCCGAACCGGAAGACCGTGACCCTGGCGAGCAGCAACACGAACGCCACGACGGTCTACACCGTGACGACGTTGATCGGGCAGTGCTTCAGGCTTGCGTCACCCCTGCCGGGCGACCAGGCATGCACCAAGGATCCCGGCAGTGGCGTAAAGATGTTCCGCATTGTGGTCGTCGTGACCTGGAAGCCGACGAACAAGGATCAGTGCGGCGGGACCGTGTGCACGTACCGCACGACCGCGCTGATGGATCCGAATGCCGACGCCAGCTGGAACCTCATCGCGAATCCGATCGCCTATGACGACGCGATCCCAGTGGTCACGGGCGGCCTGACGGGTACCTACGAGATCATGGCCAACGATGTCATCGGCGCGGTCACCTCGAACCCCGTGATCATGCTGACGACGCCGTCCATGGGCACGGCAAGCATCATCCCGTCCGGGGCGCAGATGGGGATGCTGACCTACACACCACCACCCGCTGGCATGTCCATGTCCGGGGTCACCCAGTTCACCTACCAGCTGCGGGACGCTGCCGGACGTGTGTCGGACCCTGCGACGGTGGTCATCTCCATCACGCCGTACGCCAACACTGATAACCCGTCGATCTACAAGGGCGTCGCGTCGCCGATCAATGTCGGCGCCAACGATCTCGGTACCTTCGGTGGCACGTCACACATCACGATCGTGTCGTCTCCGACCGTCGGAACCATCACCGGTACCTCCGGCACGACGGTCACGTACGTCGCGCTGGCCACCTCGGCCGGCGCGAGCGATTCCTTCACCTACACCGTGACGGACGCTGCGGGCCTCACCTCCAACGAGGCCACCGTGAACATCTTGCTGCAAACCGCCACGCCGCCGAGCTCGGCTGACATCGTGATCCTCTTGAACGCCAGCGCGACGACCACCGCGACAAACCTGAACATCCTGAGCCTGACGGGCAACGTCGCGACAAGCACGGTGTTCGTCACCGGCGGTCCGACCGCTTCCCCGGTTGGCTGGTCCGCCCCGGGCGCCCTCACGGGTTCAGGGTCGTCAAGCCTCCTCTACGCACCCGTCCGCAACACCGTCGGGGTCTACACGTTCACTTATTACGTGAAGAACGCCGCCGGCACGTCATCAGCGATGAATATCGTCACGCTCACGGTCAACCCGGTGGCAACCGACAAGTCGACTTCGGTCCTACACAGGTTACTCGGCTTTGTCAACGTCGGAACGAACGACATACCCACGACAGGGATGACCTACTCGCTCGGGGCGAAGCCGAGCACCACCGTCTGTTCATCGCTGACCGTGACGATCAATGCCACGACCGGATTCGTCAACTTCAGTTCGTCGGCCGACGCTACGGGAACGTGCACCATCCCGTACTCACTGAGCAAGACGGTCCCGCCGACCACCGTCTCCGCCACCGCCAACCTGATCATCAAGGTGACCTGATGACGGTGCGAACAGCTCGCCGCGCAGATCCGCACAGTCCCGACGACGCCGGGATGACGCTCATCGAGCTCCTCGTGGCGATGGGGATCTTCGTCACCGTGATCGCCGTGTTCATGTCCGGGGTCGTGCTGATGACCAAGGACGCCGCGCGCGCCGCAGGAGTGTCGGACGCCACCACGACCGCGCGCCGAGTGCTCGACCGGTTCGACAAGCAGGTGCGGTACAGCGTGGGGGTGAACCGGCCCGGCTTCGGCCCGTCCGGTGCGTACTACGTCGAGTTCATGGTTCCATCGCAAACCGCGGGTGCGACGCCGGTCTGCATCCAGTGGCAGTTCAATCCCACCGCAGACACGATCTCGGTGCGCACCTGGACAGACAGCCTCCTCACCCCGATGCCGTCCGGCTGGAACCCGGTCGCCACCAACGTGCGCAACAACGTGACGACGGAGCTTCCGTTCGTGTTCATCGCGGCGGACGGGAACGCGGGTCACCAGAAGCTGACGGTGACGCTGGACATCGGCGTCGCATCGCGTCCGGGAGCGAAGGTGTCTGCGACCTATGCCGCGCGCAACACCGCTCAGGTCGGGCCAGGCTCTCAGACGAACGCGGAGAATACCCCGCCCGACGGCCAGAGCAAGAACCCGGTGTGCCGGACAGGAGTAGGCCGACCATGAGCACCCACTTCTCGACGAAGGGCACGACGATGCGAGGCGCCGCGATGCGAGCAATCCTGGCCGGACGACGCCGCGACGGCGACGACGACGGTTTCGCGATGCTGACTGTGATCATGCTGATCATGGTGTGCACCGCGATCAGCGTGCTCATGCTCGGGGTGGTGGTCGCGCAGGTCCAGCCCACCGTCTTCGAGGCGAAGAACACCAGGACGATCAGCGCCGCTGAGGCCGGGATCGACGCATCCCTGAGCATCTTGCGCACCGCTCTCGGTGCGCCGGACCTGATCACCGGGACGACCTCCGGGGATCCGCGCAAGCTGCCCTGCACGGTCGGCGGGACGGTCGGCGGCACGGGCACGTCGCTGCGGTACAACGTCGCCATCACCTACTTCAAGGAGAACCCCGCGAGCAAGGACGCGACCTGGCGCGCAGCCAAAAAGCTGACCTGCTCGCCGGGGACCGGGCTGTCGACGGCACCGGCCTACGCGATCATCACCTCGACCGGGGGGGACGTCGCGGTCGCGGGCTATGACGCGAGCGTGGGCAATCGGACTCTTGAGTCGCTGTACACCTTCCAGGCGGTGAACGCCACCACAGCCGGTGGCACGATCTACACGTTCGGCGACGGGTACTGCCTGCAGGCCGCCAACCCCCCGCAGGCAGGCTCGACCGTGAGCTACATCCCGGCCACGTCCTGCCGTACCGACGGCCCGCGACTGCTGTGGAGCTACGGCACCGACTACGGCATCCACCTCGCGGTCACCGACCTGAGCGGCACGAAGTTGTGCCTCACCGGCAGCGCCGGCGCGACAGTGACCCTGCAGGCGTGCACCGGCGCCTTTGACCAGCTGTTCAGCTGGGACGCCGGCGCCGTGTGGCGCGGCGAGAACAGCTCGAAGACCAACTACTCGTCCGAGTGCCTCGGCACGGGGGACTCGGCCCTGACCGACCTGACCGGCAAGCCGCTCAAGATCACCACCAGCTGCGCCTTCAACGGTGCCTGGGGGTCGTTCGACCCTGATCCCCGGGTCGGTGCCGGCGCCGCGGGGTCCACCACCCACCAGATCGTCAACTTCCTCGAGTTCGGGCGTTGCATGGACGTGACAAACGAGCAGGTCTGGTCGACGTTCATGATCTCGTACCCGTGCAAGCAGGACCCCAGTGGCGGCTCCTTGCTGGCGTGGAACCACAAGTGGTACTACAGCGAACCGACCGGGTCCACGGGAAGCCTTGGCGGCCAGATCCAGGTGAACAGCCCCGCCGGGGCCTACTGCCTCACGACTCCAGCGACGTCGGTCAGCCCCGCCTATCCGACCATGACCCCCTGCGGCTCGGACCCCAAGCAGATCTGGACCCGAACCGCGAAGGCCGCTACGTCGTACGCGGACTCCTGGACGTTCACGGACACCTACACCCGGTGCATCAGCCTGGGCGACAAGATGGACGGCTCGTGGTCCAAGCTGCTCATGGCGCCCTGCAACGGTGGCCCGGAGCAGAAGTGGAATGCGCCGGCCACGACGCAAGGCGCCTCACTGGACAACTTCAAGGAGCTGAACTGACCCGCACAGCGCTCGTGGACGCGGCGATGGCGTCGGACCTCCTCCCGGTCGTGACCCTGTTCGTCGCAGTCTTCGGACTGCTCATCGGCTCGTTCCTCAATGTGGTGATCTGGCGCGTGCCGCGCGGCGAGTCGATCGTCTCGCCGCCGAGCGCGTGCCCACGCTGCGGGCACCGCATCTCGGCCCGTGACAACATCCCGGTGATCTCGTGGCTGCTGCTCCGCCGTCGGTGCCGCGGCTGCCACCAGCCGATCTCCTCGCGATACCCTCTCGTGGAGCTCGGCACGGCTGCGCTCTTCGTCGTCGTGACGCTGCATTTCGGGGTGAGCGCGACGACGCCGGCCTACCTGTACCTGGCGGCGATTGCCGTCGCCCTTGCTCTCATCGACCTCGATGTGCACCGCCTGCCGAACACGATCGTGCTGCCGGCGTACGGGGTCGGCGCAGTCCTGCTCGCCGCCGCGAGCTGGGCGTCGGGGGACTGGTCGGCGCTGCTGCGTGCCGCGATCGGCGCGGCCGTGCTCTTCGGTCTGTACATGCTGATGATGGTGGGATCCGCCTTGCTGCGCGGCGGGACTGGAATGGGGTTCGGTGACGTCAAGCTTGCGGGTGTCCTCGGCCTGTACCTCGGCTGGCTCGGGTGGGGACCGCTCGTCGTGGGCGCCTTCGGGGCGTTTCTGCTCGGCGGCATCTTCTCTATCGCGCTCCTGGCAACCGGCGTCGCCAACCGCAAGACCGGCGTGCCGTTCGGTCCGTGGATGCTGCTCGGAGCGGCGACCGGGATCGGCATCGGGGCACCCCTGTGGACGGCCTACCTGGGCCTGCTCGTCTGACGCGAGGATGCGTCACCAAGTTTCTGACCTCGCGGCATGCGTTCGCCACTCGTGTTCAAGTACGCCCGGCGTTCACCCGATAGAGGGATAGGAGCAGTCAGGCGTCAGCGAAAGGGGATTCCGTGGCCAAGACGCGGGTCATTGGACTCGATATCGGCACGACCGCCGTGCGAGCCGCACAGCTCGAGTTCGGCGCTGGCGGCCCGTCCGGCAAGGGACTGGTCAGCCTGACGAAGTACGGCGAGGTCCCGCTGCCGCTCGGTGCTGTGCGCGACGGAGAGGTCGCGGAAATCGGATTCGTCGTCGACGCGCTTCGTGCGCTGTGGGCGCAGCAGAGGTTCGACAGCAAGGACGTGGTGATCGGCGTCGGGAACCAGCGCGTCGTCGTCCGTGAGCTCTCGCTTCCGTGGATGCCCCTGAACCAGCTCAAGTCCACGTTGCCGTTCCACGTCCAGGATCTCTTGCCGATGTCGATCGACGAGGCGCTGCTCGACTTCTACCCCACGTCGGAGTCGGAGGGCGAGCACGGCCCGGAGGTCCACGGCATGCTAGTGGCCGCCGTGCGAGACACCGTGACTACGAACGTGCTGGCTGTCGAGTCAGCCGGACTGCGCCCGGTCATGGTCGACCTCAATGCGTTTGCACTGCATCGCGGCATGACGCGCGGTGACCTGGCGGACCGCACCGTTGCCCTCGTCGACATCGGCGCCCGGGTCACCAACGTGGTGATCTCTGCCCAGGGCATCCCCAGGTTCATCCGGATGCTCCCTACCGGCGGTCAGGACGGGACAGATGCGATCGCACGCGCGATGAGCCTGTCGATCCCCGAAGCCGAGGCTCTCAAACGGCAGATCGGCATCGGCTATGTGGTGGACCCGAAGTACGCCGACGCGGGTGAAGCCCTCCATGCGGTGACGAACAACCTGATCGAGGCCGTCCGGAACACCTTCGTGTACTACTCGGGAAACAACCCGGGCGCCGGAATCGAGATGGCCGTGCTGACCGGCGGGGGGGCGCACCTTCCCGGCCTCGGGCAGTACCTGTCGAGCGCAAGCCGTCTCGCGGTCACCCTTGGTGACCCATTGCAGTCCGTGCAGACCTCACATCTGGCCGGCGGCCGTGCCAGCCTGGTCGGCAAAGAATCCCTGATGGCCATGGCCATCGGGCTCGCGTACGGAGAAGCGGCATGAGTACCACGACACACCCCGGCGCCCGGCCTGCCGGTGCGTTCGCGGCTCGGACTCTCGCGCAGGTCAACCTGTTGCCCCCCGAGGTTCGGGCGGCACGCGGCCTCACCGCTACCAAGCGGGTGCTCGGTCTGGCCCTCGTCGGCACCGTCCTGGTCGCCGGGGTCGGGTACGGCGCCGCACGAGTGACGTCGGCGTCCGCGGCAGACGAGCTCGCGACGGCCCAGGACGCGACGGCCGTCCTGCAGAAGGAAGAGGCCAAGTACGCGGAGGTCCCGCGCGTGGCCAGCCTCCTCAACCGGACGACCGACGTTCGCACAAGTGGCATGGCCTCCGAGATCCAGTGGAAGGGCTACGTCGACGCGATCAGCGCGGTCCTGCCTCCTAACGTCAGCATCGACAAGCTGAGTGTCGTCCAGGCGACAGTCTCCCTGGCTGCGCCTGCCCCGGCGGACAGCCTCGAGCCGCAAGGCGTCGCGACGATCACGTTCACCTCGCGTTCGACCACCCTGCCGGACGGGTCCGCGTGGATCAAGGCGCTGGACTCCGTGCCCAACTTCTACGGTGCGACCTACAGCACCATGACGCTCGGCGAGGTGGGCGGCGTCGTGGGCTATGCCATGAGCTCGACCGTCCAGGTCGATGCCGCTGCCTTCGCGAACCGGTTCGCCGCGACGAGTAAGGGGAATTGAGATGACCACTCCCAAGGCCGGTGGCTGGATCGCCGGGACCGCGGTGGCCGCCCTGGTGATCATCGTGGCTGCCTGGTTCCTTGCCATCTCGCCCACGCTGACGACGGCGTCCGAGACTCGCACGCAGGTGGACACCCAGCTCAGCCAGAACTCCGAGGCTCAGGTCAAGATCGCCAACCTCAAGACGCAGTTCGCGAAGCTCGACGCAACGAAGGCGGAGCTGGCCGCGCTGCAGCTGCAGATCCCGACCTCGGCCGATCTCGCGGTCTACACTCAACAACTTGCCGCGATCGCCGCCGCGCACAGCGTCACCGTGATCGCGATTACCGTCTCGCCTGCCGCGCCCGTCATCCCGTTCGCCCCCGTGGCCGCTCCCGCCGCGACAGCGAGCGGCTCTGCCACAGCAGACCCGGCAGCACCGGCGCCGGTGGCGCATATCGGCATCGCGGGCTTCTACTCGCTGCCCACCACGGTTGACGTCATCGGCACGTACCCGAACGTCCTCGCGTTCTTGCAGGACCTCCAGACCGGGACCCAGCGCCTCTTCGCGGTCAGCAACCTCGCGGGGACCAGCCTGACCAAGGCTGACGCGAACAGCGGCACGCCGGCCATCGCCGCTGGGGACCTGGAGATCGTCGTGACAGGCGCGCTCTACGTGTTTGTGGACACGGCGGCGAAGACCGCTGCACCCGTTGTCCCGGCAACGCCACTCACCCTGCCCGTTCCGAATCCGGCGACGAATCCCTTCAAGCCGCTTGGCTGACCTGTACCGTGCACGACTCTGGGCCGCCGTTTCTCGATGAGAAGCGACGGCCCAGAGTCATAGCGGCATCACACCATCCCAGCGCGACGCCACGCTGCATACACCACGTGGGAAGATGCTCATCATGCTGCGCTGGTTGACCTCAGGTGAGTCGCACGGTCCGGCCCTGGTCGGGATCCTCGAGGGGCTCCCGGCCGGGGTCGAGGTGCGTACGAGCGATGTCCAGGACGCGTTGGCCCGTCGCCGCCTCGGCTACGGCCGCGGCGCCCGCATGGCCTTCGAGCAGGACGCCGTGCGGATCCTCGGCGGCGTGCGGCTCGGCGTCAGCCAAGGCGGCCCCATCGCCGTCGAGATCGCGAACTCGGAGTGGCCCAAGTGGGTGGACGTGATGTCCGCCGACCCGGTCGACGACCCCGGCAAGCTCGACCGTGCCCGCAACGCGCCGCTCACCCGCCCGCGACCCGGCCACGCCGACCTGGTCGGGATGCGCAAGTACGGGTTCGACGACGCCCGTCCGGTGCTGGAGCGGGCCTCGGCGCGGGAGACCGCGATGCGGGTGGCCTTGGGTACCGTCGCTGCCCGGTTCCTCGAGCAGGCAGCCGGCATCCGGCTGGTCTCGCACGTGGTGGCGATCGGTCCGGTGACCGTTCCCGACGGTGCCCCGCTCCCGCTGCCGGACGACCTCGCAGCGCTCGACGCCGACCCGGTGCGTTGCTTCCACCCCGGCTCCTCGTCGGCGATGGTCGCTGAGATCGACGACTGCCACCAAGCCGGTGACACCCTCGGCGGGGTGGTCGAGGTCCTCGCGTACGGCGTGCCCTCGGGGCTCGGGTCCTACGTCCATGCCGACCGCCGCCTGGACGCCCGGCTCGCGGCCGCCCTGATGGGGATCCAGGCGATCAAGGGCGTCGAGGTGGGGGACGGGTTCCGGACTGCCACCCGCCGGGGTTCCCAGGCGCACGACGAGATGGAACGTGATGCGAACGGGATCATCACCCGGCGGAGCAATCGCGCGGGTGGCCTCGAGGGCGGTATGTCCAACGGCGAGATCCTGCGGGTGCGCGCGGCGATGAAGCCCATCTCGACGGTGCCCCGTGCGCTGGCCACGATCGACACGGCCTCCACGACCCCAGCGAAGGCACAGCACCAGCGCTCCGACGTGTGCGCCGTCCCGCCGGCCGCCGTGGTCGCCGAGGCGATGGTCGCGCTCATCCTCGCGGACGCCCTGCTCGAGAAGACCGGTGGCGACTCGCTCGGCGAGGTCCGCCGCAACCTGGCGGCCTACGCGGCGGCAATCCCGGAGCTCCAGCGCTGATCTGGAGTCGTGATCGCCTGGTGCTTGACGCAACCGTCAGGCTGCTATAAGTCGGATCGCAACCAATCGGTTGCGATAGGAGAAGATCATGCCCATCCCGAACACGATCACGCGCACCCTCGACCTCGCGCACCCGCAGGAGAAGGTCTGGGCTGCCCTCACCACTCTCGACGGCATCACCGGCTGGTTCGGCAGCCATGCCGACGGGGAGATGACTCCCGGCCACGACGTGCACATGCGCTGGGAGCAGTACGACGACGGAAAGAGAACCCTCGAGATCAAAGTGGTCGACCCGATGTTGGTGTTCGCCTTCTGCTGGGAGATCTCCAGCGCCCCCGAGGGCGACCCCCGGCGGACCTACGTCGAGTTCACCCTCGAACCGACCGCGTCCGGCACCCGGCTCACCGTCACCGAGAGCGGCTTCGCTCAGATCCCGGACGAGTGGCTGGAGCCGAGCTACCAGTGCAACGTCGAGGGTTGGCGCTCGGAGCTCGACGACCTCGTGGCGT
>Ga0209538_1001675_pt1 | contig 11597 bp, 8 predicted proteins | sample BarGraNGADG00211_2_FD_184492 | JGI IMG/M metagenome (GOLD analysis project Ga0209538, IMG submission 184492) | Arctic peat soil microbial communities from Barrow, Alaska - Barrow Graham LP Ref core NGADG0004-211 (SPAdes) (version 2) | ecosystem: Environmental > Terrestrial > Soil > Wetlands >... | reverse complement strand
TCGGATCGGACTTACCGATACCGAGCACGTGCCGATCCTGACCGATTGGCGGGCACCGGCGGCCCAAGCCTTCTACCGGGCGACCGCGGCGCAGCCCGACGGCGTCGTCCGGCGCCGCCACCTGCTCACCCGCGGGCGCGCCGTGATGGGGCTCGAGGACGAGGTGCTCGACCTCGAGGGCCTCGACCGTAACGATGCGGTCGACGTCGCGCACCTTTCGGGAGAGGGTGCTCTCTTCGCGGCGCTGAACGAGCACCGCACCGGCCACATGGGCGACATCGTCGCGACGATCCAGGCCGAGCAGGACGCGATCATCCGGTCCGAGCTCGCCGGCGTCCTCGTCGTCCAGGGCGGGCCGGGTACCGGGAAGACCGCGGTCGCCCTGCACCGCGCCGCGTACCTGCTGTACGCGCACCGCCGGCTGCTCGAGCGTTCGGGGGCGCTCCTGATCGGGCCGAGCCGCACCTTCCTGACCTACATCGAGCGCGTCCTGCCCTCGCTCGGCGAGACCGGTGTGGTCACGTCCACGATGGCTGAGCTGGTCCCGGGCATCGAGGCTCGAGGGACCGAGACGGACGAGGTGGCCGAGATCAAGGGCCGGGCCGTGATGGCCACCGTCGTCCAACGGGCCGTCCGGGACCGGCAACGTCTTCCGGCCGGTGACCAGGAGTTCAAGGTCGACGGGCGGACCCTGGTCATCAGCCGCAGCGACGTCGCCGCAGCACAAGCGAGGGCGCGCCGCAACAGTCGGCCGCACAACCAGGCACGAGTGACGTTCGTGCGCGAGATGCTCGCGCGCCTTGCCGAGCAGTACGTCGAGCAGCTGAGCTACCCGCTCGCCGCCGACGAGCGCGGCGAGGTGATCGAAGAGATGCGGACCACCCGGGAGGTCCGGATCGCCCTGAACCTCGCGTGGATGCCGCTGACTCCCGAGCACTTGGTCGAGGACCTGTTCGCCCGACCCGAGGACCTGGCCCGGACGGCTCCCGAGCTCTCGCCGCGCGAACGTCGGTTCCTGGTGCGCGCCCGGGGCTCGGCGTGGACCCCGGCCGACATCCCCCTTCTCGACGAGGCTGCCGAGGAGCTCGGCGAGGACGACCAGGCGCGCCGGGCCCACGAACGGGCCGAGGCAGAGCGCCGCGAGGCCGATCTCGAGTTTGCGCAGCGCGTCGCATCGACCTCGGGCAGCGGCATGGTGACGGCCGAGATGATCGCAGAGCGCTTCGCGGACTCGGGACCGCGCCTGACCACCGCCGAACGCGCCGCGCGGGACCGCACCTGGGCCTACGGCCACATCGTCGTGGACGAGGCACAGGAACTGTCCGCGATGGCCTGGCGGATGCTCGTCCGACGCTGCCCGACGAGGTCGATGACCGTAGTCGGGGATCTCGCCCAGACCTCGAGCCCGGCCGGGGCCCGGAACTGGGCAACGGTCCTGGACCCGATCCTGCACGGTCGCTGGCGGCGCGCGGACCTGACGGTCAACTACCGCACCCCGGCGGCGGTCGCCGAGCTCGCGCAGCAGGTGGTGCGCGCCGCAGGACTCGTCCCTGGTCAGCTCACCTCCGCCCGGAGTGTTCCCGATGCCGTGCGGGTCACCGTCGCACCGGACCCGGAGCACCTGGCCGCAACGGTCGTGGCCGAGACGCGCGCGCTCTGGGCCGAGCACACGGCAGCCGGGACCGAGCCTGGCCAGGTGGCCGTCCTGGTGCATCCCGACCGGCTCGATCGCGTTCACGCCGCGCTGGCTGCGTCCCCGCTGGCCGCCCTGCTCGCGCCGCACGGAGCGTCAGGTTCGGTGAGCGCGCCGCTGAGCGTGCTCACCGCGCGGACGTGCAAGGGGCTGGAGTTCGACATCGTCGTGCTGCTCGAGCCCACGGAGATCCTCCAGGGCGGACCGGGTGACCTCTACGTCGCGATGACGCGGCCGACGCGGCAGCTGCGCATAGTGCACGCGCGGGAGCTTCCACCTGGCATGGAGGTCGCCGCTTCTTCCGAGCCCATCCGTCAGCCGCGCTCGCAGGACACCTGACCGACCAGAGCGAGGCCTTCACGGTCCCCCGGACCGAAGTCAGTGAGCGTGGCCGTCTCCGGGAACATGAGCTCCGCGCGGTCCTGCACGTGGTCCAGACCGACGACGTGCCCGAGCTCGTGCAGCACCACCGCCTTCGCCTGCGAGTACCCGTCGCGACCGGCCAGGATCCGGGTGATGTCCTTGGTGTCCAGCGCGAGCCGCCCGGCCGCAAGCCACTCCCCCGAACTACTCGCTCCAGGCACTTCCGCCGAGCCGCCGATGCCCGCGACCGACCCGCCAAGGTCCGGCACCTCCGTCGGCGAGGTCCATGCGATCAGGACGGGGGCCCAGTCCTCGCCGTAGCGGCTCGGCTGGATGACCGCTCGACTTGACGCGGGCTGCTCCGCCGTCGGGCCGGCGTACTCGAACTTCAGCCCGCTCAACGCGGAGACCTCCGCGATCGACTCGGTGATCAGCCGCTCGCCCAGCGGGGGCATGCCGTCCGGGCGGATCACGTAGCGCACCGGTCGGCACGGGTCGTACCCGATCGGCTTGCCGCCGGGAAGCGCGAAGAGGAACGCATGCGCACCCTGGGTGCTCACCTGCACCGGTGGAAGCAGTCGCGTGGAGTTCTTCGGCGGGAACGGGACCGCGATCCGGCTCCCGTTGACGGTCACGTACGTCGGCGGCCGGCCGAAGTCGCCCAGCGGGGCGAGCAGGCCGAATCGCCAGGCTCCGAACAGACCGACGATCACGAGGAGCACCACGAGGCTCGGCAGAGCACTCCGGCGGCGGGCCACGACGTGTGTGCCGGACGCGGGGTCGGACAGGTCGACCGCTCGACCGTCCATGCGTTCCATCTGCTCGAGCAGCTCCTGCAGCTCCCGCTCGCGCCGTCGACGTCCGAATCCCATGGCGGAATTCTCGCAGAGTCGTTCTAGAGGCCGGACCCATCGGTGCCCGGGGGCTGGTCCGACATGCGGTATCGACTTGGCCTGGCGCCCCTGGTCCGGGACGATGGGTGCGTGCTGAAAGCCCTGTTGCTGGAAAACCTCCATCCGTTGGCCTCGAGTGTCCTGGCGGCGCAGGGAGTCGAGGTCGAGACTCGCCCCGGTGCGCTCGACGAGGCTGAGCTGGTCGAGGCACTGCAGGGTGTCCAGCTGCTCGGAATCCGTTCGAAGACCCAGGTCACGAAGCGCGTGATCGCGGAGGCTCGCGACCTCCTCGCGATCGGCGCTTACTGCATCGGCACCAACCAGATCGACCTGGGCGCCGCCTCGCACCACGGGGTCGCAGCCTTCAATGCGCCCTTCTCGAACACCCGATCCGTGGTCGAGCTCGCCCTGGCGGAGGTCATCGCCCTCACCCGTCGCCTGACCGAGCGTGACCGCGCCCTGCACGGTGGCATCTGGGACAAGTCCGCGGAAGGCGCACACGAGGTTCGGGGTCGCACCCTAGGCATCGTCGGCTATGGCAACATCGGCTCGCAGCTGTCCGTCCTGGCCGAGGCGCTGGGCATGACCGTCGTCTTCTACGACAGCAGCGAGAAGCTCTCGCTCGGCAATGCGCGACGTCTCGACAGCCTCGACGAGCTGCTCGACCTTGCCGACGCGGTGACCCTGCACGTGGACGGTCGGGCCGGGAACGCGGGCCTGTTCGGTGCGCCGCAGTTCGCCAGGATGAAGCCGGGGGCGCTCTTCCTCAATCTCTCCCGCGGCTTCGTCGTCGACTACTGGGCGCTGCGCGAGGCGCTCGGCTCGGGTCACGTCGGCGGTGCCGCGGTCGACGTATTCCCGATCGAACCCAAGAACCGTGGCGACCATTTCGACTCGGAGCTGCGTGGCCTGCCGAACGTCATCCTCACCCCGCACGTCGGCGGTTCGACCGAGGAGGCGCAGCGGGACATCGGCCAGTTCGTTTCCGGCAAGCTCCGCGACTACGTCAACACCGGCTCGACCACTCTGAGCGTCAACCTTCCGAACCTCGCGCTCGATCAGAACACCGGCTACCACCGCCTGGCCCATCTGCACCACAACACGCCTGGAGTCCTGGCCGCGGTCAACCGGACGTTCGCGGAGCACGGCGTGAACATCGAGGGTCAACTGCTCGCGACTCGCGGGGAGATCGGCTACGTGGTCACGGATGTCGGGACCGAGATCGACCAGGCCGTGATCAACCAGATGGCGCAGATGGAGCAGACCATCCGGCTCCGCTTGCTCTCGTAGCACCTGGTTCGCACGGCGCCCAGGGTGACCGAGGTCACCCTGGGCGCCGGACCGACCGGCCACGTCGGTGCCGTAGACTAAGCGCCTACGCGCCGCACCGCGCTCGAGTCGAGCCACGCAGCGCCATGCAGCGCTCGTCCTCGCACAGCAATCCGCCGTCCGGCGGCTTCCGGTGACGTGTGCATCCACCGGAGGAATCATGACTGCTTCATCGAGCATGCCCGCGGGCCCTGATCAGGGCCCGCACCGCCGCGACGAGACGATCGCCGTCGCACCCGAGACCACGAATCGTGGCGACGGCCCCTCCTTTGCCGAGCTCGGCCTGCCGAAGCCGCTGACGAGCGCGCTGGCCCGGACCGGGATCACCGCGCCATTCGCCATCCAGACCGCCACCATCCCGGACGCCCTCGCGGGGCGGGACGTGCTCGCCCGGGCCCGCACCGGTTCCGGCAAGACCCTTGCCTTCGGCCTACCGATGCTCGCCCGGCTCGCCGACGCCGGCCCGGCCCGGTCGCGCCGCCCGCTCGCCCTCGTCCTGGTGCCTACCCGGGAGCTCGCCATGCAGGTCCACGACGCGCTCGAGCCGCTCGCGCACAGCCTCCAGCTCAAGCTCAAGCTTGTGGCCGGCGGCCTGTCGATGTCACACCAGATGTCGGCGCTGCAAGCCGGTGTCCACCTCGTCGTCGCGACCCCCGGCCGGCTCGCTGATCTTGTCCGGCGAGGGAACTGCGATCTCCACGACGTCCGGATCACCGTCGTCGACGAGGCCGACCACATGGCCGACATGGGCTTCCTGCCTGAGGTGAGCGCGATTCTCGCGGACACCGTTCCGACCGGTCAGCGGTTGCTCTTCTCGGCCACTCTCGACGGCGACGTCGACACGCTGATCCGCCGCTTCATGCACAACCCTGTCCGCCACTTGGTCGTGGCGAGCGAAGAGGCCGTCGCGACGATGGAGCACCTGGTCCTCCAGGTGCCGCCGAACGCGAAGTACCAGACGGCAGCCCGGATCGCGGCCCGCGACGGTCGAACCCTCGTCTTCGTGCGCACCAAGCTCGCGGCCGACCGGGTGGCGGCGCAGCTCCGCGAGGCCGGGGTGCTGGCCTGCTCGTTGCACGGCGGGAAGTCGCAGCACGAACGGAACAGCGTTCTCGAAGGCTTCAAGAACGGCACGGTCCCGGTCCTGGTGGCCACCGATGTCGCCGCGCGCGGCATCCACGTCGACGACATCAACCTGGTCCTCCAGGTCGACCCGGCCGGCGACTCGAAGGACTATCTGCACCGGTCCGGGCGCACCGCGCGCGCCGGGGGCCGAGGCACCGTGCTCACGCTCGTCCTCCCGCACCAGCGCCGAGAGGTCGAGCGCCTCACCACGGGTGCAGGGGTGACCGCAGCCTGGCACCAGATGGTGCGCGACGACGCATCCGGGCGCCAGATGGTCGATGCGCTGACCGGTGGCCGTGAGCCGAGCGGCATCGGCGTGGCCGAACCGCGATTTCGCACCGAGCGCCGTAGCGCCCCGAACCGGGGCCCGCGCCGGCCGGCAGCGGCCGGCGGTGGGTACCGCGGTACCCGCGACGCCGAGCACGGCCGTCCGGCTGCACACGGGCAGCACCGCCGCGGCTCGTCCGACCGGGCGCGGCAGGGCGACCGTCAGTACTGACTCGCGAAGGCGCGGTCTCGTTCGAGAACGACGACGCCTCGGCGGTGAGGAGACTCACCGCCGAGGCATTCGTGCTGTTCGGCAACCCGCGTCAGCAATGCCCGTTCGACCGTCCGGCGGTCGCACGGCCACGCCCAAGGGCCCGTCCTACTTACCCACCCGCGCGGCGGCGGAACACGCGGTGACCACCACCGGGGACGTCGCCACCGTGCACGGAACCAGTGTTCTGACGGCCGGTCTCCGAGCGGTGCTGGGCTTCCCTCTTGGCTTCCAGGGCGGCGCGGAACCGCTCCTTGGGATCGTCGGACTCGGTCGTGCCCTGCTCGGGTTCGGTACCGCTCTGCTCGGACTCGGTCGTGCCCTGCTCGGGTTCGCCGTCGGTATCTGTCATAGCCGAACCTCCCCGTTCACGTGTTGTCCTGCTTCAGTGTCGATCACGCCGGTCACCGGCGCCACCGAGTCCTGGTGACCCTACCGCGACCCGAGAACATCGCCCGGGCCTCGCGCGCCCGCGGACGCGTCCTGCCGTGATGTCGATGGCGAGGACTCCTGCTCGAGCGAATGGTCGGCTCGAAGCACAGTGATCGCGGCTTCGAAGTCGTCCAGCGAGTCGAAGGCCTGGTAGACGCTCGCGAACCGGAGGTACGCCACCTCGTCGAGCTCCCGGAGAGGTCCGAGGATTGCCAAGCCGATCTCGTACGCGTCAACCTCCGCGCTCCCGCTCGCGCGGATCGTCTCCTCGACCCGCTGGGCCAGCAGAGCAAGGTCGTCCTCGCTGACCGGCCTGCCCTGGCACGCCTTGCGCACGCCGGTGACGACTTTGTCCCGACTGAAGGGCTCGCTCACGCCGGAGCGCTTTACGACCGACAGGCTCGCTGTCTCGATCGTCGTGAATCGGCGGTTGCACGCCGGGCACTGCCGGCGGCGACGAATAGTCGCGCCGTCATCAGAAGTCCGGGAGTCGACGACGCGCGAGTCGCCGTGCCGACAGAAGGGACAATGCACCGAGCACCTCCGAAGGCGGCCCGACACGTGGCTCCCACTACATATGGAGAGCGCACTCCGGCCAGACCACTACATGTAGTGACAACGGTAGAGCGAACACCGTGCGCACGCAACCACGGCCGACGTCGAGGCGACGAGGGAGGAGCCGAGCCTCAGCCCGCCGCAGGGACCAGGATCTGCTGGCCGGCGCGCAGCCCGGCGTTCGGCAGCGAGTTGAGCTGCACGAGGTCGTCGACGATCGCACGGATGTCGTCAGCGGGCGTCGCGATGGCGGCCGCGATGCTCCACAGGGTTTCGCCCGGAACCACAGTGTGGGTCGCGACTGCCGTCGCATCGCGCGGTTCGTGGGCGCTCGCCCATCCGCCACCGACGACAACCGAGCCGGCCAACACCGCACCGATGGCGAGGAAGGCAAGGCGCCCGCGCCGCGTCAAACGCAGGGTGCTTCGCGAGCCGGTCGGCACCGAGCTTCGCGAGCTGGCGGACGTCGAGCCTCGCGAGCTGGTCGGCACCGAGCTTCGCGAGCTGGTCGGCACCGAGCTTCGCGAGCTGGCGGACGTCGAGCCGAAATTGCGCGCTCGCACCGTGCCGATCAGTGCCGCGTCTGCTGTCATCGCGCTCATCTGTGCCTCCCTGCCCCGAGCCGGCTGCTTCTCGACCTTGCTCGTTCCCAGAATCGAACACCTGTTCGTCGAACGTCTGTACGATGTCTATCACGTCCGGACCAGAAAAGTCGAGACACGCTCGAACACATGTTTGATTGCGTCGTCCGCCTGCCCTAGCCTCGAGCCATGACGACAGTGCATCACCGTGCACTGACACCCCCGACGGGGAAACGATCGAGGAGGCAGGCGTGAGGCGCGACGAGCCCGGCACGGACAGCATCGAAGGCGGCGCCACGGGCCGTCTTGCCTCCGTTCATCCGCTGCCGGGGGTGGCGGACGGCAGCGGCGAGCTCACCGCTCGCCAGCGCCTCGTCCTCGGCACCATCCGCGACTCGGTCGAGCACCGCGGCTACCCGCCGAGCATGCGTGAGATCGGCGAGGCCGTTGGCCTGACGAGTCCGTCGAGCGTCAAGCACCAGCTGTCTGCGCTCGAGCGCAAGGGCTACCTCCGGCGCGACCCGAACAGGCCTCGGGCGATCGAGGTCGTCCACCCGGACGACGCGCGCTCGATCTCCGCGTGGAGCGGGCGGGCCGAGGCCGGCCGAGGGTTCGGCGAGGAGCACCTGGCCGAGGGAGACTCGGTGCCGAAGCCCTCGTACGTCCCGGTGGTCGGTCGGATCGCGGCGGGCGGTCCGATCCTCGCGGACCAGGTGGTCGAGGACGTGTTCCCGCTCCCCCGGCAGCTTGTCGGCGACGGCGACCTGTTCTTGCTCCGAGTGGTCGGTGACTCGATGATCGAGGCCGCCATCTGCGACGGCGACTGGGTCGTCATCCGGCGTCAGCCTGTCGCCGAGAACGGCGAGATCGTCGCGGCGATGATCGACGACGAGGCCACGGTCAAGACATTCAGCCGCCGCGAGGGCCATGTCTGGCTCTTGCCGCAGAACAGCTCGTACGCTCCCATCCCCGGCGACATGTCGCAGATCCTGGGTCGCGTCGTCAGCGTGCTGCGCAGCCTGTGAGGACGGCGCCCCAGCGCCGCTAGAGCCCGAACCTCTTCGCAGTCGCGGTGAGAGCCTCCGCGGAGCGGCGCAGGCCCGCGAGCTCGTCGTGCGACATCGGCACCTCGAGCCGGTCGATCACACCATCACGGCCGAGGACCGCGGGCACCGAGAGGCACACGTCCGAGATCCCGTGGTAGTCCGTGAGCAGGGACGACACGGGCAGGACACTGTTCTCGTCGCCCAGGACCGCTTCGATGATGCGGGACGCGGCAAGCGCGACGGCGTAGTTCGTCGCTCCCTTGCCCGCGATGATCTTGTACGCGGAGTTCACCACCTCGAAGGCGATCCGCTCGCGAGCGGCCCGGTCGAGGCTCCCTCGCCCGTCGCGCAGGCCCGGCCACTCCAGCAGCGGGATCGAGCCGATGCTCGCGCTGCTCCACAGCGGGATCTCGGAGTCCCCGTGCTCCCCCGCGATGTACGCGTGCACGTTGTGCACCGCGACCCCGCAGTGCTGCGCGACGAGGTAGCGGAGCCGGGAGGAGTCCAGCACCGTTCCAGAGCCGAACAGCTGGTTCGCGGGCAGGCCGGAGTGCTTGAGGGCGGCGTAGGTGACGATGTCGACCGGGTTGGTCACCATGATGAAGATCGCGTCCGGAGCGGTGTCGACCAGCCCGGGCATGATCGAGCGCATCAGCGCGATCGTGGCTTCGGCAAGGTCGAGCCGGGTCTGCCCGGGCCGCTGCTTCGCACCGGCGGTCACCACGACGACGTCGGCGTCCTCGCACACGGCGATGTCGTCCGATCCGATCACCTCGCCCATCGGCATGAACTGGATGCCGTGGCCGATGTCGAGCGCCTCGGCCTCGACCTTCTCCTTGTTGATGTCGTACAGCGCCACCGTCCGAGCGACACCGCGCATCAGCGCGGCGTAGGCCAAGGTTGCGCCGACCGTGCCCGCGCCGACGATCGCGACCTTCGTGGTGCGCCGGGTGCTCCGCGGGACGGAGCGCGGCGTCTCGTCGCTGACGTCGGTCATGCGTCCTCCTGGATCGAGCGGGTCGGCGTCAGCCTAGAGCCGCGAGGCGAACCAGCGCCGAGCGGACCACCTCGCGGTCGGTGGTTCGCCAGAAGTCGGGCATCGAGCGCAGCAGGAACTCGGAGTAGCGCGCCGTCGCGAGGCGCGAGTCGAGGACCGCGACGACGCCGCGATCGTTGACGGTCCGGATCAGCCGCCCGGCACCCTGGGCGAGCAGCAGCGCGGCATGTGTGGCGGCCACGGACATGAAGCCGTTGCCGCCCGACGCCGCAACGGCCTCCGAGCGCGCCGAGCGGATCGGGTCGTCGGGCCGCGGGAACGGGATCCGGTCGATCACCACCAGCCGGCACGTGTCGCCCGGGATGTCCACGCCCTGCCAGAGCGAGAGGGTGCCGAACAGCGACGCCGAACGATCGGCCATGAAGGCGTCGACGAGAGCGAGCAGCTGGTCGTCGCCCTGGCAGAGCACGGGAGTGTCGAGCCGCGCTCGCATCGCCTCTGCGGCCGCGACTGCCGCGCGTCGCGACGAGAAGAGGCCGAGCGTCCCGCCGCCGGCAGCCCCGATCAGTTCGGCGAGCTCGTCGAGCAGCTCGGGCGCGGTGCCGTCGCGTCCCGGCGGTGGCACGTGCCTCGCGACGTACAGGATGCCCTGGCTTGGGTAGTCGAACGGGCTGCCGACGTCGATCCCGAGCCATGATGCGGCTCCCGTCGAAGCGCCGCCGTCGTCGGCCGCGGTGGCACCGTTGGCGGCCAGCCCGAGCGAGCGCGCGAGCGGGTCGAAGCTGCCGCCGAGGGCGAGGGTGGCCGAGGTGAGGACCGCGCCGCGGCCCTCGAGCAGGTGGACACGCACCAGTCCGGACACGTCGAGCGGCGCGACCGAGAGTCGCGGCGCGGCTAACGCACTGTCGGGTGCACCGCGCGAGCACCACCGAACGTCACGGCCGGCATCCTGCTCCTCGGCCGCCATCCGGTCCGCGATCTCGAAGAGTTGGAGCATCGCCGACTGCGCCATCTTGCGAGCGGGGTCAGGGAGCTGCGCTTGACCTGTCGGCTCGGGCTTCAGACCGCTGAGCAGCGCGCGCGCCGCGTCGCGGACCGACTCGACCGCGCCCCGCACCGCTCCGGACAACGCGCCGGGGAGACGACCATCCGGCAGGTCCGCCAGCGCGGCCCCGAGGGCGGCCGACGCCGCATCGAGAGCCGTGCTGTCCAGGCCACCGTGCCGCCGCGCGTATCTCGCGGCATGCTCGACGCTCGCCACCGACAGCTCCCAGGTGGCCTGGGCGGTGACCCGGTCGCTCAGCTCGTGCGCCTCGTCCACCACGAGCGCCGAGTGCTCGGGCAGCACGCCGGGTGAGCCCGATGCCGCGATGCCGAGCATCGCGTGGTTGGTCACCACCAGGTCCGCCTCGTGCGCGGCCGCCCGGGCATGCTCCGGGAAGCACTCCTCGATCATCGGGCATTTCCGGCCGAGACACTCGAGAGCGGTGACGGAGACCTGGCGCCAGGCCCGGTCGCTCACGCCAGGGACGCAGTCGTCCCGGTCCCCGGTGTCGGTCGACTCGGCCCACGCGCGCAGCCGCTGCACCTCCCGGCCGAGCTCCGACGCGGCGCTCGCGCGGGATGCCACTGTGGCGGACCCCCGCGGCGGGTGCTGCGCGGCTCCGGCCCGCTCATCGCCCGGGTCGAGGTCGAGCAACGAACCCTGTTCCTCGACCGGGTAGCCGCCCGCGATCTTGTGCACGCACAAGTAGTTGTGCCAGCCCTTGAGCAGCGCGGTGGTCGGCGGCCGCGGCAGGCTCCGGGCGATCACCCCGCAGACCAGCGGCAGATCGCGGGTCAGGATCTGCCGCTGAAGGGCGAGCGTCGCGGTCGAGACGATCACCCGCTGGCCCGAGAGGACGGAGTGCCGCACCGCCGGCACCAGGTACCCGATCGACTTACCGGTTCCGGTGCCCGCTTGGACGAGAAGATGCTGCCCGGACGAGAACGCCTCCGCGGCCGCGCGAGCCATCTCGTGCTGGCCCTCGCGCCGTTCGCCGCCC
>Ga0209538_1001673_pt1 | contig 11601 bp, 10 predicted proteins | sample BarGraNGADG00211_2_FD_184492 | JGI IMG/M metagenome (GOLD analysis project Ga0209538, IMG submission 184492) | Arctic peat soil microbial communities from Barrow, Alaska - Barrow Graham LP Ref core NGADG0004-211 (SPAdes) (version 2) | ecosystem: Environmental > Terrestrial > Soil > Wetlands >... | reverse complement strand
TCCTTCTATCCTAAAACGACTGGGAATAGATACTTTTAATCAAATGCAAATGGAAATCATCGAAAAGGCTTTAAATATTCAATTAAAAAGCAAAAGGAATGGATTAATTATTGCCACTAAAACAACTGATCACCTCACCAATTTTTCTTCCAATCTGAGACTACTCAGTGATGCCAGGACAGCTTGCGAAGAGGTGATAGATATACTCTGCAAAGAATTTAACCATAAGGCTATACCAACAAGCTATCGTCAAAAAGCATCCAATGAATTTACTGCAGCTATAAACGAATCCATCCATACCATAAAAGAAAACAAGAAAGCCATAAGCAGGCAATTAATCTTTCTGAAACGCAGAATCAAGAGTATCTATAAATTGCTTGACACATATATTGGTAAGGTAAACCCTGATAAATTCACAGTTATCAAAGGAGCATATCACATACCGTTGAATAGTTCTGACCTTAAACGATTCTGGGTCATACAACAACTGTTTGTACAACAGCAAAAAATGCAAAAGACCGGTAAGAAAAGTTGTCCTGAACGTATTATTGATATCAATCAACCTTATATCCGTCCTGCAGCAAATACAAAAGCTAAATTCAGAATACTCAAAACCCGCGTTCACCTCCTTCAACAAGTATTTTAAATCTTTCATTCTTTCCTTTTACAATTTTTTTAAAGATTAAAACATCTTTTCCCCTTGTTATTATCTCATCATTCTGTATTTATACCTTATAATTTTCGTATACCGATATATCTTCTATTATTACTTTTTTTGACATACCCCCTATTTTTTTACTAATAAATTATATTTTATGTAATTTATTTCAACACACCCCTATCGTAAATAGGGGTATTTGAAATTATTTTATACTTTTTTTCAATATTCTTCATTTTTTTTGATTTAGATATAAATATTTATATTATTTTTGTCGCATAAGATATTTTCAGAGGGGGTAATTCATTTTATTTATGTTTTATTTTGTAACTACCCCCCATTTTTGTAATACAACAAATATTTTATTGCATTTTTCAAAATAATATCAAAATGAGTGTCCCTATGAATTACTGAAGAATCCAATTCAAATATCAATTATCAATTTAAATTTTCAACTTTAAAAATTACGACTATGAAAAAAGAAGAAAAAGGTTTAGCCAAAATGTTATTATTGACAGTTCTGGGTTTGTTTATGACAATCAATTTCGCTAAAGCAACACCCTCAACTATTATCTGGATTCCTTCAGTCGACTTCCAGGGTTTTAAATCCTGGCATCTTGGAATGGATAATTATATCCGTATGCAAAAGGTTAATGGAATTCGTGGAGCAGGTATTATTGATTTAGGATTGACTACCGGCATATTGCCTTTCAAGAATTTTCAGGCTGAAGTAGGGGTCGATTATTTGTCCATGGGCGATAATGTATATGATGATCACCCCATTTACTTCAATGGTAAAGTTGGTTTTCCGGAAGGCGGAATGTTTAAAGGCTCACCAGCTATAGCAATTGGAGCATACAATGTAGGTTTAAAAACAAATCTGACAAATTACAATATAGTATACGGGATCATTGGGAAAACAATACCTGTTATTGGAAGACTTTCGGCCGGATATTACACTGGCAACAAGAAATTGCTTGTTGATGAAGTTGGAGCCTCAAAACAATCAGGAGTATTACTTTCCTGGGACAGGACAATGACAGAGATATCTGATAAACTATGGTTTGCAGTAGATTATCAAAGTAATAAGAACTATCTGGGAGCGCTTAATGTAGGATTTTCCTGGTCTTTCTCCAAAAATGTATCTATGATTTTCGCATACGATATCTACAATAACAAAAAAGCATTTTACAACTCTGTCAATACTAATGCGAACACCTTTACTGCACAGTTAGATATTAACATTTAATCAAAAATAATCTCTGATTTAATCACCAAACAACATTTATTATGAAAAAAATTGAAGCGATTATCCGTAGAGCTAAATTCGAAGAAGTCAAAGAAGCACTACATGCGGCTGATATCCAATGGTTCTCATACTGGGATATTACAGGGGCAGGTAAAGAAAGGGAAGATATGGTTGTACGTGGACAGGTTTTTGAATCCAGCTATATTCAACGTCGTATGCTATCCATAGTAGTCCGCGATCAGAATCTCGAAAAGACGATAAAGGCAATCATGGATGCTGCCAGAACCGGTGACTTGGGCGATGGAAAAATATTCGTATCCGATATCGAAGAGACTTACAGAATACGTAATGGACAAAAAGGTGCCGATTCACTTTACTAAATCAAAGCAGGAATCGACAAAAGCAAAAAGCATACAAGTTTAATTGTTAAACTCAAAAATATTTTAAAATGAAAAAAGGTATTATTGCAACGATATTAATGACAGCAGTATCCATACTGCCTGCCGCAGCTCAGGAAACGGCTGCAAAAGTAACCCCTCATATTGATTTCGGAAACACGGCATGGATTATAGTAGCCACAGCACTGGTTATGTTCATGACAATACCCGGACTGGCCCTTTTTTATGGAGGTCTTGTACGTCGCAAGAACGTACTCAACATCCTGATGCAGTGCTTTATCATCATGGCACTGATTAGTATAGAGTGGGTTGTAATTGGCTATAGCATGTCCTTCGGCAGTTCTTCAGGATTCCTGGCCCCATACATTGGTGGTTTCGACTGGGCCTTTTTAAAAGGAATCGGTATTAATGATGTGAGCCCATATTTCATCTCACAGGAAAATGCACGGATACCACACATTCTTTTTGTTCTCTTCCAGTGTATGTTTGCAGTAATCACCCCTGCATTAATCATTGGCGCCTTTGCTGAACGTATCAAATTCAAGGGTTTTGTAGTATTCATCCTCTTATGGGCAATCTTTGTTTACAATCCAATTGCACATTGGGTTTGGAGTTCCGATGGCTGGTTATTTAAACTTGGTACGCTCGACTTTGCAGGCGGTACAGTAGTTCACATCAATGCAGGTATAGCAGCACTTGTAATGGCCATTATGCTCGGAAAACGCAAGGACTATCGTGGTCATGCAATCCCTCCTCATAATATTCCATTTGTTGTAATGGGTGCAGCATTTCTATGGTTTGGCTGGTATGGCTTCAATGCAGGAAGTGCTTTAGCTGCTGATGGTCTTTCTGTCAGCGCATTCCTTGTTACACACATCGCAGCAGCAACTGCAGCACTTACATGGGCCATAATCGACTTTATCATCGAAAAGAAATCAACACTGGTTGGTATATCAACTGGTGCTGTAGCCGGACTTGTTGCCATCACCCCTGCTGCCGGTTTTGTAGATCTGACAGGAGCCCTGGTAATTGGTGCTGTCGTTTCAATAGTTTGTTTCTTTATGGTAGCCGTAGTAAAACAAAAATTTGGTTACGATGATTCACTCGATGCCTTTGGTGTACATGGAATTGGTGGTATCATCGGAGCTATTTTAACAGGTGTTTTTGCAACCCCTGCTGTTCAGGCAGCATACAGTGGAGTATTGTATGGCAATGTTCATCAGCTATACGTGCAGTTAATTGCAGTTATGGTTACAGTAGTTTATTCAGGTATAATGACATTTATATTATACAAGGTGGTTGAAAAGTTTGTAGGACTCCGTGCCGATAAACAGGAAGAAGCTGTTGGTCTCGACGAGACAATGCACAACGAAATTGCATATACAACTATTGATTAAATACCTTTTTTGTTTGTTTTAGTTTATCCAAAAGGAGTGTGTTGGCGAGACACGCTCCTTTTTATTGTACAGTAGCATTAAATCTTGTTCATTTTTTGTTTAAAACAATAAAATGGGGGTATGTTTAAATATATATGTTATATTTTAAACATACCCCCATTAATATTTATAGTTATGTGATTTATTATATTATTTTTGCAAACTATAAAAGAATAATAATGGGGGGTTATTGAATTATTAATATTTCCTTTTTTTTTGCATATTTTTTATCAAGAATCAATATTATCAAAAGCTTGTAATTGTATTATGAAGAAAATTGAAGCAATCATTCGTAGATCAAAATTCGAGGAAGTCAAAGAAGCATTGCATGCAGCCGATATCCAATGGTTCTCATACTGGGACATCACAGGTGCCGGAAAAGAAAGAGAAGACATGGTAGTTCGTGGACAGGTTTTCGAATCAAGCTACATACAAAGAAGAATGCTTTCAATTGTCGTCAGGGATCAGAATCTGGATAAAACCATAAAAGCAATTATGGATTCAGCATGGACGGGTGAACTGGGAGATGGAAAAATCTTTGTATCAACAGTTGATGAAACTTATCGCATCCGTAACGGCCAAAAAGGACCCGATGCGCTTTATTAGAAAACATTCAAATCAACTTATTAACTCAATTTTCAACATCTCCACTCAGAATAAAAACATTCCAATAATGAAAAAGAGATTTATTGCTTCAATAATACTTATGATTGTATCAATTTTACCTGCAGCTGCCCAATCAATAGTTATAAAAGAAGTTCCACATATAGATTTCGGTAATACTGCATGGATTATAGTTGCAACTGCTTTGGTCATGTTTATGACCATTCCTGGTCTTGCACTCTTTTACGGAGGATTGGTACGTCGGAAAAATGTGCTTAACATCCTGATGCAGTGTTTTATAATAATGGCAATGATTAGTCTTGAATGGGTTGTAGTTGGTTATAGTATGACTTTTGGTACAACAACAGGTTTTCTGGCTCCTTATATCGGTGGATTTCACTGGGCTTTTCTGAATGGGATTGGTATCAATGAAATAAGCCCTTACTTTGTTTCACAGGAAAATGCCCGCATCCCTCATCTTTTATTTGTATTGTTTCAATGTATGTTTGCTGTAATAACTCCTGCCCTGATTATTGGCGCTTTTGCAGAACGAATTAATTTCAAAGGTTTTCTTGCATTTAGTCTGTTATGGTCACTCTTTGTCTACAATCCCGTTGCCCATTGGATCTGGAGTAGCAGCGGATGGTTATTCAAAATGGGAACTCTTGATTTTGCAGGAGGAATTGTCGTACATATCAATGCAGGTATTGCCGCTTTGATTACTGCCGTAATGTTGGGTAAACGCAAAGACTATCGAGGGCATGCAATACCGCCACACAATATTCCATTTGTTGTGATGGGAGCAGCATTTCTGTGGTTTGGATGGTATGGGTTTAATGCCGGAAGTGCTCTGGCTGCCGATGGATTATCGGTTAACGCATTTCTTGTCATGCATATTGCAGCTGCAACAGCAGCAATAACATGGGTGATCATTGACCTGATGGTAGATAAAAAACCAACGCTCGTCGGTATCTGCACAGGTGCTGTAGCCGGACTCGCAGCTGTGACACCGGCAGCAGGTTATATCAATCTGTCCGGAGCAATTGTAATCGGAGTAGTTGTTTCTGTTGTTTGTTTTTATATGGTAGCTTTTGTGAAAGAACGCTTTGGATATGATGATTCACTCGATGCTTTTGGTGTTCATGGTATGGGTGGAATTATTGGTTCAGTTCTGACCGGTGTATTAGCAACTCCACTCATTCAGGCCTCTTATAGTGGTCTGCTTTATGGAAACGTCCATCAGTTTAATGTTCAACTGATTGCTGTAGGGATTACAGTGGTTTATTCTGCTGTAATGACCATTATCATATTCAAGCTTGTTGAAAAAACAATTGGTATTCGTGCCACCAGACAGGAAGAATCTGTTGGTCTGGATGAAACCTTACACAACGAAATTGCCTATACGACAATTGATTAATTTTTTTAATTGCACTTTTTCACCTCTATTCTTTTCATCAATCTACAACTTAATGTATCATGAAGAAAATTGAAGCAATTATCCGTAGATCAAAATTCGATGAAGTCCGTGAAGCATTACACGATGCAGATATCCAATGGTTTTCATATTGGGATATCACAGGGACAGGCAAAGAAAGAGAAGACATTGTAGTTCGGGGACAGTTTTTTGAATCAAGTTACATTCAACGAAGAATGTTGTCTATTGTAGTACGAGATCAAAACCTTGATAAAACCCTGAAGACAATTATTGACATAGCCTGGTCTGGTGAATTGGGTGATGGGAAAATTTTTGTATCAAACACAAATGAATCCTATCGCATCCTTAACGGTCAAAGCGGTCCTGAATCTCTTTATTAGGTCTGTTTAATTTAATATAAAAGGAAAACCCTTCATCAGTAGTTTATCACTACTTCTGAAGGGTTTTATTTGTGTTGGTGTTTCCTTAAAAACTACCTAATAAATAACAACTCACGATATTTTGGGAGAGGCCATTTCTCATTATCAACGATCAATTCCAACTTATCAATATGATAACGAATCTCATCGAAGAATGGGAAGATCACATTTGCATAAGCCAATGCCTTTTCACGCTCAGTTTCAATTGTGTTAGCAACCTTACGTGCCTCAATCATTTCGTTCACTTTATTCTCAACGATATCAACACGTTCCGAAATTTCCTTTATGAGTTCAAGACGACGTGAGGCCAGTGTTTTGTATTCTTCAGCACTGAAAAGGTTTTTCAATCCCTGAACATTGTTGATCAGCATTGTCTGATACTCAAGAACGGTTGGGAGGATATGATTCATCGTCAGGTCACCCAATACGCGTGACTCAATTTGAACCTTTTTCGTGTAAAGATCCCAACGAACTTCTGTACGACCTTCCATTTCCCTGTCATTGTATACCTTGGCTGTTCTGAACATTTCCATTGTTTGAGGAGTAAGATAGGCATCATAAATCAGCGGAACACTAGCTTCGCAATCCAAACCACGTTTCTTGGCTTCAGCTTTCCATTCGTCGCTATAGTTGTTGCCATCAAAACGAATTGCTTTTGATTGTTTGATCAGTTTGCGCAATACCTGAAGAATGGCTTCATCTTTCTTAACACCTTTTTCAATGATGGCATCAACTGCAACTTTGAATTCAACCAATTGAACAGCAAGAGCAGCATTCAAAGAAATCATTGCAGAAGCACAGTTTGCAGATGAACCAACAGCGCGGAACTCAAAACGATTCCCGGTAAATGCGAATGGTGAAGTACGGTTACGGTCGGTATTATCTAAAAGTATTTCAGGAATCTTACCAATATCAAGTTTGATAGCAGTCTTTTCATCCGGAGTCATCTTCTGGTCAGTAACCTTCTCCTCGATCTCATCCAACATCTGTGTCAGCTTGGTTCCCAGGAAAGCAGAAATGATTGCAGGAGGAGCTTCGTTAGCACCCAGACGGTGCTGATTAGCTGACGAAGCAATCGAAGCCTTCAGCAATGCATTGTGTTTATGTACAGCTGCAAGTGTATTTACAAGGAAAGTAAGGAACTGCAGATTTGTTTTGGGAGTCTTTCCCGGAGACAAAAGATTAACACCTGTGTTGGTAGAAACTGACCAGTTGTTATGTTTACCAGAACCATTAATTCCTGCAAAAGGTTTCTCATGGAAAATCACCTTAAAGTTATGTCTGCGACTAACGATACGCATCAGGATCATCAGTAAAAGATTGTGATCGTTTGCAAGGTTGGTTTCTTCATAAACCGGAGCAAGCTCAAACTGGTTAGGAGCTACTTCGTTATGACGGGTCTTAACGGGAATACCTAATTTATATGATTCGAATTCGAGATCTTGCATGAACGCAAGAACACGACGTGGGATCTGACCAAAATACTGGTCTTCCAGCTGCTGATTCTTGGCTGATGCATGGCCCAACAAAGTACGTTCTGTCAATACAAGATCCGGACGTGCATTATAAACGGCCTCGTCAACCAGAAAATATTCCTGTTCCCAACCCAGATTACTGTTAACCTTGGTAACGTCTTTATCGAAATACTGACAAACTTCAGTAGCAGCTTTATCCAGAAAATGGAGAGCTTTCAGAAGTGGTGTCTTGTAGTCAAGCGCTTCACCGGTATAGGAAATAAATATTGTAGGGATAATGAGTGTGTCTTCTAAAACAAAGGCAGGAGATGAAGGATCCCATGCAGTATATCCACGGGCTTCAAAAGTATTACGAATACCGCCACTTGGGAAACTTGAAGCATCAGGCTCTTGCTGAACCAACAATTTTCCCGAGAAATTCTCAATTGAACTACCATTAGATGGTTCTGCAAAAGTATCATGCTTTTCAGCAGTACCTTCAGTTAAAGGTTGAAACCAGTGTGTATAGTGTGTTGCGCCCATACTCATTGCCCAAACTTTCATTCCCATGGCAATCTGATCTGCTATCTTCAGATCAATACGGTTTCCATTATCAATAGCATCTATTACAGATTTGAATGCCTCTTTTGACAAGTGTCTCTCCATTTTGAGTCTGTCAAATACATTCATTCCATAATAATCAGAAACTTTATCTCCGGGAGCTATTACCTCAACCGGTTTTCTCTTCAATGTTTCTTCCAGTGCTTTAAATCTCAAAGTCGCCATAACCTTATATTTGATTTGTAAGTTTTCGAGACAAAAGTAATATATTTTTAAGCACACCCCCTATTTTTTTTCATTATTTTAAATTATTTTCCATTTTTTTAGGTAATTTATCATTTTTATAACACTTTTCCTTATTCAGTTTTAAAAAGCACATAGCAAAGACATTATTTCTCAAAAAAACAACCAGGTTAAAACCTTTATACTCTTTTCAGGTTTTATACTGATAATATTTAAAAATAGACCAAATCAATTAAAGTATTAATGTACTTAAAATAAAATTAACTTTACTGCAATTAATTTTATCTTTACAAGTTCCATTATTCAATTAAAAACCTCTTTATGGAAACAACTGATAAAGCATCAATATTATACGAAGAAGCCGAAACTCAAAAGTTGATTGCTGAAATGATCAATGTCTCACGAGAACACATCAATTCACATGGCATCCTTTTCATCATATGGGGTTGGATAAATTTTATCAACTTTTTCACAGAGTATTTATCCGGGAAAATCACTTTTAGTTATCAGATGCTTCAGATAGAGCGATCAGCAAGTGTAGTTCTTCCTTTATTCGGGTTGTTCTTTACCATTATATATGCAATCCTACACCGCGAAAGAGTGAGTACATATATAAGTGTCACATTGCGCTATGTCTGGATCTCTGTATTTTTTTGCCTCATATTGACCAATATCATCCAGTTCAATGTCCTTCGCCAGATTTACTTTAATCTGCAACATCCCGTATTCATGCTTTTCATAGCATTTGCAATAGTCGTATCGGGAGGCATTCTACGTCACAAGATAATCATGGCAGGTGGTATTATTTTCGCAGCATTGGCACTTGCAAGTTCATTCTTCCCACTCGAAGACCAGCTTTTGGTTGAGTCAATCGGATGGTTTATCGCCTTCATCATTCCGGGACATATCACATATTCCAAAAGAAAACGTAGTATCAGAACATTTTAACTTCTGATTACTGTTTAACTCACGGGACATTTCATAAAAAAGACTGTCTGAAATTCAATTCAGACAGTCTTTTTTGATTTAAATATCAACTGTTTACCTATTTCGCCCAAGCCATAATCGCAGGTATGAACTTGAAAGTTAAGATGCCAGCAACGACCATTAGGTCTTAAAGCTGACCTAATCTTAGGTGATCCGGAAACCCATAGGTATGATATTCTCTCAAAAGCTCAGAACACATCATACACAAGCATAGTCCCTGTTGAATAAAGAACATATCCATCTGTCCCGGCCCGGTTGAAAAATTCAATCCCAACACACTGTAGCACCGTATCTGAATCAGTCAGCACCATCCCATTAGGAAATGCAGCCTTCAACGCCACAGAAAGCGGCGTATTGACCGGTGTATAGTCCGAGTAAACATAGGCGGCAGTTGTGTTAAGAGGGCTTAGCGGATTATAACTACGATCATTCTCATTGTATGCATAGTCCGAAACAATGCTCACATGGTTAACCACGCGGTAGAATTGCGCATTACCGGGAACCAAATGAGGGCTCGGGTTGAGTCCGTTCACGGTGATTGTTGCTTCTGCTCTTGAATCAGGATGACTCTTTTTGATGCAGCTTTTAAGCTCAAAGTCGATCTTCCGTTTTTCATGAAGATCCAAACTTTTCAGCATCGTCTTGTTGAGAGAGATTTTGATTGCCCTTACACCCTTCTCTCCTGTCGGATCCTTCAAGTTAATCATCTTGATGATTTTCATCAATCTCCCTGTAAAATGGGTGTCGGTGTGTTCAGGAAGTAGCTGTTGCAGTCCATAACGAATTGCCTTGACAGCAACCCCACAGCCTCCAAATTCATTCATGTTTTCCCTTGTCCTTGCAAAGGCAGGATTGTTCATGATCAGGTCGCGGTTAGCACCACCTTTTTCTCCGGCATAGATTGTAGGATCCCCAACGTTCGTGTAATTACGGATGCTTTTGAAGCTACCCTTGTAATTGATAATTCCGGTTTGATAAGCCATTGTTTTTAGATTTATGTTTATTGTTAATACATCAGCCTAAGAAAGAAATCTTGATTTTCTCTTTCCCATGCCGGTTAATTGTTTATTGATTATAACACCCCACGATTGCCACAGAACCATTGCGAGGCAAGGCAAAGGGATTTCCGTCGTTCGACGTGAGAGCGAATTCAACGCCCAACGCCACAACAACAGCAGTATTGGGTAGAGAGAACGCAGGTTCATCAAGCGAAACCGAGAGGAAAACATCTTGCGACAAGCTGTTATTGCACATCCAGTCGCTGACTGTCTTTTTCGAAAGCAGCTCCAGTCCATCAACGACCGGTTCCCACTTCTTGTTTTCAGTGTTATAGGCCATGTCCGATATCTGTGCAATGACCAGATATAACCTGACTGCATAGTATTTGGTGATCCACCATGCGTCATTGTTTGTAACGAAACCGGGAATACTCAAGGTAGCGGTTTTCTTGTCGGGCAGGAAGCCTATAGCATAGGAATCACGGATGACACTACGCAGCGGGTGAGGCTCGTTGAATTCGATCTGAGCGATTGCCTGAAGGTCTTTGCCCACTTCGATCTTGCGCAAACCTTTCGGACCGGTTGTGTCGTGCCGCTGGATGATTTTACTGCCAGCCATGATCTTGCCCCAACAACGGGTATCCATCAGTTGTTGGACGGTTGTAAGGCTTTGATAAAGCAGTGAGCCCCATTTACTGCACCCGACTAAATCGCTTGCATTATCCCTTTGCGGTTCAAGAGATCCAAGTGTTTCGAACTGGTTCTTGTCAAAACCGCCTTTTTTCCCGTAGATCCATTTTTTGGTTCCTGGGTCATAGTAGCAGCGTGTGTTTCCAATGCTGCCTTTAAAGTCGAAAGGTCCATTAATTGTAGCCATCTTTTCATGTATTTTATGATTTGTAAAATCATAAAATTAGTCTTTTTCTACGCAATATTCAAGGTTTTTGAATGTGCCACAGGAAGCCATAGGAAGCCAAAGGAAGCCAATTTCAAATTATTTTGTTGGTTTTTTAACAGGACACTGAAAAGGCCCTGAAATGATCAAAAAAAGATCATGAAATGATGACTCCCGGATAAGGATAAAACACTTCTCCAACAGTTGAGAGATACTCGAGTGGTGTAGCGTACCTGTAGCGTACCCTTAGCGTACATATAGCGTA
>Ga0209538_1001671_pt1 | contig 11613 bp, 8 predicted proteins | sample BarGraNGADG00211_2_FD_184492 | JGI IMG/M metagenome (GOLD analysis project Ga0209538, IMG submission 184492) | Arctic peat soil microbial communities from Barrow, Alaska - Barrow Graham LP Ref core NGADG0004-211 (SPAdes) (version 2) | ecosystem: Environmental > Terrestrial > Soil > Wetlands >... | reverse complement strand
CCTGACCAGCGAGGGCGCCGGCCTCTCCAAGGCGTACACGACCTCGGTCGCCGACGGCGTGTGGTACTTCCACGTGCGCGCCGTCGACAACGCCGGCAATGGCGGCGCGACCAGCCACTACACGGTGCGCGTCGACACGACGGCCCCGGTGACGAGCGACGACGCCCCCGCATCCTCCACCGCTGCCTCGGTCACCGTCGGTCTCACCGCGACCGACGCCGCGTCGGGAATGACCGGCGGCCTGGCCGGCGTCTGGTACAAGCTCGACGGCGCGGCCTCCTACACGCCCGGCGTGTCCGTCGTCGTCAGCGGCGTGGGTCGGCACACTCTGACCTACTACTCGAGAGATGCGGCCGGCAACACGGAGACGCCGGTAAGCGCATCGCTGACCCTTGTGGGCACGCCCACGCTCACGACCCCCAAGTCGCCGACGGCGGTCAAGCATCGCAAGGCCTTCACGGTCTGGGGCGTGCTCAAGCCTCACTTTGCCGCCGGCGCCAAGACGGTCAAGGTGAAGGCGTACATCAAGAAGAGCGGCAAGTGGGTCGCCTACAAGTCGTACTCGGCCGTGAACGCGAACTACGGCAACTCGACGAAATACTCGATCAGGATCTCGCTGTCCAAGAAGGGCAAGTACCGCTTCACCGCGTCCACAACGGCGAGCACCACCTGGCGGGCAGCCTCTACGCGGCCGAGCAAGACGCTCACCGTGAAGTAGGCGAGGCACGGGCAAGGGCGAGGTCGCCTGGCGGCGCCTCGCCCGTGCCCGGTCGCCGTACTTCAGAACTGGTTGCTGGTGCAGCCGCCGACTTGGGTCGGCGTCGCGTAGCCGGCGCGGGAGGTCGCGTCCCGCCACCCACTCGTGCGCCAATCCATGTTGCGGCAGTTCGACAGGTAGGCCACGCCGCCCCCGGGCGCCGCCGAGACCATCGTGTTGCGGGCGAACTGCCCGCCGTACACGTTGAAGCCCAGCACGACCTGCGACGAGGCGCTCATCGCGGTGCTCTGGAGGCGCTGCGAGGCGTCGAACACGTTGTCGGTGAACACCCACCCGCAGTCGCTGGTCGTGTGCATCTGGAGGTTCAGCAGAGAGCCCCGGCACTGCAGGATGCGGTTGCCGGTCACGGTCATGTTGCTGGGGCCGTTGATCTCGAAGCCCGCGCCGTAGGTCTGGGCGGGGTCGTTGCCGGCGCCCTCGATGAGGTTGCCGCTGAAGAGCGAGCCCCCGGCTGCCGGGCCGCCGTCGTAGGAGACGGCCTCGTTGCCCTGCGGCTCGAAGGTCGAGGCGATGATGTCGATGCGCTGGTAGCCCGTGACGGCCGTGGTCGGGCGGCTCGTGATCTCGATGCCCATGCGGCCCTGCGCCTTGAAGAGCATGTTCTTGAAGGTGATGTCGTTCACCGAGCCGCTCTGGTCGTTCACGGAGACGCCGTTCCAGCCGCCGCCCGTGGCGATCGTCGAGGAGTCGAAGATCAGGTCGTGGGCCGAGGTGAGGGTGACGACGGCGCTCGTTGCGCTGCCGCCGGTGAAGGTGCAGCGGTAGTAGTAGCGGTCGTGCAGGCCGCTGGTCTGCAGGTTGTTGATCGTCTGGTTGGCGATGAGTGTGTAGCCCGCCGGCACGGCGGGGCCGCTCGTGGTCGGCGTCGGGGTCGGCGTCGGAGTGACGGTGGGCGTGACCGTCGGGGTCACGGTCGGGGTGACCGTCGGCGTGGGCGTCGGGGTCGGTGTGGGCTGCGGCTTGTTCCAGCGCCAGCCCTTGAGCTGGGCGTTGGCAGAACTCAGGTTGATGGCCGCGGCGAGCACCAGGCGCGTCACCCGGCGGCTGCGTGCGTGGAGCGAACGGTGGTCGAGCCGGATGGCGTCACGACCCATGTGCAGCGCGAGCCGGTTGCCGGCGATGAGAGCGTCGGCGGCGGTCGTGTCGTCGGACTCCTGCTCGAGGAACTCGTCGCTCAGCCTGGCGAGCACGGCGTTGACGCGGATGACCTTGCGATTCACGCGCACGACCCGGCGGCTGAACGTCGCGTCGTGGCGGTGACCGCGGGCCTTCTTCGCGAGGCGCGCGATCTGCGCGTGCAGAGCGTCGCTGCGCGAGGTGAGGGCGGTCAGCCGGGTCTGGGAGTCGGCCTGCCTGGTCGTGGCTGCGGCCGGCGCGACGAGGATGAGCATGAGTAGCAGCAGTGTGGTGATGACTACGGGGGATGCCTTCACCCGGAACACTTCCGCCTCCTTTCGATCCTGGGAAGCAGGAAGCGCCGGCCAGCCTCACGGCCAAGAAAGGGGTGTCGCACCGGCGCGACGAGCTTCGGAATCCATGGGTTTCGCAGATCCTCTTAGCGTCTGCGTCAAGAACTTCGTCGGCAGTGCGGGTCAGGAGTTGAGGGCATAGTGCCGATAAGCGTTACCGAAGTTGTGTACAGTTGACGGCGGGCGGCGCACCAGGCATTCTGGCCGTCGCCCGTCGAGCGAAGGCGCGCCTCCGCGCGCGTCGAACGGAGAGAGATGGCGACGAGTGTCTCGGCCTCACGGGCCGCCAAGACGAGGCGCGTGATCAAGCCCTCCCGGGGATGGGCCGCGCTTCACCTCGCGGAGCTGTGGGAGTACCGCGAGCTGCTCTACTTCCTCACGTGGCGCGACATCAAGGTGCGGTACAAGCAGGCCGTGCTTGGCGTGGCCTGGGCGGTGCTCCAGCCGGTGCTCACGATGGTCGTCTTCACCATCGTCTTCCAGAAGATCGTCCACATGCCCTACAAGCCTGGCGTGGTCAACGGCCGCCAGATCCCGTACCCCATCTTCACCTACGTGGGGCTGCTGCCCTGGAACCTCTTCTCGGGCGCGCTGGGGCGCGCGGGCACAAGCCTGGTCGGCAATGCCAACCTGCTGACCAAGGTCTACTTCCCGCGCCTCATCATCCCGGTGTCGGCCGTCGTCGCGGGGCTGGTGGACTTCGCCATCGCCTTCGTGGTCTTCCTGGTCATGATGGCGGTGTACGGCATCATGCCGTCGTGGCACATGGTCTGGCTTCCTCTGTTCGTGCTGCTCGCCATGGCGGCGGCCCTGGCCTTCGGCCTGTGGCTCTCGGCGCTGAACGTGCTGTACCGCGACGTGCAGTACATCATCCCGTTCCTGATCCAGCTGTGGATGTTCATGTCGCCGATCATCTACGCGCCGCCCAACTTCGCCAAACACCCCGTGCTCGGCTTCATTTACAACCTGAATCCCATGGCGGGGGTCATCGAGGGCTTCCGCTGGGCGCTCATCGGCGGCGTGCCGCCCAACGGCATGGTGGCGCTGGCCAGCGCGGTCATGCTCGCCGTCCTGGCCGCCGGGCTCGGGTACTTCAAGCGCATGGAGCGCACGTTCGCGGACGTGGTGTGAACATGGGGACCGTCAGCGTGCGCATCGAGAAGGTCGGCAAGCGCTACCACATCGGCGGCGCGCTGCAGCGCTCCAACACGCTGCGCGACGCCCTCGTGGCCGCCGTGAGGCGGCCGGTCGAACGCATCCGCCACCCCGGCTCGGCCACCAGCAGCAACGAAGACCTCTGGGCGCTGCGCGACGTGTCCATCGGCGTGGAGGAGGGCGAGGTGCTCGGCCTCATCGGCGGCAACGGCGCGGGCAAGAGCACGCTGCTCAAGCTCCTCTCGCGTATCACCGAGCCGACCGAGGGGGTCATCGAGCTCGAAGGCCGTGTGGGCAGCCTGCTGGAGGTCGGCACCGGTTTCCACGCCGAGCTCACGGGCCGCGAGAACATCTACCTGAACGGCGCGATTCTCGGCATGACGCGCGCCGAGATCAACGAGCGCTTCGACGGCATCGTCGAGTTCTCGGAGATCTCCCGGTTCCTCGACACCCCGGTCAAGCGCTACTCCAGCGGGATGTACGTGCGGCTCGCGTTCGCGGTGGCCGCCTACCTGGAGCCCGAGATCCTGCTCATCGACGAGGTGCTCGCGGTCGGCGACGCCGCCTTCCAGCGCAAGTGTCTCGGCCGCATGGAGGACGTCGCCGAGGGCGGGCGCACGGTCATCTTCGTAAGCCACAACATGCAGACCGTGCGCGCGCTGTGCACCCGCGTCGTCGAGCTCTCCGCCGGCCACGTGGTCAACTCGGGGCCGCCGTCCCAGGTCATCGACGACTACCTCAAGCTGCAGTGGGGCGTCGACGGGGTCGTGCAGTGGGAGGGCGACGAGCGCCCGGGCGACGACGACGTCAGGCTGGCGGCCGTGAAGGTGCTGGGCCACGACTGGCAGCCCACGCCGGTGGTCATCAGCAGTCAGCCGTTCCGCGTCCAGCTGGACGTCGACCTCGCGCGCGTGCCCGAGGGCCTCACCATCGGCTTCGACTTGACGACGTCGGACGGCACGGTGGTGTTCCGCTCCTACCAGACCGACCCGTCGCCCGAGTACTGGCCGACGCTCTCGCCGGGGCGCAACGAGCTGCAGTGCGAGATCAGCGCCAACCTGCTCAACCACGGCCGCTACACCGTGCACCCGCGCATCAGTATCGACCGCGTGCGCTGGATCGTGCACGGCGGCGCCGTCTCGTTCGACGTGCATCGCGACCCTGGCGAGTCAATCAACGCGCTGGTCGACAAGCCCGGCGCCATCGCGCCGCTGCTCACCTGGCGCCGGGGCGACGAGCAGCCCTGACCTATGACGGTACTGCGGTCAGCGGCAGCCGGTGGGCCCGCCACGCTCGTCGTCTCTCCCAGCCTGCAAGGACATCGCGTCATCTACTGCCGAGTACTGGCCGGCGTGCTCGCGGAGGAGGGCCGCCGTGTGGTGGTCGCCGGTGACCTGCGCGACGGCGCCGTGTCCGGCGACCCCCTGGTCCGGGACCTCGGCGCCCGCGAGGGCGTCGAGCTGGTGGACCTCGGCGAGCTGCTGCACGGCCGCGCCGTGCCGGCGCGCGACCTCGCGGCGCTTGCCGCCCGCGCCGGGGCGGACACCGTCCTGCTCGCCGAGGCCGACGACTTCGCGGCCGAACTCGGCATCCTGCACCGCGTCCCCGGGGCGCGCGCCGGCCTGCGCGTCGTCGGCCTGTTCGTGCGCTCGACCAACTACCAGTACAACGCGCGCCCGACGACGGTCGCGCGCGCGACGCGCAGCCTCAAGCGGCGCTTCGGGCGCGCGACCGGCTGGGAGGAGTTCCACACGCGCGCCCTGCGCGGGCAGGGGCTCGTGGATGCGGCGCTCGTGCTCGACGAGCGCTATGCGCACGAGCATCCGCGCACCCACTCGTGGCTGCCCGACATCTTCCGTGAGTTCGACGAGCCGGTGGCGGCGGCCGACGACGAGACCGCCCGCTGGGAGCAGCGGCTGCACGAGTACCTGGCGGCCGCCGGGGCGCGGCCGGTGCTTACGTATGTGGGCACCAACCAGCACCGGCGCGGCTACGACACCCTCCTGCGCATGGCGCTCGAGGTCGACGGCTGCGTCGTGCACTGCGGGCGCTTCGTCGTGGACGGCGAGCCGTCGGACGCCGAGGTGACGGCGCTGCGCGCCGAGCTCGAGGCGCGGGGGTCGCTGTTCGAGACCGGCGGCCCCTACGTGCGACCCGAGACCGCCGCGGTCTTTCTGCGCGCCGCTCGCTGCGTCGTGCTGCCCTACCGGCAGCACGACGGCTCGAGCGGCGTCATGCTCCAGGCGCTCGCCGCCGGACGCCCCGTGCTCGTGCCGGACCGGGGCCTCATGGCCTACCGCGCGCGGACCTTCGGCCTCGGCGTCGCGTTCCGCGAGGGCGACGCGGCCGACCTCCGCCGGCGCTTTGCCGGACTGCAGGCGCGTGGGCCCGGGGAGTACGCCGCGCGCCTGGACGCCTACATGGGCTTCTTCTCGCGCACACAGGTGGCCGCCGCGGTGCGCGCCGCCGTCGCCGGCGCCGGGCCGGGCGCGCGCCTGCCGCAGGAGGCGCTGCGCGCGCCCGCGGCCGAGCGGACCGACGTCCGATGATCGGCGCCCTGCGGTACGCCGTCCCCGGCCTTCTTCTGCTGTTCTTCGCGGTGCGCTCGTTCCGCCAGCGCGTCTTCCTGCTCGGCATCCCCTTCCTTATGTACATGGGCAACTCGGTGTTCTTCGAGAAGGCCAAGCCGTTCTGGATCCCGTCGCGCCTGTCGCCCTCCGACCACGTGATGCTCTGGCTCGTGATCACCTGGGTCGTCTACTTCGACCTGCTGCTGCCGTCGTTCCGGCGCTCCGCGCCGCGCCCCCGCCTGTTCGGCCCGGCGCTCTCGTCGCCGGAGGAGATTGTCCTGGTGGGGCTTGCCGCGTTCGCGGTCGTCGAGGTCGGGCTCACCGCCCTGCGCTTCTCGGCAGCTACGTCGGCGCTCGGCCAGGCCAAGGGGTTCGTGTACCTGTTCGTCGGCTACTTCCTGCTGCGCGGCATGCTGTGCCGCGCCTCGCGGGAGGACAGTCTCGACTTCGTGAAGGCCCTGGTGGTGGTGAACACCATCGCCGCGGCGCTGTTTATCGTGCACCAGGGCCTGCATCACACGATCTACCTCGCCGTGGAGTACCAGACCGTGGTCTTCATGGGCCAGCGGCTCACGCGCAGCTTCTACTTCATGCCGCAGCTGCTCACCCTGGCGCTCGCCTACGTATTCGCGCGGCGCACCTGGACCGTGTTCTGGGTTGGCGTCCTCATCGTGACGCTCGGTGCACTCTGGGTGTCGTACACGCGCTCGCTGCTGGTCATCGCCGTCGCCGTGTTCCTCACCAGCCTCGCCGTGCGCCTGTTCAAGGCGCGCCAGGCGCACATCGCCATAAGGCGGGCCGTCACGATGCTCGTGCTCGCTGCGGTCCTGCTGGGCGCCGCCTTCGTGTTCCTGCCGGTCGAGTCGCGGTACCTGGTCTCGCGCATCGTCACCGCGACCTCCTCCGGCAGCCTCACGTCGGACCCCAACCTGCAGAACCGCCAGAACAAGCTGCGCAACGTGTACGCGTGGATCGGCCCGGAGAGCCACGCCCTCGGCCAGGGCTTCGCGACGCCCGCCCAGGACCCGCCGGGGGCCAACGTCCCCGCGATGAGCGCGGACCTCGTCTGGGTGCCCGTGCTCTACCGGTTCGGGCTGCTCGGTGTCCTCGTCGTGGCGCTGCTGTACGCCACGGCGGGATGGAGGGCGGCGCGCATGAGCGTGAGCGGCGACGGAGACGCCGAATTCCTGGCCCTCGTCCTGCTCGGCGTCATCGTCGGCACCTTCCTCGAGAGCTTCGTGTCGTGGACCTTCCTGAACCCGGTGCGCTACCCGATGGGCCTCTGGGTGTTTGCCCTGCTGGCGGCCGAGGCGTGCCGGCGGCGCGCGAAACGCGCGGCGCCGGCCCCGATCCTGGAGGAGGCGCTCGATGCCTGAACGCAGCGCAGCGCCGACGGCGGTCGAGCGACTCGTGCACGAATCGGACTGGCTCGCCTCGCGGCCCCTGTTCTACCACCTGCGCACCGGCCGGAGCAGTCACAACATCAACGAGGTCATCGACTTCGCCGAGCTGGAGTTCGACCCCGAGGGGCTCAACGACTATCTCGACTTCGGCTTCTCGGTGTTCGAGCACACGCCGGTCAGGGACGTGCGCATGCTGCGCTACTCCTCACGGCTCCACTCCGGCCCGGACGGCCTGCGCGTGGAGCATCTCGAGGACCCCGCCTACGCGTGGCTCGACGGGAAGAGCACCGTCGACGAGGTGCTGGACCTCACGCGCGCCAAGGTCGACGAGGCCGTCGCCGCCGCCCGCGGTGACGTCGTGGTGCCCACGAGCGGCGGCCTGGACTCGCGCCTCATCGACCTGCTGGTGGCGGACCGCTCGCGGCTCCGCACCTTCACCTACGGCGTGAGCGACGACCCGGCGCGCTCGGCCGAGGCCGTCAAGGCGGCCGAGCTGGCGCGCCGCCTCGGCGTCCCCTGGGAGCTCATCCCGCTGGGTAGCTTCCACCGCTATCTGGACGACTGGGACGCGCTCTTCGGCGTCTCCACCCACGCGCACGGCATGTACCACCTCGAGTTCTACCGCGACGTGCTCTCGCGGGTGGCCGAGGACAGCATGCTGATCTCCGGTGCCTGCGGCGAGTGGTTCGCCGGCGACGACCCCGAGGTGCGCGTGATCGAGACGCTGCGCGGGCCGGACGATCTGCTCGAGGTCTTCCGCTACGGACGCATGTGCGCCGACTCGCGCCAGAGCAGGTTTCGCGGCGAGCGCCTCGGCCTCCGGCGCCTGCTCGAGGCGCAGCCGCGCATCCGCACCGAGATGCTGCCGCGGGTCTTCACCGTCGTGCGTCTGCGCATGGCGCTGCTGTCGTACCTTCTCACGGTGCCCGCGTCGCTGGGCCTCGAGACGCGGGCTCCGTATCTCGACATCGACCTCGCCATGCGCATGCTCACGCTGCCCGCCGAGGCGCGTCTGGAGCGGCGCTGGGAGCATGAGTTCTTCGCCGCGAACGGCGTCGACCTGGATGCGGAGAAGCTCACGGCGGACCACCGCAACACGCTCAACTTCCGCGCCATGCGCGAGGTCCCCCTGCGGCCGCTGGACGAGGCGGTCCTGCGCGAGGTGGTGCGGCCGGAGTACGTGCGCTGGATCAACCGCAACGTCGGCCCGCTGGGGCTGGCGTGGGAGGCCTACTGGCGACTCAGCTGGACGCCCGGCTTTCGTCGCGCCGTCGAGGCCGCGCAGCGCCGTGGCCTGCGGCAGCAGCGCGGCCCGGCGTACGGCGCGTACCTCACGCTGCGACCCATCGAGCGGCTGCTGCGCCGCCGCGACGCCGCGCAGCAGGGGGACGCGGGGCGATGAGCACCACGCGGCCCCGCGTCAGCTTCGGCATGATCGTCCTGAACGGCCTGCCGTTCCTGCCGTACAACCTGCGCGCGCTGTACCCGTTCGCCCACCAGATCATCGTCGTGGAGGGCGCGGCGCCGGGCGCGGCCGGCATCGCCGCGCCCGGCGGCCACTCGCGTGACGGCACCCTCGACGAGCTCCGCCGCTTCGCACGCGAGGAGGACCCGGAGGGCAAGATGACCGTCGTCACGGCCGAGGACGATGGCCACGCGGACGGCTTCTGGCCCGGCGAGAAGGACCAGCAGAGCCGGGCCTACGCCGTGCGCGCCACCGGCGACTACCTGTGGCAGGTGGACGTGGACGAGTTCTACCTGCCGGCCGGCATGGAGCGCGTGCTCGACGAGCTGGCGCGCGACCCGTCCATCACGGCCGTGACGTTCCCCACCGTCACCTTCTGGGGCGCGCCGACGTGCGCCGTGGACGGCTGGTTCCTGCGCCGCGGCGCCGCCGACTATCACCGCCTGTTCAAGTGGGGCCCGGGCTTCACCTACGCGACGCACCGCCCGCCGACCGTGCTCGACGAGGGCGGCAGGGACACGCGCGACCTGCGCTGGCTGGATGGTCCCGCGATGCGCCGGCGCGGCATGGCCATGCACCACTACTCGCTCCTGTTCCCGGCGCAGGCCGAGGAGAAGGTCGAGTACTACTCGAAGTGGGGCCTTTACGAGGACTGGTACGCCGCCGACGAGGGCCGGCGCTGGCTCGAACAGTCGTATCTCACTGTGCGACGGCCCTACCGCGTCCACAACGTGTATCGCTATCCGAGCTGGTTGCTGCGCTTCACGGGGGCGCAGCCGCCGGCGGTCGTCGAGATGATGGCCGACATCGCGGCGGGCCGCGTGACGCAGCGCACGCGGCCGATGGCCGACGCGGAACGCCTGCTGGCGTCGCGCCGCTACGGCGCCGGCCGCGAGCTGCTGCAGCTGGCCGAACCTGTCGATCGCTGGGCGCGGCGCGCGCGCTGGGGGACCGGGCCGTTCGTGCGCCGGATGCTCGGGCGCCCGGCCGGGGGAGAAGGCGCCTGATGCGCGTCCTGTGGTTCGCCGAATGGCAGCCCCTCGCGGTCCAGCGCCGGCTCTCACGCACCCGTGACGCCGGCCCTGAGGGGTGGGTCGAGCGTCTGGCAGAAGAGCTCCGCCGCGACCCGGGCGTGACGCTGGCCGTGGCGACCCCTACCGCGTGCCCCTTCGCGCCCTTCGAGGACGACGGCGTGCTCTACCTGGGAGTGCCCACAGCCGCGCCTGCCGCGCGGGTCGCGCGGATCGCTCACGCATGGCGGCACCATCTCACGCCGCCGCACGTGCTGGCCGCCGGCGCCCAGCTGGCGCGCGACTTCGGCCCCGACATCATCCACGTCCACGGCACCGAAGGCGCCTTCGGCCTGCTGGCCGGGCGCGTCGGCGGGACCCCAGTCGTCATCTCCCTGCAGGGCATCCTCCGGGAGTACGAGCGGCAGTACTTCGCCGGCCGCTCCGCCGCCGAAGTGGCGCGCCTCGCGGCCGGCACGGAGTTCCTCAAGGGCCGCGGCGCCCTGCACCGCTACCTCCTCTTGCGCCGGCAGGCGGCCCGCGAGGCGTGCATCATGCGTGGGGCCCGCTGGTTCATCGGGCGCACCGACTGGGACCGCGGCGTGCTCGCGGCGGCCAACCCGCGGGCCACGTACTTCCACTGCGACGAGATCATGCGCGTCCCGTTCTACGCCGCCCGGTGGGAGCCGGGCGGCCCCGGCGGGTCGCGCATCTGCACGACGTCCAGCGCGCTGATGGGCAAAGGCACCGAGTGCCTGCTCGAGGCGCTCGCGCTGCTGCAGGGCCGGGGGGTGCCCGGCCTGCGGCTGCGCGTGGCCGGCGTGCACCCCGGCTCGGAGCTGGACGGCATCTATCGGCGCGCGGCCGCGCGGCTCGGCGTCGCGGACCGCGTCGACTGGCTCGGCCGCCTCGACGCCGGCGGCATCGTCGCCGAGCTGCTGGCGGCCGACGCATTCGCGTATCCGTCATACGTCGACAACAGCCCCAACAGCCTGGCGGAGGCCATGCTCGTCGGGGTCCCCACGGTGGCCTCACGCGTGGGCGGCATCCCGACGCTGCTGAAGGACGGCGACGAGGGCCTGTTGTTCACGCCCGGAGACGCCGGCGGCCTGGCGGCCGCCCTCGGGCGGCTGCTCGACGACCGCGCTGCCGCCGCGCGGCTGGGCGCGGCCGCGAGAGTGACGGCCACGGCGCGCCACGATCCGCGGACGGTCGCGGCGCACACGCTCGCCATCTACGAGGAGATCGTCGCGCGCTCGCGGGGCGCGCGGCCGGCGGCGCGAGGCGCGGCGTGAGCGCCCCGCGCACGCGACGCCTCGCGTGGGAGGCGCCGCTCGCGGCGCTCGCCGGGGGCGCGCCGAGGCAGGGAAGACGGTGCGCCTGCCGAAATACTGAGCACCCCTCGCCGGCAGCGTCCGGGGCCGCTGGTTTACGAACGCCGCCGTTGTGCCGATATGCTTGGCAGACACGGGACTTCAGGAGCCGCGCCGCGCGCACGTCGACGGGGGGCTCTCAGGACGGTGACATGACTGAGAAGGCGACAGACGGACTCTCGGCGCGAGCGTACCTGCGGGTGCTCGCGCGCTGGAAGTGGGTGATCATCGCCGTCACGGTCGTCGTGACTATCCTTGGCGGGGCCTACACCTGGACGCGCACGCCGCTGTACGCCGCGTCCGCCCAGCTGCTGTACGTCAAGCAGATCGACATCGCCAACCCGCTCTCGCAGTCGTTCATCGACACGACCGCGCAGCAGGCCGAGATCG
>Ga0209538_1001668_pt1 | contig 11618 bp, 11 predicted proteins | sample BarGraNGADG00211_2_FD_184492 | JGI IMG/M metagenome (GOLD analysis project Ga0209538, IMG submission 184492) | Arctic peat soil microbial communities from Barrow, Alaska - Barrow Graham LP Ref core NGADG0004-211 (SPAdes) (version 2) | ecosystem: Environmental > Terrestrial > Soil > Wetlands >... | reverse complement strand
TGAGGCAGCCTTGCGGCTCGGCAGAGCGCCGCATACAGCTTTGGCTGGCATTAAGACTCAGAATGTGCTAATGATAAATGGTTGGCGGCAAACCCGCCGGCAGCAACCGACGTTTATTATGACTAAACCGCATATTGCTCAGAAATCTCCGATCGTACAGCCGGCGGAGCCGGGCGAATACTGGTGGTGTTCTTGTGGGTTGTCAGCCATCCAGCCCTTCTGCAACGGCGCGCACAAGGGAACCGGTTTGGCGCCGCTCAAGGTGCAGATAACGGAGGCAAAAAAAGTGGCCTGGTGCGCCTGTAAGCAGACGAAAACGCCGCCTTTCTGCGACGGCAGCCATCGCACGCTGGCTTGAAATGGAGTACTAAGGCTCGGGAAAGCTTGCCTTTACAAAGGCGCGGATGACCGCCACTTCCTCCTCCCCGGCGATGGTGTGTTCCTTGGCGAACTCGCGCCATTCGATCGACAGGCCGGCGGCCGCGAGGCGTTGGATCTGAGCCTTGGCCGGCGCGAATGGCAGCAGGGGGTCGCACGTTCCATGAGTGATCAGGAATCGCTGCTGCCGCGCCACGGGGGAGAACTCCCGAATGAGTTGCTCGAGTTCCGCCACAAAACCGCTGATGCCGATAAGGCCGGCCAGGCGATGCGGATAACGCACGCCCGTTTCCACCGTCATTAGGCATCCTTGAGAAAAGCCAAACAAGAGGGTTTGTTCGGTGGGGAAGCCCGCCTTTCTTTGAGTGTCCAGCAAATCGAACAGCAGACGCCGGCTGCGGGCAATGCCCGGCGCCGGATCGCCCGTAAAATCGAACCACGAATAACCGCCGTAGTAAGGATCCGGGGCGTTAACCAGTAAATAATTCAGCCAGGGCAACCGTAGCGCCGACGGCAGCCAGGCGTAGCCGGCCATGCTGTCGCCGAGCCCGTGCAATACCACCATCAGCCGCCGCGAATCGGATTGCTCCGCCGGAATCAGTTTCGTTTCCAACATGCCCCCATCAAACCGAAAAGACCGGACCCTGGCCAATCAAAAGCTCAAGGATTGCGGTTGCCCCGAAAAAGGGGCAATCTGCTCTTCGACAACTCATGGCGACGCGTCCGATGAAAACTGAAATGCTGGCGACCCAGACTCCCGCGCTGTTGGAAACGGCCGTGGCGCGGGCCGTGGCTTTGCTGCGCGCGGGCGAGTTGGTGGGGTTGCCCACCGAAACGGTCTATGGCCTGGCGGCCAATGCCCTGAACGCGGAGGCCGTCGCGCGCATCTTTGCGGTCAAGGGCCGGCCGTCGCATAATCCGATCATCGTGCATGTGGCCAGTCTGGATATGGCGCGCCGGTGCGTGGCCGCGTGGCCACCCCTGGCCCAGAAGCTGGCGGATGCGTTCTGGCCGGGTCCTTTGACCCTGGTCCTGCCGCGGGCGGCGAACATCCCGGAGATCGTGACCGCGGGTGGGCCCACGATTGGCGTGCGCTGGCCCAGTCATCCGGTCATTCAGGCCGTTATTGGCCAGTGCGGTTTTCCACTGGCGGCGCCAAGCGCGAATCTGTCGAATCGAATATCCCCGACCACAGCCGAGCACGTGTGGCAGGGGCTGGCGGGGAAAATTCGTCTGATTCTCGATGGCGGACATTCGCAGGTAGGGATTGAATCGACGGTCCTGGATCTGACCGTTCAGCCGCCGCGGGTGCTGCGGCCGGGCATGATTCACGAGGCGTCGCTGCGGGCGGTTACGGGCGGGTTGGCGCCGGGCAGGGGAGAAGCGGGGCACGCGGCGGCGGTGTTGCGCAGTCCGGGCATGTTGAAAAAACATTACTCGCCTCAGGCCGCGCTGGCGATTCGAAGCTGGCGCGACGACGCGGATCTCGAATTTCAAATTTCAAATCTCAAATTTCCGAAGCAGCGCACGCATGTCCTGACCCATACGCAAATCCCCTCGCGCGCCGGTTGGGGGCAGGTGAGCATCATGCCGCGCCAGCCGGCGGCATTTGCGCGGGCGCTGTATGCTGAAATGCATACCTGCGACCGGGCGGGAGCGGAGTTGATTGTGGTGGAGGCGGTGCCGGCGGGCGCCGAGTGGCGGGGAATCGCGGACCGGTTGCAGCGGGCGGCGGCGTGAAAAGTGGAAAAGACGCTCCGATCGGAATGGAGCAAAGCTTGACGCGGCAGGGGTGCTCCCTACTATTCCAGCCAGATGGTTGGCCGAGTGGTCGTCAAGCAAGGGCGGCTCGGGCAAAACTGGGCAACGATAGCCAATTGAAAACCTTACGGACAAATGAAAACAATTCAGGCCGAAGCGCTCGCGCCATTTGCGGCGTCCCGGTTTGGGTCTGGTTGTTGTTGGGGATGGCGATCACGGCTGTGGCCAGGGCTGATGGATGGTCGGCCGGACCTTTCGTTCATGAATTTGACCTGACCTTGGCATCCGGCCATCGAATGGAGGCGTTGGGGCCGCTCCTGAGTTACGAGCGCAAGGAATCCCAGGTGCAATGGACGCTGTCGCCGTTCCTTTCGCATACCTTCGATCCGGAAACGGACGCGGAGGAATTCGACTTCCTCTATCCCTTGTTCACCATCGATCGGTTTGGGGCGGAGCGGCGTTACCAGCTTTTTCAATTGTTAAGTTTCAGCGGCGGCAAGGATCAGGAGGACACCAACACCACCCGTTTCAGCTTGTTTCCGTTTTATTTGCAGCAGCGCTCGACCGATCCCAACCTTAATTATACGGCGGTCCTGCCATTTTACGGGCATGTCCAACATCGGTTTTTTAGGGATGAAATGCATTGGATCATGTTGCCTTTATATTTGCAGAGCCGCAAACAAGACGTGATCACCGACAATTACCTCTATCCCTTTTTCCATGTCCGGCACGGGGACGCGTTGAAAGGCTGGCAGTTCTGGCCGTTTTATGGGACAGAAGTTAAGGGATTGACGACTAAGACCAACACGCTGGATGACGTCATCACCGTCTGGGGACACGAAAAGTCGTTTGTCGTTTGGCCGATCTACCTGAACGAGGCCCTAGGCTTGGGCAGCACCAACGAAGACCGGACGATGACCTTTCTGCCTTTTTACAGCCAGCAACGTTCGGCGGCGCGGGATTCGACCAGCTATCTTTGGCCGTTCTTCATGATGACCGACGATCGCGAGCGGCAGTACCGGGAATGGGATGCTCCCTGGCCGCTGGTGGTGTTTGCGCGCGGCGAGGGTAAGACGGCCAACCGGATTTGGCCGCTGTTTGGCGAGACCCACACCGACACCCAGCGCAGCGATTTCTATTTTTGGCCGCTCTACAAGTACAGCCAGTATAACGGGACCGTGCTTCAAAGCGAACGAACGCGCATTTTTTTCTACTTGTATTCGGACCTCACGGATCGGGCTACCAACCGGCCCACGCCCATGCGGCGGACCGATCTTTGGCCGCTGTTTACGGCGCGCCTGGATCCCGATGGCAACCAGAGGCTGCAACTGTTCGCGCCGCTGGAGCCCTTTCTGCCCAACAACAAAAGCATCGAGCGAAACTACTCGCCCGTCTGGTCGGTTTGGCGCGAGGAGAAAAACGCCAAAACCGGGGCGTCTAGCTCGTCGTTCCTGTGGAACCTGTACCGGCAGGAATCCACGCCGACGAAGAAAAAGTGCTCGCTTCTATTCGGCCTTTTTCAGTATCAATCCGGATCGGCCGGACAGCAATACCGGTTTTTCTATCTGCCGTCAGGAAAAGGCCAACCGCTCGCGGAAGGGGCGAAGCAGCGTTAGCGGTCGATTTTATGTTTCAAAACATCGGCGAGATGTGGATTTTGCTTTGGCGCACGCTGGGGATGCTGCCGCAGGCTTGGCGTCAGCGCCGCAAAGTGGCGGAGCAGTTATTCGAAATCGGCAACGCCAGCCTGCTCATGGCCTGCATTTTGTCGCTGTTCATTGGCGGTGTGCTGGCGCTCCAGACCGGCCCCAAACTGGTCGAGCGCGGGCTTGCCAATGTGATCGGGGCCATTGTCGGATTGTCGATGTGCAAGGAGTTGGGACCGGTGATGATGGCCGTGCTGATAGCGGGCCGAGTCGGCTCGGCGATGGCGGCCGAGATCGGCTCGATGCGCGTGTACCAGGAGATTGACGCCCTCCAGACCATGAATATCAACCCCCTCAGCTACCTGGTGCTGCCGCGGTTGATTGCGATCAGCCTGGCGCTGCCGCTGCTGGTGATTTTTTCGGTGCTGGTGGGCTGGAGCGGCGGCGCAATGGTCAGCGTGTACAACCATCAGATCGGTTTGTCCTTTGCGGGATTTTTCGACAGCTTGCGTGCCAACGTGGGGGTGGGCGATGTGTTGAACGGGCTGTTCAAGAGTCTGGTGTTTGCGGTGGTGATCGGCACGGTTTCCTGTCATCAAGGTTTGGTGACGCTGGGCGGGCCGCGGGGCATCGGCCGGTCCGTGACCAAGGCCGTGGTGAATTCCATCGTGCTGATCCTGATCCTGGACTATTTCCTCACCCGGTTTTTGATGGTTTTTTGACATGAACGACGCGCTTTCTCCAGCTCAAGGCATCGGCGTCCAGGTGCGCGGCCTGCGCAAGAGTTACGACGGCCAGTGTGTGCTCGACGGCATCGATCTGGACATCGCGCGCGGAGAAATCTTCGTGATCATGGGCCCCAGCGGCAGCGGCAAAAGCGTGCTGCTCAAACACCTCATCGGCCTGGAAACACCCGATGCGGGAGAAATACTCCTGGAGGGAGAGCCCTTGCGGCAGCCCGGGGTGATGGACAAGTTTCGTCTGGCCATGGTTTTTCAATCCGGAGCGCTGCTGAATTCGCTGACGGTCGGCGAGAACGTCGGTTTGTACCTCGAGGAACATCAGCTCAAAACGCCCGAGGAAATCAGCCGGATCGTCGAGGACAAATTGGAACTGGTCGGGCTGAAGGGGCAGACGGACCGGTACCCGGGAGAATTGTCCGGCGGGATGCACAAGCGCGTGGCCATAGCGCGGGCTTTGGTGATCGAGCCGCAGTTGATCCTGTACGACGAGCCGACCAGCGAACTGGATCCGGTCGTCGCCGTCACCGTCGTGGAGGAAATCGTCAAACTCAAGCGCCGGTTGCAGGTCACTTCCATCCTCGTGACGCACGATCGCGAGCTGGCGTTCGGGGTGGCGGACCGGATCGCCCTGATTAACGCGGGGCGGATTCTGCTGGTCGGCACGCCCGCCGAGGTCAAGCAATCCGGGCATCCCTTGATTCGAAATTTTTTAACCATTGACTTTAATCATTCAAAAATAAATTAGAGGAACCGATATGAAAAATACTCTGGAAACCCGTCTCGGCATTTTTTTCGCGCTCGTGTTTCTGGCGGCGGTCTTCATCGTGGAGATTCTGGGCGGCCTGGAGTTCCTCAAAAGCGGCACCCGGCTGCGCGCCCGCTTCAATAACATTCAGGAATTGAAAGCCGGCGACGCGGTGAAAATGGCGGGGGTGCAGATCGGCCGGGTGGAATCCATCGAGCTGGCTGAAAACCAGGTCGAAGTGGTGTTGAAGGTCAACCGGAAGGCCCGGGTGAAGACCGACAGCCAGGCGGTGGTCAAGTTTTTGGGGTTGATGGGGCAGAACTACGTGGCGATCGATTTCGGCACCGCCACGGCGCCGAACGCCTCCGAAGGCGCCATGCTGGCCACGGTGGAACAACCCGATTTGAGCATGCTGATGACCAAGCTGGATGGAGTTGCTTCGGGTGTTGAAGGCCTCACCAAAGGCCTCAGCGGCGACAACCTGAGCAGCCTCATGGGCCCCTTCACGGATTTCTTCAAGGAGAACAAGGAAAAATTCGGCATGATCATCGGGAACGTTCAGACGATTTCCTCCCAGATTGCCAGCGGCCAGGGAACGGTTGGCAAGCTGATTAACGACGACACCCTTTATACCTCGGCGCTGGGGGCGGTGACGAATCTGAACAGCACGGCCGGCGACGTGAAGGAGATGGTAGCGCAGGCCAAGAGCATGGTGGCGCAAATCAACGCCGGCCAGGGCAGCCTGGGCAAGCTGGTCAAGGACGAGAAGCTCTATAGCGAAACCACCGAAGCCATGACCAATTTAAAGGAGGTTCTCCAGAAGGTGAACCAGGGCCAGGGCACGGTCGGCAAATTAGTGAATGACGACAACATGCTTAAGAACATGAAGTTGACGCTGCAGAAATTGGACAAGGCCACCGAAGGTTTGGAGGATCAAGGTCCGCTCAGCGTGATTGGCATCATAGCCGGCAAGCTGTTCTGAGCCGGGAGCACCAGGCTTCACGGGAACCGAAAGCGCGCCGGGATGAGCGGTGGGCGGTGGCTAACGAGGTCGGGCCTCGGGTTCGTCGAGCCTCGACTTTTTCGTGGAAAAATCCCCCAGCCCGGGCTAGCTTGACACCCAGTCAAGAGACGATGGATGGCTAATGGTTGTGAAACCGGTTTTTAAATCGCGCAAGGGGCAATTGCTTCTGGACGGAGGCAAGCTAAGGGGATCCTTTTTCCATCGGACGGTGGTTCTGATTTGTCAGCACGATGCCGATGGCGCTTTTGGTTTGGTGCTCAACCGCGCCACCGAAAATGTCGTCGGCGATGTGTTGGTGGCGGATTGGCCGGAGGTTTTAAAATCGCAACCCGTGTTTTTGGGAGGGCCGGTCCAGGCTTCAGCGCTCAGCTTTTTGCACACGGACGTTTTTTTGCCCGACGGCAACGTCATGCCGAACCTGAATTTGGGCCATTCCCTGGATGCGCTGATCGAGTTGGGGGAGGAGCGGTCGCCGACCCGCCAGGTGCGCGTGTTCGCGGGGTATTCGGGATGGAGTCCGGGGCAATTGGAGGAGGAAATGCGCAAGGGCGCCTGGCTTACCCACGCGGCTTCCCTGGAGTTGGTTTTTAATCCGGAACCGCGGCAGTTGTGGCAATACGTGCTGCGACAACAGGGGTGGCAGCATCGATTGCTGGCGGATTCGCCCGAGGATCCGGCGTGGAATTGAACGCTATCGGTCGGGGCGGGGCGGGGATAAATCGACGAACGTAAGAACGGCGCCGACGACCTTGTCGCTGTCTCGCATGGGGCGGCAACCGTAGCGAACCGGGAGGATGACGCCATCTTTGCGGCATAGCGCGGCGGTTTCACCTTGCAGCTCGCGGTCCTGCTTCATGGCCAGGAAAATCGGATCCGATTCCCACGGGAGTGGGGAACCGTCCGGGCGCACGCGTCGCAGGATGGTGTGCAGGGAACGCCCGGTTAAGTCCTGGCTTTCCCAACCCACCATGCGAGCGCCGGCCGGGTTGAATTTGATGAGATTGCCGCGGCGGCTGACGACAAAGACACCTTCGGCGATCGAGTTGATGATAAGCTCGCCGTGCCGGTAGAGCCGTTCGACGGACGCTTGTCCCCAGCGGCGTTCCAGGTTTTCGATTTCCAGGGCTTCGACGGTTTTGGCCAGTTGGCCGGTGCGTTCCTCGATTTTGGTTTCGAGGGTGACATTGGCTTCGGCCAGGGTGGCGGTCGTGTGACGACGCAAGGCCAGATCGCGCCGGATCAGCCAAAAGAGCAATCCCAGAAACAGAAAATTGAGTCCCACACCACCGAAAAGGATGGCACGAGTAGTGCCCGCCTTGGCTTGAGAAGTCTGGTCTCGTTGCTGCAAAAGGATGTTTTCTTCCTGTTTGAGCCGGTCGATCGCCTGACCGATTTCCAGGAGTGTGAGCCGTCCGCTGTTGGTGGTTAGGGCGGTCTTCACTCCTTCCAGGCCCGAATCCTGGCGGATTTGGATGAGTGATTTATCGAATTCCACCTGCCGTGCAATCAGCGGTTCGAGGACCTCGAGTTGCGGCCGCCGGCGCTGGTCACTGGCGGCGAGCGTCTTCAGCACCTGAAGATGGTTCGCCATGTTGTTGAACGCTTTGCGATAGGACTCCTGATCCCAGGCATGGCCGGTGATTAGAAAGTTTCGCTGGGCGGCTTCGGCGGCATGCAAAGCAGTGATCAAGGCATCGGCTTCCAGGATCACTGCATGAGTGTGATTAACCCAATCGCTGGCGGCAACCGCCTGGCGGGTGTTTTGCACGGCAACCCCGACGATGCCAATCAGCACGGCCAGAATCAGCGCCACCCAGGCCAGCAATTTAATCTCAAGCGTGTCTTTCACCGAATCTGAATGCAAAGCTATCAGGCTGGGCCGCGAAAGGCAACGCCAACTCGGGAATTTCGGTTTCATGCGAAACCTTTTCGGCCAAGCCGCCGCTACGGGCCGTAGCGGCGACTCGGCAGAGCGCCGCCATTTCTTGATCTATCATCCGCACCTCCATTACCTGGGACCCGGCGGGGGACTCAGTCTGGACGGTTGCCAGTGGGTGGCGCCCAAGCGGAAGTTCCTGCTGCCGCAGTTAAGCGCGACCGAGCAAGCGGCCTGGCAGATGCCGGCCGATTCCTTTGATCCGCTGGTACCGGAGGAAGTGCCCGTCGAGCCGCGGCCCTGGCTTTGCCCGCATTGTCAGCGTCCGCTGATTCTGCACGCGACCTGGTTGGCAGGGCAAATGCCGCCCCAGCCTCCGGCCGTCGCCGTGCGCGGTCCGCCATGAAAACCGAACTCCACCCTCACCAAACTCGATGGGTTGGGCGACACGTCGCTCGCCGGTGGGGTCTGCTCCGATCCGGGTTTGGGCGGTCGGAAAGAGGCCCGCGTGGGCGCTGGTGGGGCTCGAAGCGTTGTTTCCCTGGCCTGGCCGTGGGGAAGAGATGGGAATCGAAAGCGATTTTGGGGCATTAAATCCTCCTGACAGATCCTCTCTCCTAAGGTTTTCCGCAAAGGCGGCGGTGAGCAACTTCGACGCGGCTTCGTTCAACCCGGGAATGCAAATAACCCTTCGCCGACTCAGGGTTATCTACATTCCTTGATTGTGTTAGGCCGCTTCATTCAGTTTTCAGAGTGGGTGTCAAAGCGACCTCCACGCCATCAATCACACTAACCATCTGCCTACCCGGAAGCATCGTAGCCGTTTGTTCCGTCTGTATCGTGAACCCGTCAGAGGTCTTCGACTCATATGTGAAAACCATTTGAAGTTGGCCGTCGTTGAGCACGGTCGTGGTGACAACGCACCCCTTGCCCTCACCCAGATCAAGACGCATCGGAGTCCGGTCTGAAAGTTCTATCACACCCAAGTCTGTCACGCCCGGTAGCAAGGAAGGGGTCTTGACGTCAGATGTGGGCAACTTCTGCTGCTGCTGGTCGGAGAGAGCATCTGCATATTTTGCCTGACTCACCTGGCTGGCCAAACGCTGGCGCTCAATCTTTAACTGGGCATTCTCCTGCTCAACCTGACGCAGTCTCGACGATCGAGCGCGTAATTGCATTAACTCGCCCCGGTCTGCCGCTGAGCCTTCAACGGTTGCTTTGATCTGCGCGGCCAAACGCTGAATTTCATCCCGCTGTGAGGCTGCTTGCCCGACCTGATCGTGAAGAACGGCTCGTTCCGCCATCAATCGCTTAATCTGTTGATGCTGCCAGAACGTGAAGGCAGCAGCGCCAATTAGAATAAGTGCCAACGCCCCGGCTCTCAGTGTTGTCATCATCGTCTTCTTTGAACGTTGGTGGCGCACGAAAGTTGCGGCCTAACGCCCAGCCTCACTGGTGCCGCGCCAGTGATGGCCAGAATGCAAACAGGACGGCCTCGCGGCATCCAGTGCAGGCTGATGGTTAGAAACGGAGGTCGTCACGGTTTCGCACGCTTAAGGAGATACTGCCAAGGGCCGCCGTCCGGCATGGCGAAATTGACGACGGTCCATCCTTGGTCAGCCAGTTGATTTACCTCCGAGAGGCTGCTGCTCGTACGGTATTCCCATTTCGTGGCCTGGCGACCCGTGCAGCAGCCAGCCAAGAGGAACCCGCAGGCCGCGAGAATGCACGTGAACTTGAGTTGTCTTTTCATATTTCCGACGGTTATAGGCTCATCACGGTTTGCAGTTGTCACGATTTCGTAAAATCGATTCTAACGCTAAACTCAGCCACCGCCGCCCCTCAGCGGTGGTGACGTTGGATAATCAATAACCATAAAATGATTCTCAACGCAATCATAAACCGGACGCCAGGGCGACGGTTGGCTGGAGTGTTTGGTTGGGTGATTCAATCATCAAATCCATAGTCAACTGACCGACCCAGAGGAAACGAAGGGGGTAAGCTCCGTAGGAGCGCCATGTTTATAGTAACCGGTCCATATTTTCATTCTTTCAAGCCCCGGAGGGGCGGCACAAAACCCCACCGATAGGGGTATGTCGCCCCTCCGGGGCTCAGAAATATCTTTCTGAATGACGCTTGCTATAAACATGGCGCTCCTCTGGAGCTTGCCGCTGGCGCAAAGGCCCAACGAATCAGCTCAGGCACAGCCGGCCTCTGGCATCCGACCTGCCAACCGAGGCGTTTAACGGCTGTTGCCTGGAGCGTTTGGTGCGGCGATCCGCTTGGCATCATTTCTTCTGCGGTCGATCTGAAAACAAACGTTTGCAAGACAAACGGCAACAAGCCCAAGAATCATAGCCCCGAGCATCAATCGCAAATCTAACAACACGAATCCGGCGGGTCTAGCCGCAAAAAGGAAGAGACACGTAGCGTAGATCAGAATACAACACTTACCTGGAAATGACATCGGTCCTCCATTCCGTCCCCAGGATGCCCATCTCTTGAAGACAGGTAAGAACAAAGCCAAGCTCCAAAGCAACTGGCATGTTGCCGCAATTATAAGAATAATTTCCGGGATTCTCATTTTGATCCTTTTTCAAGCCCAAGAATCAGCTCAGGCACAGCCGGCCTCTGACATTCGACATGCCAACCGAGGCGTTTAACGGCGGTTGCCTGGAGCGTTTGGTTGGGCGGCCCGAACATCTTACGAGGTTCTTTGTGGCTTTTTCCCGAACCACTGAATGAGACCACATCCCTCGCAGATCAAAGCGGTCCCCGACTTGTCCAGAAAGTCCAGTTGGACAAATGTGGCACCCGCAGTATTCAGCAAGGCTTCATGCTCAGCAAAGGCATTTCCTCCGCAGTGAGCGCAAACAACTTGTCGCCCGCCGGCTTCGTAGCGCCCCGGACCAAGGGCACCAAAAAGTCCTTTTACTCCGGCCTTCAAACCTCGAATCGTGTTTTTCATGCCGCCTATTTTGCCACCCGCCTCGGGGCGGGCCATTACGAAACGCCCACCTGTTTGTAGCCCCGATTAGTGCGCGCAACCAACGCAAAGCTGACCGATGACGAGGAGCGCGCCAAGGATAATCGCATTGGAACATGCGGCTGACCGCGCTCCTCGTCATTCGGTCCAGCGTCTGGTTGGGCATTCCGTTAAGCCCGGTCATTGCTTGAGTTTCCGGACAACAATGAAACCGCGTGGAACCGTCGATTCCCCCTGGCCGACAGTCGAAACGGAAACAAACTCCCATCCGTCCTGCACGGCTACGTCGATCTGTTTCTGAAGATCGCCTGGGTAGAGGTTCTTCTCGATGACATTGTATTCCCATCGGCTGCTAGTCGTCCTTGCGGTCTGACAACCAGTGATAAAAATGCTAGAGGCAGCCAGGAGAGCCAGCAATGCGGTTGAGGTCTTCATGATGCTTTATCTAACACGCTCCCG
>Ga0209538_1001667_pt1 | contig 11626 bp, 11 predicted proteins | sample BarGraNGADG00211_2_FD_184492 | JGI IMG/M metagenome (GOLD analysis project Ga0209538, IMG submission 184492) | Arctic peat soil microbial communities from Barrow, Alaska - Barrow Graham LP Ref core NGADG0004-211 (SPAdes) (version 2) | ecosystem: Environmental > Terrestrial > Soil > Wetlands >... | reverse complement strand
ATAGGACCGCTGCGGAATCGCCTGTGGCGCCACCGCGGGGCATCGGCTCAGAAGATAGCTCGTCACGACATGAAGGGTCCGCGGCGTGTGCCGGTCCCGCTTCCTCCGCCGCACGACCCGCAGATCGAAGGGGTCTCCTTGGATGATCGTGTCGTATCGCGAGCTTCCGAGACTCCGGGAGGACACGCGAGAGAACCACACCTCGTCAGCGCGGATGGCGGTCACGCTCCCATCGAGATCTGTAATCCGCCCGTGCAGGGTAAGCGGGGGCCGTAAACCCGGATGAGGCTCCCGGAAGGTCAGGAGCACGATCGACCTTCCTGGCAGGCGCCGGGGCAACCAAACACGACACGCGACCCGCCGTAACAGCGTCTCCCCATCGCTGACTGTCACGAGGAGGTTGTGATCCTCTGTGCCCAATGCGGGAAGCGGCGATTCAGAAGGCATGTGAGCATATGTTTCCATGAGACGACCGACCTCCGGCTCTGAGAGACAGCCGAGGAAGACGACCCCAGATGACACGACCTGGACATCGACCGACTACGGATGGAGGGCCGAGACCGCCCGTCCGCCCCCGGGCGGCTCCGCCGAAGGGCAGGGTGACGCCGGCGGCTCTTCAAGGCGCGCGCCAACGGGCCCCCTCGAACCTCCCTTCTGTCGCGCGCCATGAAACCTCGGCCGCGTCGCGTCACACAGTGCCGCGGGTAACGTCTCGAACGTTCCACAAAAGAAGGAGGGCCAAAGGATCTCCGATAACGTTTTCGTGGCGAACCAGAAAGCGTTAAGAGATCGATGTCCCAGGAGAAGGTTGGGACGACGGGAGAGCGCTGGAATGAGCTACTTGGAGAGGATCGGGACTTCTTCAGGACGGTAGTCCAAGAGGTTTTCCAGCTCGGGCAGGCCGCCGTCATCCGCCCTGTCCTCGAGTCGTTCGGCGAGACGACCGTCTGGGACGCCGACGGCCCTAGGGTCTGAGTCGAGCGGGTCTTCGCCGGACCTACCCGGAATCCTCGGGGATGTCGGCCGCAGTGACCGCGAAGCGGCCCGCCCGGGCCTCGAGGGTCCGCCGAAGTCTCGTGCGGAACGCTAGGATCTCGAGCTGCCGGAGGCGCGCGGCCTCGCCGGCACGCCGGGTCTGCTGCCGGTGCGCGACCGCCAGCAGCAGGGCGCTCCGCACGTATTCTCGGCGTTCGTCCCTCTGGCCGAACCTCGGCTCCCGGAGACGCTTCCAGGGGAAGGTCAGGACCCGCACGTCGTCCGGCGGCATCAGCCCGAGCCGGACTTCCTCCTGGAGCCCCACTCGGACCCGCAGCGACTCGGCGACGACGGCCGGAACCCAGGCGAGAACCGCGGCGAGAGCGGCGACCGCGGCGACGGCGACCGTCCGGTGGTGCTGCACGCGTGCGGCCTTCAGCCAGAAAAGGAGGCCGAGGACGAGGAGCGACGGGAGGAGGACCGCCCCGGCCCAGCTCGTCGCGCGCCGCCAGCCCGCCTCCGCGTTCGCCCGGCTTCCTTCGGCCGAAAAGAGCGACAGGCTGGCGATCCAGGCGGCCATGGTAGCGAGCTTCACAGGCGCCGGCTCGTTCCAGCAAAGTGCGAGGACGACGACTGAAAGAGGAAGCGCCAGCAGGGCGGCCCGCCGGGCCGCCTCCGACACGATCGGGGGCCAGGTTCTCCATGACACCGCGGCCACCGCCCCGAGGAGGACGAGGGCCACGGCTCCCGACACCACCGGCGTTCCGTCGAGGCCGCTCACCGCTCTCCCATCGACGCGAAGTATTCCCGCGTCCGCTCGACGTCCTTCCGGATCTGAGCCGTCAGCTCCAGCATCGACGGAAAGACCTGCTCGTTCCGGAGCCGCTCGTGGAAACAGAGCCGCACTGGCTCCCCGTAGACGTCGGCAGCGAAATCGAGAATGTAAGACTCGATGGTGGTGGCGTAGTCCTCATAGACCGTCGGCCGTCGACCGATGTTCGTCACGCAGACGAACGTCCGGTCGAAGGAGCGGATCAGGACCTTCGTCGCGTAGACGCCGTCCCGGGGACACAGCTCGTTCTCCGAGCGCAGGTTGATCGTCGGAAAGCCGATTTTCCGGCCCATCCGGTCCCCCTTGGCGATCAGCCCGTCCATGGCGTAAGGCCGGCCAAGGAGCAGGTCCGCCAAGGCGACGTTTCCGTCCGCGAGGCCGGCCCGGATCCGCGTGGACGAGATGATCCCCTGCACGTCCGATACGTCGGCGATGCCGTGAACGTCGAATCCGGCGGCCTCCCCGATCCGTCCGAGCAGGGCGACGTCCCCGCCTTTCTCCTTCCCGAAGACGAACCGCTCGCCGACCCTCACCTCGCGCGCCGCGAGCCGACGGACCAGGAGATCGCGGGCGAACTCCTCCGCCGGCATCAGCGAGAAGTCCCGCGTGAAAGGGATTACCACGAGCGCCTCGATCCCGCACGCCTCGATCGACTCCTCGCGCTGGCGGAGGGTCTGGATCATGGAGGGAGCGCCCTCGGGGTGGAGGATCTTGAGCGGGTGGGGGTCGAAGGTCACGACGACCGACGGGACGTCGAGCTCCCTCCCACGAGCGGCCACCTCCGTGAGCATCTCGCGGTGTCCGCGGTGGACCCCGTCGAAGTTTCCGACCGTGACGACCCCCCCCCGCGGCAGATCGACGGGATGGAACGGATCGCGGACGACGTTCATGCGGAGGCCCGGACGACCCGCCCGACGAGGTCGTACGCGTGCGCCCCGGTCACCTCGACGCGGACGACCTGGCCGGCGCCGACCGCGGCTCCTTCGGGGACGTCGTTGATCAGGAGGCGTCCGTCGATCTCGGGAGCCTGCGACGCCAGCCGGCCTTCGAGGAGGAGGTCGGTTTCGGTGCACGGACCCTCGAGCAGGGCGTCGAAGCGCCGACCGCGCATCGCCCGGTTCCTCGACAGCGAAATCCCCTGCTGGAGCGCCATGACGGCATCCCGTCGCCGCTCCTTGACGTCGGCCGGCACCGGGTCCCCGAGCGGCTCCGCGCCGGACCCCGGCTCCGGCGAATACGGGAAGACGCCGAGATGGTCGAAGGCCGCGTCCCTGAGGAACTCGAGGAGCTCCTGGAAGGCCGCATCCGTCTCGCCCGGGAAGCCGACGATCATCGTCGTCCGAAGGGTCACCCCCGGCACCTTCTTCCGGATCCGCTCGACCAGCGCCCGGCACGAGCCCGGATCACCGCCGCGGCGCATCGCCGCGAGGACGTTTCGGGAGACGTGCTGGAACGGAATGTCGACGTAGGGAATGAACCGAGGCTCGGTCGTCATGAGATTCAGAACGGAGTCGTCGAGCGTCTTCGGGTAGGCGTAGAGGAAGCGGACCCAGGGGAAGCTGGTCCCATCGAGGAGGTTACGGACGAGGCGGGCGAGGCCGGAACGCCCGAGCCCAAGATCGTCGCCGTAGCGAGTCGTGTCCTGCGAGATCAGGACCAGCTCCCGGACGCCCTGGGTTTCCAGGCTTCGGGCCTCGGCGACGAGCGACGAGAGACTCCGGGAGCGTTGGAGCCCGCGCATCTGCGGGATCGTGCAGAACGTGCACGGGTTGTTGCACCCCTCCGCCACCTTCAGGTACGCATACCCCTTCCGGTGCGTGAGAACCCGCGGCGCGAGGTCGTCGTAGAGACGCGTCGCCATCGGCTTGGCGGTGAAGCGCGGGAGCGAAGGGAGACCGAGCGCGGCGGAAGGCGCCTTCTCGAGCTCGTCGAGGCCGATGAAGTGGTCCACCTCGGGGATCTCGGCCGCCAGCTCCGCGCCGTACTTCTGGACCATGCACCCCGCCACGATCACGCGGTCGACCTCGCCGGCCTCCTTGCGGCGCACCTGCTCCAGGATCGCCTCCACCGACTCCTCCTTGGCCTGGTCGATGAAGCCGCAGGTGTTGACGATGACGACCCGGGAGTCGTCCGGGCCGGCCAGAGTCAGCCCCTCCTTCTTCAGATAGCCGAGCATCACCTCGGAGTCGACAAGGTTCTTGGGGCAGCCGAGGGAGACGATGCCGACGGTGGGGAGCTTCGGGGTCACGGGTAGATTCTGTACAGCATCCGGGGGTACGGGATGCACTCGCGAAGGTGAGGAGCGCCGCACATCCAGGCCACGAACCGCTCGAGCCCCATGCCGAAGCCAGAGTGCGGGAACGTCCCGTACTTCCTCACATCGAGGTACCACTGGAAGGCCTCGATCGGCAGCGCGTGCTGCGTGATGCGCGAGAGGAGGAGGTCGTGGTCGTGGATCCTCTGCGAGCCTCCGATGATCTCGCCGTACCCCTCCGGCGCCAGCATGTCGAGGCCGAGGACCACGTCGGGGTCCTGCGGGTCCGGCTGCATGTAGAACGCCTTGATCGAGACCGGGTACCGGGTCACCATGACCGGGGTGTCGAACCCCTCCGTCAGCGCGGTCTCCTCGTCACCGCCCAGGTCGTCGCCGAAGCTGACCGGGAAGCCCTTCCCCTTCAGGATCTCCACGGCCTCACGGTAGCTGATCCGCGGGAACCTCTTCGAAAGGGCCGGCTCGAGCTTGGCCGTGTCGCGCTCCAGGCGCTTGAGGTCCTCCGAGCGCCGGTCGAGGACGCGGCCCGTCAGCTCCTTGACGAACTCTTCGGCCAGATCCATGAGCCCGTCGATCTCCAGGAACGCGACCTCCGGCTCGACCATCCAGAACTCCCGGAGGTGGCGCCGGGTCTTCGACTTTTCGGCCCGGAACGTCGGCCCGAAGCAGTAGACCTTCCCGAGCGCAGCGCAAGCCGGCTCCAGGTAGAGCTGTCCCGATTGCGACAGGTAGGCCTTCTCTTCCTCCGTGTACTGCGTCTCGAAGAGGTTCGACGTCCCCTCGCACGCGTTCGGCGTCAGGATCGGCGAGTCGATCCTCGTGTAGCCTCTCGTGTAGAAGAAGTCGTGGATCGCGCTTTCCACCTCGCTCCGGATCTTCATCGTCGCGACCTGCTTTGCCGACCGGAGCCAGAGGTGGCGCTGGGACATCAGGAAGTCGACCCCGTGCTCCTTGGGGGTGATCGGCCAATCGTGGCAGAGGTCAAGGATGGTCACGCCGGAGGCGGCCAGCTCGACCTTCCCCTTCTCCTTCGGGTGCTCACGGACGATCCCTGTCACCTCGAGGGTCGACTCCTGGGTGACCTGGTCGGCGGCCTCCCAGACGGCGTCCGAGACCTCCGGGCGGTAGACGATCGCCTGGACGTAGCCGGAGCCATCCCGGAGGACGAGGAAACGGATCTTGCCGCCTGCCCGCTTGTTGTAGAGCCACCCCTTGAGCGTGACGGTCTCGCCCACGTGATTCGGAAGCTCGGCGATGGACGGGGACACCTGGGTCTGGGTCGCGTCGGTCATGGAGGCGGGAATTTACTACTTTCCCATCCGGCTCCGGTACGACTGCAGGAAAACCATCGCCTGCGAGATCCGGAGAAGCCGGCGGCTCCTCTTCTGGGCCCCCTCGACATCGTCTGGAGGGACGACGACGGACCGAGCGTCCCGCGCCGCCTTCTCCAGCTCCTGCTGCAGGGCGGTCAGCTCCGCCGGCAGGAGCCTCTTCAGGGTCGCCTGGTTCAGGACCAGGAATCCGTCCGCGACCTCGCTCGCCGACTTCCAGGCTGGGGCCGCCACGCGGCGAGATTGGACCGGCGCGGGGCCCGCGTCAATCGGCGACCAGATGAGATCTGTTCTCTGTGCCAGAATCCTGTCGGACGGGCGGAGCGCCCGGTCCCCGCGACGTTGGAGGTGCCCGTGATGTTTAACGGTGTCGATTTCCTGGGGATCGACGACATGCTCTCTGCGGACGAGCTCGCCGTCCGCGGGCTGGTCCGCGACTTCGTGGAGTCCGACGTGCTCCCGATCATCGAGGAGTGCGCGTGGGAAGGGCGTTTCCCACGTGAGCTCGTCCCGAAGATGGCCGCGCTCAACCTGTTCGGGGCGACCATCTCCGAGTATGGCCTCCCCGGCCTCGGAAACGTGGCGTACGGGTTGATCATGCAGGAGCTGGAGCGTGGCGACTCGGGCATCCGTTCGTTCGTGTCGGTCCAGTCGGCGCTCGTGATGTATCCGATTTACACCTATGGCTCGAAGGCTCAGAAGGACCGCTGGATCCCGCTCCTCGGAAAAGGGGAGGCGATCGGGTGCTTTGGCCTGACCGAGCCGGACTTCGGATCGAACCCAGGAGGCATGCGGACGGTCGCCCGGAAAGACGGCAGCTCCTGGGTCCTGAACGGCGCCAAGGCCTGGATCACGAACGGCTCCGTGGCCGACGTCGCCGTCGTCTGGGCGAAGGTGGACGGACCCAACGGGAAAGTCCACGGATTCCTCGTGGAGAAGGGGACGCCCGGGTTCACCACGACCGAGCACCGGATGAAGATGTCCCTCCGCGCATCCGTCACCTCCCAGCTCGCCTTCGAGGACTGCCGGGTCCCCGCCGACGCCGTCCTCCCCGGCGTCGAGGGGCTCAAGGGTCCCCTCTCCTGTCTGAATCAGGCCCGCTACGGGATCGCCTGGGGCGGGATCGGCTCGGCGATGGCGACCTACACCTGCGCTCTCGAGTACGCCAAGAGCCGGAAGCAGTTCGGTGGCCGGCCGATCGCCTCCCACCAGATGGTCCAGGAGAAGCTCGCCTTCATGATCTCGGAGATCACGAAGGGACAGCTCCTGGCCCTCCGCCTCGGAAAGATGAAGGACGCCGGCACGCTGAAGCCCGAGCACGTCTCGATGGGGAAGCGGAACAACGTCTGGGTCGCACGGGAGTGCGCCCGCCTGGCCCGGGAGATCCTGGGGGCGAACGGCATCGTCGGCGAGTACCCGGTCTTCCGCCACCTCGCCAACATCGAGTCGGTCTTCACCTACGAAGGAACCCACGACATCCACACGCTCGTCCTCGGGCAGGCGGTGACCGGAATCCCTTCCTATAACCCGCCGGAAGTCTGACGCCGGGAATTCCCCCGCAGACCGCTAGAATGCGCCTCAGATGGCGATCACCGGAAACCTCCGGACGATGCAGTTGTCTGAGCTGCTTCAATGGCTCTCGATGGGCCAGAAGACGGGAACGCTGCTGGTCCACGGGAGGCCCGGGGAGAAGCGGATCTACTTCGACCAGGGACGCATCATCTCTTCCTCCTCCACGGTGGAGCGGGAGTACCTCGGCCATTTCCTCGTCGCGCACGGCTACATCACCGAGGAGGAGCTGACCCGCGCCATGGAGGTCCAGGAGGAGTCCAAGATCCTCCTGGGGAAGATCCTGGTGATGATCGGCGCGATCTCCGAGGAGGACCTCGCGGTGATCCTGAGGCTGAAGGCGGCCGAGACGATCTACGACATCTTCCTTTGGACTGAGGGGGCATTCGAGTTCGTCGACGGGAACCTCCCGAAGCTCCCGATGGTACCGATCTCCGTCGACGTCACCGGCCTCGTCATGGAAGGGCTCAGGCGATTCGACGAGTGGGCCCGAATCCGGACGCGGATCGGGTCGCATCGGGAGATCCCGGTAATCGTCGCCCCGATCGACCTCGAATCGCTGACCGAACGGGAGCGGCTCGTCCTCCGCACGATCGACGGAGCCTGGTCGCTCAGCGAGATCGCGCAGTCCACCCACAACTCCGATTTCTTCGTGGCCTCGTTCGTCTTCCACCTCCTCACCGACGGGAAGGCGGAGCTGATCGGGACCCGCCCTCCCGCACCCGATAGCGTAGAGCTGCCGGCCGATCCGCCGGAGGAGGCCCAGGAGTTTCCGTATGGGTCGGACGCGGTGCTCGACTCGGAGTTCAGCCTCCCGCTCCCGCCTCTGCCAGTCGCGGTGAAGGCGACTCCCGCGGCGAAACCGATTCCCGCTGACCTGGCCGCACCACCGGGCGGGCCGCTTCAGGCGGATTCGAGTGCCTCGTCGAAGACCCGCCCCGGGGATTTCACCCGGTTCTTGAGGCGTCCCGACTCGTCCTCGGCCATCGATCGCAAGAGGCGCGACCCCGAAGAGAGCGCCTCGTTCAAGGGCCTGATCGACCCCTCGTCGCCGCTGCGACCCGAGGCCTCCGAGCTGCCTCCGGCCGAGGAGGTCCCGCCGGCGGAAGTGCCGCGGATCCGGCAAGCCGCGGTACCGGTCTTGAACCACCCGATGGAAGAGCTCGTGGGGTATTCCTTCACGCCGAACGAGGCATTCATCCTCTCCCGCGTGAATGGGCTCTGGGACGTCCGGTCGATCGCGAAGATCAGCCCGTTCACCGAGACGGAGGTCCTCCGGGTCTTCCAGAAGCTGGAAGACGGCGGAGTGATCTCCTGGCGGTGACGGCCGGGCAGTCCGCCACGGCGAACCGGAGCGGCCATGCCGCAGCCTCTCCCGCGTAGCCGACGCCGACGCGGGGCCCCCGCATGACCTCGAACGCCCGGCAGGGTCCCCGCCGGACTTCCAGGTCGGGCCCGCTCAGCGAGGCCCCTGACAGGGAGATGTCGATTCCCAGGGAGCGGCAGAGACGACCGGGGCCCGACGCCTCGAGGAGGTCGTGCCGCGCCGCAGCCTCCCCTCGCCACCACCGCTCCGGAACCGCGGCCCGGATAAGGACCGCTTCGGGGATCCCTTCCTCCCGCGTGACGACGTTCAGGCAGCTGTGGAGGCCGTAGACCCTGTAGACATAAGCGTGTCCAGCGTCTCCCCACATCGGGAGCACGCGGGGCGTCCGGCGGCCGTTCCAGGTATGGGCCGCGCGGTCCGCGATCCCGAGGTAGGCCTCCGTCTCGACGATCACCGCCCTTAGCTCCTCGCGGCCCGTCCGCCGGACGAGGAGGCAGCCGAGGAGCGCCCGCGCCACATCCTCGGTCTCGCGGAGGTAGAACGCGCGGGGAAGAAGTTGTGGTGCCATCGTCCCGCCGCTATTCTGTCGCCACCCATGTCGACGCACGACTCTTCCCCTCCCTCCCAGCGCCGCGCCGTCCTAGTGACGGGAGGAGCCGGGTTCATCGGGTCCCACCTCGCCGACGCTCTCCTCTCCCGAGGCGAGCGAGTCGTCGTCCTCGACGACCTCTCGTCCGGCGACCGCGTGCGGGTCCCGTCGGCCGCGCGCTTCGTGAAAGGGGACATCCGCGACGCGTCCCTCCCCGACCTCCTGAAAGCCGAACGAGTCGGGACGGTCTTCCACCTCGCCGCCCAGGTCGACGTCCGGAAGTCGGTCTTGGACCCCGTGGGCGATGCCTCCGTGAACGTCCTGGGGACGGTGAACGTCGCGCGCGCGTCGGCGGAGGCCGGCGTCGCTCAGATCGTCTTTTCCTCCAGCGGGGGCGCCATCTACGGCGACCCGCAAGGAGAGCGGGCGGACGAGGACCATCCGCTCTGCCCCTGCTCGCCCTACGGAGCGGCCAAGCTGGCCGGAGAGAAGTACCTCCAGGCGCTCGCGATCGACGGTGGGTTCGCCGTCGCCCTCCTCCGCTACGCGAACGTCTACGGCCCTCGCCAGGACGGCCGGGGCGAGGCGGGCGTGATCGGGATCTGGATGAGGAGGCTCCTCGACGGCCAGGAGGCCATCATCAACGGGGACGGCCTGCAGACGCGCGACTTCGTCTTCGTCGCCGACGTCGTTTCGGCGAACCTCGCGACCTTCTCCGGCCACGTCGCGGGGACCTTCAACGTCGGAACCGGCGTCGAGACGAACCTCGCTGACCTCTACCGGAAAACGGCCATAGCATGCGGGACCGCGCGTCCCGCGGTACACGGCGCCGCCAAGCCCGGGGAGCAGCGGAGGAGCGTCCTCGACCCGACGCGGACCGGCACCGCGCTCGGCCTCACGACCTGGGTGACGCTGGACCAGGGCCTCCGGGCGACGGCGGAGTGGTTCCGGACGCAGCCGGCGACCGTCTCTTCCTAGCGCGGCTACGCCGCAGCACGGCTCGAGGGACTCGAGACCGGCGAACGTCCTAAACCCCGGTCCCGGAAGGGTGGGCCGCGTAGCGGCGAGGGGAACCGCGGCAGGGGTTTCCCTCTCAAACAACAGCCGCTCCGGTGAGGCGCGAAGCGCCTTCTAGCCCCAGCGGGCCAGCTCGGTCACGAACCGGTCCTGCCACGAGTGGCCCCGTCCCTCCGGGCATCCCCCGTTGATCAGGATCGAGAAGGCGTACGTCTGACCGCTTCTCGCAGTGACGTACCCGCAGAGGGTCACGACGCCGGCGATGTTCCCCGTCTTGGCGTGGACCTTCCCGCGCGTGTCCGCGCCGAGAAGGCGGTGCCGGAGCGACCCGTCCTGGTCGCCGGAGACAGCCAGCGTCGGCTCGAACGCGGCGAACCGGCCCCACCGGGTCGCAAGCGCCACAAGGAACTCGAGGTAGGACCCGGCGCTGGCGCGGTTGTTCCTGGAACGCCCGGAGCCGTCTGCGAGCTGGTAGCGGGCCGGGTCGAGTCCGAGCGATCGGAGGAACTCCGCTACTTCGCTCTCCCCGTTCTCCCAGGTCCCTTTTCCCCGCCTCTCGGCGCCGAGCGTCTTGAGGATCTGCTCGGCGTAGAACGACTGGGACCTCTTGTTGCAGACCGAAAGGATCGGGACGATCGGCGTCTCGTGTGTGTAGAGGAGCGTGCGCTTGGGGTTCGCGGGGAGCGGCTCGACATGAACCGACGGCGGGGCCTCCACTTCGATCCCGCTCTCCCGGAGCACCTGGTCCAACGCCGACGCGAAGTAGAGAGGGGGGTCGGGAACCGTGACGTCTCCGGTCCACGTTCTCCGGTTCCCCACGAGCCCGCTCGCCACGACAGTGCGGCTCCCCGCCGCCCGCCGGACCCCGATCCGCGCCCCGCCGCCGCTGATGGTCCGGACCTGCGAGACCAGGGAAAGAAGGTGGGGCCCCAACGGGTAGAAGCCGAGGATGGCCGGAGCCCCCGGGCGAAGGCCGCCCGTGGCGCGGACGAGGACGACATTGTCGTTGTAGGAAAGGGCGGCGGTGGGTGCCTGGTACCACCGCTGCTCCTGCTCAGAGGGCCAGTCGGGGTGGATCTTCTGGTTGTCGAAGAAGGAGACGTCGAGCAACAGCCCGCCCTGGATCCGCCGGATCCCCCGGTGCGTCAGGGCGCTGGCCCACGGCCGGAAGACGGCGAGCGGGTCGTCATCGTAGAGGCGGCCGGAGATCGCCGGGTCCCCGCCGCCGCGGACGATAAGAGGGCCGGCGAGCCTCCCCTCGGGCCAGACTTCGTCGTCGGTGGAGAGCGAGGTGCGGAACCGGTAGTCGCCACCGAGCCGGTCCAGCGCTGCCGCGGTCGTGAAAACCTTCGTCGTGGAAGCGAGGATCAGAGGGGTCTCTGGCCGGACCGCCATCAGCGGCTCCGGATCGCCGATCCGCTGGACCGCCACCGCCCACTCGCCCGAACGGACCGGGCCGCGCCGCGCGGTGACGAGGAGCCGGTCGCGCAGCGTCGGCTGAGCGGAGGGCCCTGGCAGCTTCGCCTCCGCCGTGACGGCCGACACACTCCACCCGACGCATAAGGCGGCGGCAGCGGTCGCAAGAATTCGGGCTTGTCGATTCAAACACCGCGATTGTACCCGGTAGCTCTCCCCGCTCACGCTCCGATCCTGGTCACGGTGCCTCGATGGCCATCGGGACGAACGAGCCGTCGCCGGTCCCGAGGCCGGGACC
>Ga0209538_1001666_pt1 | contig 11628 bp, 13 predicted proteins | sample BarGraNGADG00211_2_FD_184492 | JGI IMG/M metagenome (GOLD analysis project Ga0209538, IMG submission 184492) | Arctic peat soil microbial communities from Barrow, Alaska - Barrow Graham LP Ref core NGADG0004-211 (SPAdes) (version 2) | ecosystem: Environmental > Terrestrial > Soil > Wetlands >... | reverse complement strand
GTTATACCGTCCGCCGATGTCGCATACCCTATATGAGCACCTGCTGCACCCTGTCCTGTATAGATCAAGCGCCACGTCGCGCCGTCTTTTAGGACGCACGCATAAGAAGTAGCTACGTCGTCCCACGCTGGATGGGTGCCTACAGGTATAACCGGGGTACTTCCCGAAAGTGTAAATGTAATACCATCGCTTGAGGTTGCTAAAAACGTCTCTTGATTGGTGACGTCTCCATAGGTGCGCGATGCATGGAAATAGAGGTGAAACTTGCTCGTATCGGGGTTCCAGATTATAAATGGCGAGGAGATATGTGTCGCGTCCGTAACGATTTCCTTCGCCACTATCGGCGTCCCTGAATAGAGCTCCCACGGCCCGTCGAGAGAATTGGAACCGTAGAGGTAAACACCCGTTCCCGATTCGTTGTGCGGCGAGGCGTAAAGATAATACTTCATTAAACTATCTACTGGTATCAGCGTATCAGTCCTGATGACGCTCGCCCATATCAGTTCATTGACTGCCACTGGTTTCGTTAGTATCGGTGCAGTTCCCACGCGGGTGAACGGTTGAAAGAGATTAATCGGGGGTTGAGATGCCGATATCGTTATTTGATCATTCGCATCATCAAAATTGAAGCTTGTTGCCCCCGTTGCCTGCATTACATAATCGTTATCAACTGCAATGCCGTTCAGTTCGGAACCTGCTATGCCTTCGTTTATAATAGTCGTTCCAAAAGGCGGCCAGTTCGTAAACTTAATAATACAATTTGATTCTTGACAAAGCGGATACGGATTATAACGGATCATTTCAGCTGCGATCTCGAATCCTATTCCCATACTTGCCGGAAGAACCTCTAGATTGCTGTCGATGGTGCCGTAAACATGCACTACCATATTATCGTCTATTGTTACAACGGGCGTTATAGCTGCGAATTGCCCGCCTGTGATGACGCTTGTGGGTATCCCGGTTGATACTGTCGGCGAAAGCGCGCCGGTCTGTCCACTATTAAAAACGTGTAAATTGATAGATTGATCGATTTCCTCCGTGGTGACGTTAATATTAATATCTGAGCTTATTGAGGGTTGGTACGAACTATCGCCTAGAAATTCAGTATTAAAATACCTATGACCCGCACTATCGAAGCTCATTCCGAACGATTGTGTTCCGTCTCCTATCGTATCAGCACTGTAAAGATCAACCCACGCATTATCATCATTCTCATAATACAGAAAATAGCCAATATGAACTGTAACGCCCGCTACTCCGTTTCCAGAACTATCTTTTACAGTAGTTACAAAGTTGACGGTTTGACCGATGGTAGGAGAATAATCGTCTGCTTCCATAGTGAGGTAAGTCGATTCAAGACTTCCTACAACGTCCGCCTGCCAATCGCCTGCAACGTCCCAGTTAATTGCTTCGTTGTATTCTCGAACGCGGATAAAAACGACGCTCGCATTATTACCGTTTTGGCCTGTTGGTGAGTTGCCGAGTGTTGGGAGATTCGCGTCATGAGGAAACCACGCTGAACCTGCGCCTTTATAAAAATCGAGTACGTGACTAGGATAATGCGTAGGTGCAGCGCCATCAATTCCTATATGAACGTGAACTGAATTAAGGTTTGTATTTTGCGGGTTCGTTCCGAAGTTGCCTGCGATTTGCACGTAATAATCATGACCGGGTTGGAAGTCTATAGTCTCAAAACACCAATACACGGCGTCACTCGCGTTCGTCCTTCTGTAAACGGTAAGCGTCCATGGTGGCGTGTTCTGCATCTGGATAATAAGACCGCCGTAATTGTCATCCCAAAGATGCTCATAGGTTCCGTTTGCTCCGCGACCGTTTACATAATACCAAAACTCCCAAGAGTGAGAGGTGATAGTCTGTTGATATGTTCCGTCGGCAATAGTGATCCTATCAGATGATCCAAAGGGGCCGTATGTCCCTCTTCCGTTCCTAAGCACCCACATATCGCGGTTCGCTGTTCCGGCGTAGCCACTACCTCCATGGTTTGTAATAGCCGTGCCGTTATGCTCAGCGAAGTTGTAGATGAGGAACTGAACCATTTATTTTAAACCACTCTTTGTCTGAATATCCCGTTTGCATCGAAGGCAACTGATATCGTTCCCGCGGAAACTTCTTTATCACTGCCAAAGTCAAGCCAACAGATCAGAGGATCATTTGTTGCTGTATCTGAGAACAAGCCCGCTCCGCCTGTGATAAACGTCGCACCTGTCCATGCTGCCGGAGCTGTCGCGCTAAACTTGAGATAACGATACGTATCTGTTACCATCGCCATCGTTGTCGTTGTGACTGCTTTACCTTTCTGCGTGTAGCCTGTAGCTGTCGCTAATTCTCTGGCGCTGCCTGCGGTAGCGTAAACGGTTCCCCAAATAACGTCTGTTGCGTTGGTTCCGCCAACGCTGGTCGTCGGCATATACGTCGCTTGCGCTTTCGTAAGAGCAAGATTAATAGTATTCGTTAGCCAGTTTATCGGTTCGCTCGCATGGGACACCATACGAATCGCCCCACCTTCATACATTGTTCCGGTCATTTTTAAAGCACCTCTTTTGTTATTCAGATTTTAGATTGGTCGCGCGATCTTTCTCGAATGTGCGCCACAGCCGTTGTCAATTAAATCCTTCCGTTCAGTTCGCCATTTAAGATTAAACCCGCACCATGATTCTATCGTGTTGTTTGTGCCTAGGCGCTGGCTTCGTGATCGGTTGCACGTCGAACAGTTATAATATTCGTGCTCAAAAGGAAAGAGATTGTTTTTGATCTTTACTTCCGGATCAAATATCTCATACTCAACGCTGTATTTCTTGCTCCGTTCTGGTGATTTGATATATTGTGTCTCGGTCATTTCTTATGTTACTCCAGCTGTAACAGTCGGCACAATCGATAGCATTCCATAGATTACGATGTCTTCCATTCCTGCGATTACCACTCGCGACTCATGATAGAGATCGCCGCTGAGTTCTTCTGTGTTAGCACGTGTTAATACGATTGTAAACCCGTTGTGATCTGGATTGTCGAGCAGAATTCCATCGTCAGAATCTCGCTTTGTTAGAAGTGATTTCTTATCTTGATTGCTTTCAGTCACTACCCAAACGATCGATGCAGATGTTATGCCTACGGCCCCACCTAAGCTATCGAGGACAGGAACGCTGATCGTTGGCGTGACTCCGGCATGTATTCTAAAGTTAATCGGCTCGGGAATGTCGCTTGCGTATGTTATTGTCATCTTATTACGCTCCTAGACTTATGCTCGTTCTAAACAATCCAGCGGTAAGTTCTATCGCAGGATTAAACGTGCCTGATAATGTGATACATGGAATAAATCTCGATGCCCTTATGGTAGGTGTAAGTGTAGAAAGGATCGTCTCAACAGTTACAGGCGTTGCGGGAACTGATTGTGTTACCTCTAAGATAGCCATCACCACGTCGGTCGTTTGTGTGTGACTCACAATGAGAGTGGGCGCATACGTATCCATATCGAACGGCCCTAAAAGTAATTCGCCCCCTGCTTCGCATGTATTTGCTTTACAATACGACGGGTCTCCTTCCGGAGTGCTTATTATAACCACATCGTTCACTTCAGAGCTATTGTAAATATGTATGAACGTTTCCGGCGTAAGCACGACGCAATCGCTGCTGTTCACAGGATCATACGTTGGTTCCGGCCCGTCATAAGTGAGGTGTGTTCTCGCCATTTTTCAACTCTGTTCTGAATAAGATTCGACTTTTAATACCGAAACGTAAAGGTTTGTATTATCATAAGTGATTGTAGGAAGTGCGCCATAATCATCGAGAGGATATGGGCCTATAAACGTGCCGCGCTCTGGGGATAATGCGAGGGAATATAGTGAGTTGACTAGTGGGTCGAGTGACGATGTTACGGTTATATCGTGTGTAGACGCGGCGCCATAGTTTTTTAGGAGTATTAGTTCGTTTCCTGTATTTGCGAATGTATCGGGGAGGGGGTCATGAAAACAATAAGACCCCGCACCGGAATAATACGGGATTATACCCTCTTGCGCTGACATCCACGCGTATTTAGTTCCCGCCGCGTCGAGGTTTAGTGAATCCCAGAGTATCATTTCTGATTTTTGCCATTCCCACCATGTTGGACTCGTGATATGACATTGCGGAGCCCATGAACATGGGCCGTCCCATAATAATTCGGTTTCATTCGAGGCGCTTGTTTGCGTGTCGATTATATCGAACGCCCCGATAGCCGCTTTTACGGTATTCACACTCTGAAAGAATCTACTACGTTGTACTTCAAATGGGGGTGGAGCTTCAACCTCGGGTAATATATAACCCGGAATATGATAAGTCCACATCTTAGCGCCGCCTGTTACTGCATCGGGGCCTGAGATGGGGCCGTTGGAGGACACGGAGTTGCATCCGATCGGTATATCCGGCCAATTCTCGCGAATCCACGCAGCGCAACCTTGTAGATCGTAAACCATTATATCGTCAAAGTGCCAAAGTTCAATATCAACTCCATCAACGATTGCCATGCGACGGTTCACTGCGTCGAGTTGCGGTTCGTTTGTACTACTTCCAATTAAGCCGCTGCCTTGATCTGTTCCGGCGGCCTGCCACATGCGATGGTATATCCCCTGTGTAATATCCAAATCGGTAACGGTGTGTAACCACGCCGCTTGCGCATCACACGCGCTTTCTTGCCAATACCCTTTTAACACTCCGGTATTTCCGCCCCACCTGCCCTCAATATACCTAAAAAGATCGCCGTATTTATTCTCAAGATATGATCTACTCGTCCCATTCCAGTTCGTTTCGGCGCATAGTCGCCTCGCTTCGGTTAGATCGGTAAAAAGTGGATCGAGACCGTAGGGGCCTTCTACGGCGTATTCTTGGGAATAAAATATATCGTTGAGCAATATCCTAACGGGAACGTTAAATGTAGTGCAGATTTCAAAAGCGTTTTCGGTGTTCTGGTCAAAATTAAGCCCAATGTCTTCAGAGGGGCCGGATTGCATATTTACATAGCGAGGACACATAACAATCCCCCACCCGTTATCACTGAGCCATTCAACATCTACGTTGGTTGGAGAGCGTTCCGCGCCTTCGGTAGGTATAGCTGGTGCCCAAAGCCAAAACCACTTTTTTTGTAATAGCATCCTAAACTCGATTATGGCCAATATTGTATTCTATACCCGTGAACTGCATCAGCTACAGCAGTGGCGCAGTAATGCCAATGGAATATGCCTGCGGCCCCGGCCAACCCCGCTTCAACCGAATACCATCCCCCCGATGATGCTGTTCGAACTCCAGTTCCTGTGAAATTTTGATCGCAGAAATACTGAGTGTATCCGCCCGTTGCCGCCGATGGAAGAAACGACCACGGATTGACAGTTAAATCTAGTGCGGAAGTGGTATTTGTTGCAGATGGTATTTTTATTCCCGTATCTGCGTACGGAGAAGTGTGTGAAGCTGACCCGTAACCGCTTGTTGATTGCGGGGCGATCCAAATCTCATAGTCAGCCCCGTATCCAATATTATATCCGTCCATAATCGTCGCGCGGTTTCCCCACAAATTCTCAATGCCTCTGTAAGAAACGGCGCTTAATTGGTTGGCTTGCGTTCCTGTCGATGCATTACCGCTTGCCGTTGTGCTTCCTGTAACGATAGGTACGGTATTATCTACATTCCCTTTTCCAACCGCTAATTGTGAATTGAGCGTCGCGTATTCAGTTATTAGGAGAAGTTTAACCGCCGCCAACGCTTGAACGGTAAATAGATTCCAATGGTTCCCGGCTAATCTCGATTGAGTATATGACCGCGCATATGGTACTGTAACTCCATCGCAACCTGTTGGTGTTACGCCAGCCTTTGATTCCACGGTCGTTCCGTTTAAGTATGCCTCATATGCGCCAATGTAAAGGTAATCTTTAACGGTCGTCGTATCAACTAAAAATGCGGGGTGTAAATCTCCGGCAACGATCGTGTGGGTTGTGCCGCTCCCCGCCTCATAAGCTAAGGTCGTATCGTTGTAGTTATCCTCATTTATTATTACATCACCGAGAGTCGCAATCCAAAATGTGACGCGTGGTTTCGTTCCGTCCGCCGCGGCAGACACGTCAATATAGTGATAGAACGCGGGTATCTGAACCATGCATTGCCCCATATTCGCAACATCGATATCTGTGAAACACCTGTCGCCATAATATGCGGTTGGCGTCCCATCGTTCCATAGGTTACACCGACGCATACCGCTCCACGGTGCTATGCTATTAAAAACCGTACCTGCGGTTTTGCCTACATTATCACCCATTCGAGTGAGTGTCGGCGATACCGCATTTGAAATCCACCTTACGCCATAAGCTGCCGTCATTTTTTACCTCACGGTTTTAATACGACTGTTAGCGTCCTAACTGCGGTTTGATCCACTGGTGCGCCTGTAGTTCCCGATCTAAACTTTATAAATCTCCACGGTGCGAGTTTCCACGTAGCGATATTAAACGTGTATGCCTTACCTTGTGCTACGCTGATAGAGACCTCAGCCCCTGTCTCATCATATAAATCGGTGTATGTGCCTGCGAGTGTGCTGCTTACCTTGAACGTTAACACGGCAGCAGTCCACGTTGCGGGCATGATAATACCCATATATTTTGCAGCGCCGATATCAACAGCAGTGCTTAAAACATAGGTTGCTCCATCAAGGGGGATAGTTACCGTTACAGGATCGGGATACCTGCGTGATGTCATGACATCGCTAATAGGCAACCCGTCAATCTGTGGATCGTAAGTTGAATCTGTAACTGCTTTGGTCATTTAGATGACACCTACTTACGCCAGCGCATAACTGGTTCTGCCGGTTCAGATTTAGATTTAGCTACTGCTTTCTTTTTCTTTGGAGACCGAATCATCTTGTCTTTCTTTGGTGCTTCGGGTGCTTTCTTTCCAGATTCTTTAGATCGCGATTCCTCATCGGCAGCCATTGCTTGATAAGAGACTGGCATTTCAGCTACTTCCTTCTTATCTTCTTTCTTATCCTTATCTTCCCTCACGTGTCTCATCTCTTTTGCATGTTCCTTCTTGTCTTCGAGCATCTTTTGATACTCTTTGGCGTCCATCACTACGCCGCGTGCTATCATGTCGACGGCTTGCGGTTCATCGAGATACACACCGTCTCCGATATGCCGCCCAACAACGTCTTGAATAAATGCTACTAATCGTACCATCTTTCTTCACCTTCGTTTATAATATGTGGAAATAGTTCCCGTGTGTCTTTATGCCGGGCGTCTCGTGAGAAGTGCTAGATGTAGATGCGGGCATTCCCCCCATTAACAGTAGTTCTGTAAGAGCCTGATTTCTCGTCACCGTAGCGCCGTCTTGCGCTAAGCGGTATGCGATATATGCTGTCATGTTAGTGTCATTGGCATCGGTTACGTCTGCCCATGTTGCCGTCATTTAACCACCTCTATCCTAAGAAATAAAAGAGTGGAGCGCCAATTAAATCAACTAAATCAATTAGACGCCCAATTTTTGTGTTCACTGTATGGCGATTCTCTTTAGGCCATCGTTGCCATTGAGGTGTTCGTCACTGGCAGCTCTCTAAATCCACCAAATATGAACGTTACAGTGCCGATGAAAGAATCGGTTGTGGCTGTAACAAGAGCTGTGCATCCAAGCCACGTTCTGACTTGGCTGTTGGTCAGGTCGATGTCATAACTCTTAACGAATCGCCCTGTCTCTATTGTGCCGCTTGCCGCAACTGCACCGTCACCTACTGCACCTGCCGTATATGTGCTCGCAGGATACGCTGTCATGCCGGTTGCGCACGCCGAGGTTGTCCCTGTTAGTGGTGTTATGACTACGTGTGCAAGCGTGTTCGCTCCAGTCTTCATACCCGCGAAGACGATTTTGCACCACGACGGTCTCTGTCCCGTTAAGACGGAATCGAGATCGACGGGATATGCAGTCATCGTCCCTTCTGAGGTGAGTGCAGTTGCCGTTGTTGCTACCAATTTAACTACGGTGTTTGCTAAATATCCACCCATATGACTCATATTCTTTACCTCCTTTTCTAGCTTATGAGGCTAGATTAATGCCCCCATGTGCATCCAGTCAATGCCGCTACAGATGCGTTATGGCGCATTCCGAAGTCGTGCATTTCAATTGCTTTCACTACAGTCTCGTCCCTGTCAAATGCTGATACTAAAACTGCGTTTGAATCTGTATATGCAGCTTCGCTTGACGTGGTGAGTTCGAGAGTGTAGGCGTCGGCTATGATCAGTTCGGGGAATTCACATAGGTAGAGGTAACAGCTTGTAGTAGCATCGATCGTGATCTGGTTAGAGGTCGCGATCGGATATCCCCACCATTTCCCTGATGCTTGAACGTCGGGGAATGCAAGAGCGCCTGTTGCTTCTCTCACAGTAGCTAGCCAGTTCTTTACCTCAGGTCTGGTGATCCAGCCCCTCTTTGTGTCAGGGACGTTTCCGTTGTCGAGCAGCGTAACTAATCGACCAGCATCCGTCGTTGCTGTAACTGCTGTCGGAACAGCCGTCATTGCGATCTTGTTCGCCGGTAGCATCAGGTCTCTAATGCCGTGAGGTGTGCCTGCGTCGCCTGTGCCCTCAATCATCGCGAGGTCTTCTCTAAGTGCGAGTCTCTTTACTATATCATTTCTAACGATCTGGTCAACGTTCTGTGCGCTGAACTTAAGCAGGTCGTTTGATATAGGCACCTTTGCGGCAAGTTTCTTGCCTTGTAGCATGAGTTGACCGAATGTCGGTTGAGATGCCGCTATTACCGCGCCCTCTGAAAGATACGCAGCTGTAGCACCGCCGGTCATCTTCGGGATTTTAAGTTGCCCGTTAACGAGAGGCATCGTTGTAGCGCCCATCTTCCGCATGATTGCCGTTGCGTCGAGCATCGGGATCATATCGGTTGAGAGTGTCTCGGCAATTGTGAATGCGCCGCTTATATCAGTTGAAGCATTAAGGGCTTTCTCTACGATATTGCCACTGCCCCACTTCTGCTTAGCGTATTCTGTCGCCGTGATGTTGAATGCACTGTGTTTTGCACCCGCTATTGCAACCGCGACGCCGCCAATTACGCTGATGCCGCCTTGTTTCTCCGTCGCCTGTCGTTCGTCTGCAAACATGGTGCGCAAGGTAAAGGCTTGCTTTTCATTATCCTTGCGCATCTCTGCGTCTGCCGCTTTCTTCTTGTCAGTCGACTGCTCGAATAGAGCGGTTAACTGAGCGCGGCTCATATCTTTTATCGCCATTTTTACTCCTCCGTCTTTTCGCCTTCTGCTTGCGCGTTAAGGCCTTCTAAAGTCGCTACGTCTATTCCTAGAACCTCTGCAAGAATCTCCTGATCTACTGCGAATAATTCCTGCGGTTCTTCTTCTGGTTTTTCTCCGTCATCCATAACGGGAATGACATCATCGGCCCTTGCAATTTCAATTTGTTTTAGCACGTCTGCTACATCGTGACCGAGTGGATAACTTGCTGTTATCACTGGTTCTGTGGATGCCCCTACTGCTGGTGCATTTGGTTTGGCTGGTGCTGCTGGTGCCGCTGGTGCTGGTGCGTTAGATTCTGCCGATGCAAGAACCTTTAGGATGTTATCACTCGATGTTTGCAGTAACGTCTTGTTTGGTCCAGAGAGGACGGCCCCCGCTTTGTAAAGTGTTTTAATAAAAGTGAGCAATTCATCTTTGCTCATCCCCTCTAGTTTTTCAAATGTTTTTTCGATTTCCATATTGGTTACGTCCTCCACTTCCAATTCTTCTGATTTTAATACGCTCTTAGATTCCGCTTCTGCGCACGAGTCGCATTTGACAATCGTCTCGTCGGCCCATCCTCTAAGCGACTTCATAAACTGCTTTTTCATCTTGCGATCAACGAGTGCGCTTGGGTTCGATGGAACTGGAACGAAGCTAAACTCCAACATATCCCAAACGGTAAACTTAGTCCCACCAAATCCACCTACCATATCGAGCAGATCGGTCGGTGTCTTCTTGCTATCCTTCTCCTCAATAGCTTCCCATTCATGCGGATCAAACCCAATCGAAACTGCATTGAGAAACTTCTGTTTGTACATCTCATAGACCATTGAGCCTGTAAGACCTGTCCAATTCTTCTGATAGATCGAGTCAGGGACGTAAGTCACGAGTGCAGCGATACTATTATTTTCAACAGTGTTGCCGTCTTTATCAACGGACGCTTCTTTAATCCGCTCCATTTCAATCGATCTGGCAAGCGGGATTTCCGTATATTGGTGGGCCCACAATACAACCGGGTTGTTCGCATAGTCCTCGATCATCGCCCCGGACGGATCAACCACGTCTCTGTCACGGTCGCGCCTATTTGATGTGATAGTAAACTTTTGCCGTAAGATCATCTCGCCCGTATCCGGGTCTTTAAATGAATAGTCTTTTACTTCTGCAAGATCGAAGACCTTGTGAATGATCTCGCCGCGTTTAATGTCTTTGGCTAACATCTTGTTGCCCTCCTGAATAGCCCCTTGCTGTTTCAACAAAGTTAAACGGCACATGCGGAACCTCGCCTAACTTAGCGGGTTCTGCTATACCTTCCCTGATCAATTGAATCGCCTGTAGATCCTCAATAAGTGCATACGTCGAGTTTACTTCTGAATGGCCGTTCCATTCTCTAAGGAATCTCAGCAACATCTTATCTCCGAAGTTTAATGGCGAAGCCCCTACCTGTGGTTACTCGTCTGCCTCTTCCAAAGAAACCCTGACCCAAGGGAGGTGAATTAGCTGTAGGTGTCATCAAGGGTTCCGTATTCGGTTCGGTTACGGGGGCGGGGGCTCCGCTCGGTGTCTCGGGTGTCGATTCTGGAGATGTTGGTGTTGTCTGAGCGGCCATTGGTAACGGTAATTCTTCAACTCTTGTCGGTGTAAGGTTCATAGGCATAGCAAAGACCTGCCCACGTCCATCGGGAAGCACGTCCTCACCCGCCTTGGTCCTGATCTCATCCCATAAGAACGCCCAAGGAGCGGCCTGTATTACTGCGAGTTCGTAGTCTTTATTCTCCTGCACGGGGCTGACATAATCCAATTCAACTAGGCCGGTGTCATCAAACTTCGGGACTATCTGACGCTGGTAAGCCTCGCGCATCATGTTAAGCCGAGGCACGAGCGTCCATTTAGAAAAGAAAAGATCCGCCGCCTCGATCATCGCTCTGTTTGAGTTCTCGTTGATTCCTGCAATCTCAGGAGGCAATCCCAAAACTTGAACAATAGTATTCCTCGTCAGCTTTTGTAATTCGATAAACTGAACGCTTTGGAAGTCCTGCTTAAATTCCCTGACGTCGACTTCCTCAGAGATAAAATGTGGTTTAAAAGAGTTCCAGAAGCCCGTTAACTTCTGTCGCCATTCTCGCTCCATTCCTTTTGTCTTCTCTGGATTGAGGCCTTTTCCTGATATGAGTATGTCTGGTCTGGCTTGTCGATCAAAGAATCCGTCTAACGTTGCGCCCGTCTTCTTGTAAATGTTAAGCTCAGTATCAAGCGCCTGCACAATTCCCGATCCCCGTGCGTAAGGCGCTGAAGGGTTCGGGTTGACCATCCAGAAGACTTGGTCATATGGGATCTCATGCTGTCCATCACTCAACGATAAAACA
>Ga0209538_1001663_pt1 | contig 11646 bp, 7 predicted proteins | sample BarGraNGADG00211_2_FD_184492 | JGI IMG/M metagenome (GOLD analysis project Ga0209538, IMG submission 184492) | Arctic peat soil microbial communities from Barrow, Alaska - Barrow Graham LP Ref core NGADG0004-211 (SPAdes) (version 2) | ecosystem: Environmental > Terrestrial > Soil > Wetlands >... | reverse complement strand
GTAGCAGGTCTGTCCGGGCCTGAGTGGACCTTTGGCCTCTTCGTAGCCTCATCCGCGGGAAACAACCCCGCGGCATCCTCAAACGGATCCAGGGTCTTCAACGGTTTTCCGTACGCGCTCTCCGGCTTCGTCCTTTCCAAGACAACCGGCACGGTCCATATCTGGATCGTCGAGTGCAGCCAGGTTGTGAAGGACCTCGGTTTCAAGCCGGGTGACGTCGTCGTGGTCCTCTGCGCCGACAGCCAGGTGAAAGACATCAAGACCGGCGACTACATCTCGGTGTTCGGGTTCACCGCGAGAGGTTACCTGATCCGCGGCGATGACACCATACTGCCTGCCCCGTTCAGCTACTAGTCAGCTGGTGACGCGGTAGAAGGGGTCAAGGTCCCTCAAGAAAAGCGAGCACGTGGATTGATTGTTGGCTGTTCACCATCAGCTTTCTAACAACGCGGCGCTCCGTATATAGTTGTATGCCGGCGATTGCGCCGGCCGCGTCGAGGAGTTGGGACGGCATTGAGAATCCTCGTTTTTTCCTGGAAAGATATTAAGCACCCCTGGGCCGGGGGCTCTGAGGTCAACATCCACGAGCAGGCCCGGCGCTGGGTGGCGGACGGCCACGAGGTCACCATTTTCACCAGCAGGTTCAAGGGGATGAAACGGCGCGAGATAGCCGACGGCATGGACATCTACAGGGCCGGCGGTCGCTTCACCATTTACCTCCTCGCCCCCTTCGCGTATCTGTTCCTCCTGCGGCGCAAGGCTGACGTGATCCTGGACATAATCAACGGCATCCCGTTCTTCACACCGCTGTACTCGCGCAAGCCCATCGTCGCGCTGGTACACCACGTCCACCGGGAGATGTTCGTGATCGAACTGGGCTCGCTACTGGGACGGCCCGGGAAGCTTGTCGAGCAGTACCTCGTTCCGTTGCTCTACAGGCGCCGGCCTTTCATCTGCGTGTCCGAGTCAACCGCCTCATCAATGAGAAAGAATCTCTACAAGGGCGACGAGTTGGACATAAGGGTCATCCACAACGGCATCTCCCAGAACCACTATGCGAAATCGGAGACCACGCGATTCGAGGCGCCCACGATCCTGTACCTCGGCAGGCTGAAGAAGTACAAGCAGCTCCCGAAGTTGATCGCCATGATGCCCGAGGTGCGGGAGCGGGTGCCGGGGGCGAAACTTATGGTGGTCGGGTCTGGAGACTCGCTCCCGGACGCCGAGGAAGCTGCGCGGACACACGGCGTCGACGATTGCGTGAGTTTCCTCGGATTTGTGAGCGAAGAGGAGAAAGCCGACCTCTACAGGCAGTCGTGGGTCCTTGCCACTGCTTCCATGGTCGAGGGCTGGGGGCTCACAGTCATCGAAGCGAACGCATGCGGGACGCCGGCCGTTTCTTTCAACGTCCCGGGGCTCAACGAGTCTATCGTGAACGGGAAGACCGGCAGGCTCGCCAGAAGCGATGAAGACTTCGCGGCTGCGCTGGTGGAGATACTCCGGGACGAGTCCCTGCGGTCCACGCTCTCTGACGGGGCCCGGGAGTGGTCCCTCAGGTTCAGCTGGGAGACGACCGCGGCACGGTCCCTGGCGGTGCTGAAGGAAGCGCTCGGGGACGACCGCGGCACGACGTCCGCCGTTTGAGGCCGGCCAGGCTGAGCCGCCCGTCGGCTCATGTGTTGCCATACGAGGGCGCTCCCGATACAGTCAGTTGCAGTTATGACAGAAGCAGCCGCGAGCGACATTCGAAAGCCTGTTGCGCCCAAAGCCTGGGCCGCGCTCTTCTTCGCCGTCGTTTCTATCGCGGTGTGGACGCCGTCCCTGTTTCAGAACGGATACGTGTTGCTCGGCGACATGGTCTTCACCCCGGCCATGCATTCCCCGGTCTCTATGCTCGGGCCCGTGCGCGGCACCATGGACGTCGCCCTCATCTACAACCTGGCATGGCTTGTCTCGCGCGTCATCGGCGCAGTGCTTCTGCAGAAAGCAGTCCTTCTCCTGATCGCGTTCCTGCCCGGCTACCTGATGTACAGGAACGTGCCCGCTACCCGTCAATGGTCGAAGGTGTTCGCAGGGACTCTCTACGCCGTCAACCCCTTCGTCTACACCCGAATGGTCATGGGGCAGTGGGGTTTCCTGCTCGGATACGCGCTGCTGCCGGTCATCTTCGCATCAACGCTGAAGACCACGCGCAAGCCCACTGTCGGCCGATTCGCTGTCACCGCGCTCTGGCTCGCGGGTGCGTCGGTCCTCAGCCTCCATGCCGGCGCCCTGGCGCTGATGGTGGCGGCCGCCGTCATTGTCTTTGAGATGGTGAGAAGACCGCGGGCCGCGCGGACGGCTCTTGCCGGCCTCGTCGTGCTTGTACTGTTAGTTATACTGAGCAGCTTCTGGCTCCTTCCCGCGGTCGACGGCGGAGGACCCGGCTCGACCATGACGAGGGCAGACCTCAAAGTGTTCGAAACCCGCTCCACTTCCAGGGCGGGAACCGCTTTAACGGTTGCGGGCCTGTACGGCTTCTGGAAGACACAGATCGACGGCTTGATGCCTCGAAGGTACATTCCTCTCTGGCCGGCCTTCGGCATTCTCATGACCGTTTTCTGCCTGTATGGCCTCTTCCGCTACCATTCGGAGCCCGGCAGGGGCCCCGGGTTGCTAGCGCTGGCAACGCTCGCCGTGATCGCTTTTTTCCTCTCCCTGGGGGCGAGGGCGCCGGTGACGGGCGGGCTCTTCTCGTTCATGTTCGACCACGTTTCGGCTTTCAGGCTGTTCAGGGAGCCGCAGAAGTTCGTGGCATTGATCGTGCTCGCGTACTCTGTGCTCGGAGCCTCCGGGCTTGACCGCGTCCTCTCACGACGGCATCAACAGGAACGCCCTCCCGCCGCCGCCCGGCGCGCGCGAGCTGTGGTACCCGTTGTGCTGCTTGCCCTCGTCTGCCTGTACAGCTTCCGCATGTTCGGCGGACTGTGGGGACAGGCAAAGGCGGTCTCGTATCCGAGATCCTGGTCGAGCGCACAGGAGTATCTCGAGAAAGACAGTGGCGACTGGTACGCCCTGTACCTGCCCTCATTCTGGTACATGCGATACGACTTCACGAAGAGCGACTACACGATCACGAACCCGATGCCGTTCTATTTTCAGAACCGGAGCCTCCCGCTCTCCTCGATCGAAGTTGGCGGGGTACGCCTCGACGGGACCGAGCTCGACGGCTACCTGCAGGCTGCGCTCGATTCGGGAAGGGATAACGGCAACATGGGCGCGATGCTCGCTCCGCTCAACGTCAAATACGTTCTGATGGCCCGTAACGACGCGAGCGTCCTCTTCAAGTACGTCGAGCGGCAGCAGGACCTGGAAGTAGTGAGACTCTGGAAAGACCTGGTGCTGCTGCGCAACAAGGTTCCGGTCAACCGACTGACGCTTGTCCGCACCGCCGGCTCATATAAGAGCTGGGAAGCTGTCGGCAGGAAGGCACGTGGAGCGGTGCTGTCCGGTTCTCACTTGAGGAAAGGTCTGGAGACCGTGTTGAGCGGCAATGCCGGGACTGCCGTAGCGACTGAGAAATCGTCGGGGCGTGCGATAGAGGCGACGATTCCCGCAAGGCCGTCAGGTATCCGGCAGGGCCCGCCGGCCGGCGTGATGGAGAACAACGCTGTACTGTTGAGCGAACCGTACAGCAATCACTGGGAGATCGCCGGCCAGACGCGCTCGTCTCCACAGCTGCAGCTCGGGGTGACAATGGCCTTCGAGCTCGACCCGACTGCCGGAGCCACGAAGATCAGCATCAGCTATTTCTATCTTCTCCTTTGGTTGGGCTATGCTTTGAGTTGCGCGGCGCTGCTGTTGTGCCTCGCGCTCGCGCTCTATGACAGGTACTCATCCGGAAAAGAGAGGAACGCGGCCGTCACATGACGAGATGCAGACAGTCGCCAGCGGAAGGCGAAGGAAACAAGAGGGTGCTTGCCCTGCTATGGCACGCGCCCCAAAAAGTGATCACGGGGGGCGGGTTCAGGCGGACCTACGAAATATTCGACAGGACACCGGCCGGCGTCGAGGTTCTGGCCCTGGACGACGAACCGTCGTTCCTGCTCGACATATCGAAAGAGAACGTGCGTGTCATCGAATACCGGATACCGCGGCCGGTCAGGGCGCTCGAGGCGCGATACTTCTGGTACGAGAGGGCGCTCGAATGGGTGGTCGCCACCGTCATGATGGTCTGGGTATGCCTGCGGCTCGGCTTCGCCCGCGAGCGGTTTGACGTCGTTTTCGTCCCGAGCTCCGAACAGGTCCCTGCTCTGCTCGCGGGCATCTTCGCGAAGTACGCGCTGCGCGCGCCACTCGTCGTCTGCAACCTGAACATCGATATCTTTCCACGCCCTGTCAGAAAGCCTCTCGTCCTGCTGCATAACTTCGCCGACAAGGTCATCGTCATCTCTGAGCATCTCGCGGCCCAGCTGAGGTCATACGGCCTGCGGGCGCCGCTGGAGTTGAACGGCGTGGGCCTGGACGCCGGGGCGATCAGAGCCGTCGCCGACCCGCATGAGAAATCGTACGAAGGCGTATTCGTAGGGAGGCACGACACTGATAAAGGGGTGTTCGACCTCATCGCCATCTGGGGCGAGGTCGTGAAGACGCACCCCGAAGCCAGGCTGGCCATGGTCGGAAGCAGCAACCCGACCAACAGGGCGAAGCTCGATGCCATGATCGCGAAGCTTGGCCTGGCGGAGAGGATCGAGCTCCTGGGCACGGTGAGCGATGAGGAGAAGTACGAGACGATCAAGCGCGGTAAAGTCTGCGTCTTTCCGAGCTACGTCGAAGAGTGGGGCATGGTGCCCCAGGAGGGCCTCGCGTGCGGCCTGCCGGTCGTGGTGTACGACCTTCCCGTCTACCGGGAAAACATCGAGCCGTGCGAAGCCGTCTTCAGAGAGGACATCGGCGACGTCAAGGGGATGGCACGCACCGTAAGCGGGCTCCTGACCGATGACGCCTACCTACAGTACTCGGGCATCGGCCCGGATTTCGTGAGCAGGTTCGACTGGGACGCGGTTGCGAGCCGCGAGTTCAAGATAATGCTTGGATGGACGGACACGAGCGGGCCGACTGCTCGGACCCACAAAAAAGAGGCCGGCTGAGATGGACGAGCGAACGCTCAAGAAGATCATCGACCTGCCCCCGGTCCGTTTCAAGGACTTATGTAAGGGTGCGATGGTAGGCGTCTGCAAAAGGTTCAAGAGGGACAGGACCTTCGTGTTCCAGGGACGCGAGTATCACTACCTCTGCCATCCTTACAACCTTACCTGGAGAAACGAGCGCTCGGTAGAGGTCCCCATTGCGCTCGAACTGCTTGGTTCGTACGAGGGACAGCCGGTGCTCGAAGTCGGTAACGTCCTGTCTTATTATGTCGACACCGATCATGAAGTGCTGGACAAATACGAGGCGGCCCCAGGGGTCATCAACGCCGATGCGGTAGGGTTCGACCCGGGGAGGAAATACGGGCTGATCCTCAGCATATCAACGCTCGAGCATGTCGGTCGGGACTAGGAGCCGCGAGAGCCCGGCAAACCGCTTGCCGCCATAAGGAACCTTGCAGGGCTCCTGGCATCGGGCGGGCGCATGGTCGCCACGGTGCCCATCGGGTTGAACCCCGACCTGGATCGCCTGCTCCTGTCCGTCGATACGCCGTTTCACCAGACTCTTGCGATGCGGCGGATGCGGGCCGGCAACCGGTGGGAGCAGGTCGACCCCGAGTCGGTCGCGGGGGCAGGATACAGCCGGCTGGGTTTCAGGGCGAACGCGATACTCATAGCGACTATCGAAGAAGGGAAGGCTTAGCAAGTGTCAGCGACCGCTGCCGAGCATAAGGGGGAGCGCCGGGTACTCTGGCATGCGATCTCGATCGGCGTCATCGTCCTTGCTTCGCTTCTGCTGTTCTGGAAACACTTCTTCACGCGCGGGATGCTCATGCACGTCGACATGACGTTCCCGACGACCATCGCGCGCAACCTGATGCTGTATAACCACACCTGGTGGCAGTACGGCAGCGTACAGAACATCTGGAACATCCAGCGGATCTTCTGGGCGTACCCGCTGCTGGGCATCTCAAAGCTGTTCCACCTTTCCACGGACAGGTACCTGCTGGTCCTGTTCATCGGAACTTTCGCTCTTGCCGGCGTATCCATGTATGCCCTGGCGTTCGATACCATCAAGCGTTTTTTCAAGTCTGAGTCGATGAGCCGCTACGGGATCTACATCGGCTCGGTCTTTGCGGCCCTCATCTTCATGTACAATCCGTTCTCGGTGAGCCACCTCTGGCCTTACTTCGGTTACCCGGGATACGCTGTGCTGCCCCTCGTGTTCCTGCTGCTTATGAAGGCCGTCGATGACCCCCGGATCTGGAAGGTCGTCCTGCTCGCAGTGCTCATATCAGTGGCCGGGACCGGACCGATCAACGTGGTGTGGTACTGGTTCATGATCGTCGGCTACCTGCTGTTCTACCTGATAGTCAAGAAGTTCAACCGCAAGAGCCTGGCCGCGGCAGGCAAGGTCGTTCTGCCCCTCGCAGGCCTGTATGCGCTCCTCAACGCCGCCTGGGTTGTCCCCTACGCTCGGTCGCAGGCGATCAACAAGCCTTTCACCCCGGTCTATCACAACCAGTTCTCCCGCTCGATGCTGGACATGCTCTCGAAGAGCGGGACGATATTGAACAACGTGCGATTTACCGCGGGCTGGGGCTTGCCGGTAGATCCCAATCCCCATGGGCCGCTGTGGATCGTCCTCAGCTTCGCCCTGCCTGCTCTGGCCATCGTCGCCTTCGTGGTGTTCAAGAAGAAGGCGATCCGGGACCGCACTGTTCTTTTCTGGACGATCATGTTCTTCGTCTCCGTGCTCCTCGGCACAGGGACCTCCTTTATCCTTGCCAGGCCTTACAGCTGGTTCGTGCTCAAGGCGCCGGGCATCTCCTCGCTAGGCTGGGTGTTCAGGGCCGCTGACAGGTGGCTGATATACGCGGCGCTGTTCTACAGTCTTCTGCTCGGGCTCCTGGTCGCCTGGCTATTGAGAGACCGGGACGCTACCAGGAAGGCGCTGGCGGTTGGCGCAATCGTCGTGGTCCTGGTCTCGTTCGTCCCGCTGACGCTTTCGTACGCAAAAGACGTCTACAACCCGACTCGCATACCGAAAGACTACGACAGGGTCACGCAGGCGCTCAAAAAGATGGACGCCGGGAACCGGCCCGTGTGGGTGCCGTTCGCCAGGGACGGGTTCCACTATGACTGGGCGCCGGAGAAACGCGTCGGGCCGTTCGATGTCTATACGTCAAACCCGTCGCTCAACAACCTCCAGGACATCTTCAGCCCGGACAACTACTATTACTGGCTCGAATCGGTCTTCTCGAAGACCATTCTCGGCCCCGGTGACGTATTGAACAAGAACCTCCTGCTCTCCGACGACCTGGCCTCGAAACTGTTCATGCCGCTCTCCGGCAATTACATCGTGCTTGATTCGTCGGTCCCCCGGTACTCGGCGGGCACGGCTCTGAAGCCGGACCGCAGCCTCAAGAGCGTGCTCGAGTCAGGGAACCTTGAGGTCTTCAAGCCGGGCACGAGCGTCGAGCCGGTGCGGGCGACGACCAGGACCGTCCTGATCAACAACTTCTACGATGAGCTGGCGCTCGCACAGAAACTCGGTGAAGCCGACCTCGCCCGACTGACTTTCGCTGGGCCGGAATCGAATATCGGGCCTCCTTTCGGCGGCGTCCGGATGGACCAATACCTCGAGCCCTTCGACTTGAATTCGGGCTTTGAGACAGTCGGGACGGACGGGCTGCCAGAAGGCTGGAACCCGGCGGAGCCTGAAGCCAGGCCCGGGGAGCCGTCGGCGCCTCCCATGTTCAAGACGCCAGAAACGGGCCTGAAACTGCAGATCTCAGTAGATGAGAGCACTAAAGCAGGCGGCAGGCGGAGCCTCAAGATCGTGAACCCTTCGCACACCGAACTCAACATCCACTCCGTATCTGGGCCTACTGCACCGGTAGTCACAGGCGACATTTACAAGGTCAAGACATGGGTCAAGTACACGAACTCCGAGTGGACATATGTATCGGTCGAAGGCTTCAAGAAGGAGACCGGTGAGTGGGTTTCCCTCGTGAACTGCCCCGTCGTGCAATCGGGCACCTCCGGATGGAAGAACACTGAATGCTCTTTCTACATGCCGGATGGCATATCGATGATCAGGCCCGTCCTGGTGGCCGGCCGGGCGAAATCGCCAGACAGGCCGGCGACCAGCTGGTTCGACAACATCGAGATATCCAGGGTAGGCGACAAGTTCTACGAGGACCTGGAGCAAGCCCCCGCGAACCCTGAGGTCACCTGGAAGCGCGTGAGCCCTGAGAAGTACGAGGTTCAGGTACGGGGGGCCAGCGGAGGCTTCGTCCTTGCCTTCGCGGAAGCGTACGACCCGCTCTGGACGGCTCGAGTCGAAGGGGAAAAGGCACAGGACCCCGTCAGGTTATATTCCACTATTAACGGCTTCCAGGTCTACAAGACCGGAGATTTCAAGATAACACTGGAATACCAGCCGCAGAAGTGGTTCGTCGAGGGACTTGTGATATCGTTATCAACGTTGGCGCTTTGCCTGCTGTTTCTGGTTTTCGCATTAATGCTCCGAAGGGGTCGGTTTTCATGAAGGAACCACTCGTAACGGTAGTCATACCAACACGGAACTCGGAGAAGACGCTCGGAGACTGCCTGGATTCAGTTTCGCGCCAGAGCTATCGGAACGTGGAGATCATGGTCGTGGACAACGATTCGAGCGACGGCACGCGCGAGGTCGCGAAGCGCTACACGGATATGGTCTTCACCATGGGACCAGAGCGGTCCGCGCAGAGGAACTACGGAGCCGAACATGCGAACGGTGAGTACCTGCTGTTCCCGGACAGTGACATGGTGCTGACTGAAGATGTGGTGAAAGACTGCGTAGGAAAAGTCAGCGAGCTTCCCGAGGTGGTAGCCGTTGTGATTCCCGAAGAGTCGTTCGGCGAAGGGTTCTGGTCCAATTGCAGGCGGCTCGAAAGGCTCTTCTACAGAGAGGTCGACTGGCTGGAGGCATCCAGGTTCTTCAAGCGGGATGTGTTCCTCGAGATGGGCGGCTACGACCTGAGGAATACCGGGACCGAAGACTTCGATCTTCCCCAGCGAATAAAGGCTCGCTTCGGCGCAAGGTCGACATCAAGGATCTCCGCCCTCGTCTACCACAACGAGCAAAGACGCAAGCTGCTGGAAGCTTGCAAGACAAACTACTACTACGGGCATTGCCTGGATGCATACAGGTCCGTCGAGGCGAACCGCGTGAACTTCCGAAAACAGCAGAGCGTCGTCAGAAGGTACAGGCTGTTTTTCTCGAGTCCGAAGATGCTCTTTGAGAATCCGATCCTCGGACTGGGCGTGATCTTCATGAAGCTGTGCGAGTTCGGCTCATGGGGAGCAGGCTTTCTCACTGCGAAGTTGGGCGAGACGTTCAGGGGTGAATCGTATCAGGACAGCAGTTCGGATACGTTGAAAGTGAACGAGATGCGAGATAATAGAGAAGGAAACAACGGCAAGAAGACGCGAGTACTCGCTCTGCTGTGGCACTCGTCTTGCGATATCGTGATAACAGCCGGCGGCTTTAAGAGGACTTTTGAGATCTTCAAGCGCACGCCCGAAGATTTCGAGATTGTGGCTATTGATAACAGCCCCTCCTTCCTCGCAGATCTGAAGGGGGAGAAGGTTCGCGTCCTCGAATACCAGTACCCCGCGTTTTTTGGCTGGCTGGAACGAGAGCATTTCCTCGCCGAGCGACTTCTGGAGTGGCTTCTGGCGCCAATCTACATGCTTCTCATGAGCCTCAAGCTGATTCTCAAGGGTGAGCGCTTTGACGTGGTACTTGTGCCAAGCTCTGAGATACTGCCTGCGCTGCTCGGTGGTGTAGTTGCCAAGTACCTGTTCGGAGCAGGGCTTGTTCTGTGCAACATGAACATCGACCTCTTCTCCCTTAAAGTAAAAAAAGCCGTGGCGATGCTGCACAATCGCGCCGATACTGTCATAACCCTGTCGAACGACCTTGCTGACAGCCTGCGCGCAGTAGGGATCAAGGTTCCCATAGCCATCGAAGGCGTAGGTCTCGACGTGGAATACATCGAGCGTACCCTCGAGGGGGAAGAATTGCCCAAGACTTATGACGCCATCTTCGTCGGCCGACATGGCAAGTCCAAGGGCATCTTCGAACTGGTGGAGGTCTGGCGCGTCGTCTGCGAACGGCTTCCCGAAGCGACGCTGGTTACCGTTGGCAGCTTCGATCCAAACCACAGGCAAATCGTGGAATCGATGCTCGACAAATACAACCTGAGAGGTAATGTAATCATCATGGGTATCGTCGATGAAGAGGACAAGTTTAAGCTGATCAAACAGAGCAAGGTCATGCTGTTTCCCAGTCGGGTCGAGGGCTGGGGCATCGTCCCGCACGAGGGGCTCGCTTGTGGTCTTCCCGTCGTACTATACGACCTGGCCGTATATCAGGAGAATGTCCTGCCCTGCGAAGCTGTATTCGCTGTACCGCTGCATGACTACAAGGCCATGGCGGAAAAAACCATCGACCTTCTGGTCGACGACAAATACAAGAAGTACGAAGAGGTGGGGCCACGATTCCCTAAAGGTCCTGATTGGGACGAGGTCGCAAGGGCCGATTTCAATTCGATTGCAGCGAGCAAGAGAAGATGCTGGCGAAGAAGTTCTGGCGAGTAGCCACTTCGCTCCCAGAGCCTATGAAAAAGGCTATGGCCTGCGTGGCAATCGCCAAGAGCAGACTGCTCCTCCCCCGCACGTTCACTTTCAAGGGGGAAGAATATCGATATTTTTATCACCGCCACAACCTTACCTGGAGAAATGAACGCACCGTTGAGATCTCTTTAGCTCGAGAGGTCCTGCGACACTACGAGGGGAAGAACGTACTTGAGGTAGGCAATGTTATGTCCCACTATTTACCGGTGAGCCACGATGTGGTGGACAAGTACGAAGAAGCCGATCGGGTCATAAACCAGGACATAGTCTGCTACGAACCTGAGAAGGAATACCACCTGATACTGTGCATTTCGACTCTAGAGCACGTCGGTTTCGACGAGGAACCCCGTGAACCTGAGAAGCCGTCTCGTGCACTCAGAAAGATGAAGCACTTGTTGGCGCCGGGTGGCATGTTGTTTGTCACCTTTATCACGGGCTACAACCCGGCATTGGACGAGATGCTGACGCGAGGAGAACTGGGGTTCACGGAGTCATCAATCATGGTCAGGGACAGATACCGCAATACCTGGTCTGAAGGCACAACTGAGTCTGTTCCAGCTGTCTCAAAACGTAAATCAAGGCCGACCACGCTAGCAATAGGCTTCTTTGATAACTAGGACCGACGCGAAGGATCAGGCTGGTTTCTCCGCCAGCAGTCCGAAGTGCGAGCCGTAGCTTTCTTGCTCCGCGTTGAACCTGCGGAGGATACTAGTGCACTTCCAATTTGATACGCCTAAACTTTGCCAGGGGGCAAGCCCTCGCTGAGTGCTCCCTGTTCCGCCAGGTCAGGTACCTGCTGATTCTCTTTCTGCGATCATCATGGCTCATGTCATCG
>Ga0209538_1001661_pt1 | contig 11660 bp, 9 predicted proteins | sample BarGraNGADG00211_2_FD_184492 | JGI IMG/M metagenome (GOLD analysis project Ga0209538, IMG submission 184492) | Arctic peat soil microbial communities from Barrow, Alaska - Barrow Graham LP Ref core NGADG0004-211 (SPAdes) (version 2) | ecosystem: Environmental > Terrestrial > Soil > Wetlands >... | reverse complement strand
TCAGGGCAGTAGGCCACGCAGGCCTGACAGGCGGTGCACGTCCCACAGGTGAAGCACCGCGCCGCCTCCGCACGCACGGCATCAGCACCGGCACCGTCCACCAGCCCCTGACAGACCTCCGAGAAGTCGCGGCGTCGAGCGTCCACAGGCGCCATCACCGGTCGGTGCTGCGGCGACCTCGGAAACGACTGCCAGCGAACGACGTCGGGACCAGCCGATTCGTCACAGACATCGTGCGACGGCGAATCGGCGACACCCCCCCAGTCCTCACCCGAGAGGTTGGCGTGGATAGCCAGCGCCGCCCTCCGGCCACTGCCGATCGCGGCGGCTACCGTTCCCTCTCCTCCGACGAAGTCGCCACCGACACAGACGAGAGCCCCCCCTCCCTCTAGGTGCTTGCCACCGATCCAGGTCGTCTCCATCTCCGGCAGCAGAGAGAGATCACTCTGCTGGCCAAGCGCAAGGAGAAGGTAATCACACGGGTACTCGACCGAGGCGTCCGGACCGTCTACCGGCTCAGGATGAGGTCTCCCCGACTCGTCGGGAGGCCCAAGCCGCATGCGGCGACAAGCTAGGACGGTTCGCCCAGCCACAGACAGGAAGTGGCTCGGTGCCGTCAGCTCCTCGATTCGTACACCCTCTTCGCGCGCTTCGGCAACCTCCTCAACGATGGCGGGCATCTCCGCGCAGGTGCGACGATACGCCACGCGGACATCCGCGGCGCCCAGCCGGAGGGCTGTGCGCGCAGCATCCATGGCCGTGTTGCCGCCTCCCATCACGACCACGTCCCGACCAGACAGGTCGATGTCGCCACGCCGAGCGGGATCCAGGAAGTCCAGGCCCTGCGCCACTATCCCACTCTGGACGCCATCAAGGCTCAGGGCGCGCCGCACCTGCTGGCCGGGTGCAACGAACACGGCAGCATACTCAGACGCCAGCTGATGCAGCACGCCTCGATCGACGACGCTGCCGGTGCGTACCTCCACCCCATAACTGAGAATGTGCTCGATCTCGCGATCAAGGACTGCCCGCGGCAGCCTGTACTCGGGTATTCCTGTACGCAGCAGCCCGCCAAGGTCACTACCGGATTCGTAGACGGTCACCCGGTGCCCGAGGCGCGAGAGGTGATACGCGGCTGTGAGCCCGGCAGGACCCCCACCCACTATGCCTACACGCTCCGCGACCGACGCCATCTTCGTGGGTGGCAGGATGCCCCGTTCGGCAACGGCACGCTCAATCTGACGAACGTTCACCGCCTCGTCGAGGCGACAGCGGCTACAATCCGCCATGCACGGAGCAGGGCACACGCGACCACAGACGCCGGGGAAGGGTGAGGTCTCGAGCACAATCGACAGGGCGGCCTCCATATCCCCCGCTTCCGCAGCATGGACGAAGCCACGGACATCGTTGCCAGCCGGGCAACTACCGGTGCAAGGCGCCGTGGATTCGTGGGTCCTCGGTCGCCGCGATGCCCACGAACCTGTGAGTGTCGCAGGCGCCGAACCTACTGCTTCGTGGAAGAAGCCCATGGCCGGACGTGGCTGTGGTCGCGGAACCGCCGAGACAGCGCCTGGTAACCGAGCCGTAGCGACACTCCGGCAGGCGTCCCTCGCCGCTTCGGTGTTGGAGCCCGCGAATCCAGCCTCGGCCAGCGCACCCTCGACATGCTCGAACGCGATATCCATGACTCGCGCCACCGCACCAAGGAGCGCAGTATTGACGATCGGGAGCGCCTTGGTCCCGAGATGGTGAACGAGTGCGATAGTGTCTGCATCGATCACCGCCACTTGGCGGCCCGGGAAATCCAGCGCATACTCCTCAGGCTGTTTCGCCGTGTTGATGATCACCCATCCGCTGGTGCTCGCGCCGGCCAGCACCCCAGGGACGACCAGCGACGGGTCGATGACGATAACGTGATCGGGTGCGACGACGGCAGAGTGAACGCAGATCTCGTCATCGTCCACACGCACGAACGCCTGAACGGGAGCGCCAGTGCGCTCGGCACCGTAGACGCCGAATGCCTGAACCTGCTTGCCTTGCTTGAAGTAGGCCGCCGCTATGAGCTTGGCAAGCGTGACCCCGCCCCGCCCGCCGCGGCCGTGGATGACCATCTCCATCATGAGTCTCCCTCACATGCGTCAGCCCCACCAGTGCCCTCAGACTGCAGCGCCGACGGACCCTCCTCCACAGGAAACGCGCTCGCCATGGCCTCCAAGCGTCGCCAATCTGCTGCGATGTCGGCGCGCAGTGTGTTCACGTCGAGCCTCTTCGACTTGAACCGCCCCTGTCGTGACACGTAGTCGTCCAGCTGTGAGCCGTCCGGCCAAGCGTTGATTCGATAGCGGCAACCGTCGTAGACCTCGTAGAGGGGGAAGAGCCCGCTGCCTACTGCGAGGCGCACTAGCTCGACGGTCTCTTCCGGTTCGGATTTCCAGCCGGAGGGGCACGGCGACAGCATCAGCAGGAACCTGAAGCCACGCAGGCTCAACGCCGTTTGAACCTTACGCAGGAAGTCATCGCGATGTGCGAGCGAGAGCGTGGCGGCATACGGCACTCGATGAGCTGCCATGATGGCCATCATGTCCTTCTTCGGCTCAGGCTTGCCGCTCGGTGTCGTGCTGGTCTTGGCGCCCCGCGGTGTGGCGCCGCTGCGTTGCCCGCCCGTGTTACCGTAGATCTCGTTGTCGTAGCAGACGTATACGATGTCCTCGTTGCGCTCGGCAGCGGCTGACACCGTCGCGAGGCCGATGTCATACGTGCTGCCGTCGCCGGTCCAACAGACGATGGGGGTCCTTTCACCATTCAGGTGTTGCACGCGAGCGAACCCGGTCGCCACCGCAGCCGGGCTCGCGAAGGCCGTGGCCGCAGCGGGAGCGTTGTACGCCGTCACAGGGAAGAGCCCGGCAGTGACTGTCGCACAGCAGGGCGGTATGACCAGCGTGGGCGTCTTCCCGGCGAGAGCTTCGCCGAACCAGCGAAGGCCAAGCGTCATCCCGCATCCGGCACAATTGGAGTTGCCGGGGCGTAGCAGCTCTTCCACGTTCGCAGTCATGCTTCATCGCCGTTGAAGAAGATGGGGTCACATGAGGCTGTCCGGGTGCGGACGTCGCTAAGCACGCCGTCAATAACCGCCTCTGTGACATCTGCGCCGCCCAGCCCAACAAGGTAACTCTGTACCAGGGGGCCAGACGAACGCACGCTTGCTGCGACCTCCCCCCAGAAGATGCCGCCCGAGCCCGCGGAGAGATTGCGGTCGAGCACTGCCACACGACGAGCATTGCCAATGCTCGCTGCAATCCGTTCGCGAGGGAACGGACGGAACAACTTCACCTTCAGGAGCCCGACCCGGCCGCCAGCTGCTCGCCGGGCCCTCACGACGGCGCGAGCGGCTTTGACCATGCTTCCACTAACGACGAGGACATCCTCGGCGTCGCTCGTGTCTTCGGCAGAAACGGCGCCATCCGGGCGGCGTCCGAAGACGGACTCGAACTCATCCACGGCCTCGCGCAAGACGTGCGGCACCTGGGCCATCGATGTCTCTACCTCTTCGCGCTGCCATTGCGTGTCACGAGGAGAAGTGATGTTGCCGTAGAACACCGGCCGGTCGTCTCGCAGTCGTTGGGCAAGATCGAGCTTGGGCAGATAGGTGTCGACGAGCTCCTGCTCGGGAAGGTCAGCCCCCATCAGCGTATGGGAGAGAATGAAGCCATCCTGCGCGACCAGCGCAGGCAGCAGCACACGCTTGTCTTCCGCGACGCGGAATGCCAGCAGGATCGAGTCGACCAGATCCTGATGGGACTCACAGTACAGCTGAACCCATGCCGCATCACGAACCGCAAGACTGTCGCCCTGGTCCACCCAAATGTTCCAGGGGGGTCCGAGGGTGCGATTCGAAACGACCATGACGATAGGGAGCCGGCAGTACCCGGCGACGAAGACGTTCTCGGCCATGTACAGAAGACCGTTCGCCGATGTCGCCGTGAACGAGCGGGCACCATTGAGCGACGCACCCATGCACACCGCCATAGCGCTGTGCTCGGATTCCACGGCGACGTAGTCGCCCTTGACGAACGTGTGGGCCGACAGGTACTCAGCTATCTCTGTCTGTGGAGTGATGGGGTAAGCGCCCGCGCAGCAGCCGCGTGCTTCCCGGTTCGCATCGCCCGCTGCCGCGAGGACATAGCCCGCGGCTTGGTTGCCGGTGACGAGGCGGCGAGTCATGCTTGGCCTCGCCTCTTGCCGTACACTACCGACAGGCCGACGACGGCCATGACTTGGTGCCCGCTCCTTTCGTCGGGGGCGCGCCAAGCCGCTAACAACCAGGTACTGGACAAGACAGCTCCTCTCGGAAGGTGAACATTGAAGGCGATAGACTCTAGCTCATTAGCGCAATGTAGTCAACAGCGCAAGCATCGTGCCCTGCTCGTGCAAACCGTACCGGGTGTCCAGAAGGAGGGGTGACTGTGACTCCAGACTACTCGTGGCCGTTGGCCGGCGGTGAGCCCACAATCACGTCGACGAGTGCAAACGATAGTGTCGCCTTGCATATCCGCGGCCTCATCTTCTCCGGCGAGCTGGCGCCGGGGGACTGGCTGCCGCCGAGTCGCGACCTGGCCACCAGACTCGGTATCTCACCGGTCACTCTGCGACTCGCGCTCAAGAGCTTGGAGGCGACTGGTTACATCGTCACCAGCCGTGGCGCGCACGGGGGTTCCCGTGTGAGTGATGGTGAGGCGCTTCGCTTGTGCTGGACGAGGTGGCTGGCGGACAACGCCGATACCCTCGACGACATGTTTGAGCTTCGCCGCACGGTGGAGGGCAGAATCGCGTGGCTGGCAGCAGAACGGAGAACAAGCGATGACCTCGTGACTATGGAGAATGCCAATCTGCTCTTGGTGGCGGAAACCCACTCAAGCGTGCTGCGCTGGAACGTGGCTTTTCATGATTCGGTCGCCCGAGCCGCCCACAGCCCTGAGCTGGGTCGCGTCATGAGAGATGTTCAAACTCGCCTGTTTCTGCCGGTCGACCTCGCTTTGCGCGAGCATCGCATCGTGGCGATTCAGGAGTCGCACATGACAATCCTTCGGGCGATTGGCACCCAGAGCCCGAGGCTGGCCACCGAACGCATGCGTGAGCATATCGACGGTGTGCAGGACATGATGCGCCCTCCCGGAGAGGCCGAGCGCTCAGCGGAGTGACGAGGGGGGCTCGCTGACGATGCGAGCGAGTCCAGAGACGACTCCTTCCCCCAGGCCATCGACGCCTGGGGCACGGGTATGCACAGATGACAGGGGGTAGCGCTACTTCGCCAAGCTCTTCAGGAACAGGGCTTCTGGAGTTGCCGTAGTCCACGTGGGCTAGGCTTGAAACCCGAGACTCCCGCTCGCATCCCAGAGCGCCGCAAGCATCCTGATGAGGGCGACGAGGGCGTCGGGCGTAGCGCCGTCGTACGAGCCGCTATGCACCGGGGCGGCAAGCGGCTCAATCTCGGGATCGGTGATGGAGCAGCCCTGCAGCGAGGTCGTAAGGGTCAGCGCCCCGTGTCGTCCCAGCTCAATCAGCAGGATCGGCCGTAGGTGTCCGTTACGAGCTCTTCGGAGACTGAGAAGCGCATGTCAGTGCAGGTACGGATCTCATCGACTGTGTGCCCGCAGGCGACCTCTTCCAGCACGAACCCCCTGTCCTCATGGTAGCGAAAGGCGGCGCGCTCGGTGATGATCACATCGCATCCGCCGGCACCCGTGAGCGGCAGGGTGCAGCGCCGGACGAGCTTCGGCGAACCGTCTCTGGCACAGTGCTCGGTGAGCACGTACACCGTCTTCGCTCCAGCCACGACGTCCATCGCGCCCCCCATGCCGATCTTGCGCTCTTCCGTTTCGTAGTTGGCGATATTGCCCTCTTCATCCACTTCCAGCGTTCCCAGCATGGCAGCATCGATGTGCCCGCCACGGATGAGGCCAAACGACGCGGCGCTGTCAACGTAACAGCCGCCCGGTAGCAGATCGACGGGGAGGTACCAGCGTTCCGTCGATCCTGATCCTCAGTTCCCGGATCCGACACGGGGCCGCAACCGACGATGCCGTTCTCGGTGTGGATCACGACATCCACGCTTGGGGGGGTGTAGTTGGCTACCAGCACGGGGGCACCGATGCCCAGATTGGTGACCTCGCCGTCCCGCAGTTCACGGGCCGCGCGAGCAGCGATGATCTGTCTGATATCCACCTCGCGTGCGTACAGCGGTTGCCGCCCGCTGATGAGACCGGTGCGTCGCGACAGCTGCTCCCTCTTCCTGGCCGGTGCGTCGCACCGGCCGTCATTCTTGACACGATCGCCGGGGGCGCGCGGGATGCGCGAGGGCGCGGCCACGAGGCAGGGCACGCCGGCGGCGGCGAGGGCCCGCGCCAGCTCGTAGCCGGTGGGGCCGGCCTCGTAGGCGACCGCCGGCTCCGGCTGCGCGCAGACCCAGGTGACCAAGGCCTTGGTGGCCACGGGCACGGCCAGGCTCTTCACCTCACCCGTGAGCCCATCGAGCACTCCCGCCTGGACCGAACGGGCGTGCACATCGAGGCCGATGAACGTACGCTCCTGCATGACGGCGCCTCCTCGCGGTCGCGGCCGGCCGCTGCGCGATCCGCAACGGCGACCCGCGCCTCAGACTACGCGCTGGGGGCCACGGGTTGTTCCATATGGTCTAGGGTCTTCACCTTGCCTGCTCTGACCAACTCTACGACCCCGTCATCGCCGCAGCCGCCGCCGTTGCAGTAGACCGTAAGGTCAGTGACGTCGGAGTCGCGGAGCCCACGTATCAACGCAGTCGGCAAACCCTGGGTCAGGAACCCGCCAATGGCAATTGTCATACCCGACTCGACCGGGGCGAGGGCGTCGTTGATCGCTGTCACCTTGTGTCTCGGCACGTACCCTCCTCAGCACCGCGGAGCTACCCGGCCAAGCCGAGGCAACGCGAAATCACGAGCCTCTGGATTTCCGAGGTGCCCTCGCCGATTTCGAGAAGCTTGGCGTCGCGGAAGTAGCGCTCCACCGGGAACTCATTGATGTATCCGTACCCTCCGTGGATCTGCACGGCATCCAGCGCCGCCTTCATGGCCATCTCGGAGGCGAACAGCTTGGCGAATGCCGCCTCCTTGGAGTACGGTTTGCCGTGATCCCGAAGCCAGGCCGCTTTGAGGTACATGAGCCTGGCGAGCTCGATGTTCATGGCGATGTCGGCGAGCTTGAACTGGATAGCCTGAAACCTGCAGATCGGTTGGCCGAACTGGCAGCGCTCGGTCGCATACTTGGTAGAGGCGTCGAGACATGCCTGGGCTATCCCGACGGCCATCGCCCCGATGGCGATGCGCCCGCCGTCGAGCACGCTCAGGAACTGCCTGAAGCCATTGGCGCGGGTCCCGACCAGGTTCTCCTCCGGGACCCGTACCGCGTCGAAGATGAGCTCCGTGGTGTTGGAGCCGCGCAGGCCCAGCTTCTCGTAGGCATCCCGCACCTCGAAGCCGGGCGCATCGGTCGGCACGATGATGGCGCTGATCCCGTGAGTCCCCTGGCCCTTGTCGGTGACGGCGGTGATGGTCACGAACTGGGCGTAGCTTGCGTTGGTGATGAAGCACTTCGAGCCGTTGATGACCCATTCGCCGCCGTCGAGCGTCGCCGTGGTCTGCGTGCCGGCGGCATCGGACCCGGCGTTGGCCTCTGTAAGACCGAACGCACCCATGCTCTCGGCGGCGCAGAGCCGCGGAAGATACTCCTGCTTCTGCTCCTCGGTCCCGAAGAGGTAGATGGGCATGCAGCCGAGAGAGATGTGCGCTTCGTAGGTCAGCCCGGTAGAACCGCACGCGCGGGAAATCTCCTCGACCGCGAGACAGTAGCTGGTGTAGTCGGCTCCCGCCCCAGTGTACTCCTCCGCGATGGGAAGGCCCATCAGGCCCAGCTCGGCCATCTGCTTCACCGTGTCGAGCGGAAAGCCAGCGCTCTTGTCAGTCTCTGCCGCCTTCGGTTCGATCTCGTTGCGAGCGAAGTCGCCCACCACATTCCGTATGAGCTGCTGGTCGTCTGTCAGGGTGAAGTCCATCGTGCTCCTAGCACTTGATGGTTCGTGCGAGGGACCTGGCCATGCGCTCCAGCTTGAACACCGTGGTGAACTCGACGTTCTTCCTGATCCAGAGATCGCCGCTAGGGACAGGCCCTCACCTGTCAACTACCTTGTGAACGAAAACAACCAGCCGTCGCAGCCAGCAGCCGGGGGACAAACAGTTGCCAGCAATGCTCGTAGTCACCACCACGTGCACGGGACAATAGGAACGCCCCTGCCAGCTCCCTCGACTGCTACTCGCGGAAGGCATAGCCCACGGGCAACTCAGCCTCCGGCGTGTCCACAGGCACGAACGCCAGGTCCGTGACCAGATAGTCGGGCACGTCAGTCTTGAAGATAGGTACCACCCGCATGCCGATCTCGGGCTCCCCGACCGGCATGTAGCTCATGAGAATAGTGCACACACCATCGAATTCGACGTTGATGAACTTGATTGGGATCGCGAGTGTGTTGAATGCGCCGCTGCGCTCGGTGATGACGAACGAGTGCACTGTGGCTGTCTGGCGGGCCACCTCCGTAAGGTCGACCGGCGTCATCCTCTCGAGGCAATCGGGACAGAAGATTCGGAATGGCAGGAACACGGACCCCGTCACCTCGCAGGCAGGGTTGTTGCAGCGGACGCCGTAGAGCTTGCCCTCACCCAGGCTCTCGAAGTAGAGAGCCTCACCTCCGTAAGAGTGGATGTAGGTCATATCGCGCGGGTTCGTAATGCCCACGAGCTTGCCGTGGGCATTACGGATCGGCATGTGCTTGCCAATCCGGTGAAACGCGCCTCGCGGAATGTAGCGCAGACCGTCCGAGGTCACGGTTGGCGAATCTTGCTTTGTCATGGCCATTCTCGCTCCTAGTCCGTCTTCAGAAGATGATCAGGATGGATGAGGACCGTCGCGGTAACGTGCGATCCGACGCCCGCGTGGCTGATCGCCAGCGAGCGCTTCGCTCCCTTGACCTGCAGATCCGTCCAGTCCGCAGGCTTCTCTTTGCCGAAGTCTCGCCACCTTGCAGGATCGCCGTGCACCTCGGCGTGCTTGTTCAAGAGCTGCAAGGCGCACTCGACAACCTGCATGATGCCGGTTGCGCCAACAGCGTGCATGCAGCCGATGAGGCCGCCCGAGAGGTTGGTCGGCAGCCTGCCCGGCTGCCCGGTATGCGGATTGGTGTGGTAGCAGTCGCCGGACTCGACGAAGTCGCGCCCCTCGCCGTACGGCCTGAACCCGACATCCTCGTAGGTCTGGATGTCACTAATGGTGAACGCGTCGTGCAGCTCCGCCATGTCCAGGTCCTCGAGCGGGTCGCGGATGCCGGCCATGCGATAGGCGTAGTAGCAGGCCATACGCGCGGCCAGGAAGCCGGTGAACCCCGGATAGCGCTCGCCGCCGGGGAACCTGTCGCCGAAATCCGTGTACTGCTCGACGGTCTCGTGCGGCAGAAGTGGTATCTCCATGTCGCGCCTGTCGGCTACCCTCAACGTGTGCGACCCCGCGCCGATGTAGATCCGTAGCGGGCTATCGGTGAGCTCGAAGGCCGTCTTCTCGTCGGCCAGAATGGCGCACGAGGCGCCGACGCTCATCAAGCAGGCGTCGAGCGCCCGCAAGGGATACGCGACAATCGGCGAGGCGAGCACGTCGTCGACCTTGATCCGCTTGGCGCCGTGGGCAAATGGGTTATGCACGGCGTAGTTGCGATGCTTGACCGCGATCTCCGCCATGGTGCGCCGGAAGGACTCCTCCTCACGGCCGAAGACCTTCCAGTACCGCTGCGCCATCACGGCGTAGTAGCCGGTGTAGATATGCCCGAGGGGCGTCTCCCAGTCCTTGTCGGCGGCGCAGGAGATCAGGTGGTTGCCCTCGTCGGTGGGCACCTCGTCCATGCGCTCCCAACCCATGCACAACACGCAGTCGGAGTAGCCCGAGGCCACCGTCTTCAATCCCTCCCACAGGGTGGACCCGCCGGTCGCGCCGCCCGTCTTGACGCCGACGTTGCCCAGTGGATCGAGACCGAGCCTGTCGTGGATGAGCGCTTCTCCCAGCAACTGGTCGCCGAAGTGGTCGGCGAAGTGACCGTAATAGGCTGTATGAATGTACCTCTTGAGCTCTGGCATGCTCATGCCGATCAGGCCCGCCGCCATGCGCAGCGAATCGACGCAGAGCTCCTCGGTGCGTTTCTCGGGGAAGGCGCGCGAAAACTGCGAATTGCCACCCGTCACCAAGTACACCGGCCGCGACATCTGCGGGATCTTCAACTGCCGATCACTGAACTTGATCATACTTTTCATCCTTCCCAACCAACGCCCGTCAATTGACGACAACGAACTACGCCCATTTGGGTACCGATCGCACCCACCCCTCTCGCGGCGGTCAGGCGATACGAGCCGTCTCACTGGACAGAATGCTTGGCCTTGAACGGCGTCTCGGCGGCCCCGCGATTCCTGCTCTTCAGGTCATCTCAATCTCGCTTGTTCATTCAACTTGGCATCAGCCGCGACTTCTTGGTCGCCGTGGCTGACCATCTCTGCCGCAGTAATCCCCATACGCCCGACCCCACGGCTGCTTCGTCCGCTCCTACGGTGCACCATTGGACAAACCGGTTCGCTTCTCCTCGAGGAATCCGCAGAGTCCCGCACGCGCAGCGTCGTCAGCAAACGCCATGCCCATGAGATTGGCCTCGAAATGCAGGGCCTTCTCCATATCCATCTCGAGACCTTGGTCGACCGCCTCCTTCGTCAATCTCACTGCGTGAGCCGGCCGGCTGGCGATCATCCTGGCCATGCCCAGGCAGCACTTCATCAACTCCTCCGCCGGGACAACCTTGTTGACGAGTCCCATGCGCAGCGCCGCTTCGGCGTCATAGTGCTCGCCCGTGAAGAGCATCTCCTTGGCCATGCCGGGATTCACCAGCCTAGCCAGCCGCTGCGTACCACCAAAGCCGGCGATGATGCCGAGCTTCACCTCGGGCTGTCCGAAGACCGCGTCAGACGAGGCCACCCGGATGTCACACGCCATCGCCAGCTCGTTCCCGCCGCCGAGCGCGTAGCCATTGACCGCAGCGATTACGGGCTTCTTCGAGCTCGCGATCTTGCCCAGCGTCCTGTGGCCGAGCGCCGAGAACTCCTTGGCCTGTTGCGGCGAGAGCCGGCTCATGTGCGCGATATCGCCGCCGGCTACGAATGCCTTCTTGCCGGAGCCAGTGATCACCATAGCCTTGACGTCCGGATCGTTCTCCAGGTCGTCGAGCGCCGCGCAGAGCTCTTGCAACACATCGCCATTGAGGGCGTTCAGTGCCTCCGGGCGGCAGATCGTGATGAGGGCGACACCATTCTCTGTGCCAACGTCCACATACATGGCCGCGCCACCTCCTCTAGATGATTGATTCCACGAGATTGAGCCTGCCCAAGGAGAGCAAAGCAGAGAGGCCGAAGCCGACGGTGTCATTCGCATCGTCTGCTTGGAGGCCACGATGGACGCCGACCTCGACACTCTCTGCACGGTCATCTATTGCACAGCCGACGATCTTCTGCCAGAGCCAAGGAAGAACGCCCGTCGCCGAATCACGGACG
>Ga0209538_1001659_pt1 | contig 11664 bp, 11 predicted proteins | sample BarGraNGADG00211_2_FD_184492 | JGI IMG/M metagenome (GOLD analysis project Ga0209538, IMG submission 184492) | Arctic peat soil microbial communities from Barrow, Alaska - Barrow Graham LP Ref core NGADG0004-211 (SPAdes) (version 2) | ecosystem: Environmental > Terrestrial > Soil > Wetlands >... | reverse complement strand
CCGCCGCCCCCGCCGCAGTCGGCCGCGGCAGACGTCGGAGCCGGCGGACGTGTCGGTGTAATCGGGGGTCGTCACGGCGGCAAGGTGATCCGTCGCGCCGATTCTCATCGTTCCGAGATACGCGAGGTGTTCGTACTAGGGACGATCCCGGGCGGCGGGCACGCTCCGGGCCGGTGCGCAGGCGGTCCGGAGCGGCGGGCCGAGCATGGATGCGGTCGGTAGCGATTCCCCGGCGGCCGTCGGACCGGCCGCGGATCTCCCGGATCCCGCGGAGCACGACTGGTGTGCGTATCCCGGGATTCCTGGGCCGGGTACGCGGGCTGGCCGGCTCGTGCGCGGGCTGGCCGGCTCGTGCGCGGTCGGCGGCCGAGGAGGCCGCCGGAGAGCGCCGCCAAGTCCGCTCGGCAGCCCGCCTCGGGGCACCCCCCTGGAGCGGCGCGACGCGGTTCGGCGCCAAGGTCGCCGCGGGAGGTCAGTGGTGCCCGACACTCGGGCCACTGGCCCAGACCACCGGCTCGAGGCGGCGCGAAACGGGCGGAGACGCGATCGGTGGTCGGGCCGATGGTCGCCACCGGCTGAGATCGCGCCGCGAGCACACGGTACTCTTCGTTCGTGGACGACCTCCCGGACGACTCGCCGACGATTTTCGACCTGGCAGCAGACGCCTTCGACGCGGCACTGGAGGCGGCGCTCGAGCGACTGCCGGACGCCTTCCGCGCCCAGCTCGCGACGGTCGCGATCGTGGTCGCTGACGAGGCGACCCCCGAGGAGCTCGCGCTTGTCGGTGCGCCCGGACTGTTCGGCCTCTATCGCGGGGTGCCGCGGACGGCGTTCAGTGCCGACCACGTCCCGATCCCCAGCGTCATCACGCTCTACCGCGGGCCGCTGGAGCGCCACTGGCGCGGCCCCGCGGCGCTGGTCCAGGGCGTCGAGGAGACACTCCGCCACGAGCTGGCGCACCACCTTGGGATCTCCGATGCGCGCCTGGACCAGCTGCACAACGGCGGCTGACGGTGGACGCTCGCATCCTGCTGGTCGAGGACGACCCGTCGATCCGCGAGATCACCGCGCTCGGCCTGCGCGGGGCCGGCTTCAGCGTCGCCACCGCGGCCGACGGCCCCGAGGGGCTGGCGCGATTCCGCGCGGATCGGCCCGATCTCGTCCTGCTCGACGTCATGCTCCCCGGCCTCGACGGCCTGGAGGTTGCCCGCGAGATCCGGCGCGAATCGACGGTCCCCATCGTCATGCTGACGGCGCGCGGTGACACGCTCGACATCGTGGTCGGCCTGGAGGCCGGTGCCGACGACTACGTCCGCAAGCCGTTCGAGCTGCCCGAGCTCGTCGCGCGCGTCCGGGCGGCGCTCCGGCGCGGGCGGGGCGGGCCGGGTGACGCGGAGCGCATCCGACTGGGGCCACTCGCCATCGACGTTGGGGCCCGGACGGTGGCCCGGGACGGGACAGTGATCCCGCTCACCCGGACCGAGTTCGACCTGCTCGTTGAGCTGGCGCGGCGGCCCGGCCAGGTCTTCACGCGCGAGGTCCTCCTCGAACGCATCTGGGGTTACGACTTCCTGGGCGATTCGCGGCTGGTCGACGTGGCGGTCGGGCGCCTCCGGGCGAAGGTCGAGTCGGAGCCGGCATCACCGACGCTCATCGTCACGATCCGGGGCGTGGGATACCGGGCGGGCGGCTGACGTGGCGGCGACCAGCCCCGGCGAGCGGCATGGACTCGGCATCCGCGCCCGCCTCGCGATCGTCGTGGTCGTGCTCGTCGCGCTCACGGCGACCGTCCTGGGCATCGGCGCGTCCGCGTTCGTCGATGCGTCGCTGCGGGATCGGCTCCGGGCGGATGCGTTGCAGCAGGCCGACTACGACCTGGGGGTCCTGATCCCGACGGCGCTGCCGGACGGCATCGATCCGACGTCGCTCACGGCGTCCGGCCTGCTCGAGACGTTCCGGCTGCGGGGCGATGTCAAGACGATCGTCGACTTCGGCGACGGGGACCCGGTCGTCTCCTCGTTCGACCTGGTCGGGTTACTCGCCAGTCTCCCACCCGAGCTGCGGCCGATCGTTGACCGCGGCGAGATCGGGTACGCGTGGACGTCCGTGGCCGGACACTCGGCGCTCGTCCTGGCTGGTCGGCCGGCGGCCGGCGGGCCGGCGTTCTTCTTCGTCCACGACGCGAGCGACATCGACCGCGCCCTGACCCAGCTTCGGATCGCGCTGCTCGTTGGCTCGCTCCTGCTGATCGGGGTGGCGCTCGCCACCGCCCGGGCGGTCGCGCGCGGGATCCTTCGCCCGATCGACGCCGCGGGCCGGGCCGCCGCGCGGATCGCCGATGGGCAGCTGGACGCGCGAGTCCCGACCACGTCGCGCGACGAATTCGGCACGTGGGCCACCGAGTTCAACCGGATGGCCGATACGCTGGAGGCGACGATCGAGCGGCTCCGGTCCGCCGAGTCCCGCAACCGGCGCTTCGTCGCCGACGTCGCCCACGAGTTGCGGACGCCGCTGACGGCGCTCGTCGCGGAGGCCTCGCTGCTCCGCGGCGAGCTGGGAGCGCTGCCGCCGGACGCCCGGCGGGCGGGTGAGCTGCTCGTCGCGGACGTCGCCCGCCTGCGGTCCCTGGTGGACGACCTGATGGAGGTGTCGCGCTTCGACGCGAACGCCGAGCAGGTGACGACGGAACCCGTCGACCTCGGGCGGCGGCTCGGAGCCCTCGTGGCGGCTCGCCTGCCGGCGGCGCAGCTCACGCTCCCCGACCAGCCGGTCGTGATCGAGACGGACCCGCGGCGGCTGGACAGGATCGTTGGCAACCTCCTGGACAACGCGCGGCTCCATGCGCCGGGCGCGCCCGTCACGGTGTCGCTCGCGCAAAGCTCCGGCGCCGTGACGGTGACGGTGGCCGATCGCGGGCCGGGCGCCGGTCCGGCGGACGCGGACCTGGAGCGGCTCTTCGAGCGCTTTGCGAAGGCGGACCCGGCGCGCCCCGGAGGGAGCGGGCTGGGGCTTGCGATCGCGCGCGAGCACGCCGAGCTCCTCGGCGGCACGCTCCGCGCGGCCGCCGACCCGGGCGGCGGCCTCCGTTTCGAGCTCAGGCTGCCCGTGACCGAATCGTTACCCGCTGGCGATGGGCCGGTGATGGGCCGGCGCCATGGTGAGCCCCGTTCGGAACCCGCAGGGAGCCCACCTCGATGAGGACCCATTCCACCCCACGCCACGGCAACCCATCGTCCGTGCGCCTGGCTGCCGTGATCGCCGCAATCGTCGGCCTCGTCGCCGCGTGCACCGGGTCGGTCGGCGTCGCCGGACCCGTGCCCACGCGGCCCGCGACCCCCGCCGGATCCGTGGGGCCCGGTGATGGGACGTCGCCCGAGCCAACTGCGCCGGCGTCCGCCTCGCCGGCCACGGCCACGCCGAGCGCCTCACCGGGGACATCACCGGCAGCGTCGGCCGGTCCCACGACGGCGCCGTCGACTTCTCCGGCCGCGACGACCACGGTCCGCGTCTACCTCTTGCAGCCCGATCCCGCGGGCGGCGATGCGCACCTGGTCCCGGTCCTCCGGACCGTGCCCGCCACCCGGACCGTCGCGACCGCCGCCGTCCGGGAGCTCCTCGCCGGGCCGGCGTCCGACGAGCGTGGCCTCCTGACGATGATCCCGGCCGGCTCGCAGCTGCTCGGCATCACGATCGACGGGAGCGTCGCCACGGTCGACCTGACCGGAGCGTTCGAGTCCGGTGGCGGCAGCGCATCGATGTTCGGGCGGCTCGCCCAGCTGATCTACACGGTGACCCAGTTCCCCACCGTGGACACGGTCCGTCTCCGGCTCGATGGGCAGCCCGTGGAGAGCATCGGCGGCGAGGGCGTGATCGTCGGCGCCGGCCTGGGCCGCACCGACAGCACGTACAACCTCCCGCCGATCTTCGTGGACCGGCCGGCCCGGGGCGGCGCGTTCCCGTCGCCTGCACGCGTGACCGGCCTGGCGAACGTGTTCGAGGCGCAGTTCCGGCTCCAGGTGCTGGACGGCCACCGCCGCGTGCTGGTGGACACGCCGGTCCACGCGACCTGCGGGACCGGCTGCTGGGGCACGTTTGACGTCACCGTCCGGTACAGCGTCCCCACCGCGCAGTGGGGAACCCTGCGGGTCTTCGACCCGTCGGCGAAGGACGGGACGCCGATCGACGTCCGGGAGTACCCGATCTGGCTCACGCCCGCGGGATAGGCCGGGCGGCCGCCACCAGCACGATCGACCGGGCCCGCTCATCGACCACGACCGCTACGGGAAGCTCGCGATTGCCTCCACGAGCAGGTCGATGAAGCGGGGCCGGTCGATCTCTATCCCGACCGCCACGTTCGGCGGCAGGCCGCGCAGGCGGTGGAGGTCCACCACGGTCCGTCCGCGCGTCAGCTCGCTCTCCGTCTCCACGTCGACGCGGTAGGGCACCTCCGTGACAAGGCCCGGCGCCACGAGCCGGGCGACCGCGACCGCATCGTGGATCGGTGAGCCGTCCCAGCCGTAGCGCTCGCGGTGGAAGATCGCGAAGAAGCGGAGCAGGTCCGCGAACACCCGGCCGGTCTGCGTACCCAGCGCCTCCAGGCGCGGGATGTCCGCGTTGCGGAACAGGGCGGCGTGGGTGACTTCCAGCGGCACCAGCGCCACCGGCCGACCGCAGTCGAGCACGATCGCGGCCGCCTCCGGATCGGCCCAGATGTTGAACTCGGCGGAGGCCGTGAGATTCCCCTCCCCGATCGCGCCGCCCATGATGCTGATCTCGGCGATCCGCGGGAGCAGCTCCGGGTGCGTGCGAGCGAAGAGCGCGATGTTCGTGAGCGGCCCGGTGGGGACCAGCGTGACCGGGTCCGGCGATTCGCGAACCAGCCGGGCCAGCAGCTCCACGGCACCCTCCGCGACCGGCCCGACCGCGGCTTCCGGCAGGGCCGCGCCGTCCAGGCCGGACGTGCCGTGGACATGGTCGGCGACACGGATCGGCCGGACGAGCGGGCGGGCCGCCCCAGCCGCCACCGGGACATCGGTCCGGCCCAACAGCGTCAGGATGCGGAGGGCATTCCGGGTCGTGTTCTCCAGGCCCGCGTTCCCGGCCACGGTCGTGATGCCCAGGACGTGCAGCTCAGGGCGCGCGAGCGCGAGCGTGATCGCCAGGGCATCGTCATGGCCCGGGTCGCAGTCGAGGATCACGGGGCGGGACGGCACGCTGGGAGGGTACCCGGTCCGGCCGCTCCCGCGCGCGATCGTCGCGCGGCGCGCGAGTGACCACCCTATTCTTCAACCTGGCAGATGCTGCGATCCGGCGCGTCTTGCCCGGCCACCGGGCGCCCGGTACGATGCACCACGGAAGTCCGCCCGGCCGTACCGGGCGATCGCGCCTACCGGGCCTCGTTCGAGGCTCAGTTCGCGCAAGGAGGAGTTCATGATCACACGCACTACTCGGCTCGGTCTGCTCGCCGCGACGCTCGCGATCGTCGCGTCCGCATGCAGCGGCTCGGCCACCCCCACTCCATCGGTCGCGCCGTCCGCGGCCCCGTCCGTCGCGGCTTCGGTCGCCCCGTCCGAGGCGCCCAGCCCGTCCCCGGCGGCCTCGGCCGGCGCGACGCTCAAGATCGGCCTCGTCACGGACGTCGGCAAGCTCAACGACCAGAACTTCAACCAGTACTCTTGGGAAGGTGCCCAGGACGGCGCCACCAAGATCGGCGCGCCCGCCCCGAAGTCCGCCCAGAGCCAGGTCTCGGCCGACATCGCCAAGAACATCCAGGCCTTCGTCGACCAGAAGTTCGATGTCATCGTGACGGTCGGCTTCGCCGCGACCTCGGACACCATCAAGCAGGCCAAGGCGAACCCGACGATCAAGTTCATCGGCGTCGACCAGTCGCCGTGCGTCACCGAGACCGGGGACAACGACCCGAACTTCGGGTGCAAGGGCGATCCGGCGAAGCTCCTGCCGAACTTCCAGGGGCTCTCGTTCAAGGAGCAGCAGCCCGGCTATCTCGCGGGCATCGTGGCGGCCTCGATCAGCAAGAGCCATCACATCGCCGCGATCGGCGGCACCGCATCGGTCCCCGCAGTTCCCAACTACATGATCGGCTACAGGAATGGGGCCCTCTCCGTCGACCCGACCGTCAAGGTCGAGCTGAAGTACGTCTCACCGTCCCCTGACGCGAAGGCCTTCGCCGACCCGGCCGGCGGCAAGGCGTTCGCCCAGCAGCTCCTCTCGACCTACAAGGACGTCGACGTCCTGTTCCAGGTCGCCGGATCGACCGGCAACGGCGTCCTGCAGGCCGCCTGCGATGCCAAGATCCATGCCATCGGCGTCGACGTCGACCAGTTCCTGTCCAGCCCGGCCACGAGCTCGTGCACCGTGGTCAGCGCCGAGAAGAAGCTCAAGAACGCCGTCTCGTCGGCGATCCAGCAGATCGCCGCAGGTACCGACAAGGGCGGCGCCCTGCGCCTCGACATCACGACCGACTCCGTCGGCCTGTCGCCGTTCCACGACTCCCAGAGCCTCATCACGGCCGACATCCAGGCCAAGCTCGACAAGGCCACCGCCGACATGAAGGCCGGAACGCTCAAGGCGTGCGTCGAGGACGCGTTCGGCTACTGCGACCAGAAGAAGTGAGGCTCGACCTCCGCTAGTCGCGAGTCGATCTTCCGAGCGGGCCGTCGCCGACAGGCGCCGGCCCGCTCAACGTACCAGGGACGGAACTGCCCGTGACGGCTGAAGCATTGCCCACCGCCCCTTCCAGCGTGATCGCACCCGCCCTCGAGATGCGGGGCATCACCAAGCGCTACCCGGGCGTGCTCGCCAACGATCACATCGACCTGACCATCGCGCCCGGCGAGATCCATGCCCTGCTCGGCGAGAACGGGGCCGGCAAGACGACGCTGATGAACGTCCTCTACGGCCTCACCACGCCCGACGAGGGACAGATCCTGCTCGATGGCCAGCCAGTCCGGATCGCCGGGCCGTCCGACGCGATCGCGCGGGGCATCAGCATGGTCCACCAGCACTTCATGCTCGTGCCGGTGCTCACGGTCGCCGAGAATATCCTGCTGGGCGCCGAGACGATGGCCAACCCCGTCTTCCTCGACCGGGCTGAGGCCCGCCGGCGCATCCTCGAGCTTGGCCAGCGGTTCGGCTTCGAGATCGACCCGGACGAGCAGGTTGGTCGGCTGTCCGTGGGCTGGCAGCAGCGAGTCGAGATCCTGAAAGCCCTCTACCGGCAGGCCCGCGTCCTGGTCCTCGACGAGCCGACCGCGGTGCTCACGCCCCAGGAGACGACGGAGATCTTCGCCGTCCTCCGGCGCCTGAAGGACGAGGGGCACAGCATCATCTTCATCAGCCACAAGCTGTACGAGGTCCTGGAGATCGCCGACCGCATCACCGTCATCCGCCGTGGGCGCGTGGTGGGCGAGCGCCTGCCCTCCCAGACGGACGAGGACGACCTCGCCGTGCTGATGGTCGGCCGCGAGGTCCAGCTGACGGTCGACCGCGGCGAGAGCCACCCGGCCGAGGTCGCGCTCAGCGTCGAACACCTGTCGGTCAAGAACGACCGCGGCCGCGAGACGGTCCAGGACTTGACATTCGAGGTCCGGAAGGGCGAGATCTTCGGCATCGCCGGGGTCGCCGGCAACGGCCAGGATGAGCTCGTCGAGTCCCTGACCGGGCTGCGACGACCCGCGGGGGGCCGAATCATGCTCGACGGCGTCGACGTGACGCACGAGGGCGCGCGCGAGCTGCACGGGCGTGGCGTCTCTTACGTCCCGGCCGACCGGCACCGTTTCGGGCTCGTGCTCTCGTTCCCGCTCACCGACAACCTCGTGCTCACCGACTACTACGCCGCCCCCTACGCGCGCGGACCGATCCGCGACGACGCCGCGATCCGGGCTCGAGCGGTCGAGGCGATCGAGCAGTTCGACGTCCGGACGCCGTCGCCCGACGTCGCGGCCGGCACCCTCTCGGGCGGCAACCAGCAGAAGCTCATCGTCGCGCGCGAATTTGGCCGCGAACTTCGCCTGCTGGTCCTCGACCAGCCGACCCGCGGGCTGGACGTCGGCAGCGTCGAGTTCATCCATCGCCAGACGATCAAGAAACGCGACGCCGGCACCGCGGTCCTCCTGGTGAGCGCCGAGCTCGACGAGGTGCTCGAACTCTCCGACCGGATCGGCGTCATCTACCGCGGCCGTCTCGTTGCGGTCCTCGACGGCCGCACCGCCGATCGCGAACAGGTTGGCCTGCTCATGGCGACGGGCGGTCGCGAGGCGCCTTCGACACTCTCGGGCGACCCGCCCGAAGGGGTTGCCTGATGGTCGCGCGCGTTCGCGGCCAGGTCATCGTGCCCGCGGGGGCCATCGTCCTCGCCCTGCTCGTCGGCGCCGTGATCATCATCGTCACGAGCCCGCTCGCGACCGGACGATTCGACCCGACGCTTCCACTGGTTACCTACTGGGCCATCATCCAGGGCTCGCTGCTCTCGGTGAACGGGCTCATCGACACCGCGGTGAGTGCGTCCCCGCTAATCCTGGTGGGCCTCTCGGTCGGGTTCTGCTTCAAGGCGGGCCTCTTCAACATCGGCGGCCAGGGCCAGTTCCTCACCGGTGCCGTGACGGCGGCCGCGGTCGGCGCGGCGCTGTCGGGGGCGCCCCCGTTCATCGCCGCCCCGATCGCCATCCTGGCGGCGATGGCCATGGGCGCGATCTATGGCTTCATTCCCGGCTTCCTCAAGGCGTTCACCGGCGCCCACGAAGTCGTCACCACGATCATGCTCAACTACATTGCGATCCAGCTCGTGGCGTTCCTCATCCAGGGCCCGCTGCGGGCCCAGGGATCGTCGTTCGCGCGCTCGGCGGACGTCGGGAATTCGGCCATCCCAGTCATCATCAACATGGCCGGCGGGCACCAGGCCCATCTCGGGATCATCTTCCCGTTCATCGCGGCTGCGATCATCTGGTGGGTCCTGTACCGGACGACGATCGGGTTCGAGATCCGGACCGTCGGCGCAAACCCCGACGCCGCGCGCTACGCGGGGATGCGCCCACGGCTCCTGATTGTGCTGGCGATGTCCGTGGCCGGCCTGCTCGGCGGTCTCGCCGGCGCGAGCGAGATCCTCGGCGTGTCGGGCTACATGCCGGCCGCCTACTCGACCAACGTCGGCTTCGACGCGATCACCGTGGCCCTCCTCGGCAGGGTCCACCCGCTCGGCATCGTGTTCGCCGGCCTGCTCCTGGGCGCCATGCGCGCTGGAGCCGGCCTGATGCAGATCCAGGCCGGCGTTCCCGTGCAGATGATCGACGTGCTCCAGGGGGTGATCCTCTTCTTCCTCGCCGCCGACATCGTCGTGCGACGGGTCTTCCGGATCCGCGCGGCCGCGGGCGGCGTCGAGGAGCTCGCGACCGTCACCGGGACGTACGGCGGGACGAAGGCGTCCCAGCCATGAACGGCCTCGTCGACGTGCCGGTCCTCGGGCTGGTCCTCCAGCTGCTCGATTACCTGGTCACCGTGATCACCTTGAACGGCCCGATCATCCTCGCCCTGGCGACCCCGCTCGCCCTCGGGGCCTTGAGCGGGGTCATGTGCGAGCGGTCCGGCGTCGTCAACATCGGGATCGAAGGGATGATGCTGGCCAGCGCCTTCGTCGGCTGGTTCGTCGCCGCTTTGGTGGCCCAGGCGATGCCGGCCGCTCCCAGCGCGTTCTTCGGGGTCACGCCCGCTCTTTTGATCGGCCTCCTGGCCGCGGTGCTCTGCGGGATGCTCGTGTCGGCCCTGCACGCCTGGCTCTCCATCAGCCTCCGGGTCGACCAGATCATCAGCGGCACGATCATCAACATCGTGGCAGCCGGGGTCACCGGCTACCTCGACGTCCTGTTCAGCACGAACCCCATGCCGACGGCGGGCAAGTTCGAGGCCTTCGTGCCACCCGACGCGCTGACCGGTCTGCCCCTCGTCGGCTGGCTCTTCAAGATGTTCCTGGCGCAGGGCCCAATCACCCTGTCGGTGATCGTCCTGGTCGTCGGCCTGGAGATCCTCCTCTTCCGGTCGCGGTGGGGGCTCCGGACGCGGGCCGTCGGGGAGCACCCCAAGGCCGCGGAGACCGTGGGCATCGACGTGATCCGGCTGCGCTATCGCAACGTCATCCTCGGCGGGGTGTTCGCGGGCCTGGCCGGCGCATGGTTCACGCTCGACTTCGGCAATTCCTTCCAGGGAGGCATGACCGGTGGGCGCGGGTTCATCGCCCTCGCGGCGCTCATCTTCGGTCGCTGGCGCCCCGTCGGGGCGTTCCTGGCGGCACTCCTGTTCGCGGCATCCAGCGCGCTCGGGATCGCCATCCGGACGACTCCGCCGTCGGGCGAGCTGGGCAGGATCCTGACCTCGATCCCCGAGGAGGTCTTCGCTGCCCTGCCCTACATCGTGACGATCATCGTCCTGGCCGGCGTCGTCGGGCGGAGCATCGCCCCGGCGGCCGATGGCCAGCCGTACGAGCGCGAATCGGCGACGTGACCCGGGGGACAGGCGCGGCGGCGTCGCGATCCTGGCCCGTGGTCTGCCCGTGGGAGCGCGCGTGACCGCGGAGGAGCGCGCCCGCGCCCGCGACTTCCTCGACCTCCAGGAGGGCCGTGGCCGCGTGCCGCTTCTGGGCGACACGGAGATTCGCGAGCTGCTGCGGACGGCCCGACGGATCGCCGTGATCGGGGCGTCGGATCGGCCGGGCCGTCCTTCCGGCGAGGTCTTCGTCGCGCTCCTGCGGGCCGGGTACGATGCGGTCCCGGTCACGCCGCGCTTCGCGACGGTCCACGGCCGGGCGGCCTTCCCGAACCTTGCCGCGGCCGTCGCCGCGACAGGCGGGTTCGAGATCGTGGACGTGTTCCGCCGCGCCGAGGACTGCCCGGCCCATGCGCACGAGGCGGTGGCGGCGGGCGCTCGCGTTCTCTGGCTCCAGCTGGGCATCGTCAGCTGGGAGGCCGCCGAGATTGCCCGGACCGGCGGCCTCGAGGTCGTGATGGACCGCTGCATCTCCGTGGAGCGCTACCGGCTCCTGCGCTGAGCCTGGCGGGCGTGCGCAGGGGGCGGTCTCAGGCGGGCGGTCGCACGCCCGGACTCGGGAGCTACCCGATGACGAGGCCGGCGAGGGCCAGCACCACGCCGGCGGCCGCCACCAGGAGCGCCTCGCGGACGCGCGAGCGCAGCAGTGACTTCATGACGTCGGCCCCGGTCGTGTCGCCGGCGGCCTCGCCGAGGCCTCCGCGCCAGGCGCGGTAACGCTCCGCGTTCGCTTCCCGCGCGCGCAGTGCCTGGTAGCGGGCCCACGGCACGCGCGCTCGGAACAGGCCCGCGGCGACAAGCGCGAGCCCACCGGCCACGAGGGCCAAGCCGAGCGGGTTCATGCTGACTCCCCCGCCCCGCCTCCCAGCCGCTCGCGAAGCGCGGCCTGGACGAGGGCGGCGTTGGCCTGGCCGCGGGTCGCCTTCATGACCTGGCCCACGAGGAAGCCCCCCGCCTGGGCCTTCCCGGCGCGGTAGTCCGCGACCGCCGCCGGATTCGCCGCGAACACGTCGTCGAGAACCGCCCCGAGCGCGCCGGCGTCGGAGATCTGGGCAAAGCCGCGCTCGGCGATCAGCTCGGCGGCGGGCCGGCCGGACGCCACGTTGAGCG
>Ga0209538_1001654_pt1 | contig 11691 bp, 1 predicted proteins | sample BarGraNGADG00211_2_FD_184492 | JGI IMG/M metagenome (GOLD analysis project Ga0209538, IMG submission 184492) | Arctic peat soil microbial communities from Barrow, Alaska - Barrow Graham LP Ref core NGADG0004-211 (SPAdes) (version 2) | ecosystem: Environmental > Terrestrial > Soil > Wetlands >... | reverse complement strand
GCCCGCCACACCTCCGCCCAATATCGTCATCATCCTCGCCGACGATCTGGGTTTCGGCGACGTGAGTTGCTACGGCGCCACGAAGATCCAGACACCGAATATCGATCGGCTCGCCAAAGAGGGACTCCGATTCACCGACGCGCACGCCTCGTCGGCCACCTGCACCCCTTCGCGCTACGCCCTGCTCACCGGCGAGTATCCGTGGCGTAAAAAGGGCACAGGCGTCCTGCCCGGCAACGCCGCGCTCATCATCGAGCCGGGCCGCGCCTCATTGCCTTCCCTCCTGCAAAAAGCCGGCTACCGCACGGGGGTGATTGGTAAATGGCACCTCGGCCTTGGCAACCAAGGAGGTCCCGACTGGAACGCCGACATCAAACCGGGCCCGATCGAGATCGGCTTCGACTACAACTTCATCATGCCGGCCACGGGCGACCGCGTGCCGTGCGTTTACGTGGAAAACCACCGCGTCGTCGGCCTCGATCCCAAGGATCCGATCCAGGTCAGCTTCGCCCAACCCGTCGGCGCCGAACCCACGGGCAAAGATCATCCTGAACTACTCCGGATGCACCCCAGCCACGGCCACGACCAAACCATTGTCAATGGCATCAGTCGCATCGGTTATATGAGCGGTGGCAAAGCGGCCCGCTGGGTGGACCAGGACATGGCCGATACGATCACCACCAAAGCAGTCGCATTCCTCGAACAAAACCGGAATAAACCGTTCTTCCTCTACTTCGCCACCCATGATCCCCATGTGCCACGGGTGCCGCATCCGAGGTTTGTCGGAAAGAGCGGCTGCGGTGTCCGCGGGGATGCCATCGTGGAGTTCGACTGGTCTGCAGGCGAAATCCTCAAAACCCTCGACCGCCTGAAATTGGCCGATAACACGCTGGTCATTCTCTCGAGCGACAACGGGCCTGTCGTGGATGACGGCTACCGGGACGGCGCGGTGGAAAACCTCAACGGCCACCGGCCGGCCGGCCCGTTGCGCGGCGGCAAGTACAGCGTGTTCGAAGGCGGCACCCGCGTGCCTTTCATTCTCCGCTGGCCCGGACGTGTGAAGCCCGGACTGTCCGACGCGCTCGTGTGCCAGATCGATTTCCTCGCCTCCTTCGCCGCCCTCACCGGTCAAACGCTCGCCACCCAAGACGCCCCCGACAGCTTCAATGTCCTGCCCGCGCTGCTCGGCGAATCCAAGACCGGCCGGGAACATCTGGTGGAACAGGCCGGCATCCTGGCTTGGCGACAGGGGCCGACGAAGCTCATAGAAGCGGGAAAAGGACCCAGAATCAACAAGGCCACCAACACGGAAATGGGCAACAATCCGACCGGCCAGTTTTACAATCTTGCGCTCGATCTGGGCGAAACCAACAACCTGGCCGCGCAGAACGCGGAAACCGTGAAGAGCTACCAGTCCCGTCTGGACGCAATTCGAAACGCCGGCCGCAGCCGGCCCTGATAGCGGACACGTGGGGGAGGGGTGGAAATCTTTGGTTCGTTCCCGCCCATACGCAGTGACTTGCGGACCTGGCTGCAAAAGGGGCAAGCTCCGCGCTAAAAAAACGTGGCAGCCGACGTGAGTCGGCTCAAATTCCCGAGTCTTAGAACTCCTGATCCCGCGTCTCCTAAAAACCCTTCTCAAGGCAATCCTCTGCGCCCGGCTGCTACCGGCATGGACAACATTATGTTGCAGGTGGGACATATTTTTGTCCACATTGGGCAAATCGATTTCAACCATATTCCATGGAGTCAGGATTCCGGGGTCTTGCGCAGCTTTTCGAAGTTAGAGACTCCTGACGTAATGTTGAGCTCAACATTACTGACGTCGTCTCCTACGGGTTTTTGGATATTCGATGTTCGGAGTTCAATGTTGAGGGTTCGATGTTCACGGGTTTTGGTGCATCCGCGTTAGAGAAAATGATCCGGCTCACGCCGGAGACTACGGAAAAAATGAGCTGCTCACGCAAAACTTCCACTCGCCAGAAGGGTGGGCTTTTGCCTACACTTTCCGCCCTGTTGACTTAATGCAGCCGTTATGAGCCAAAACGAAATACGCACCAGCCGCCAAATCCGGCAGGATTTCCTCGATTTTTTTAAATCCAAAGGCCACACCCTCGTGCCGTCCTCGAGTCTCCTGCCTGACTCGCCTAACTTGCTCTTCACCAACGCCGGCATGAACCAGTTCGTTCCCATCTTCCTGGGACAGCAAAAATGCCCCTATGCCCCGCCCCGCGCCGCCGATACCCAGAAATGCATCCGCGCCGGCGGCAAGCACAACGACCTCGAAGATGTCGGCCTCGACACCTACCATCACACTTTCTTCGAGATGCTCGGCAATTGGAGCTTCGGCAATTACTTCAAAACCGAAGCCATCGACTGGGCGTGGGAATTGATAACGGGCGTTTGGAAGCTTCCCCAGGAGCGTCTCTATGCCACGGTCTATTGCCCCGATAAATCCCAGGGCGATCCCAGCGAGTTCGACCAGGAGGCGCATGATTGCTGGTCCTCCAAGTTCACCGCGGCCGGACTCGATCCGAAGGTTCACATCCGCCCCGGCAACAAAAAAGATAATTTCTGGATGATGGGCGAAACCGGGCCTTGCGGTCCCTGCTCGGAAATCCACATGGATCTCACCCCCAAGGGCGACACCCGGGGCGAGTTGGTCAACCAGGGCAGTCCGCAGTGCATCGAGATATGGAACCTGGTGTTCATGCAATTCAACGCGAATCCGGATGGCACCTACTCCCCGCTGCCGGCCATGAGTGTCGATACCGGCATGGGTTTCGAACGGGTCACGAGCATCGTTCAGTGCACGAAGCATTTCACCGATTTTACCGGCATCATCTCCAATTACGAAACGGACATCTTCCGGCCGATCTTTGCCAAGCTCGAGGAGCAAAGCGGCAAGCGGTATGGATCGACCCTGCCCCAGCCCGGCAGCTCGGGCGATACCGGGCAGGAAAAGATCGACGTGGCCTTCCGGGTCATCGCCGACCACATTCGCACGTTGAGTTTTGCCATCGCGGACGGCATTGTGCCGGCGAACACGGATCGCAATTATGTGCTGCGCCGCATCCTGCGCCGGGCGGTGCGCTACGGCCGCACCCTCGGATTCCGCCAGCCGTTCTTTTTCGAACTGGTGGAGGTGCTGGCCGAGACCATGGGCGACGTGTTCCCGGAAGTGCGGGCCAGAAAAGAATTTGTCCAAAACACCATCCAGGCGGAGGAAGAGGCGTTTAACCGGACGCTGGATCGGGGCATCGAGTTATTCAATGAAGAGGCAGCACGCCTCCTGGGGAGCGCGCGCGTCCCGCGTGCGGGTTCCGGCGTCGCGCCGGAACCATCTTCACACAACGTCCGATACTCCAAACGCCGCCTCCCCCATTTCGAACGTCCATGGGCCAAATACATGATTTCCTTCTCGACGGTGAACCGTCGGCCGCTTGCGCCTGCCTCCCGTGACATCGTTTTGAAAAGCATGCTCCATCTTCATGAGCAGCGCCGCTACGAAATGTACGCTGCTTGTGTCATGCCGGACCACGCGCACTTTCTGATAGAACCTCAAATCAAAGAGGATGACCAGGAAGGCAAGCCTGTTTTTTGGCCCCTGACAGAAATCCTGCATTCCTTGAAATCTTTCACCGCGCACGAAATCAACAAATCCGAGGGCACCACAGGTCCTGTCTGGGAAAAGGAATCCTTCGACCGACTCATCCGATCTGGAAGCGACTTGGAGGAGAAGTTTCATTATATTTGCGGCAATCCGTGGAGCGCGAATGTGGTGGGTCCAAACGAAAGTTATCCGTGGATTTGGACGCCGGCTCCTCGGCGCGACGCCGAGGAGAGCACGCGGGACGCGCGCGCTCCCCAATCTCTCATGGGCGGTGATTTTGCATTTAAACTTTACGACACCTACGGTTTTCCGCTGGATTTAACGCAACTGATGGCGCGCGAACGCGGATTGAGCGTCGATACGGACGGATTCGACAAGCTCATGAACGAGCAGAAGAAACGTTCGCAGGCGGCGCAAAAGAAACAGGTCATCGAACTGTCCCAAATCGACACCACCACCCCCACGAACTTTGTCGGCTACGACAACCTGGAAACGGCGGCCAAAGTCCTGGAAGTGCTCCGCATCAAGGCCAAAACGGCTATCATCCTCGACACCAGCTCTTGCTATGCCGAAATGGGCGGTCAGGTGGGCGATACGGGCAAACTGAACTTGGGCGGCTCGTCCTGGCGCATTGTCAACACCCAGAAAGTTGACAACACCTGGTTGCACTTCCTCGAAACCGAAAATCTGCAGCTCGATGCGTTGCCGGCGCCCGGTTCCAGCGTCACCCTGGGCGTCGATCTGCCGCGTCGCGCCGCCATTCAGCGTCATCACACGGTCACCCACCTGCTCCACTGGGCGTTGCATGAAGTCGTGAGCCAGGATGCGGCGCAGAAAGGCTCTTATGTCGGGCCGGACAAGCTGACGTTCGACTTCAACAGCGTGCCCTTGACACCCGAGCAGGTTTTGGACATTGAACGGCTCGTCAACGAGCGGATCGTGGAAAACGCCCCGGTGGCGACCTTGGAATTGCCCTACCTTGAGATTAAGAACCGGCCCGAAGTCATGCAATTCTTTGGCGAGAAATACGGCGACACCGTCCGCGTCATCCAGATCGGCGGGAAACCGGGCAGTCTGAATGGCTATTCGATGGAACTGTGTGGCGGCACCCATGCGCGCGCGACTGGCGAGATCGGCTTGTTCCGCATTGTCAGCGAAGGCGCGATTGCGGCGGGCGTGCGGCGCATCGAGGCGGTAGCCGGTCTGTGCGCCTACCAAAAAACCCGGCAAGAAACCGCCCTCATTGGCGTCCTGGCCGGCAAAATCAATTCACCCGCAGGTGAGTTGGAGCATAAACTCGACAATCTGCTGTCGCAGCAAAAGGAACTCGAAAAACGACTCAAAGCCATGCAGCATAAACAGGCGGCCGACACCGCCCGCAGCCTGGCGGCGCAGGCCTGCGCCATCGGCTCCGTGCGCGCGATTGTTCAGAACCTGGGCGAAGTCGATAGCGAATACCTGCAACAAGTCACGGACGCTTTGAAGGGTGAGTTCAAAGGCGTGGTTGTATTGGCCTGTGTGGGTGGAGGCACAGTGGGATTGGTCGCCTGTGTGGCGCCAGAACTCACCAAGCAGTTCCAGGCTGGAAAGATCATTCAAGCCATTGCCCCGATCGTGGGTGGCAAAGGCGGCGGCAAGCCGGACTTTGCCCGCGGTGGCGGCAAGGATGCCAGCAAGGTTGCGGAAGCCTTGGCCAAAGCGAAGAGCCTCCTGGAATGAAGCGTGGCTCGCCAGGAAGAGCGCGGGGACAGGCTGTCCAATGCCATTAGGATTTCATGGTCGTCTGAAAGCGCCAGAGGACTGGCGCAGTCCAAAACGCTTCGCGAATTCACGGCCGGTTCGAACGGGCGCCAGCTTTTGGACTGCGCCAGTCCTCTGGCGCTTTGGGAAGGACGCTGCTGACCTGTCCCTTAGTTCTCGTGTTATTCCGTCTCCTTGACGCGGAAAAACCTTTGGGATTCGGAACCCAAAAGATTAGTCACGGTGCTGGCAGTGCCGCTGGCGACGAAGGCGCTCCATTCGATCCAGGCGGGCTCGCTCAAATCGTTTTTATATTGGATTTGGTAGGTCTTGCCGGGAATCGTGGACAGGTTGAACGTAAGCGTGCCGGCGGCGGTATTGACTAGTTGGATTTTCAGATCTTCCGGACGCTCAACCACGACGGTGAACGTGCGGGTGCTGCTAAGGCTGGGCGTGCCGTTATCCGTCACTCGCGCGGTAACTAAGTAAGCGCTGGAAATCTGGGCCATGAGCGGCGTCCACGAGAACAGCCCGTTGGTGGCATTGAGGGTGGCGCCGGTCGGGGCGCCGGGATCGAGCCGATAGGTCAAGGTCTGCGGCGGCAGATCCAGATCAAAAGCCGGCACCGTGAAACTCAGCTTTTGGCCCGCCTTGACGGTTTGACTGGCAATTGCGGCAAGGATCGGCGGCCGATTGGTCAAGGGCACGATGTCGTTGGTGCTGTTAATGCCAGAGCCCGACAAGCGCAAGGTCAGGGTGTTGGCATTGGTGCCAGGCAGATACCAGAAGCTAAGCGTGTAGGGCGCATTTTGAACCAACGCGGGTGTTATATCCTGGAAAATCGAGGAGGCGCGCGTGGTACCGCCGCTCGTCGCGATGACGTGAAGACTGGCTTTGCCCGCATGCTGCACGTTGGTGACAATGGCGGAATCAGCGTGATTGGTTGAGACGGTCCAGGCTCCACTCAAAGCGCTTTCAAAATCGCCATTGGCGAGAGCATTGGTCCCGACACCCGGCGTATCGCCCGGAACCAGCATGAGGTCGTCGAGATAAAGGTCGCCCGGGGAGTTCAGATAAATATAAAAAACCGATGCGCTGGCGGTCCCCGTCAAGGAGACGTATTGCCAGGAGGAAGCGGGCGGATTGACGATGACGGTGAAGGTGTTGGTGGCGCTCAGACTCGGCGAGCCATTGTCGGTAACGCGCACGGTGATGCGATTGGTGCTGAGCGCCTGGTCGTAAACGGGCGTCCAGGTGAAAAGCCCGTTGGTCGCATTGATGACGGCGCCGGCCGGAGCGCCCGCCGCCAGTGAGTAGGTCAGTTGGTTGGGGGGCAGGTCCGCATCCTGCGCGCTGATGGGCAGGGATAAGGTTGCGCCAATGGCAAGGGTCTGGTTTGGAATGTTGGTCAGAACGGGCGCGGAGTTCACTTCCCTGACCACCACCGTGAAAGTCCTGGCATCGCTGGCGCTGGGGACGCCGTCATCGCTCACGCGAAGGGTCATAACGTTGGTGCCAGGCCCTTGTGCTTCCGATGGTGTCCAGGTAAAAGCGCCAGTGGCCGGGGCAATAACCGCTCCGGCGGGCGCGCCCGGATCCAGGCTGAAGCTTAGGATCTGTTGCGGAAGATCCGGATCGGAAGCGGAGACTTGGAAGGTCAGCGTCGTGCCCTCAGTTACGACTTTGTTGCCGATGGGCGTCAAGACGGGCCGCCGGTTCGTGGAGGAGACGACATTAGCGCTGCCCGGGGTTGGCAGGTTCATGAAGTAGAAAGACGACGCGGCGCCATCGGGCCAGCGGCCTTCGCTGATGTCGTTGGTTTGCGCGCCAAAGGCGATGCTATCCACCAGCGTGCCATCCGGCGCGAAGAGTCCGATGACCTCGCCTGACTGGCTCAATTTGAAATCCGCATGGAGATCGCGGTTGGTGGCGTTGTTTTGGCTGGTGTCCTGGTCGGCCCAGACCAGCAGGTAGCCGGCAGGTTCGATGACGGTTCCGGCCGGAATGACAAATTTGGTCGTGTTGGTCAGTTCGTCGGTCAGGCGATAGCCGGTCAGATCGACCCGGTTTGTTCCCGCGTTATAGAGTTCGAACCAGTCTTCGAACTGGCCGTCCGCGGGATCGGCCAGGGTGCGGGTGTTATTCGCCATCCATTCATTGATATAGACATCCACCGGCATCGAGGCGGGATTGTTGGTGCCAGCCGGAGTGACATAATGAAACACCTGCCGGTCGTGTGGTTGGCCATCGGGATAATCGCCGTAAGACCGGCCCGGGCTCAGGTTTTTGTAGTTCAGATAATCCATGACGGCGGGAGAGCCGTTTTGCAGGCGCGACAAGGCCACCGAACCGGTGCCGGGACTCAAGTGGAAACTGGCATGCCACTGGCTGGCCGTCGCTTCATTCGTTTCGTCATCGGCCCACACGACCACGAATTGACCCGGATCGATCGCCGCATTGGCCGGAAATGACCAGCGCGTCAGATTCGTGAAACTGTCCGAGAGATAATAGCCGCTCAAATCCACCGCATTCGTCCCGGAGTTGTAGAGCTCGAGCCAGGGATCGTGCTCGCCCAGTTGGTCCGTCGGACCGTTCACGTTCTCCGCCTGGACCTCGTTGAGCCAAACCAGCGGGAAGGCGGGCAGCGTGGATCGGACGGAATTGGCGGCGCCGGGGGTGAACCGAACCGGCGCATTGGTGGCGGCAGCCGCCCAGTTGCCCGCGCGGCGATTATCTTGCGCGGGATCGACCAGTTGCAGCGAGGGGCCGAAACCATCGGCCGCTTCGGGCCAGGGCAATTGGTCGCGGTAAGCGACCTGATCGATGAGGACATCTTCGGCCGAGGTGGATCCCGGGTTGACCAGGCTTAGGGTTTCTCCGCCGTGGTCTAATTGGCCGGCAAATTCGCCGACCACGTGAAGGTTGGCGTTGTAGGTGGCAGCGAACACGAGGCGGTTCTTAGCGACGACGAGGTATTGCTGCGGGGCAACCAAGGTGCCGTCCGGGAAGGTGAAATCCGCGCCATTCAAACGCCACCGGGAAAGATCGAAGGTCGTGGTGGCGGAGGTGTTGAAGATCTCAACAAACTCAGCCTCCGGAACCGCAGGATGGTACATGATTTCATTAATGACCACGAAGTTCTGGGGCCACTCAACCGCGCCGGTGTTATTAATGGTGATGGCGGTGGTGGCGGTGGAGACAGGTTCGCCCCAGTAATCAAATCCCTGAACGGTGAGACGGTTGCTGCCGGAAGCCAAAGGCACCCGCATGCTCCAGGTGTTCAGCGTGGTCCACGTGATGGGGTAAGCCATGCCATTGACCTCGATGGTTTTGAGGCTGACGGGCGCGCGGCCGGTGAGGGTGATCAAGCTTCGGTTGGTGTTGAAGTTCTGGCCGTTATTGCTGGTGATGGCAAAGTTGGCGTTGGCGCTGGCGACTTGTTGCAGTACGTAAAGACGCCGCTGTTCGATCCACGCCTTGGCGGTCGAAGGTGAGGCCGCATTGATGCCGTTGGCGGTCAGCGCCGCGAATTTGGCATCCATGATGGGACCGATTTTCGAGCTGAGTAAAGGGCCATTGGCAGCGTCGTTAAGGGCGCGGTAATAGGCGCGGCCGAAAGGCGGAAAGTTGTAAAAACGCTGCATGGTTGGATCACCGGCATAAAATAAATCCTGGGCCGTGCCGCCACTGAACAGGAAGTCGATGTCCCACATCATCATCACCCATTTGCCGTCCTGCGGCTTGTAGGTGTACATGTTTTTGCCGCGCTGGAAACCGTAGCTGTCCCAGTTGCATACGATGTGCTCGATAGCGAAGGCCCGCGTCCATTTGTCCACATCCACCTGACTTTCCACCCGCGCGGTGTAGTCGTCCGGATTCGAGGCGTTCAAGGAATCCACCAGGGCAAAGAGGCTGCGATAATCACTGGCTGAACTCTGGACCGCCCGTTTGCGCCAGTTCCAGCGGTAGCGGGCCAATTTCTTGACGCCCCCGGTGGTGGTAAAGTTCTGCAAGGTGGCATCCACATTGCTAAAGCCCGCGGCCGCATCGTCGAATTCAAACCAATCGTCGATTTTATAGAGGTCGCCGCCGCTGTCGTCGGGAAACCACATGCCAACCATGTCGCCATTGGGCTGGGTGCAATCCTCGTAGATGGTTCCGCGGTGATTGCCGTTCACGTACAGATGCACGAAACGGCGGTTCACACTGGGAACGCCCAGTTGATCGGCCATCCAAAAGGCGATCTGCTCCAACTGCTGCGTGTTGTCACGGATCGGCCAATCCAGCGTCAAATCGGTGACGCCCAGGAAGAGATCGTCCTCCGGCATGGCGAGCACATAACCGCAAAGACTCCCGACGGGCGAGTCATAACCCGGCGACAAAAACGGGCTGCCGGCATAGAGGGCGCCCGCATTATAAATGACGCGGGAATTGCCATAGACAAAAGTGACATCCAAGGGCGTGTTGTTGAGCTTTTCACGCGACGACCAGGTGTTCAACGTGGCTTGGGTCATCCAGATCCGGTAGGCGCCAAAGTTGCCGGCAGGCTGCGATTCCCCAAAACGGACCAAACATTCGCGCGTCGGCGCATCACTCGGAAACCTAGTGCTGGCTTTGATGGGGGCGTTGTCCGTGGCCTGCACATAAAAGGCCACGAGGGTGTTGGCTGGTTGACCGGGAATCGTGGCGCTGAAGAGTCCGTCGCCGGCCACCGCGTCGCCGCGCGTGCCGTCATCCACCAGGTCCAAGGCGGTACTTGAGGTCGAAGGATCAACTCGGTACATGAGCTTGAGGGCCGAAATACCGTCGGCATCGTGAACCCGGGCGGTCACCACGACCGGCTGGCTGGCAGCGGGGAGGATAGGAGTGTGTGTGACCTCGTAAACCGCGGGGCCGGCGTTGGTCACCGAGCGGCTGTTGGGCGCGCCGGGCGTTCCCAGATTCGTGGGCACGGACAGAGTCCCCGCCGCCTCCAGCCAATTGCCATGCAAGCGCAATAGCAGTTCCCGACTGCCCCGCAACCAGCGCACTTTGGCGCGCAGGGTCGCTGTTTCATTGGCATTCAGGGTTTGGCGCAAGGGACAGCGAATGCGGTTGGCGCCGGTGTCGCCTCGTCCCTGAGCGCGGATATGCAAACAGCGCCCGCCGGCATAACCACCGGTATTTTCCAGGGACGAGGTGTTGTGGTTGCCCTGGAAAAACCAACCGGTGACACCCGTTTCAAAGGTGGCGTTAGCCACCAGGTTGGTGCTGCCGCTGCGAAACACCTCGACGCTATCGAGCAGGCACTCGCCGGTGTCAAGCATCAGCACCTGCAAGGCGTCGGCCGGATAGCCGCCGTTGCCATTGTCCAAAACCCCGGTAAACTCGACTGTGCTCCAACTGCTTTTCGCGCTTTCATCACTGTCCGCCCAATTGGAAGGCTGGCGGTTGTCGCCGCGGGGATCGATTAGTTCCAGGCTGCTGCCGCCACCAGCGGCCCACCGGCCCCAACGACCGCCCTGGTGGTAGCGCACTTCGTTGACCACGACATATACCCGGTTGGTGACGACAAGATTGTTGGCGTTGGTACTCACCAAATCCTCGGGCATGGCCAGGGCCAAGTGGTCGCCGCCATTGGCCAGCGCACCGCCGTAATCGCCCAGGGTATTGGCCGAATTCAGATTGGGATAATTCGTCATCAAGTGCGCGGCGTTTTTGGCCACTACCAGATAACCGCCGGCGGCCAGCAACGTGTTGTTCGGGAAGGTGTAACTGATGCTGTCAGTGAAACGCCACTGGCTCAAGTCCACCGTGTGGGTGCCCCGGTTGTACAATTCCACGTACTCGTCGTTGTCGTCGTGAAGGATCGAATCATACATGATCTCATTGATGACAATGTCGCGAACCAGCAGCACGCCATTGGGCGCTCCGGGCGTTGGGGCCGCTAGTTCGCGAACCGCCGCGGCGCCGTCGGGATAACGCCCGCTGGAAACGCCGTTGGCCTGGGGACCGAAACGAAGCGCGTCGATGACGCGTGTTTGGTCGGGATTAAGCAGGTAGAGGGTCTCGCCGGCGGAGCTTAAACCGAAGCCGAGCTGGGTTTGCGTGAACACCACAAAGCCGCGAGCGGCCAGCAGGGTGCCGGCGGGAATCTGGAATTTATTGGTCGCCGGATCGTCGCTTAGGAAACAGCCCGAAAGATCCACGGGTTGATTGCCGTGATTGTACAGCTCAATATAATCCCCCGCGGGATCGTCGGTATGCGCGAGGAATTCGTTGATGAGCACGGCGCGATACGGGTTGGCGCGGACGGCTTCGACCGTGCCCGGGGAACCGCCCACGACCTCACTGGCGGC
>Ga0209538_1001653_pt1 | contig 11700 bp, 16 predicted proteins | sample BarGraNGADG00211_2_FD_184492 | JGI IMG/M metagenome (GOLD analysis project Ga0209538, IMG submission 184492) | Arctic peat soil microbial communities from Barrow, Alaska - Barrow Graham LP Ref core NGADG0004-211 (SPAdes) (version 2) | ecosystem: Environmental > Terrestrial > Soil > Wetlands >... | reverse complement strand
CTCCACCAATTTCTTTTGTAAAGTGTGAATTATAAGAAGAACATTCTAGACATATAGAACGACTATATAGTTCTTTTCTAGTTCCTTCAATTTCAACAAATCCTTCAAATTCTTTTCCACAGGATATGCATATTTTAGTTTTTAATACTGTATTTTCTGTAGATATATACGGAACGCACTTTTGGCGATTTACTCTATTATGAATTTTTATACGTTTTCCGTTAATTGTTCTTATTTCATTGGAAAATTCTTTTCCACAGGTTCGGCAAATTTTAATTTTTTGTGCTACATGTGTAGTACACTTTTGTGGACGTGTTTTAAAAGGAATACACCCGAGACAAGAAGAACGATTAAGATTTTTTGTAACACCATTAATATATGTAGTTGAAGAAAATTCTTTACCACATTGCTTGCATGTCTTCATGAATATTCTCCTAAGAAAGGTAGAGGTAGCTCGGGGAGTATTTCGAGCTACCTCTCTGTTATCAGGGAATAGGAACTTACCCTACTACATGCCTGATAAGACTTTGGATTTGGTGGAACGAGGGGTGGAAACTTTTTCCTGAACTGGACGATTAGCAATAGCATCTACCATGCCTTGGGACAAGAGCATCAAAGCATCTTCCATATTTAACTGCTTCAGGGGATTTGTTGCAGCCTTTGTGTGAGTTTGATACTGACGACCATTTTCGTCAGCAGTTATATAGAGCTTACCCTCTTCATTGACTTTAGTGCTTGGTTTTCGTGCCACAGTCAATTGGCGTTTTGGGCTATTGGGAGAATAGAAAGCCAGCAACTCGGTCTTACTGTTTGTAGATCCTTCTACTGCATGGATTAACTGAGTCCCACCTGCATTAATAGCAGGCGAAAGAGAAAGACCTGAGATGTGATCAATGAAACCATAGTCTTCATTGGACATCTCGATAGTTGCTGTGGCTTGACCTTCTGTTAAACCCATCGCAGTAGCAACTGCCTTGGACTTATCAGAAATACCATCCACTGTGACACCTAAAGTGCCAATTTTATCCTTAAAGTTTGGTGCCCAAATTTGGGCGAATCGTCCGGGTTTCTGTATCATAGAAAACACCGGAATTAAGATTGTTAAGGTGCTCATAGTTAATCTCCTTCAAGATTATAAAGTTTGTTAGATGTCTTCTAAATTATACATCTATTGTATTTCGATAGTCTTTGACTACCTTGATCGTCGATAGAATACTTGTTATTTCTTCTTCCTTGATATTTAATCCATCTATTTTATTCATCTCTCTAGAGGCCCATGTTGACAAGAGAGATTGAATAATCAACTCTGACTGCTCTTTATTGAGCTGTAGATTATCCATATTGACTCCTTAGGGAATTTCATCTGAAAGATCACCTCTCGTCTCTGCATCACAGCTGCACTAAGAGACGAGAGGTAGGGTGACCAAATTTAGTCTTCAGAGTCTTCGAACTCATCGACCGTAAGTAAAGAGATTTGGCCTTCATAGCCAATCTCTTTGATTTGTTTGTAATGAGACTTGAATGTCAAGCACTCTTTAATACATTCAATCAATGTAGCAGTCCCATCATTCTGGTGCTGCATGATGGAGGCATGAATCTTAGGAGAGAGAATCTTTAAGATGGCTAACTCCCATCCTAAGGCTTTGCTTCCCTGTGAGCTTTTGTTTACCACACGCTCTAACTGCTCATCAGATCTGATTTGACCTTTGGGCATCTTTCGATCAGATAAAGCTGACTGTACTTCAGGAGACTGGGGCTGGATCATCCATCTGTTCCATCCGCAATGGTACATACCAACAAAGACTCCGTTATCCTTAAAGATTGGATATCTTCCTATTGTAGTAGCACCATCTTCATGATCTTCTGGAACGAGGGAGAGGAAATCTCCTGCTCCTTGTAATAGATCTTCATTCGTTCCGTCGAGGATAATATCTTCAGCTAAACGCTTTTGTAACATCTCCCATGTCTCGTCAAATTCTACTTCAATTTGCTCAAGACCTTCAATCTTAGCAATTTGACTTGCTAAAGCTTCATATGCAGGTGCCCAGCAGGATTGCTTATTCATGCGGTCATTGCCTGAAACAACTCCAATCTGGTGCTTATCACCATTGATCAAGGCATAGTAGCCACTCTTATCTGGTAGAGCAGATCCTTTAGCGCCATTACAGGTGAATTTGCTTGCCTCACCTGGAACACGAGGAGTATTCACAGTAATGGTGAAACCATGATCGTGAGACCCCTCTACTTTAATGTAATGGCTGACTATCTCAAACTCTAAGCCATTGTAGTATTTAGTTTTTCCTGAAGGTAATTGAGCAATTGGAAATGAATGATGCCCAATCTCCTGACCATCCACTACGAATAGATTAGATCCTTTCGGGAGTTGTATCTTTTCACTTTGAACATATTCGAATTTGTCCAAAGCTTTCTGATCAAAGACAATTACATCGCAATCTGTGCGAGGATCATCCATCCACACTGTCAGGAGATCATGGCCGGGAGTTTTTACTCCACCCTTAACTTTCACTATCTGCGTTCCAGTTCCATTAGGTACTATAGCATTCAATAGAGAGGAATGCATAGTATTGAACCTTCCTGGCTTGTTGTAACGCCATCCTGGGTATGCTTCTTCAATAACTAAAGGTACTCCATGTTTTCCCGACTTGAAGAATACCAATCCTGGTTTAGATGAACTGGTTGCTGCAATAGATACTGATTTGTGCTTACTCCTTAACATCTTAGCAACATGCAACCTTGTAGCAATAGAAGCTTCTGCTATGTGTAAGTTACCACCACTGTACCATGGTGCAATATCACATACTATTCTGATACGTCCTGGTTCTGTGCCTTGCTCTCTGATATAAGATGCTCCTGCACCTTCTGGATAAGCTAATTGTCCTATGCAATCTCTTAACATCCTGACTAAAAGCGCTGTAGCAGATTGTGCTGCTACTTCTTTTGTACGACGCTTGCTTGGACGAGCCATAGTTTGCAGAGCATCCAAACGTGTGCCTCTTCCATGAGTAGCTGGCTGTAAGAGCCACCATCCCATAAACTGATCCGGTGTATACCATTCCAACTTGGTATTCCAATCTTCCTTCTTCGCTGTGCAAGGACAAAAGCCCCCGGTACTATCCTTATGTTGAAATTTATTCATAGTGCCAGAGGCACCGCATACCTTGCATTCAAAGGTAACTACTGCTACCTTCTTACTTAAAGAGTCTCCAATGTTAGTCCAGATACGAGCTGGTACATTAGGAAGAATGACTGAAGTTTCCTTGCTTCCTGTGATGTTTAATTGTGCTTCATCATAGAAGCTGATGGTATCTAAACCTTCGCCAATCTCGTTTTCGTCACGTTCGGCGATCAGCTGTGTCTCCCAACGTGAAGTGAGAATTGAAAGTACGGAATCAATACGGATTCCGAATCTGTTTGAGGTCGAATCATGAGTGATAGTTTTTAAGTTTGCCATGATGTATACTCCTCTGGTTTGAACGACTAAAGATTTGCTAAGACTGAACTAATTGATTGTCGTGACTTACCTTCGTGTAGGGAATTAGGAGGAGATTGTAACATCTCTTCTACTGTCATTGGTAATGTGTGAAGATACTCCATCCAATAAGCTAAAAGATCTAAATCTTTAGCCATATTGCCCCCTTGTGCAGAAAAGAGTTTCCATGCTGCTAATGGATTACCTTGAGCTAAGTTGAAAGTTCCTACCATCTGATGATAGGTAGACTTGTCTTCATCGCCTGTTGATAGGTCGATGTGTTTGTTAATCGCGTCTTCTGACATCTTATGGAATAAGTCAGTAAATCCGAAAGTACTGACTGGTTTCATCTGATGCAAAGGACGACCTAAGATCTCTTCATATGGAGCATGATTGAACTGCAGATCATCCAATCTGATATTGTTCATTTCAGGCCATAGAGACATGACAAACCTGATTGCACTAAATGGCCCCATGAGAATTTTATTCCTCAAGTGTGAGTTCAATGCTTCCTGTAGATAGTTAGCTCCTGCAAAATCAGTTGGGAAGAATGCTTCCTCTTTAGGCTCTTCGGACTGTAGATTGAAAAGGCTATTGATTTGACCTATATCAGTTCCTTTTGGTACAGGCCACATCTGGATCAAGTCACCATCACAGTCCGATATCCACCCACTTTTGATCAAGAGAGGATGACAGATCATTGACTTCTTTGAATATCCTATGATCTGAAGTGCGGCCATCTTACAGGCGGGTCTTCGTGCTCCCATTACATAGTCTCCAAGTTGATATCCATGCTCCTGCATCCAAGAACGTGGCATCTTACAACTGAAGACATCTTCCTTGAGCATGGAGACATCAGTCATTAAGATCAGACTGCCGCCCCCAGGTGCTCTTACATCGCGATGTTGGCGATATAGACCATCCTTGCCTACCAACAGATCTAATAGTTCACCCCATACATGGATGACTTTCCCTTTGATTGTAAAGGAACGTGGGTAGAGACTGGTGATCATACCAGCCCATCCTTTGGTTCTGAAGCATCTTTCCATTAAGGTAGCTTCAGAATACTCTAAACTCCTTGTAAGGAAGTTAACTGTCTCACAGTGATTACTTACAGTGGGACTGATAACCTGCATCCCTTCCATGCCAGCAGATGTAAGATCCTGAATAGGAGTTAAGAGCCTACCTACAGGTAGGACAGGCATGAGAACTGAACTCACTTCAAATCCTTCTACCTTAATTTTGATTGGGATGATTTCCCATTGTCCTTCTTTACCTTCTGCTCCTTTCTTCTTCTGAGCTGGACAGATAGAACACATGCGGGGGAATAGCTCTCCCATTTCAGAGCCATCCATGACTGCTGATGGTTGCATCCGCTTCATTTCATACTCATCAAAGCTAATGAGTATCTTAGTTTCAAAGTTAACTGGAACGGTGGGAATAATCCTTACCCCAAATTCTTTGTCCAGGGCTACTAAAGCTTTCTCGCCAGACTTTAAAGTCATGCGGCGGATTCGTATTCCTAAGGATTGAAGTTGCACAGCACAAGCTGCACAGATACCAACAATACGATTGATGGCATCTTTAGAAATCATTAGAGATTCAATCTCTTTGGGTGTAAAGGTTCTTCCAACAACCTCTAATTGTGAATCTAACCAATTCATTTCAAACTCCCATAGCCTTTTGTAAGGCAGAACGAATTTTAGTAAGTCGGGAACAGAACTCCTGTACTGTTAAGACTGTTTCGCTTTTGTTAGTTCTTCCAATACTATGGGAAAGAACTGCATCGCCGGAGGCGAGTAAAGCTTGACAGAACTTTTTGTTTTTAGATAGTGCGTAGTAAGCATTGTCTAATACTTTCTGGTAGAATTCAGAATCTCTTTTATACGGAATTCCCTTCCACCAAAGAGTTTGAGTTCTTTGCCAGTTCTTTTCTTTCCCCCGTTTCTTAGCAGCATATCCTACTAATTTACAAACCTCAACTTGTATAGCAGGATTTTCAAACTTAAAGCTTTGTAATAGTCCTTCCATAGAATTGCACTCTACTCCATCGAAGATGAAAGGATGTGGTGCAAAGTTGCTTAGAGCATTTGCCGGGTATGCACTCCCTGAGCCTATGTTCATTTTAAGCTCCTTTCTTTAGAGAACAGCATCATTAGATAGATGACTAAAGCTATGATGCTAATAACTATAGCAACTTCTAAGATTGTCATAGTACTCCCTTTTGACCAGGACTAAGATCGTCTTTGCTGATCAGATCCGGTATAATCTATAGTCCTTAAATTTAAGACACCTGAGAATGATGATCTTTGGCATGAGAGAAATCTTTGAATTTTAAGATCAAATATCTACTACAGGTGTATCAGTTCTCCACCTTCGTTCCAGAGAAGAACTTTATACTATATAGAATAACAGTAGAGAAATATACTCTAATGCTAGTAGTTTAAAGATTAAAACTATTGAACTGTTATACTAATATATCACACCTAGATAAAATTGAAGTTCTATACAACATGTTAGTGTGAAAATGTAATCCAGGTCGTCTTTTTTGTATTTGTATACTACTATATGGTATATATTACAGTATTCCTGGAACGAAGAGTGGGATTTATGTTTTAATTTTACACCTTCTATTGAGATATCTAATATTAGTAGTTTGATATACTCTGCGCTCAAACTTACCATACTAAAATAATAGTATTGTAAAAAAGTATCACTTTCTACTACAGCGTTTAACAACTTTTCATTGTTTGTAGTTAAGTGGTCAATCAAATTCACCACCCTCGTTCCAGGAATACTATCTCTAGTATAAGATACTACTATATAAGGAAGATAAGACTCACTATCGTTAAGGATTGCAGTATAGTGACCATCTAATACTACCTTCTCCGTTCCAGAATAATCAATAAAAGTTAACAATAAACTTAGAACAGAGAGATCAACCCCACAATTTATAGTTACATAATCACTCTTAGTATTGTATACAGTCATATAGAAGCCTCGTTTCCTCACCTTTACAGTATATTCCCACACAGAAGCAGTGCCGGAGGCACGTAAAAACAGACTCAAAACAACCCAAATATGACCATTTTATAGGTCTTTTTATTGGTAATTTTAGCAAAAGTCCTCCAATATTACTAGTTTTCTAGTAAAAGTTGATGTAAACATCATCATTTTTGATGAAAAGTGAAGAAAAACTCAGAGAATTACATCCTTTTGATACTCTGAGTTTATTCTTTCAACCAGTTCTATTTTCCACAGACCTCACAATCCGAGGAACAGTCCTCAATCTCATCTGAGAACGTAACATTAGTACAAGGCATCATATCCTTGCACTCTTGACAGATCAACACTTCATTTAGTAACTTTCCAGTCTTTAATTCATGCTCTACGACCCAAACTCTCATTACAAATTGTGCTTTCATTGTAACTCCTTAGGAATGCTTAACGGACATTCCATGAGATACTCACCGACTACAATTGTACTAAGATGAAGATCAACCTTTGATTTGAAGACCTTCAATAATCTCATCCAATTCCTCTTCGTTCCATCCTAAGGTCTTAGACATTTCTTCTAACTCTAACTTCTTAACCTCTGCTAAGGCTAAGTAACATACGATACCTGCATCTTTACAGATCTGTTCATTCTGGCAGTTTTGGCAAATCATTTTAATACTCCCTTTTGGTAGTTTTACCTGACTACTACCAAGGACATAAACTGGAACGGGGGTGGTAATTATTTCTTCAGTTGAGTCATCAAACTCGCAACTAATTGATCATTACGACCAATGATTGCTGGGATTAATTTTCCCTTATTCAGATGTGATCGGAGCAAACTGTATGCACCAATCTTATAAGCAATAGCAACACCATCTAATATAGGATCCATGGTCATGAAGTGTCCATTAAGTTTAATGCATAGTTTAGTCATCTCATCCCTAATCTGACGTTTATTACCAGTCAATCCTTTAAGTTGTTTCTGACAATCCAGAATACCACTCTGGAACATGAAGGACATTCGTTTGTTCATTATATACTCCCTAAAGAACTATTACCAGACTACCATTACCTAAAGTGTCTGGTATTCCTATTAGGTTAGGAGATCTAAGAGTACGCTGGAACGAAGATGAGAAATATAATCTCTACCCTCGTTCCATTAGTTACAATGATCCTTACCACAGCATCCATGTAACTCACAATCGTTGCAAAGACAATTGACTGCAGCATCATATTCCATATGTAAAATGTACTTCCTGAACCAATTCATAAGTTTCTTAAACATAACTCTCCTTTAATTCACTAAACTCTGTTGATAAGTCTTCATTCCTTGAATCTTCTTTTCCAAATGCCAAATCTCCTTTTTGACATTCAAACCATTTAAAGAGTCCATTTCCTTAGATGCCCATTCAGACATCCAAGATTGAATTATAACCTCTGCTTGTGCTTTGTTTAGTTTCATCTTATACTCCCATGAGCAGTTTATAGACTATACTCAGGTCTAAGAGATTTACTTCATTGTTTTGAATAGATCTAACAAACGTAATGCAGCTTGATGATCTTTACTTGCTGCTTTATCCAAGCACTGTTTGCACACAGTACTATTTGTGATTTCGCGTTTTGGTTGAATGGTTTCTAAGGCCAATCGTTGGGTTTCATTCTTCATCTTATACTCCCTATTAGTAGTTTTACTACTTTAGTAGATTCACCTATCTACAAAAGGACGATGGAACGAGGAGGAGAATTATCAGTTCCCAACCCTCGTTCCAGAGAAATGTACAGATGATATTAAATCTTAATCTGTAGAATTACCAAGGCATCCTTGTAAATAATGACCAGAAGTTTTTATAGTACTTCTTCTCATTACCATTAGCAGTTATTACTGCTACAATCATACAGAACCATAGTTTCTTATTCATTTAATCTCCTCAGGATGCATACCTAAGACTATACTGATGACCAGTAATACCGAACTGATCACCATCCAAAGTTTAACACCTTGAATTTCAACAACTAGGAAAGCAGCCAATACAATTGGTGCTAGTAATAGAATCGAGTAACGACTGATAGATTTTAATCTCATTTCTTATCTCCATTGACTTTACAGAAGAGGACACAGATCCATATTGAACCCCAAGTTAAGATAGTGATGATTGTTACAAACAACCAAAAAGGTATAACCATAATTCTTCTCCTCGTTCCAGTTTACCAAACTTGACTTAGTTTTTCAGTCTTATCAATCCGTTGAAATGTTCCCATACCCAAATGCTTCCATTGAGACATGACTCTTTTATCTTCATCTAGAAGACTTACTATTCCTGATGTATGAATACGAGCTAACACAGCTCCCTTCATAATGATTAAAGTATTTAAGTACTCTTGCATGATATACTCCCTAGTTTAATCAGTGAGGTTAGCCTCATCAGTGCATAGATAACCAATCTATGACAGACAGGGATGTATAGTCCCTGTTTCGGCTATTTAGTTGCCATTGATAAGATGCACTACTTTCTTGTAGCGCAATTCCCAATTAGCAAACTTGTTGAAGCTTCCAATTACTTCACAGTCAAACACTCCACGTGCTAAACCAAACTTATTTGCTACAAATAAGATACCAACCAACTCACCACAAGTAATAAGAGCATTTCCATGCTCTACTTCCTCTGCTGTACCCATCATGCCAGTCAACTTTGACTTCACGTACAACTGTACCGTACTACTGTAGTTGTCCAATACAAACATAATTTACTCCCCTCGTTCCAGTACTATTTAACTGCTAATATAACATATAAGTCAGTATAGATACTAGAACAGAACACTAAGTACTTACATATACTACTATGCTCTATAGACTACTCTACTTCCATATAGAGTAGTCTAACAACATACTAGTTACTTGCCAGACATGCACTCTGCAATGACAGCATTAACTGCAGCCACACGTGTTGCTTCGTCTGTGATCTTCAAGGCAGCATCAATCTTAGCAGACAGTTCAGCCTTGCGCTGTGCTACGTACTGCTCATTCTTGCCCTCAGCATAGCCAGCCTTGAATTCTTCTACTAACTGATCAATCTTGACATGTGCATCATGCAATGTATCATTCACATGCTGATGTGCAGTGTGAGTGACATCATTCACCATCCCCGTTCCAGTTGCTATTGTTTCATCCATAAAGACATGAGCTGTATGAACTACATCCATGATATCTTTAGTGTGTGTTCCAGCAATCACACCAACTCCAGCAGATACTACTGCTACTACTAACCCTTCTAAAAATTTCATCTTCTACTCCCAAACAAAGCACTCTAGCTAACACTAGTAGCGTCTTACATGTTTAATACTATGAGTCAGGGAAGCGGGGGGGATCATTACGATGATACGCCCTATACTCTCTGAGTATATAGTAGTAAGAACATGTTTTTAGTTTTCAATTACTGCTATCTAAAGTGTACTAACTTAATTATCTTCTAGATTCTAAAATATTTTTTTGAATTTTTCAGAATCTATTATCTGAAGTTTACCTTTTTACTTATGTTTACTTTTCTATTGAATTGTGGTATAATATACAAATAAAGGAGAAAAGATGTTAAAATTTGAAAAGTTTGAAGACTACGCTGAGGTTACTTTAACTTGTGGTAAGAAGACCAAGGTAGATCTCGATGATTTAGATTATGTAATCAATAAAGGTTGGCAGATGTCAAATGGTTATGCAATAAGCACTACCAAACACATAAAGGCTATGCACCGATTAATTTTTGGAGTTATTCCAGAAGGTATGATATTAGATCATAAAAATCGTGACAGACTAGATAATAGAAAGTCTAATTTGAGAATTTGTACATATAGTCAAAATGCACAAAATAAGAAAGTAATAGGAGATACTAAAGGTGTGACTTTTCGTGATAATAAGTGGAATACTTCAATTTTAGTTGATGGAAAATTTACCTACTTAGGATGTTTCGAGGACAAAGAAACTGCTTTGCGGGCATATGACTCTGCCGCAGCTTTTCATTTTGGTGAGTTTGCTTGCACTAATTTCAAAGATGTTATTCCAAAACACTATCTAGATATAAGAAAGGAAAATTGTAGTAGAGATTCTAATAAGAGTTCTAAGTATACCGGAGTATGTTGGAAGTTTGAAAAATGGCAAGCTTATGTTTTCTATCAGGGAAAAGTTAAACATCTTGGATACTATATAGATGAAGAGGAAGCTGCAAAAGTAAGAGATGCTGCTATTCTATTTCTTAAACTTAAAACTCCTAAAGGCTTAAACTTTCCTGACAGCACACCTAGATCATTAGAGGAGATAAAAAATTCCCCACTTCGTTCCAGGTAGTTTAGTTTAATCTTATATAGGGTATCTTTATACTATAACTTAATGGAAGATGTTAAAGAACGCTGGAACGTAGAGGTGAATTGTTTGTCTGATGAAGTAGAGACCCTCTTAGCCTTGATGCCAAATGACATCGGCGCATTCGTACATGATTATGATTCTCTTATTGAGATCGTATTGGACTTAGGAAGACAGCCCGTTATTCGTTATCAAAATGACTTTGAACTAATGGATTCCAGGACTACTAGAGAAGATATAGATTTTGTTACTTCTAGAATTCGTCCCTTTGCTGATGATGATCGTTCTGCAATAGATGGACAACTCCACAGGATTTCTTGTATTCGTAACCGTTATGGTGCTATTATTGGATTAACTTGCAGGGTAGGAAGACATATCCCCGGATCTGCTGATTCTATTCGAGATCTTCTCCTTTCTGATAAATCTATCTTAATCCTTGGAAAAGCTGGCTCAGGAAAAACTACAAAATTGCGGGCTGCTTCTCATATTCTTTCTACAGAAGAACGCAAGAGAGTAGTTATCATAGATACTAGTTCTGAAATTGCTGGGGATGGGGATTACCCTCATCCTTCTATTGGTTTAGCTCGTAGAATGCAGGTAGCATGTTCTACAGACCAAGCTGTTCAAATGCAGCGAGCTATAGAAAATCACCAACCTGAGATACTTATCATAGATGAGATAGGAAACGCTGAGGAAGCTCAGGCTTGTAGAACTATCGCAGAGCGTGGTGTGAAATTAATAGCAACTGCACACGGTAATACCTTAGAAGATTTACTAAGGAACCCTGCCTTAAATGACCTCATGGGTGGTGTAGAATCTGTTACTATTGGTGATGCTTTAATGAAACAGAAGGGTCTGTCCC
>Ga0209538_1001650_pt1 | contig 11706 bp, 8 predicted proteins | sample BarGraNGADG00211_2_FD_184492 | JGI IMG/M metagenome (GOLD analysis project Ga0209538, IMG submission 184492) | Arctic peat soil microbial communities from Barrow, Alaska - Barrow Graham LP Ref core NGADG0004-211 (SPAdes) (version 2) | ecosystem: Environmental > Terrestrial > Soil > Wetlands >... | reverse complement strand
GGGGCGCGGCGCCTCGCGTGACCGTGCGTCGGGTCCGCGTCTGCCGCCTCAGCCAGCTGGTCGCCGAGGCAAGCGTGGTGCTCGACGACGGCGACCGGGTCCGCGCCGCGGCTATCCGCCTCGAGAGCCACCGCGGCTACTGGCGCGCCACGGTCCTCGAGATCGGCTAGCCGCCGGAAGACTCAGGCCACCTCGTTCTTCCCGTGGCAGAGCTTGTACTTCTTGCCCGACCCGCACGGGCACTGCGCGTTGCGGGGAGTCCCCGGGAACGTCTTGCCGTCGCCCGCGACCGAGACGGCCTGCTTGACCGCCGACGACGTCACCGGGCCCGAAGAGTCGCCGTCGACGCTTGGCGCGCTGTACTGGAGCGGAGGACGGCGAGTCGGAGCGTCGAGCCCCTTCGCCACCAGGCCCGGAGCGGACGTGGCCGCGACCTTCACGGCCGTCGCCGCTCGCGCCGGCACTTCATCTGCGGGCGCTTCCGAAGCCGGCGCGCCCTCTGACGGCGCGTCCGCGACCGGAGGCTCCGCCACCTGGATCTCCAGGTTGTAGAGGAAGCCGACCGACTCCTCCTTGATCCCCTCCGTCATCGCCTGGAAGAGCTGGAAGCCCTCGCGCTGGTACTCCACGAGCGGGTCACGCTGTGCCATCGCGCGCAGCCCGATGCCCTCCTTGAGGTAATCCATCTCATACAGGTGTTCGCGCCACTTGCGGTCGAGGACCGAGAGCACCACACGGCGCTCGAGGTCACGCATCGCCGATTCGCCGATCCGCTCCTCGCGCGCCTGGTAGGCCAACCGCGCGTCCGAGAGGATCTCGGTGCGCAGCATCTCAGCGGTCAACCGGGTCGGACCGCCCGCCTCCGCTACCACCTCGTCCGGGGTGATCGAGATCGGGTAGACGGCCTTGAGTGCTGTCCAGAGACCGTCGAGATCCCAGCCCTCGGGGGCCCCGCCCGTCGTCGCACCGTTGACGTATGCCGAGATGACGTCGGTGGTGAAGTGCTTGACCTGCTCCGCCATGTCCTCGCCCTCGAGCACGCGCCGACGCTCGTCGTAGATCACGGTGCGCTGACGGGAGAGCACGTCATCGTATTTGAGGACGTTCTTGCGGATCTCGAAGTTGCGGCCCTCGACCTGTGACTGTGCGCTGCGGATACCGCGGGTCACGAGCTTCGACTCGAGCGGCAGGTCTTCCGGGAAGCCCGCGCGAGTCATCAGCGACTCCGCCAGGCCCGAGTTGAAGAGCCGCATCAGATCGTCCTGCAGTGAGAGGTAGAACCGCGACTCGCCCGGGTCGCCCTGGCGGCCGGACCGACCGCGGAGCTGGTTGTCGATGCGCCGGGACTCATGCCGCTCGGTGCCGAGGACGTACAGGCCACCGAGCTCGACGACCTCGTCGTGCTCCGCGGCGACGGCTGCTTGGGCCTTTTCCAGGGCCTGCGGCCAGGCGGCCTCGTACTCGTCCGGCGACTCGGCCGGGTCGAGGCCACGCTTGGCCAGATCCGCGATCGTGATGAACTCGGCGTTGCCGCCGAGCATGATGTCGGTGCCGCGGCCGGCCATGTTGGTCGCGACCGTTACGGCGCCCTTGCGGCCCGCCTGCGCGACGATCGATGCCTCGCGCGAGTGCTGCTTCGCGTTCAGCACCTCGTGCGGGACGCCCTGCTTGCGCAAGAGCTGGGCCAGGTGCTCGCTCTTCTCCACACTCGTGGTGCCGACCAGGACCGGCTGACCGTTGGCATGGCGTTCCACGATGTCCAGGACGACGGCGTCGTACTTCGCTGACTCCGCCTTGTACACGAGGTCGCCCTCGTCGATCCGGATCATCGGCATGTTGGTCGGGATCGGCACCACGCCGAGCTTGTAGGTGCCGTTGAACTCGGCGGCCTCGGTCTCGGCGGTGCCGGTCATGCCGGAGAGCTTGGCGTACAGGCGGAAGTAGTTCTGCAGGGTGATCGTCGCGAGGGTTTGGTTCTCGGCCTTGATGACCACACCCTCCTTGGCCTCGATGGCCTGGTGCATCCCCTCGTTGTAGCGGCGGCCGGGCAGCATGCGCCCGGTGTGCTCGTCGACGATGAGGACCTCGCCGTTGAGGATCACGTAGTCCTTGTCGCGCTTGAAGAGCTCCTTGGCCTTCACGGCGTTGTTGAGGAAGCCGACGAGCGGCGTGTTGAGCGACTCGTAGAGGTTGTCGATGCCGAGGTAGTCCTCGACCCGCTCGATACCCGGTTCGAGCACACCGACCGTGCGCTTCTTCTCGTCGACCTCGTAGTCGCGGTCCCGCTGGAGACGCTGGGCGACCCGCGCGAACTCGGTGTACCAGCGGTTCACATCGCCTGTCGCCGGCCCCGAGATGATCAGCGGGGTACGCGCCTCGTCGACCAGGATCGAGTCGACCTCGTCGACGATGGCGAAGTTGTGGCCACGCTGGACCAGCTCCTCCGGCGACCACGCCATGTTGTCGCGCAGGTAGTCGAAACCGAACTCGTTGTTGGTGCCGTAGGTGATGTCCGCCGTGTACTGGGCCCGACGCTCGGTCGGCTGCTGCCCCGCGAGGATGCAGCCCGTCGTGAGCCCGAGGAATCGGAACACGCGCCCCATCAGCTCGCTCTGGTACTCCGCGAGGTAGTCGTTCACCGTGACGACGTGCACGCCCTTGCCGGTCAACGCGTTGAGGTAGGCGGGAAGCGTCGCGACCAGGGTCTTGCCCTCGCCGGTCTTCATCTCGGCGATGTTCCCGAGGTGCAGTGCCGCGCCACCCATGATCTGGACGTCGAAGTGCCGCTGGCCGAGGGTGCGCCGGGCCGCCTCGCGCACGCTGGAGAAGGCTTCGGGAAGCAGGTCGTCGAGCGACTCGCCCGCCTCGGACCGCTCCTTGAAGCGGTCCGTCTCCTCGCGGAGCTCCGCGTCGGACAAGACCGAGAAGCTGTCCTCCAGGGCATTCACCTGATCGGCGATCCCCGACAGCTTCCTCAGGATCCTGCCCTCGCCGATGCGAAGGATCTTCTCAAAGACCGCAGGCACGCTTGACTCCCGACATGGTCATCGCCCGCACCCCGGTTGGTGGCGGGTCCCGGTCCGCGCGCGCCAGCGCGCCGACCCTCGTCCATCGTAGGCGAGGCTCAGTCCCGCGGGCGCACGAGAACGACGGCGAGCGCGAGCAGCGCGCCGCCCAGGATACCCAGCGGACCGAGCCGCTCGCCGAGGACGAAGGCTGCCAAGACGGCCGCGGTGAGCGGCTCGAGCAGCGAGAGCAGCACGGCGGTCGTGGCCGGCACGGTCCGCAAGCCGGTCAGGAACGCCACGTACGCACCGGCCGTCGGGACCAGGCCCATGACGACCACGAGGCCCCAGTTGACCGCGGTGTGCGGAAGGTGCCATCCGAAGGCGAGCGCGAACGGCAGGACCATGCAGCCACCGAGCAGGAACGAGTAGCCGGTGAGGATCGCGGCGTCGAGCCCGGGTACCTGCCTCTCGTTGATGATCGTCACGGCGCCGAATGCCCCTGCTGCGAGCACCGCCAGCACGACCCCAAGCCCCGCCGCGGTGCCGGCCGGAGCCGCGACCCCCAGCAGGAGCGCCAGGCCGAGCAGGGCGATCACCAGGGCCGTGACAACGGTCCGCTCCGGACGGTGGCGGCGTACCACCGTCGTCCAGAGAGCCACCAGGACGGGCGATGCGCCGATCGCGACGAGCGTCGCGGTGCTCACCGAGACCGTCACCACGGCGGTGAAGAAGGAGACCTCGAAGACTGCGGTGAGGAAGGCCGTCACTACGATCCGGACCAGAGCCGCCCGAGAGAGCCGGACGGTGTGCAGGCGGCCGGCGAGGCCGAGGCCGGCCAGCAGGAGAAGGCCACCGGTGAGCATCCGCATGGAGGCCACCGACAGCACGCCCAGGTGCTCGCGGCGTACCAGAAGTGAACCGAGCACCCCGCCGGTGCCCCAGCAGACGGCCGCGACCAGCACCAGCAGGAAGTCCACCCGACTGATCGGAACCTCACCCGGTGCGTGCGCACCCTCCGGGCGAGTCATCACCGGCTCGGTCACACCACCACGCCCGTTAGCACGCCGGCGTCGTCGGCCGATGCCGCGGCACCCCCCAGCCTCGCCGCGAGAGGCCGGGCGAACGCGCCCCGGTACGGCGCTGCCACGTCGATCCGGTCGAGGTCGAGCCAGCGCGCCAGATCATCGAGCTCGACGGCCAGCTCGTCCACCGTGTCGGCAGGCGCGGTGGGCTCCGCGTGCACGGACAGGACGCGCAGCACCCGAGCACTCCGGTCCGCCTTGAGGTCCACCCGCGCCGCGAGCTGATCGCCGAGCAGGAAGGGCAGCACGTAGTAGCCGAACTGGCGGTCCTGAGCCGGCGTGTAGATCTCGATCCGGTAGTGCATGCCGAACAGGTCACGGACCCGCCGACGCTCGAACAGCAGCGGGTCGAACGGGCTCAGCAGGGTTCGGGCGGTCGCGCGACGAGGAAACCGGGCGTCGCGGTGCAAGAACGCGGGCCGGGACCAGCCCTCGACCGCCACCGGCAGCAGGACACCCTCCTCGAGAAGCTCGGCGAGTGCCCGGTGGGCGGGCCCCGGGCGCAGTCGGAAGTAGTCGCGCAGGCATGCCTCCGTGCCGACGCCGTGAGCGCGGGCGCCGATCTCGACCAGCGCCCGGATCGCGTCCGCCTCGGGCACCGCGGCCGCGGCTTGGAGGGCAGCGGGAAGCACCCGCGTCGCGAGGTCGTAGCAGCGCTCGAACTGGCTGTTCCGCCGGGCGGCGGCCACCTCTCCGGTGAAGAACAGGTATTCGAGCGCACGCTTCGCAGCGGACCAGTTCCAGCCCCAGTTGTCCCGGCCCCGGGCATGATCGTGGTCCAGCAGGACGTGCACCTCACGCGAGGTGACCGGGCCGTGGGCTGCCACGCAGTCGCGCACCTCGCGGACCAGGTCCGGCTGCTCCCGTTCGACCCGCGCGATACTCCCCCACGCCTCGGTGGCGACGTTCCTTCGCCGCCAGTCGAGCAGGCGATACGTCTCCGGGGATACGAACGAGGCCTCGTGCGCCCACGTCTCCATCAAGCGCCGCGGTGGCAGGCCCGAGGCGCGATGCAGCAGGTTCGGATCGTACGGGCCGAGGCGCGAGTAGAGCGGCATCAGGTGGGCCCGAGCGAGGACGTTGACCGAGTCGATCTGGATCAGACCGATCCGGTCCACCACGGACTGGAGCCCGCGCATCGTCGGACCTGAACCGGTCGCGGGCCGACGCCGATCGAGCCCTTGGGCGCACAGGGCGATGCGCCGGGCCTCCGCCGCCGAAACGGTCGACCTGCCTCGAGGCAGGCTCGCCACGGCGGGATCATCGGTCACCGGGTCATCATCCCGTCTCGCGCCGACAGAGCGCACCAACGGTGCGCAGGCTCACTCCGCGCGCGCAGCGGTTCCGAGGTGTGTCAGGCGCCGCCCGCCGACGCCACCGGGACGTCCAGGCGAATCACCCCGTAGCTCCAGCCCCGGCGGCGGTATGCGACAGCGGGCTGGGCCGTCTCGGCATCGACGAAGAGGTAGAAGTCGTGGCCGACCAGCTCCATCTCGTACAGGGCGTCCTCGACCGTGATCGGGGCCGCGTGGTGCAGCTTCTCCCTGATCACCACCGGTGAGTCGCCGAGAGTCGACTCGACGACCTCACCAACTGCGGGCGGCGCGAGGGCCGGCACCGCGGGAGTCCCGGCCACCGATGCGCGGACGTCCACGTCTTCCATCGGAGGTTTCGTGTGGTGCTCCTTGCGGCGCTCGTGCGCGCGACGAAGGCGTTCGAGGAGCTTGGCGGTCGCGACGTCCAGCGCCGCGTAGGGGTCGTCCGCGGACGCCTCAGCGCGCACCACAGGTCCCTTGTCCCGCACGGTGAGCTCGACGCGTTCCGACAGCCCCGCGAACCGCGGATTGCGCTCATGGCTGATCTCGACGTCGACCCGGTGCGCACGCGGTGCGTACTGCCCGATCTTGGCGAGCTTGTCCTCGACGTGGCGACGGAACCGCTCGGGCACTTCCGTGTGCCGACCGATGACGACGATCTCCATGGCAACCTCCGCTGGGTGGGGGCGCGTGGCCCCGTGGTGTCCGTGAGCGCCCGTAGGCGTTACTGCGGGGCACCACCTCCCCACCGTCCGGCCGAGCCTGGTGAGCGCCGGGAATCGATGTACCGACCGCCCGGGAACGCCACCAGGAGTCCCATGCCCTGACCGTAACCCTGGTTCAGGGATCACGCCATCCGCTGTCCGGACGACCCGGCCGCGGTGTCGCCGCAAGCACGAGAGCGCCGACGACGAGCCCGCCACCAGAGGCCACCGCGCGCTCGCACGCGGCCAGCGTGGCCCCGGTGGTCAGCACGTCGTCAACCAGCACGACGACCGCACCTGGTGGCAGTGGGCGCCTCATCCGCACGCTGCGAGCGCGATTGCGCTGGCGTCCGCGGACCCCGAGACCGACCTGGTCGCGCGTCCCGCCGGCGGGCACGAGGCATGGCTCGAGCGCAGCCGCGGCGCCGCCCTCAGTGAGTCCCGCCACGACAGCGGCGGCAAGGAGCCGGACCAGGTCCGCCCCGCGTCGTCGGAGCGAGGCGCGAGAGCTGGGAACGGGGACCACGTGGATCGTGCGGCCGGTCTTGAAGCCGGCGGCCGTGGAACCAGCGGCGGTGGAACCACCGGCGAGCCCTCGCGCGAGCGGTTCCGCTCGGTCCGCACCCGCCCGCTGGAGCGCTGCGCAGAGCGGGCGCGTCAGGTCGGCGCGGCCGCGGTCCTTCCAGCTCACCACCAGGTCGCGCACCACACCGGAGTACGTCATCAGGGTCCAGACCGGGAACGGTGGGACCCCGTCGAGCCGGTCCAGCCGCGGCGCGCCGTCCTCGCAGCGCATCGGCGAGCTCGAGAGCGCGCCGGAGCATTCGTCGCAGAGCAGTGCGTCGAGTGCTCCGCACCCGGCGCACTCGACCGGCACGACCACCCGGGCCAGCTCCCGGGCCAAGCCCGCCGGGCCCCGAAGCGCGGTAGCAGAGCCGCGACAGCGGCCGGTCGGAGAGTGATCCGGTGGCGGGTTGCGCCGAGTCACGTGGTTCGGCTGGTCCACCTGGGCCGGCCGGCTCATCTGGTTCACCGGGTCAGGAAACCCGAATAGCGTCTCTCCCACCACCCGCGACTGCCCGAGTGGAGTGTTGTGGCACGGACACGCCGCGCGACCGTGCCACAACACTCCACTCGGTAAGGGTCAGCCCTGCAACGTCGGATACGTCACGCCGGTCGCAAGCGGACTCCCGCTGGTAGAGCCGGACAGAGACAGCTGACCGGCCGCGTTCGAGACGTACAGCGCGTGGTCACCGCGACCGGCTGCCAGGGCGATCGCGTCGGGCCGCGAGAACACGAGCCGCGTCGGGCCGCCGATCGGGACGATGTACACCCCTTGGTCCGGACTGCCTGCGATGCGGCCGAGCACGGCCACGGACACCTCGTCCACCCAGGCCACGGTGACTGCACCCGTGAGCGTCGCGCCGACGCGGAGCGGGTCACCGAGCTTCTCTGGAGCCCCGTTCTGCCGCTGGACGCCGACGACGTCGACCTCGACGCCTCCGACCGGGCTGGTCGAGATGATCACCAGGCGTGCGCCGTCACGCGACACCCGGAGCGACTGCACCGAACGCCCGTCGAGCCAATCGGCGCGCAGCTCAGGCGCGGTGCCGTCCTGAGCAACCGCATGGACCGAGCCCGACGACTGCATCTCGGCGGTCCACGCCCAACCGAACCGGTCGACGCTGGGTGGGACCAAGTGACCACCGCCGGCCAGCACCTGCCGCGGCGCAGTCCCGTCCGCCGGGACGTACATCAGGTTCTGGCTCTGCGAGAGCAGGAAGATCGGGCCGCCGACCCCGTACCCGATCGCCGGGTCGCTCGGCTCCGCGACGGTGCTCAGGTCCACTCCTGGCGCGGCGACCGGCGTCGGCGGGTTGCCCATGAGCTGGAGCTGGACGAGGTGCTGATCCGCGAGGTACCACAGAATCTGGGCCGGCTGCGGGTCGCCCGCGAGCTGCGGCGGATCGGGTGTGGTCAGCTCGACTCCGCCCACGTTGATCCGGACGCCCTTGATCTTGGGCAGCTGCTGGAACACGGCGCCGAGCTGAACCTTCAAGAGGGCGCGATCCGCCGGCGTGGCCGCCGTCTCCTCCCCGGAGAGGTCCACCTGGGCGATCCCGTCCGTCACGGTGACGGCGTCGCTCGACAGCCTCACGCCGTCCGGGGTGACCTTCCTGGCGCTGTCATGCAAGAAGCTCGAGGGGCCGCCGAGGACCGCTCGGACCACCTGCGTCGGGACGCTCCGGTTGGCGAACCAGCGGACGTCCGGGACCAGGTAGTTCCCGTCCGTGCTGGGGAAGTAGATCGTGGTGCGCAAGAACAGCTCGTCGAAGTCCGCCTTCGAGACGACCAGGCCATCGTCCGGGTTCGTGATCCGCCACTGCCCGGCGACGTCCTTCTGGAGCACATACTCGATCGACTGGCTGGCTCCCGAGTCCTCGTCGAACTGACCGCCCGGTTGGAGCGTGCCGGCGCGGACGATCCCGACCCGAACCTGGTTGTCGCCGGTCAGCTGGACGTCGGGCGAGCTCGAGCTCGCATACACCAGGGCTCCCTTGAGCGGGTCCCACTTGTTCCGAGCCGAGTCACTGAGGAACTGGCGCGCGACCGCGAACTGGAAGTCGTCGGTGAACCCGGTGGCCTGGGCGCGCAGGAATTCGCTGACGATCGCGCCGGGCGAGTCGCCCACGTTCGGCCCGGCCGGGCCGACCGGGAAGATCGGGCCGCGCTCCTCGACGACCGTCTGGCCCCGCTGCACCGGGCCCGACGTCGGGACCCCCACACACGCGCTGAGCAGCGTCAGAGCGGCGACGGCGACGGCGATCGGGACGGCTGATCGCGCCCTCGTCAGCGCGCGGTTCGAGATGCCGGTCACCGTGCCTCCAGGTGGTTGAAGTCGGGCAGCCCAGCGGGGTCCACGCGCCGCCGCGAACCCTCGTCCGGCTGCGGCAATGGCGCGGTCGACTCGGGAACCAGCGAGAGCGGCGAGTCGGTGAGGACGATTCCGGCGCGGCGCGGCAGCGTGAGCCGGAAGCTGGCGCCGCCCCCGGGCTCACCCCATGCCTGCAGCCAGCCGCCGTGCAAGCGGGCATCCTCGAGGGAGATCGCGAGCCCGAGACCGGTGCCGCCGGTGCTCCTCGAGCGCGCCGGGTCGGCTCTCCAGAACCGGTCGAACACGTGCTCGGACTCATCCTGAGTCATCCCCGGCCCGTGATCCAGGACTCGGACCGCGACGGAGGTGCGGTCGGCGGCCACCACGATCTCAACCGGGGTGCCTTCGGTGGCGTGGTCGATCGCATTGACGAGGAGGTTGCGCAGGATGCGCTCGATCCGGCGCGGGTCGATGTCAGCGGCACAACGCTCCTCCGGGAAGACCACGCCCAACCACACCTGGCGACTCTCGGCCAACGGTGTCGCTTGGTCGATCGCCCGCGTGACGATGTCGCGGATGTCGTGCTCCTCGACGTCGAGCACCGCGGCCCCGGCATCGAAGCGGCTGATCTCGAGCAGGTCGGCGAGCAGCGACTCGAAGCGGTCGATCTGGGCGGTGAGCAGCTCAGCCGAGCGCGCCACTGCGGGGTCGAAGTCGGCGCGGGAGGCATTGATGACCTCCCCGGCCATCCGAATCGTCGTGAGCGGCGTGCGCAGCTCGTGCGAGACGTCCGCGACGAATCGCTGCTGCATCCTGGAGAGCCTCTCCATCCGCCGGATCTGATCCTGGAGGCTCTCTGCCATGGCGTTGAACGAGCGCGCCAAGGTTGCCATCTCGTCCTGGCCGCGAACCACCATCCGCTCGTCGAGCAAGCCATCGGCGAGCCGCTCGGCCACGCGAGCCGCGCTCCGGACCGGCTGCACGGCCTGGCGGGTGACCAACCAGGTGAGGAATCCGAGCAATGCAACCAGTCCGATCGCGCCGCCGCCGAGCGTGCGCTGGACCAGGAACAACGAGGCCTGCTCGGGGCTCAGGTCGTAGAGGAAGTACAGCTCGTAGGTCCCCGCCGTCGGGATGGTCACGGCCGAGCCGACGACGACGCCTGGCGAGCGGACCGGCGAAACCGCGACCGATTGCCAGTGTTGTGCCCCGTCGCTCTGCACCGCGGAGCGCATCTTCGAGCCGATCAGCACGACCAGGTCCTGGTTGGTGGCGGTGTCGTTGACGAGAACCGGAGGCGACTTGCTCGGGCTCCGAAAGAGGAAGACCTCGGGACGCCCGGAGCCGCGAGCCTGCAGAACCCGCGGTTCGTCGTACAGGACCTGCTGAACCCCCGAGGACGAGGACAGCCCCGCCGCGTTGAACGTGTCCTGCGCGTCTTGAGCTCCTCGGGCTGACTCCCGCAGGATCTGACTGATCCGCTCGTTGACCAGGCCGTCCCGGATGCGGCTGGTCAGGAAGCCACCGAGGATCGTCACCGCGACGAAGCCCACCAACAGCGACGTGAGCACCACCCGGAGCTGGAGCGACTTCCGCCAGCGCGCGGCCGGTCTGCGCACCGCGCGCAACACGCGCAGGCGAGCACGCACCAGCCACCCGCTCACGAGGAGGTCGAGCCTGCCTTGTAGCCGACCCCGCGCACCGTCGTCACGATCTCCGGGTTCTCAGGGTCGCGCTCGACCTTGGATCGGAGCCGCTGCACGTGCACGTTCACGAGACGCGTGTCGGCGGCGTGCCGGTATCCCCAGACCTGCTCGAGCAGGACCTCCCGGGTGAACACCTGCCAAGGCTTGCGGGCCAGCGCGACCAGCAGGTCGAACTCGAGCGGCGTCAACGAGATGGGCACACCGTCGCGGGTCACCCGATGCCCGCTCACGTCGATCGACAGGTCGCCGATCTCGAGGTGCTCGGGGTTCGGCTCGTCCGTGTGCCGCAACCGCGCCCGCACTCGCGCCGAGAGCTCTTTGGGCTTGAACGGCTTCGCGATGTAGTCGTCCGCGCCCGACTCGAGCCCGAGCACGATGTCGACCGTGTCGCTCTTGGCGGTGAGCATCACGATCGGCACCCCGGACTCGGCCCGGATCAGCCGGCAGACCTCGATGCCGTCCTTCCCGGGCAGCATCAGGTCGAGCAGCACCAGATCGGGCTGCTGGGCGTGGAAGACGTCGAGCGCGGAGTCACCGTCCTCGCAGAAGACGGGCTCGAACCCTTCGGCCCGAAGGACGATGCCGATCATCTCGGCGAGTGCGGTGTCGTCATCGACGACCAGGATGCGTCCCTTCATGGCTCCATCGTGGCACCCGGGGATGCCTGGCGAGCACGCCTGGGCCATCGACGCGGCAAGTCGACCCGAAAGACTGGCCGTGGCCCAGGCGCCCCGTGGCACGATGTCCACGTCTGGACCACGTCTGGACCACGTCCGAAGGAGCCCGGCTCACCATGACGATCCCCCCGAACGGGACCCCCGACGAGGACGAGTCATGGCGCGCCCCGGCATGGTCGCCGTCCGACGACGGTGGCTGGGGCCCACCGGCCGTCCCGGTGGCACCGGGCTACGGTCCACCCGCACCGCCCGGCTACGGTCCACCCGCACCGCCCGGCTACGGTCCACCCGCACCGCCCGGCTACGGTCCACCCGCACCGCCCGGCTACGGTCCACCC
>Ga0209538_1001648_pt1 | contig 11707 bp, 9 predicted proteins | sample BarGraNGADG00211_2_FD_184492 | JGI IMG/M metagenome (GOLD analysis project Ga0209538, IMG submission 184492) | Arctic peat soil microbial communities from Barrow, Alaska - Barrow Graham LP Ref core NGADG0004-211 (SPAdes) (version 2) | ecosystem: Environmental > Terrestrial > Soil > Wetlands >... | reverse complement strand
AAGTGAGTCCGGTCCACATTATGCACGCGATAAAGAAGATAAATGGATGATATACATCCGGGTGAAGGATAAGAATTTTCTGGCTAACCGGATATTGCTCAAGGTATGGAAACGAAAGAAGCAACCAAATGGCACCATTCTGCGGTATACAGAACCGGAAAAAAATCTGTTGACCTACCTGAGTGAGAATAATCAAATTACAGTGAGGGAATTTGTTCAAAAGGCAAGCATCAGTAAAAATGCAGCTGAGAATATATTGGTAAACTTTATTTCATTGGGGATCGCTGAAATAGATTTTCAGGAAAATGAAACATATTACAGACTGGCAGACAACTGGCAGAGGCTTTGAGAGTTGTTTTCCGAAACGCTATTCCAGATACATTTTCTCGATCAGGAGTTTGTATTTCTGAGAGATGATTTTGCGTTTCATCTTGAGGGTGGAAGTGAACTCTCCGGTGTCGATAGAAAACTCTGCAGGAAGTAAGGTGAATTTATGTACCTTCTGATAGTTGGCAAGGTTGAGCTGAACGGCATGTAATTTTGCCTTCATCATCTTTACGATCTGCGAATTTGCTATCATTTCCTCTCGGGAGGCAAAAGTAATCTTTAGCTTTTCAGCATAAGCCTCGAGAGCAGGAAAGGAAGGCACGATCAATGCCGTAAGAAATTTCCGGTCATCACCAATCACCACTACCTGTTCGATAAAGGGTTCAGAAGCCAGCACACTCTCGATCTGCTGAGGTGCTACATATTTCCCTACCGAAGTCTTGATCAGGTCTTTGATGCGTTCCTTCATGATCAGATTTCCATCAGCGTCTATCTCACCTGCATCACCTGTTTTAAACCAGCCGTCTTCAAAAGCTGCAATGGTTTCTTCCGGTTTCTTATAATATTCTGAGAAAAGAGAGTCCTCCTTAATCAGGATTTCATTGTTTTTGCCAATTTTAACCTGGATAAAGGGTAATGGCACTCCAACTGTCCCAAATTTATATTTAGTAAATGGGTATGCCGTCACCGTTGCCAGTGTTTCGGTGAGACCATATGCATAGATAATATGAATGCCTGCAGATTGAAAGAAGATATTGATATTATCGGGCAACATGGATCCTGAACAAGGCATGTATCGAATATTGCCTCCGAATGCCTGCCGTCCCTGTTTTAAAACCAGTTTATCTGCCAGAGAATATTTTATCCTGTCGATCAGTGGAACTTTCTGCACAAGACGTTTTAGATTCATGACCTTCCCGCCAACACCAATTGCCCAAAAGAAAATCTTCTTCTTCAGAAAAGAAGAGGCTGCAATCTTATCGAAAATCACATTGTAAGTTTTTTCGAAGAACCGGGGGACTGTGCACATGAAAGTTGGCCTGACAAGCTGTAAAGCTTCGACAACACCACGTGGATTCGAAAGAAAATTAACCGTTGCACCCTTGTTCAAAGACAATATGGTCATGGCTCTTTCGAAAATATGACTCAGGGGAAGAAAGGCCAGTGTAACATCCTGATCAGTCAGAACAGTCAGATAGGCCATATGAATTTTCAAAAAACTATCAAAATTTCTCGATCGGAGTACAACTCCTTTGGGTTCTCCGGTCGTACCTGAAGTATATAGTATTGTTACAATGTCTTCTTCATTCAGTTCAGATAATCTTTTGTCTAGTGCTGTATTGTCTTTATCTTCAAGCCACTTAGTATAAAACTGATCAAAATAGGTTGCTTTTTTATAGTTTTTTAAATCGACAGTATTGTCAAAAACAACTATTTTACAATCCAGGAATCCTTTTTCAACAATTTGAAATACCTTATCATATTGCTCCTGTTCGCCAACAAATATCAGTTTCATCTCCGTCTCACGGATGATGTATGCAACTTGGTCGATAGGATCTGTAGCGAAGATCGGAATAGAAACCCCACGAATACTCATCAGGGCAAAGTCACTTAACACCCATTCAGGCATATTAGGTGAGAATATACCAACCATTTCCTGATCCTTTATACCTTCATCTATAAGGGCTTTTGCTAAAGCATCAGTCCTTTCTCCCATCTGGTTCCATGAAATAGAATTCCAGACATTGAGGATCTTGTCTTTAAAACCCAAAGCAGCCCGGTTACCATATGTTGATATCCGGTCACGGATGAGTAATGGTAAAAATTTATATTTCATTAAATCAAAATTTAAGAAGATCTGAAGGTGCAATATACATTACAAATATACATAATTTTTTCGATAAATCAAAGAATGTTAATACATTGGATATATGCTCGGTATGAAATATTCATAGAATAATGTAAAGTAATTCGAGAAATATATGAATACTTTTAAACTAATTCTGCATATTTCTTATTTGCGTATTCCCGGAATAATTTTGAATATTTATCAAAATTCAAACCAAATCTGGTGTTATCTTTGTTTAATAAGATCTTTCTCAATATTCTTATTCACTTAAAGTGTTTTCTATATGACTTATTGCGATTTATATAACCACCTTAAAGAAATCCACAACTACAATGATTCATTCATCACAGTTGACAATCTGATAGAAATCAGAAACTTCGAATTCCAATCTGAGAATTTTAGAATCCTGACCGGAGAAGACAACTATTACTGTACGGAACATCAACTTTCGTTTCAGGATGAAAAAATTATAGGCCCTCTATCACTTTCGTCAAGACCTGAAACCGATGTTGCCGATTCAAAAGTGAAGGAAAATTGTCGATTCAGATATTCTGTTTTTACTCCAAAAGGATCTGTGAAATCGGATAAGGTAATTATGATGTTTCATGGACTGAATGAGAAGTACTGGCACAAATATCTCACCTGGGCTTACAGATTATGCTTGCTTACGGGGAAAGCTGTCGTTCTGTTTCCCATTGCATTTCATATGAACAGAGCGCCGCACGACTGGAGTGATTCAAGAAAGATGTATGCAATGAGTGAGAAAAGAAAGCTTCAGTTTCCTGATATCATTGATTCTACACTGACAAATGTCGCCATCAGTTCGCGACTGCAAACCCGTCCGCAACGCTATTTATGGTCCGGTCTTCAGACTTATCATGATGTAATCGACTTCATCAGTGGAATCCGTGGCGGTGATCATCCCTTTATTTCGAACAATGCAACTTTTGATATTTTCGCTTACTCCATCGGGAGCTTTTTATCACAGATCCTGATGATGGCCAACCATAATCAACTATTTGAAAAGTCACGTTTGTTTATTTTCTGTGGGGGCGCAACCTTCAATCGCTATTCTCCTGTCACCAAATTCATACTCGACAGTGAAGCCAATGTCGAACTGTACTCTTATGCAATCGAACATCTGGACAGTCATTTAAAACATGATAAACGGCTGGGTCATTTTCTGGGTAATGACCATCTGGAAGGTACGTGTTTCCGCAGCATGTTGAATTATAAAACGCTAAAGGACTTCAGAGAGATGAGTTTCAGGAGTATGTCAGACAGAATTGCTGCTATCGGTCTTGTACAGGATTCAGTAATTCCGCCCTATGAGATGATGAATACATTGAAAGGGTCATCGCTGGATATTCCAATCCGTGTCGATGCTGTTGATTTTGATTACACATACAAACACGAGGATCCTTTCCAGCCTGTCCCGAAACAGAATGATCTGCTAATGAAAAGTTATACCGAAGTGTTTGACAGAGTTGCTGAGTTTTTGCAATAAAACTCCTCAATAAAGTACTCTCTTCATATTAATGGGGTATGAATGATTGCAACTCACTCATTTCATTAGCTTTTTTTCTAAAATATATTTACCTTTGCGCTCCTTAATTATGTACCGGGATTGCCCGGATAATTATATTGACATTCAACGACATAAAAACTAAAGGCTAAACCAAACAACATTTCAAATGAACATTTCAAGAGAAGATACCGGTACACTCAATGCCGTTTTGAAGATTGAACTTGCTCCAGCAGATTACCAGGGTAAGGTAGATAAAGTATTGAAAGATCACCAGCACAAAGCCAATATACCTGGTTTCAGACCTGGTAAAGTTCCGTTTGGAATGATAAAAAAGATGTATGGCCCTTCGATTACAGCCGATGAATTGAATAAAACGGTTTCTGAAAGCCTGAATAACTATATCACTGAAAACAAGTTGGAACTGTTGGGTAGCCCGTTGGCTATTGTTGATGGCCCACTTGATCTTGACATAAATAATCCCGGTGACGTTACTTTCAAATTCGAAATTGGTTTTCAACCTGAGATCAATATTGAACTGAATAGTGATCTCAAAGTTGATTTTTACAATATCGTCATTTCAGACGAGATGGTTGACCGTTACGTTGAAGATATCCGTAAACGCAACAGTAAACCGGTTTCAACTGATGTTGCCGAAGCAACAGATCGTCTTGCCGGTACGTTTGTCGAACTCGAAAACGGAGAGGCCAAGGCAAACGGCATCACTAAAGATGCTTCGATACTGATTGAAGCCGTTAAAGATGCCGAATTGAAAGAACAACTAATTGGTTTAACTGTTGGGGCAAGTGTTGTAATCAATCCGATGAAAGCATTTGAAAATGCTGTCGAAGTGAGTTCAATGTTAAGCATCAAACTGGAAGAAGCCAAAGAACTGACTTCCGATTTCACTTTCCTGGTAAATGAAATCACCCGTCAGGAAGAGGCAGAACTGAATGAAGCTTTCTTCTCTCAGCTCTATCCTGCTGATGAATTGAAGACATTGGAAGATTTCCGTGAAAGGATCCGTAAAGATGCTTCTACCTCATTTGTACAGGAAAGCGACAAGGTATTCATGGGCATGGCCATCAAACAACTGATCGAGAAAGCCAATATTGAATTACCCGATAGTTTCCTGAAACGTTGGATAGCCGATAGCAACGATGGTAAAATCACTGCCGACCAAATCGAAAAGGAATATGCTGATTATGCCAATTCAATTAAATGGCAATTGATCGAAAACAAGATCATGATTGCTAATGAAATATCTGTAACAGAAGAAGATATCCGCAGTCACTACAGAGCGATGTTCCGTTTCTCTGAAGACATGGACGAAGCTACTCGCACACAGATTGAATCAATAGTAGACTCTTTCCTGAAGAATAAAGAAGAAGTCAAAAAAATTAATGATCAGCTTCACGACAAAAAAGTACTTGATTTGTTTAAATCTGTAGTCACACTCAATTTAAAAGATGTTTCTTACGAAGATTTTATTAAATTAGCTACCGAAAACAAATAAACAAATTTATGGACCACAACGAGTTTTATAAATACGCAACCATGCATCGTGGTATCAGCAGCATGAATATGCATCGCTATACTTCGGTCATGCAAAACTACATATCCCCTACTATCATTGAAGAGCGTCAGTTGAACATTGCGACTATGGATGTATTTTCAAGATTGATGATGGATAGAATCATCTTTTTGGGTGTTCCCATTGATGATTATGTAGCTAACATTATCCAGGCTCAGTTGCTCTTTTTGGAGAGTTCTGATTCACGTCGCGATATCCAAATTTACCTCAACACCCCCGGTGGAGGCGTAAATGCAGGATTAGGGATCTATGATACGATGCAATACATTGCTCCCGATGTGGCCACTATCTGTACAGGTATGGCTGCCAGCATGGGTGCTGTTATCCTGTGTGCAGGTGCTGCCGGAAAACGTACAGCCCTTACCCATTCCCGGGTGCTGATCCATCAGCCAATGGGTGGAACTCAGGGTCAGGCTACCGATATCGAGATCCAGACACGCGAAATCATGAAGTTGAAGAAAGAACTTTATGAGATCATTGCCAGCCATTCAGGACAAACTTACAAGAAAGTTGAAAAAGATTCTGACAGAGATTACTGGATGACGGCTGAAGAGGCTAAAACATATGGTATGATCGATGAAATACTTGTCCGGACAAAGGCAGTTTAATTTCCAGATCCTATATCACATTAAATTCAGGATTAAGGAAATTAAAGCCTCAATCCTGAATTTTAATTAAAGACAATTTGCAAGAGCGTTGTCTTCATTTAAATAAAATTATGGCTAAAAAAATTGAGAAATGTTCATTCTGCGGCCGCGACCGTACTGATGTAGATACGCTGATTACAGGTATTGATGCACACATCTGTAACAATTGTGTCGAACAGGCCAAAGCAATCATTGATGAAGATCTCAGCACAAAAAGAAGCAGCAAGTATGGGCATATCAACCTGCTAAAGCCTCTTGAAATAAAGGAATACCTTGATCAGTATGTAATTGGACAGGACGATGCAAAAAAAGTGTTGGCCGTTGCGGTATACAATCACTTTAAACGCATTGCCCAGAAGACGAAGGATGCTGATGAAGTTGAAATCGAAAAATCAAATATCATACTCGTTGGAGAAACCGGTACAGGCAAGACATTGTTGGCAAGAACGATTGCCAAACTGTTGCATGTACCGTTCTGTATAGCCGATGCAACGGTACTCACCGAAGCCGGTTATGTGGGCGAAGATGTTGAAAGCATTCTGACCCGTTTGCTGCAGTCTGCCGATTACGACGTATCTGCGGCTGAACATGGAATTGTATTTATTGATGAGATCGACAAGATTGCCCGCAAGAGCGATAATCCATCCATCACACGTGATGTATCGGGTGAAGGTGTTCAGCAGGCTTTGTTAAAACTGCTTGAGGGTGCTGTAGTGAATGTTCCCCCACAGGGTGGTCGCAAACATCCCGAACAGCGCATGATTGCTATCAATACTCAGAATATACTCTTTGTAACCGGTGGAGCATTCGACGGAATCGAGAAGAAGATTGCCAACAGACTGTCGACCAATATTATCGGGTATTCCAATGATAAGAAACGTGCTTCAGTAGACCGCAATAACCTGCTGCAGTATATCGCACCACAGGACTTAAAAAGTTATGGCTTGATTCCGGAACTTGTTGGTCGTCTGCCGGTAGTCACTTATCTCAATCCTTTGGATCGTACAGTGCTCAGACGGATTCTGACAGAACCCAAGAATGCACTCACCAAACAATACGCTAAATTGCTTGAGATCGACAATATCAAGTTGGAGATTGAAGATGATGTATATGAATACATCGTCGAAAAAGCTGTCGAATTTAAGCTTGGTGCCAGAGGGTTGCGTTCAATCCTTGAAGCCATTATGACGGATGCAATGTTTGAATTACCTTCAATGGAAGATACAAAACACTTTGTAATCACAAAGGCTTATGCAGAAGAGAAACTAGCTAAGACATCGGCTCTCCATTTAAAAGTGGCTTAGCCTATTCATTAAATAACGGAAAAATCCAAAGTATACTTAACTTTGGATTTTTCCGTTATCATCAAATTGGCATATTTCTTGTTTGTTAACTAAGGAAGAAGAATTAACCATGAAGCGCACGTTATTCTTTTCTATGTTTCTTCTCCTGTCAACCTTCTCTTTTGGACAGGTACTCAATGACGGCAAGCTCGAAAAAGGCTACGTCTGCAAGAGTATTATCATAGATGGAGATACTATCCCGCTGATCGAACTCCCCCCTTTTGAAATCGTCGACAATATCCATGTAATGTCCCCAACCGAAAAATGGTATTGGGACAGACTCGTTTACAATGTCAAAACAGTATTACCCTATGCCAAGCTTGCCGGGATGAAACTCAGGGAATACAATTCAATATTGATTTCTGCTAAGAATGAAACTGAAAAGAAGAAGTTGATGAAGCAGGCCGAAAAAGAACTGAAGGCACAGTTTGGAAAGCAAATTATGGATTTGACTTTTAGTCAGGGAGAAATCCTGATGAAATTAGTCGACAAAGAAACGGGTAATACCACTTACGATATTGTAAAAGAATTAAGAGGCTCATTCATCGTATTTTTCTATCAGAATATTGGACGACTATTTGGCTACAACCTGAAGGTTCGTTATGATCCGAATGGAAAAGATCACCAGATAGCAACTGCCGTCTACATGATCGAAAACGGATTGATCTGATTATCTTCCTGAGGCTTGTAATATAATAAAAATGGTGTGGATCAATACTTTCAAGTCTGTTTTTATTGACATTTTCTCTATATAATCCATGTCGAAACTGAGTCTTTCAACCATCTGGTCGATATTTTCAGCATAACCATATTTGATTTGCCCCCAGGATGTCAGTCCCGGTTTTACTTTTAGCAGGACTAAATAGTGTGGAGCATTTTCCACAATCTGGTCAATATAATACTCACGTTCAGGACGGGGACCGACTAGTGACATCGTTCCTGATAAGACAGTTAAGAGTTGTGGAATCTCATCCAGACGGACTTTTCGAAGCAATTTACCAAACCTTGTTATGCGGGGATCATCTTTAGTTGCCAACTGTGGGCCGTTCATTTCTGCGTTCAGATACATCGTTCTGAATTTAACCATCTGAAATGGCTTTCCATTCATCCCTATCCTCTGTTGTCGAAAGAGAACCGGACCCTTTGAAGTTAACTTTACACATATTGCAGTTAACAGATAGACAGGTGCTAATATAATAATGGCCAGTAATGAGATTACAATGTCCATCCCTCTCTTAATCCGTTGTTGCCATACAGGCATTAAATGAGATGAAACCTTAATGAGAGGGAAGTAGAAATGTCGGCCTGACACAACAGGTGGCGTGAGGAAATCCTCAATAGAGGGAATCTCCGTTGTAACCATTTTTGGCGAGTCGACATCTGTAAACATTTTTATCATAATCTGTAAAAGAATTTAGTCTAAACGTAATACTAATATTTTTATTTTAAAACATTTTTATTGACCTAAAGTTTATTTTCCTGCCCAATAATAAATATTTTATAAAAAATATAGTGGGATCAGATTACATATTGATCGTAAGCTTATCGATAATCTCATAAGCTACCGAAAGGGCATTGTATCCGTCATCAATGGTTACTGATGGTTTAGTATCATTGGCAATTGCCATATAAAAGCTGAGTAATTCTGTCTGGATGGCGTTGATCTCAGGTATTGAAGGCTTATCAAAAAGGATCTGCTTTGAACCTTTGTTGTCACCAAGATCTATGACCATATCAAAAGGACCTGCCTTTTCAGGATCGATGTCACGTATCCGGATGATTTCGACTTCCTTTTTCAGGAAATCTACAGCAACATAGGCATCTTTCTGAAAGAACCTTGATTTACGCATATTCTTCATCGAAATGCGGCTTGCAGTAAGGTTGGCAACACAACCATTGTCGAATTCAATGCGTGCATTACAGATGTCCGGAGTATCACTTACAACGGCAACCCCACTGGCGCTCACCTTGCGGATATTGCCTTTTACGACGCTCAATACGATATCGATGTCATGAATCATCAGATCAAGAACAACAGGTACATCTGTACCTCTGGGATTGAATTGTGCCAGACGATGAGTTTCGATGAACATTGGATTCTGAAGATAAGGCTGTGCAGCTACAAAAGCAGGATTAAAGCGTTCAACATGTCCTACCTGAACTTTGACATTAGCCTCCCGAGCTATTTCCATCAGTGCTTGTGCTTCGTCTGGAGTGGTCACAATAGGCTTTTCGATGAATACATGTTTGAATTTCTTCAATGACATTGATGCACACTCAAAATGTGATACTGTTGGTGTAACGATATCCACTACATCGACATGGCTGATCAGTTCTTCAACCGATGAAAATGCATCAATTCCAAACTCAGCCGAAACTGTTTCACACACTTCAGGATTAGCATCATAAAATCCAACAAGTTCAAATTCGGAAATTTGTTTTATACATCTGATATGAATTTTTCCGAGGTGACCTGCACCTAAAACACCTATCTTGAGCATATATATTTTTATACAAAAGTAAATTTTTTTTGTGGTAGCTGAAATACTATTTTTGTAAAATGTAAGTAAGAATGTTTCTTGCGTATCAAAAACTAATAATTGACTAAAGTATATGCTGGATTCATATCGACATAAGGGGTTAAGGAAAAAGTTGGTTGAAACCATCAGAGGTAAGGGCGTCAAAGATGAAAATGTATTAATTGCTATCGAGAAGGTTCCAAGACACTTTTTTATGGATTCTTCGTTTATCGAGTTTGCTTATGAGGACAAGGCTTTCCCTATTGGCGCCGGACAGACTATCTCGCAACCCTATACAGTTGCGCGGATGACTGAATTGCTTCAATTAAAAAAGGGTGATAAAGTGCTTGAAGTGGGAACCGGTAGCGGCTATCAGGCATGCGTTCTTTCGGCCATGGGTGTAAAGGTATATACCATTGAACGACAGAAGAGTCTTTACGACAAGACAAAATTATTTCTCCCTTCTATTGGATTTGGTACCATCAAGCAATTTTATGGTGATGGTTATAAAGGGTTGCCAACTTTTGGCCCATTCGATAAAATAATCGTCACCTGTGGAGCACCGTATATACCGGATGCACTTGTGAATCAGCTTAAAATTGGTGGTACAATGGTTATTCCTGTGGGTGAAGGTGAAGTACAGGTCATGCAGACTGTAACCCGGCTTACAGAGTTAGATAAAGAGATCAGATTACATGGGAGCTTTCGGTTCGTGCCTATGCTTGAAGACAGAAACGAAAAGTAAGACACTTAAATGAAAACTAAATTCAAAGTAAGCCAGTCATTCACAATCATACTTCTGACGGTTGGAATCCTTTTCCTACTTACGGTTTTAAAGTCCGGTTTCAGTATTGGCAATAGTCTTACTATGGGAAGAACCTGGTAATATTCCCATATAACCAGGATATAACTGCCATCCCTTCAGTAACTGGTCCATGGGAAGTCCGTGGGACGACCGTATCACCACCATACAATGAATACGATGGTGAAATGTAGTTTTTGTGAACCTCCGACAGACGTGTTACGGAGGCGATGGCAGTTATACCCTGGTTATATGGCAGTTTTATCACAATATTCTCTCTATGATGCCCTGAAAATATATTCAGACTGACCGTATTTATCTTCAATCAACAGCACAAATGGCTTCATTTACTTCCGAAAGTAGAAGAATACAAAAGGCAGAGATGAAACAGAGAAATAATCTATAAAAAATAGATATGCCATAAGGGTACGCCGCACATTAGCCGCACATTCACTCCACCCTCGCCGTGCCTTCACCGTACAGCTGTAACGGGGCCATGTGCGGCGCGGGTTTGGGGTAGGCTCTTTAAAGGTGCGGGGTAAGCATAGGTCATATCTAACTGTTCCCTGAGTCTTTATTAAGTAATATGAGCTTCATAAAAGAATGATAACTAAAAATGCTTGAAATCAGTACTTTAACATGCTATTTTATAGCATATTTAGCCATTTTTTCACCTATAAAACTACAAAAAATCGCTATTGAAAAGATAAATGTTTGGCAATAAATTGACCATTCTTCGATACTTATTCAAGCACCGGTAACGGATTATTATTTAACAGGTGTTTAATCCCATGTTGATTGGTGTGCATGGTACCAATCAAACACCCAACAAATACTCAGCAGATAGAGATCCTTTACCGGTGCTTGAATAAGTATTGAATAAGTATCGAAGAATTATCAAAGAATAGCCGAAAAATAGGCGATTCAATATGTCCTTTAAATCGAAATTTTGATAAAGTTTTTGGCGTTTAGCCTGTTATAGTGAAAATTAATGAGGCCTTACACCAATGTCGTTTAGTTAAGGAAATCATCTGAAAGGCTTAATTTTATTGAGAATATTGCAAATTTAGTTCTTTGAAAAGTTGGATTTTTCAGAATAGT
>Ga0209538_1001646_pt1 | contig 11718 bp, 10 predicted proteins | sample BarGraNGADG00211_2_FD_184492 | JGI IMG/M metagenome (GOLD analysis project Ga0209538, IMG submission 184492) | Arctic peat soil microbial communities from Barrow, Alaska - Barrow Graham LP Ref core NGADG0004-211 (SPAdes) (version 2) | ecosystem: Environmental > Terrestrial > Soil > Wetlands >... | reverse complement strand
ACCACGGCGGGCGCCACATGGTTGTACAGGCCGAGCGTGCGCGGGTCGACTCCACGAATGACGCGCTGCGAGAGTACGGCGTACAGCGCATAGGCCACCGTGCAGGCCAGCATGGTCAGGACGCCGATCCCGGAGACGCTGCGGAAGCTCGCGCCCAGCAGGAGCAGCAGGCCGATGGCGATGACCCCTACCGACGCCAGGTAGGCGCGCGTCACGCGTTCATGCAGGAAAATCCAGGCGAACAGGCCGGCGAAGGCGGGGTAGCAGTGGAACAGGAACATGGCGGTCGACACGGGCAGCAGCCGGAGGGCGGTGAAGTAGAGCAACGTCGGCCCGGTGACGAACACGGCCGAGAAGCCAAGGAGGACGCCGGCCTCATGCCAGGTGCGCGGGAACAGCAGGCGCCAGTTCGAGAGCCCGATGACCACGACGAGGATGATGCTGGCGAGGAGATAGCGTTCCTTGAGCAGCTGCAGAGGGCTCAGGTTGTACCGGTACGCGAACTTGGCAAGGACCGAGACGCCACTGTAGATGACGGCCGACGCGAGGGCGACCAGGACCCCCCCCTTTCGAACCTGAGGCTGACTCATGTGCTCTGCTCCTTTCGAATTATGTGACAATTCATGATACTGCCGCAGATGAAGAGCGCAAGCATGAGAGACAGGGTGCAGGTGTCACAGCATCTTACCAAGGGTGCGTGACGTCGGATATGTAGTGCGGGGAGTTGGGGAGATGTACACGGTGTCGAGGTTCACGGCGTGATCGGCACTTGGATGCTGTGCCGGCTCTCGTAGACTCTCAGGAAGACGACGCCACCCAGAATGAGGAGACTGCCTGCGATCTGGATACCGTTCAGGTGTTCGCCCAGCACGACGTAGGCGATCACTGCGGTAAATGCCGGCTCGAGGGTGAGAATCAGGTTGGCGACACTTGACGGCAAGTAGCCGAGGCTGACATTGTACAGTCCAAAACCCGCGAGAGTGGGGCCTGCCGCGAGGAGGAAGAGAATAAACCAGCCCCGTGCGGCCTTTCCAAGCCACAGCAGGTCCGCAGGGCGAACGGCCGCGCCGGGCAGGAACTTCCCGAGGGACAGATTGAGCAGAAGCAGGAAGCACGCTGCGAAGGCGAACGTGTACAGCAGGGTCGTCCAGGGATTGAGGCCTCGCTGAGAGGCTGAACGGCCCATCAGACTGTAACCCGCGTACCAGAGGCCCGACAACATTCCTGTCAGGATTCCTGTCAGGTTTCCTTGCCATGCGCTGGGCTCGAGAGCGCCGGAAACCAGAACGCAGCCTCCCAGGCAGCCTGCGATTGTCACAATCTTGACCCATCCGAGGCGTTCCTTCAGGAGCCACCTGCCCAGAAGAGCGGTGAACGCGGCCGAGGAGTAGGCCAGGACAGTCGACACGGCTGCTCCGTTGAGCGAGACGGACAGCGTCCAGAAGGAGTTGAACATCGTCAGCATGAGGCCGTAGGCAACGAGATAGCCCACGTGGCGTCGTTCCGCGCGCAGGAGGCGCGGACACAGGATGGCGAGTACGATCAGCATCGTGAGTGCCACGAACGAATCTCGCCAGAAGGCCAGAACGAGCGCAGGCATGTTGTACGTTTGTGTGAGGTAGCGGATGAAGATGGCCGTGGTCGACAGGATGATCGCGCTTGCCACGGCGATGGGATACCCACGTGCCAAGTCCGAGCTCTCGTGCGCAGAGCGGATGGAATGTTGTTCCTGGTGAAGCGCCGCCTGCTCCTTCACGAACCCATGACGTCGAAAATGGCCATGTGTGCCTCCTGATGTCATTCCAAGTATAGGATGGAGGGAGTCGTGTCAAGCCGGTTGATGAGGTGAGGAGCGCTGTTGCCCAGCTGCCGTATCCGCAATATACTAATAATAAGGGGATCATTCCCGGCCCCGGAACAGGAGGAGTCACGATGAGGACTCACAAGAATCAGAAGCTTGGCTTGGCTCTCAGTTCGGGTGGGATCCTTGCGTATGCGCACATAGGCGTGCTGCGGGCGCTGGAAGAGATTCACGTCCAGATCGACCTGTTTTCGGGTGCTTCGATGGGCGCAGTGGTAGCCGTGTTCAGTGCGGCGGGCCTCGACTCCGAAGCCCTGGAAGCCCTCAGTGTCAGGCACGGCGCCCAAGTGGCCACGCTGCTCGGGTCCACCATTTCCGTGATTGGCCTGACGACGCCCTTGCGTCTACGCGCCGCTCTCCGCAAATCACTCCCGGTGACGGTTTTCGAGGCTCTCCAGAAACCCGTCTGCATCGCCGCGACCGACGCGCAGACCGGCAGAGCCATTCTTTTCGACAGTGGGGACATCTGGGGTCCCTTGTCCGGGAGCTTCGGCCTGCCAGGCATGTTTCCGGTTGCCGAGTTCGGCGGCCAACATCTGCTGGATGGCTGCATGTCACTGCCGGTTCCCGTGACCGAGCTGCGCAAGCGGGGCGCCACGAGGGTCATCGCGGTGTCACTGTATGATCCGCTTCAGCAAGAAGAGTACAAGACCAACCTGAACATCCCCAAACTGCTCGAGCGTTCGCTCAACCTGATGTTTAATAATATCGCACAGCCGGAGCTCGAGGTGGCTGATCTGGTTATCCGGCCTGACCTCAAGGGCTGTGCGCCTGCGGACGTCCACGAGTATGTCGTGCGAGGGTATGATGCCGCCATGAGCAGAAAGGTCGAGATCGAGGCCCTGCTTGCCTGACATCCAGGGGATTCTTGGTGCGCTGCAGCAGCGGACAGCAGTGTGGATCTCCAGGACCATGACCGCCGGCTGGAATGCATTTATGTCATTCGTTCCTTCTCTAGTGGCAACTGCCGCGCTTCTTGTTCTGATAGCAGTGGCCGGCATCGTTATCCGGATGCGTCGCGACCAAATGTTTCACGGAGCAACGCTGAATTCCATCGACGTCATGGACGGTACGCAGTTCGAGGAGTTCCTGACAGTGCTGTTTGTCCATCTGGGCTACCGCGTCCAGCATGTTGGTATGAGTCATGACTTCGGGGCCGACCTTGTGCTGACGTCGTCCCGTAAGCGCATCGTCGTGCAGGCAAAGAGGTACGGCGGGAACGTCGGCATCGGCGCCGTGCAGGAGGCTCTGGGAGCCGTACAGTACTACCGTGGCACGCGTGGCATGGTCGTCGCGAGCAGCGGGTTCACGGAATCAGCCCGAGAGCTGGCGGCAAGGTCGGGGGTCGAACTGTGGGATAGACAACGGCTTGCAGCCGCTATGGCGAGGATAGTGACCAGAGGTCGTGAAGTCGGGCGGAAACCTGCCTATATTGAACATGAGGAGTGAGCCGTGAAGATAGCGACGTGGAACGTGAACTCGGTGCGCGCCCGTTTGCCTGTTGTCCAGAAGTGGCTGCAGGAGTCGCAGGTGGACGTTCTCGCTATGCAGGAGACCAAAACGGTCGACGAGACATTCCCTGCTGCAGAGTTCGAGGCACTGGGATATCAGGTCGCAATGTCCGGCCAGAAGACCTACAACGGCGTTGCCATTGCGTCCAGACTACCCATTTTCAGTGTCGTCAAGGGCTGGGCCGGGAATGATCTGAGCCGGATTCTGGCAGTGGACGTCGGGGATGTCACGCTGATCGACGGGTATCTGCCGCATGGTGGCGAACGTGGTGACGAGGCATTTCTGCACAAACTTCAGTTCTTCCGGGAATTTCGGACCTATCTCGACACAACATATTCCAGAGACCATCGCCTGCTGTTCATGGGCGATTTCAACGTGGCCAGGGATCCCCAGGACGTCTGGGCTCCCGAGGAGATGCAGGACGCCATCGGCTTCATGCAGGAAGAGCGTGAGGCGCTCGAGAATCTACGCGAGTGGGGTTTCGTCGACCTGTTCCGCAAATTTCACAGCGAGCAGCAGTTTACCTGGTGGGACTATCGCATGAACATGTTCAAGCGCCGCATGGGCATGCGCATCGACTATGCCTGGGGTTCGGAGGCGCTGTCCGTGCGCGTCGCCGACTGCATGGTCGACGTCGAGCCGAGGCGCTGGGAAAAACCGTCAGATCACACTCCCGTCGTCGTCACGATCTCGTGATTGCGGGGCGGGCCGCACGAATGTCGCCAATCAGGAGGGTATGATGAATGCGGGAGTACTTGACGAGAGTCTGCGCGGAATCCTGGACGCTGTTTCGGACGGCGTATACGTAACGACCGGAGAGCGCAAGATCGTCTTCTGGAGCAAGGGGGCGGAACGCATTACCGGCTATTCGTCTGACGAAGTTCTGAACAAGCACTGCTACGACAACATCTTGATTCATACCGATGTCCTCGGCAAGAACCTGTGTTTCGACGGGTGCCCGTTGCAGAAATGTATCGAGACCGGCGAGCAGCAGGAGGCCAAGGAAGTTTTCCTCAAGCGGAAAGACGGAGAGCGGTTGGCTGTCTACATCAAGGCGTCGATCCTGCAGGTCGGAGATGAACGGTATGGCGTGGAGGTATTCGGCGAACTCCAGTCGGTGGCTGGAAGCGCTCTTACAGAGCGGCTGAAGCAGCTATCTGACGCGTCGATCGTTGACCAGCTGACCGGCCTCTACAATCGGCGCTACATCGACACGATCCTGGACCAGCAATACGGGTTATTCAAGCGTCATTTCCAGCGGTTTGGGCTTGTCATGATCGATGTCGACAATTTCAAGAACATCAACGACAGCTTTGGACATCTGGCGGGAGACGAAGCACTGAAGTTCGTCGCCTCTGTTGTACAGCGCACGATGCGTTCGATGGATTTCCTGGCCCGCTTTGGTGACGACGAGTTCATCATCGTGTGTCCGCTTGTCGAACTTGAGGGAGTTGAGAAGCTCAGCCAACGGATCGTCGAGCTCGTTCATCACTCGGTCCTGTCATCGCCGGAAAGCCAGAAGAACGTTATCGAGGTCTCCGTTTCGGTCGGAGGGTCGGTGGTGGACTATAATGACACGTCAGCTACCGACGTCATTGCACGAGCGGATGAAGCGTTGTCCCGAGTCAAGCGGGACGGGGGTAATTGGTACGCTCTTGGCTAGAGCCGTTTCATGAATGTTTCATTGCGAAGGGCCGGACGTAACGTCCGGCCCTTCGCTTCGGCGCGATCTATGTCTATCTCTGAGGTTTAGTACGAGACGAGATACCTGCTCTGCTCTTCGGTCAGCGTGTCGATGGACAGGCCGCGGGATGCAAGAAATGCTCTTGATGCCATGTCGTCGATCGCGTCGGGTACATTGATGAGTTCATTGGGCAGAGACTCCTGGTGTCTGACCAGGTACTCAGCCGACAACGTCTGCAACGCGAATGTCAGATCCATGATCTCGATGGGATGCCCGTCGGCGCATGCCAGGTTGACAAGGCGCCCCTCGCCCAGGACGTAGAAGTGCTTTCCATCGGAAGCATACTCCTCAATGTTGTGCCGGACTTCGTGGTGCTGAGGGTCCTTGTTCCGCAAGTGTTGAACGTCGACTTCGACATCGAAGTGCCCAGCGTTGCACAGAATGGCGCCATCCTTCATGACGGCGAAATGCTCCTTGGTGATGACCTTTTCATCACCCGTGCAGGTAATGAAGATCTCACCGACTCTGGCGGCCTCGAGCATGGGCATGACCTGATAGCCTTCCATGTGGGCTTCGACGGCCTTCACAGGATCGACTTCCGTGATGACGACTTGGGCGCCGAGGCCTCTGGCACGCATGGATACCCCTTTGCCAACCCATCCGTACCCGGCAACGACCACAACCCTGCCGGCGATGTTCATGTTGGTCGTTCGCAGAATGCCGTCCCAGGCGGACTGTCCCGTGCCAAAACGGTTGTCGAAGAGGTGCTTGCACAAGCCCTCGTTGACCCCGATGATTGGGAACGACAGCTTACCGGCGTGGGCCAGCGCACGGTCACGGATGACTCCGGTCGTGGTCTCTTCACACGCTCCCACAATGGCGGGCAGTAGTTCTGGATGCTCGAAGTGAACAGCGTTCACGAGGTCCCCGCCGTCATCGATCAGCAGGTTGGGCTTGGTGGCCAGGACGTTGCTGAAGTACTCCTTATACTCAGCCGGCGTCTCGCCGCGTTTGGCAAAGACCGTGACTCCGCGTTCTGCAAGTGCCTGAGCCACGTCGTCCTGCGTAGTGATGGGGTTGGACGCCGTAATGGCGACCTTGGCGCCGCCACGCAACATCACGTAGGCCAGGTTGGCTGTCTTGGCTTCCAGGTGGAGAGCGATGACGACATTGAGGCCGGCAAAGGGCTGTTCCTTCTCGAAGCGCTCGGCAACTGACGACAGGATCGGCATGTGACGGATCGCCCACTGCATTTTCTGTTCACCCGACTGACTGCTCATGACTCACCTCCATGGGAGTAGTGAAAAGGCTGCCGGAGGATAATGTCCCCACGGAGGCCGGCGTAAGGATCGACTAGCGCTGTTCCTTGTAGTAAGGGAGGCCGTCTGCCGCGGGAGCGATAGACTTGCCGACGAAGCCTGCAAGGACAGCCAGCGTAAGGACGTAGGGCAGAATAAGTGTGAGCCCGGGCGCCAGCTTGGGAGCGATGCCCGTGACGGCGATGATGGACTGTACGATCTGGCCCGTTCCAAACAGGAGTGCTGCCCCGAGAGCACCGAATGGGGTCCACTTGCCAAAGATCATGGCGGCCAGGCCAATGAATCCAACACCATTGGGCATGGAGTCGCTGAACCCCGAAAATGAGCTGATGGACAGCGTTGCACCGCCGATGCCTGCGAGTGCAGCCCCTACGATGACAGCGAACCAGCGAATACGGAAAACGTTGATACCGAGTGTCGTTGCTGCTTTAGGATTCTCACCGCAGGTACGGATGCGCAGACCGAGGACCGTGTGGTACAGGAGCACGTGCATCAGGACCGTACAGATGAAGCCGAACCATATCATGAACGACAGATTGGAGAAGGCGCCGAGAAGGGGTATCTTGGCAAGGAAAGGGAGATGCACGCGGTAGGCCTGGGCCCCAAAGTAGTTCTGGAGCTGCGGCGAATACCCGGTCGTGCTGAAGACGTATTCCAGCAAGTACGTCATGAGGCCGACGGCGATGACGTTGATGGCTGTTCCGGAGACGGTCTGGTCACCGTTCCACCTGATCGTGATGAATGCATGGAGTGCCCCCACGAGGCAGCCGATGGCGATACCGAACAGCAGGCCGATCCAGGGGGAGTGAGAGAAAAAGGCGCCGAGCAGCCCGAAAAAGGCGCCGAAACGCATGATACCGTCCAAACCAATGTTGACGACGCCTGCGCTTTCACTGAGGACGCCGCACAGCGCAGCAAACAGGATGGGCATGGTGTAGTCCAGCATCTGGGCGATCGTGATGTTGATCTGCAGGATGTTCATGCTGCGGCCTCCTGGTCTGCTGGCGGGTTCGTACGGGAGCGGTGGCGCTGGAGGATCCTGACCAGGTAGTACCGCACGGCAACCTGCAGGGCGATGAAGCCGACTGCCATACCCTCGATGATGTTGGAGAATGTCTTTGGAATGTTGGCGACCTGCATGGATGTGGCCCCGGTGCGCAGCGCACCGATGAACAGTCCAGCCAGCACGACACCCAGGGGTTCGCTCTGGCCGATCAATGCGACGCCGATACCAGTCCAGCCATATCCCATAGTCGCGGTGTTGGGGAACTGGTACTGCAGTCCCAGGATGAAGAAGCAGCCACCAAGCGCCGCAAGGGCTCCGGAGAAGAACATGAGCTGCAGGATGCGGCGGCCGATGTTGATCCCCTGCGCCCGTGGGGCTTCCATGCCAATGTTTGCGGTGTAGCCGATGGCGCGGATCTCGTAGCCGATCGTCGTCTTATAGAGGAGGAACCATGTGGCATACGCTGCGAGCAACACCAGAAGAATACTGGTGTTGAGGCGTGTCGGCATCATGATCCTCAACAGCTTGGCTGTATCAGCCACATAGAACGTACCAGAAGTGAACGTCTGGGAGGGAGGTGTCATGGGTCCGGTCACCAGCCAGCTTGTGATCAGGAACCAGGCGATCCAGTTGAGCATGATCGTACCGATGACGATGTTGACGCCGCGCTTGACATAGAGATAGCCGGCGACTGCCGCCCATGCGCCGCCCGCAAGCATGCCCATGATGATGCAGATGGCCCCATGCAGGAGTTGCGCTATCCAGCCGAAGGTCCCCAGGGCAGCGTACATAACCCCAAAGGTATGGGCCACGGGAGCCCAGTATCCGAAAAAGGTCGCAACGATGGCGCCTACCCAGAACTGGCCCTCAGCGCCGATGTTGAACAGGCCACCCTTGAATGCCAGTGCGACCGAGAGACCTGTCGCAATGTACATGGCACTCTTGATGAGCAGTTCGGCGAACTCGCGCCGCCATGCTGCTCCCCCGGGGATGAGTCCCGAATCGCCAAACAGGAGTGCGTATGCGCGAAAGGGATTTCGTCCGGAGGCGGCTATGACAACCATGCCGAGGATCAGAGCCAGTCCCACCGAGATGAGAGGGACCCAGACGTTCAGAGGGTCTCTCCGATTGTGTCCCTGGTTGTCGATGCCGAAGGCTTTGAGGAACCTGGTGGTGAAATTGTTTTCGCTCACGATTGCACCTTCTTGTCGATACCGACGCCGAGCATCAGAAGACCCAGGGCCTCCTCGGTCGTCTTGTCCGGGGTCGTCTCTCCGACGATGCGGCCTTCAAACATGACCACAATACGGTCGGACAGGCCGAGGATCTCAGAGAGTTCGAGTGAGATGAGCAGAATGGCCTTGCCGGCCTTCTTCTCTTCAAGCAGCTTGCGATAGACGAATTCGGTGGCGCCGACATCCAGGCCGCGCGTCGGCTGCGAAGCGATCAGGAAATTGTGCGGCAGCGACAACTCACGGGCCAGGATGAGCTTCTGCTGATTGCCTCCGGAGAGGGATCCTGCCGAGTCATAGACATCGCCAGGGCGGATATCATATTCCTTGACCTTCCCCTCAGCAAACTCGGCGACCTTGTCGTAGTCCATCCTGATGCCCTTACTGAACGGTCTGGCCAGGTGCTGACCCATGACAGAGTTCTCGCGTACCGTGTAGGGCATGACAAGGCCCCTGCGTGCGCGGTCTTCGGTGATGTAGCTCATGCCTTCCTTGCGCAGTTGCGCTGTCGTGACCATGCGCATGTTCTTTCCGTTGAGTTCCATCGAACCCGAGATCGGATGGGAGAAACCGATCATCGCGTTGACCAGTTCATCCTGGCCGTTGCCCTGGACGCCCGCAATGCCGACGATCTCTCCACCGTGGACGTCGAAGGTCATGCCCTTGACGGCCTCGTATCCACGCTTGTTTCTGACGTGCAGATCGTGACACGCAAATGCCACAGCTCCTACTTCCGCTTCGACCTTGGGAATCTCGAGGACGACGTTGCGGCCGACCATCATGCGAGCCAGTTCTTCTTCGGTCGTGTCCTTCTTGTTTACGATGCCCTGCAGTTTGCCGCGACGCAGGACCGCTATACGGTCGGCGATCTCCATGACCTCTTTCAGCTTGTGGCTGATGAACAGGATGGTCTTTCCCTCGGTCTGCAGCTTACGCATGGTCACGAACAGATCGACAGTCTCCTCAGGCGTCAAGACGGCCGTTGGTTCATCGAAAATGAGGATCTCGGCACCTCTGCGCAGTACCTTGAGAATTTCGATACGCTGCTGGACGCCGACGGGCAGGTCGCCCGCAAGAGCTGTGGCGTCCACGGTCAGTGAGACGCGCTCCGAGAGCTCCCGGACTTCGCGCACTGCCCTGCCATAGTCAAAGAAGATACCCTTGTGCGGCTCATCGCCGATGACGATATTCTGGGTGACGGTGAACCTTGGAATCAGCATGAATTCCTGGTGCACCATGCCCATCCGGAGCTTGATCGCGTCCTCGACCGAACGGATCCTGACTTCGTTCTCGTTGACCAGGAGATCTCCGCCCGACGGTGTGTAGATGCCGTAGATGATATTCATCAGAGTACTCTTGCCCGCACCGTTTTCGCCGACGATGGCAAAAATCTCTCCCTTCTCGACTGAGAACGAGATGTTGTCGTTCGCAAGATTTCCGGGGAACATCTTGGAGATGCCGCGTACTTCCAGTGCTTTCATGGCCTCACTCCCTTGCAACGGCGAAGAGGGCAGATGCTGCACCCTCCTGGCGCCAGAATCTTCCTGTCACGGGCTGACGACCCACCATGACAGAAAGTTGGGACCGTCCAGGCCGTGACTGCCCTGGGGTCGATGGAACTACAGTGCTGTTGGCGATAGTACTGTGCAGGCTCTGCATCTGTACTGTCAGTCTGGGTGACACGATTCGTGTGGCGTTGTCACGTACGTTCGCGCCTTCAGACCTGTCTTCTTACAATCCCTCGACACGGCGACTGCGGGAGCTACGGCCAGGGAACCGGGGAACATTTGTCTCACCCATTTTTCTCCTCTACAGGATTGGTTGCCACGTAGCCATTATATACTAAACGGTCTCAAAACAAGAAGGCGCAAAGCCCTTTACAGACTTGCGATTGAGCTGCTGCAGGGGACTTCGTGCCTTCGTGCGCAGGGTGTTCTGATGAGGTCCGTGAGTTGCTTCGCTTGTGTCAGTCGCCCAGCGGGTCCCGGAGTTCGCGCTGTCCGAGATGCCAGTGGTACAGCCAAACGGGAGCCCCAACAAGGACGGCAACGATGTTCCTGATAAGGCTTTGGATCGCGTACGTATTGTTTTGCAAGATGGGACCGGCGGCATCCGGCTTCATGGGTGTTGTTATCGCAGGTGACAACATGAAGAATGCCCGATAGACCCCGGGGGCGACGCTGATAAGGTTGAACATGACGATGAACAGTCCAATGGCGGATAGCAGATAGATGTAGAGCCTTCTGATGAGATCCCGGCGAACCTCCGGCTGTGGCGGCACGGCGGCTACGATGGTTTCGCTCGTCACTGTGGAAGGGGCTGTCGCAAGTGCCGGCCCATGCTGGCGTGTTTCCTGGATGATGCCCCAGTGGTACAACCAGACGGGCACGCCGACTGCCACTGCGGAAGCGAAACCCAGCACTGAGGCCAGTTCGTTCTGCATGCTGTCCGATGTGATCAGGCGGAAGACATACATGTTCAGGACACTGGTGATTGCCCCGATAAGCCCGGTAAGAGCCATGACGATCCCGACCACTGTGACGAGGTACAAGTAGATAGTACGAACCACGTTGCGTTGTTTCATGGGCACCTCCTGAGGCACACGGTGAGGTCGATCGCTGAGGGGCTGGACACCAGGAGATGAGCCAGAAAGCTCCAGCCGGTCCTAGTGCCCAGTTGCATGCCTTTCGGCATCCCTCGGGAACATACTAGAGGAAGTCCTGCTGTAATGCAAGAGCTGTGAGTATGTACGGTGTCACGGCGACGAGACCGGCCGCCGGGTTGGGCGTTGTAGATGGTGGCGTCACACAACGGTGTTGGCCTCCCCGATGGTTGTGGTATGATAAATAATACCTATCGGTCGGATCAGGGAGCAGGATGCGTTGTGATTGAACTGGAACAGAAGGACTTCGAAGAACTCGTGCTCGTCGCTCTTGTCACGCTTCCTGACCAGTTCAGGACGGCGCTCAAGAACATCGACGTCGTCGTCGAGGATTTTCCTCCGATGGATGTCCTGAAGCGTACCGGAGTTGCCAACGGCTACGGCCTGCTGGGGTTGTACCAGGGGGTTCCGCTCAGGGACCGGGGGCCGCACTACAGTGGCA
>Ga0209538_1001644_pt1 | contig 11730 bp, 13 predicted proteins | sample BarGraNGADG00211_2_FD_184492 | JGI IMG/M metagenome (GOLD analysis project Ga0209538, IMG submission 184492) | Arctic peat soil microbial communities from Barrow, Alaska - Barrow Graham LP Ref core NGADG0004-211 (SPAdes) (version 2) | ecosystem: Environmental > Terrestrial > Soil > Wetlands >... | reverse complement strand
TCGTGCCATTGCTGCCGTCGCCGTTGTCGATGAGGTCGCTCGAGCAGGTCACCACGATGGTCGCGGCCATGAAGCGCCGCCGCCCGAAGATCGTCGGCTTCCTGTCCATGGTCGATCGACGCAAGACAATCCACCGGGAACTGGTCGAAAGCCTCCCCAGGGACTCCGAGCACGTCCTGCCGGTGGTCGTTCCTTACTCGACCCTGGTCGAGCGGATGGGGGTCGAGCGCGCCCCGATCGCCACGTTCGCCGCCCGGAGCGTGGCCGCGCTGGCCTACGGCGAACTGTGGAAGGGCGTCTCGGCGGCCCTCTCGCTCTGAGCCCCGAGGCGGCGGCAGACCGGCGCAGTCGCGCTCGACCGCGCGGTCACTTCTGCACGGTTCGGACCCGGCCGCTGTCCGCGCGCGCCGACGGGCCCGGCTGGCGCACTTGTCATGTGCGGGGCGCGACGTCACTGATGTGACATACAATCCTCTTGTGTCACTTCACCATGGGACTGTCAACAACCAGGGCAGGATCGTCCTTCCGGTCGAGGTTCGCCGCGCCCTCGACATCCAGGCCGGCGACCGGCTGGACTTCGTCATCGAGGCGGACGTGGTCCACCTGGTCACACCCCGGATGCGAGCACAAGCCTTGTGGGCCAAGAACGACGGTGGCGACGCAGGCGACTCCACCCGCGACGTCCGGGCGGCTCGGGCCGCGGACCAGGCGAAGGTGGCGGCTCGGTGGGTGCGCATCGACGCGGACGTCGCCGAGTCGGGGGCGAGGTCCGAGGACGAGATCGCCGATGAGGTGTTCGCGGCGCTCGGCCTGAAACCGTGAGCCCGACCGTCTGCCTCGACGCCTCGGCGATGGTCACCTGGGTGATCCAGGAGCCGGGGTGGAAGACCGTGGACCGGCTCCTGACCGACCAGGCCATCGATGTCGTGCTTCCCGGCCCGGCGATCACGGAGACGATCAACAAGGCGAGGGAGAAGGGGAATCGGGCCACCCCACGGGAGATCCTCGAGGCGTTCCAGGGGTACGGCGCCTACGTCGAGCACCCCGACGACGACGACCTCGTGCGTGCCGCGGAGCTCCTCGAAGCATCGGTTGAGCATCCGGGGCCGAGGGGCGAGACCCTCTCGCTCGGCGACGCGCTCATCCTCGCCGTCACCGAGAGGCTGGCGTGCCCGATCCTGAGCAGGGACCGGTACTGGGAGCTGCTGGTGGCGGACGAGCAGACGACTGCGGACGTGCATCAGTACTGACCTACCGTGTTCGCCACTCGGCCGAGCGATGTGTGAACGGGCGGAGCCGCCAGGGCCCCCACGCAGGCGCCGCGGACTCCGCCTACTGTGGACGGATGCTTCCCATCGATCCCGACGCCACCGCGGAGACCCGCGCCCTCCTTCGCCACCTGGGCGCACTCGAGGGACGCCATGTCCTCTTCGGTCACCAGGACGACTTCGCCTACGGCACGCAGTGGTCAGCCGAGCCGGGTCGCTCCGACGTGCACGACGTCGTCGGCGTCTACCCGGCGGTGTTCGGCTTCGACCTGGGGCACATCGAGATCGGCGCCGATCGCAACCTTGACGGGCTCAGTTTCGACGACATCCGGGGGTGGATCCGGCAGGCGCACGGCCTTGGCTCCGTCGTCACCCTGAGCTGGCACGCCGACGACGTGGTGAGCGGCGGCTCGGCGTGGACGAAGGCCGAGACGATCCCGCACCTGTTGCCTGGCGGTTCGCACGAGCAGGAGTTCACGACGGCCCTGGACCGGGTCGCCGACTTCCTTTCCGGCCTCACCGACGCGAACGACCGACCCGTCCCGATCGTCTTCCGGCCCTACCACGAGCACACCGGCGGCTGGTTCTGGTGGGGCAAGGGACTCAACACCGAGGCCGACTTCATCGCGCTGTGGCGACACACGGTCGACCACCTGCGCCTGCGCCGTGGTCTGCACAACCTTCTGTACGCGTACTCCCCGGACCGTCGCGGCATCGACCCGGACGCCCTCGCCGACGGCTACCTGTACGGCTACCCGGGGGACGAGTACGTCGACATCCTCGGCCTCGATGACTACTGCGACCTCGGTCAGCCGGGCAATCCGGCCCCGCTCGAGGAGCAGCATGCGGTCCTGGTGGCGGCCCTCACGACGACGGCCCGCCTGGCCCGGGAGCGGGGCAAGCTCGCGGCGCTGACGGAGGTCGGCACGGAGCGCACGCTGCCCGACCCGTGGACCGGGTACCTGCTTCGGGCCCTGATGGCGAACGAAGACACCCGCCGGATCCTGTGGACGCTCTCGTGGCGCAATCCCACCGGGGAGCCGGAACGGGCGTACACCCCGCAACCGGGAGCCCCCACGGCGGCAGACTTCGCGGCCTTCGCCGCGAACCCGTTCGTCCTGTTCAACGACGAGCTGCCGGACCTTTACGCGCTGTGAGAGCCGGGCGCCGGCGGCTTTCCGGACGTCGGCCTCCCCGCGGCACGTCAGGTCGGCTATCTCCCGTCGACTCGACGTCAGCGGCTGGCGGCGCGCCCGGTCACGGGGTTGTCGGTGGCGTCGGCAGGGGGCAGGTGCGCAGTCCGAAGAGCAGGTACAGCGGGCAGGTGCCGACGGCCGCCGTCGCGAGCATGACCGCGGCGAGGGCGTAGAACACGACGGCAAGCCAGCCCCCAGGGCCGACGAGCAAGCCGACGATGACGAGCACCGGCGCCACGACGAACGAACGGATCTTGCGGTCGACCGAACCCATGTTCTTGGTCACTGCGTCCTCCTTGATCGGGTGATGCGTCGCACCGGCGGTGTGACGCAGAAGCTCGAGAGGATCCCTCTCTCGCTCGCCTAGTTGCGAAGTCACATACCCCCTAGGGTATTATGAGTCATCTGACGACCTACCCTCAGGAGCGACCCATGTGTAGTCCGGCCCGTTGTCAGCGTTGCGGAAAGGTCACCTGGACCGGCTGCGGCATGCACGTCGATGCCGTGATGGCCAGCATCCAGCCGGCCCAGCGGTGCACCTGCCGCTGATCGAGTCCGTCCGCGCCCGCGAGCTCGCGGCTCTCGCGAACCTCGGTGCTGCCACCGGAAGCCGTGGGCGCAGCGCTCATCGCCGGACCTCACCACCGGCACGCTGCCAGGCGGTCATTCCGCCCGACACGCTGGTCGCCTCGTAGCCGAGCGTCCGCAGGTGCTTGGCCGCCGTGCGCGAGCGCATCCCGCTCGCGCAGACCACGACGACGGGGCGAGTCTTCGTCAGCCGTCGCGCGCCCTGGTCGATCTGGCCCAGCGGGATGTGGACGGCCCGCGGTGCGTGGCCGGACTTCCATTCGTTGTTCTCGCGCACGTCGACCAGGGTCGCGCCCTCCTTGACCAGGTCGAGGGCGCGAGCGGCGTTCACCTTCGCTCCGATGCTGCCGTCGGCCGGCTCGCCGCCGAAGAGGCGTCGCAGTCGATCGCGGAGAGTGGGGGCGGTTGCGGGGGTGGGGGAGGTGGTCACGGTGAGCTCCATTCGTCCTGACAAGGATACCCCAGGGGGTATCGTTTCGGGACCGTGGTCAGCTGACCGTGAGCTCGGTGAACATCCCGGCAGCGTAGTGACCGGGCAGGTTGCAGACGAGCTCGTATCGTCCGGGAGCCAGGTTCAGGGTGACCCAGCCCGAGGAGCCGGCCTGGATCCCGTCCCCAGCGCCTTCGCCGCAGCTGTTGGACGCCTCACCCAGGCTGCCCGCCTCGTCGACCCGGGAGTCGGTACCGATCGTGCGAGTGCCGGCCGCCTGGTTGCCGGAGAGCGGGAGGATCACCAGCTCATGGGTGATGCTGCCGTTGTTCGCCACCAGGAACGACACGCTGCCGCCGGGGACCGTGGCCCGGTCGGCGCGCAACGCCATCGCGCCGGAGGCCATGCCGCGCCCGGCCATGCCACCACGCAATCCCATCATCGGTCCGCCCATGTTGGTCAGGGAGACGGTGACGACGGGCGTGGCGAGGTTCGGCGTCGGGCACGGGGAGCTCGACCCGGATCCGGACCGCGCGAGTGCGGTGCCGGCGCCACCCTGGCCGAAGACCCCGCCCCACGCGACGGTCGCCGAGACGGACCCGACCAGCAGGACGAATGCTCCGACGACCATCGCGATCAACCACCCGCGCTGCTTGCTCATGTCGTGCTCCTTCGCTCGGACCGGCCCTGAGGTATGGGTCCACCCTCGCGCCCCGCTATGAGGATCCCGTCCCGGAAGTATGAAGATTCAACAGGGATCGGCCGAGCGATGGCTCCGGCCGAGGTGGGTGGAGCGGTCGTGGGCCCGACCAGTGGTCACGACGACGGCGGTGATCCGGGGGACGGCCGACCGGAGGCGTTCGGACACCCTCGTCGCGATGTCCTTGGCGGCGGCGACGCTCAGTGCCGGGTCGACGGCCACCGTCACGTCGGCGTTCAGCTCATGCCCGATCCAGCGCATCCTGACCAGCGGCACGCTGCGCACGCCGTCGCTTTCCGTCAGCGCTCGCTCCGCGCGGAGCACCAGCTCCGGATCGACCCCGTCCATCAGCCGGGCGAAGACGTCACGCGCGGCACCACGCAGCAGGGCCAGGATCATCACGGTGATGAGCAGGCCGACGACGGGGTCCGCGAGCGGGATCCCGGCCGCGACGCCCAGCGCGCCCACCAGGACCGCCAGTGATGTGAGGCCGTCGGTCCGGGCGTGCAGCCCGTCGGCGACGAGAGCAGCCGATCCGATGCGGCGACCGACCCGGATCCGGAACACGGCGACGAGCTCGTTGCCGGCGAATCCCACCAGCCCGGCAGCCGCAACCCACCAGACGTGGGTGATGGTTACGGGGTCGACGAGGCGGCGGACCGACTCCACGCCGGCGAACACGGCGGAGAACGCGATCATCGCGACGATGAAGAGGCCCGCCAGGTCCTCGGCGCGCCCGAACCCGTAGGTGTACCGGCGGGTCGCGGGGCGGCGGGAGAGGGCGAACGCGATCCACAGCGGGATCGCCGTCAGGGCGTCGGAGAAGTTGTGCACCGTGTCCGCCAGGAGGGCGACCGAACCGGAGACCGCGACGATGACGAGCTGCAGGATCGCCGTGGCACCGAGGCCAATCAGGCTGATCTTGACGGCGCGGATGCCCTGCGCGCTGCTCTCCAGCGCGTTGTCGATGGAGTCCGTCGGATCATGCGAGTGCCCGGAGAACAGCCCGTGGATCAGGGCTCGGACACCGTGCCGGTGGTCGGGGTCGTTCCGGCTCACGGCGTGCGACCTCCGGTACGGGTCGACACCTCGGCCGACGGCTCGACGCGGTCCCCGACCAACGGCGGACGGTGGTGCACCGGGGTGTCGGACGACGCATGCTCGGCGTTCTGGACGGCGTCGGTGACCAGCTGCTCGATGTGGTCGTTCGCGATCCGGTAGTAGACGCTCGTTCCGACCTTGCGGGTCTGCACCAGTCGCGCGAGCCTCAGCTTCGCCAAGTGCTGGGACACGGCCGGGCCCGGCTTGCCAAGCTGCTCGGCGAGCTCGTTGACAGGTCGCTCCCGGCCGATGAGGGCCCACAGGAGCCGCACTCTGGTCGGGTCGGCCAGCATGTGGAATACCTCAGCGGCCAGCATCGCCTGGTCTTCCTCAAGTGGACCGCGGTCCTGCATCTCTGCGTGCATGCGCAGATACTAACTCGTGTTGGAACGCCCAGGAGCTCACCGGCGGCAAGCAGCTGGAGCACGCCCCGCTGGCCCCCGTCATCACGGCGTGCGCCCCGCTCACGACGGCCGCCGAGAACCTCAGCCGGGCGGCGGCCGCGCCACAGGCGGTTGTCGACGCCTGGCTGAACTCATCCGGCCACCGGGCCAACCTGCTCGACCCGGCGCTGACCGAGCTCGGCGTCGCCTGCGTCCTCGACGGCGGCCAGATGCTGTGCTCGCAGGTCTTCCTCGGGCCGTGAGCCGAGGCGGGGCGCGATGGCGTCGGACCGGCCGCTGCGATGGGGAGGCCGGGACCTTGGTCCTCGCGGAGCGCCCGGCGTTCACCCTACGGTTCAAATGTGACTGAATCAATGGGCGTTGAGGTGACGGGTTCCGCGGACGCGGAATCGATCGCCTTGCTGCAGGCGATGGCGGACCCGGTGCGGTGGACGGTGCTCGCGACCCTGGCCGAGGCGCCGCGGTGCGTGTGCAGCCTGCAGGAGCAGGTCCCGATCCCGGGGAACCTGCTCAGCTACCACCTCAAGGTGCTCCGTGACGCCGGGCTGGTGACCACGACCCGACGCGGTCGCTGGGTCGACTACGCGTTGGCCGACGACGCGCCCGCCCGGATGCGCGCAGCCCTGCCAGGTGCCCTGGTCGCCGTGCCGGCGTGAGCATCGCCGAGCGGTTGCGGGCCCGCACTCCGACCCGCCGGTGGGTGGGACTGGGTGCCGCGGTCCTGGCGTGGTTCGCCCTGTACGAGGTGAACCTGCCGTGGTGGAACTGGCTGTTGTTCGACGTCGTCGGACTGGATCCGGACACCCGGCTGGGTTCGGGGGTGCACTTCTTCTTCTACGACTCGGTCAAGATCGCCCTGCTCCTGGTCGGGATCATCTTCGCCGTCACCGTGCTGCGGTCCTTCATGAGCGTGGAGCGCACCCGGGCCCTGCTCGGGGGCAAGCGTGAGGGCGTCGGCAACGTGCTGGCTGCCGGGCTGGGTGTGGTCACCCCGTTCTGCTCGTGCAGCGCGGTCCCGGCGTTCATCGGGTTCGTCGCGGCCGGGGTCCCGCTCGGCGTGACGCTGAGCTTCCTGATCGCCTCCCCGCTGGTCAACGAGGTCGCGATCGCGTTGCTGTTCGGGATGTTCGGCATCGGCCCCACGGTGCTGTACGTGGCGGCGGGCCTGGTGATCGCGATCGTGGCCGGGTTCACCCTGGGCCGGTTGCGCCTGGAGAGGTGGGTCGAGCCGTTCGTCTTCGAGACCCGCCTGGGCGGGCAGGTCATCGACTCCACGGCGGGGCTGAGCTGGGACGACCGGATCCAGATGGGCGTCGAGGAGGTCGGCTCGATCCTGCGCAAGATCTGGCCCTACCTGCTGGTCGGCATCGGCCTGGGTGCCGCGATCCACGGCTGGGCGCCGGAGGACTTCTTCACCCGGTACGCCGGGGCGTCCAACCCGTTCGCGGTCCTGATCGCCGTGGTGATCGGGATCCCGCTGTACTCCAACGCCGCCGGGATCATGCCGCTGGTCCAGGCCCTGCACGACAAGGGCCTGCCGATGGGCACCCTGCTCGCGTTCATGATGGCCGTGGTCGCGCTGAGCCTGCCCGAGATGATCCTGCTGCGCCGCGTCCTCAAGCCCCAGCTGATCGCCACGTTCATCGCCGTGACCGCCGCCGGGATCATCGCCGTCGGCTACCTGTTCAACGCCGTCATCCCGTCCTGACACCGCCACTGGAAAGAGACACGATCATGATCATCAAGATCCTTGGCTCCGGCTGCGCCAACTGCGTCAACCTCGAACGCGTCACCCGCGAGGCGATCGCCGCCCTCGGCGTCGAGGCCACCGTGGAGAAGGTCACCGACTTCCCCACCATCGTCGGCTACGGCGTGATGTCCACCCCCGGTCTCGTCGTCAACGAGAAGGTCGTGCTGTCCGGACGCGTGCCCACCGCCGCCCAGGTCCGCGAGCTCCTCGCGTCGCTCACGTGAGGAACGAGCCGATGACCTGGGCGCCTTCACTGTCGCGACCTTGACGGCGGCCCGTGGCCGGTAACGATCCCCGGATAGTCGGACGCCTCGGAGCCGGTCGCGCCCGCGGCCTGATGCGTCCGACGGGCCAACCGGCCTAGTGGCAACCGTTGACCCCGAAGCCGGAGAGGCTGGACAATTTGCCCTGACGGTGCGCATCGCCGGCCCCCTGCGCGGTGCGCACTGTTCTGGCGCCCGGCGGGCAGCACAGCCGGCAAGACGGCGGGCAACACGGCTGACCTACGCGCAAACCGCCGCCGTCCCTTCTGGGTGAAGCCTCAAGCGCCCCGGCGTGCCAACCGGGTGGTCCTTGGCCACACGGTTAGCGTGGAGATGTGAACCACGTCTTCCGGATCGTGCAGCCCCCTGAGGTGGGTGCGCCGGTCGCGAGTGACGCCGACGTCGGGGAGAACGAGTACGCCGCCCCCGTCGTGGTCGCGCCGCCCAGTTCGCGTGAGCGCGTCGACTCGGCCGCGATCGCATGGCGCGAGGCCCTCGTCGGGACCGCCGGATCGTCCACCCTCGCCCACGTCGATCGGCTCGGCGACGCCGTCCTCGACCTGACCACCGCGCACCCCTCGGGCCTCGCCCAGCTCCTCGCAGGTCGACCGGCCCGACTGTCCAACCTCGTCCGCGAGTCCACGTCGCTGGCGGCCACGCTGCGCCGGGCCCGCGCCGTGCGCGTCAAGGGCGAGGAGTTCGCCCAGCGTTTCGGCGTGGCGCCGGCCTACCTCGCCATCGGCATCGCCACTTGGACCGAACCCGCGGAAGCCGACGCCGCCGCCCCTGACGCCGCGGCCCCCGACGCCGCCGCGGACGCCTCGAGCGAGAAGGACGGCCCCCGGGTGGTCCACGCACCCGTGCTGCTGCGGCCCGCGAGTCTGCGGCCACGAGCCCATCTCGCCGGCGACGACGAGCTGAGCCTCGAGCACACCGTGGAGATCAACCCGTTCTTCGCCAGGTCGCTGCGCAGCCGAGGCGCGCTGCTCGACCCGTCCGCCGTCGGCCGCGCCTGCTTCACCGCCGCGGGCTTCGACCCGGGCCCAGCCCTCGATCACCTGGCTGCGCTCGGTTCCGCCGTCCTGCCGGAGTTCCGGCTCGAGCGCCGGCTGCTCGTCGGCTCGTTCGTGCACCCCGGCCAGGTTCTGCTCGACGACCTCGAGGCGCAGCTGCCGCAGTGGGACACCCGCGTCGTGATCGCCGCCCTCGCAGGTGACCTCGACGCTCGGGCGGCGCTCGCTCGACCACTGGCCGCACCGGAACGGGGCGACCGCGACCCGGACCTCGAGCGCGGCGTCGGCAGCCTCGACCCGCTCCAGCAGCACGTCCTCGACGTGGTGTCGAGCGGGCGTGACGTCTTCCTCGACGCCCCGGTCGGCGCCGACGTCGCCGGCACGCTCGCCGCGATCATCGCCGACGTGACGGCTTCCGGGCGTTCGGTGCTCTACGTCCCCGGGCATCGGCGGGCCGCGAGCGCCGTCCTGGCCCGCCTCGGCGACCTCGGCCTGGCCGGCCTCGCGTTGGACATCGCGCCCGATGCCGGCTGGCGCGCCGCCGTCGCGAAGCGCCTGCTGTCCGGACTCACCCCCGACCCGATTCCGATCGACGAGGCCGCCCTCTCGGCGACTCGAGCCGCGCTCACCACCCGTCGCGCCCAGCTCGCCGGCTACGTCGACGCCCTGCACCGCGTCCGTGAGCCGTGGAACGCCTCGGCCTACGACGTCCTGCAGCAGTTCGCGCGCCTGACCGCCGCACCGGATGGGCCCCGCACCACGGTCCGCCTGTCCAACGAGGTGGCGCGAGCGATGACGGAGGGCCGACGCGCGGAGCTGGCGCTCGACCTGGAACGGGCGGCAGCGCTCGGCGCCTTCACCCTCCGCCCGAGTGCGACGCCGTGGTACGGCGCGAACCTGACCACGGACGAGGCGGCTGCCGAGGCGATCGGGACGCTCCAGCGGCTCCGGGACACGGGGTTGCCGGCCCTGCGCGAACGGATCACCGAGGTCGCCGCGGACACCGGACTGACCCTGGCCGGTTCGGTCGGGCAGTGGGGCGAACAACTTGGAATGCTCGCCGGCGTGCGCGGCGCGCTCGACGTGTTCCAGCCGATGATCTTCGAGCGTTCAGCGGAGGACATGATCGCCGCGACCGCGGACCGTGCGTGGCGGGTCGAGCACGGCGTCACGCTCGGCCGCTTGCACCGGCGCCGGCTGCGTCGGCAGGCCAAGGACCAGCTCCGTCCGGGACGCCCGGTTGCTGACCTGCATGCCGCGCTCGTCGACGTCCACGAGCAACGCCGGATCTGGCAGGCGCACTGCACCGCCGGCGGCTGGCCGCGGATCCCGGAGGGGCTCGCCGAGATCGAGGCCGAGTACGCCGCCGTGCAAGCGGACCTCGACGCGCTCGACGCGGTGCTCGTCACCACGCCTGGTGGCGCGAACCTCGCCGGCGCCTCCTTCGACGAGCTCGACGGACGGATCGAGCGCTTGCTCGCGGACCACGCGTCCTTGGCCACCTTGCCGGCGCGCGCATCGGTCGTGATGTCGCTCATCGCAGCAGGGCTCGAACCGCTGCTGAAGGACCTGTCCGCGCGACGCGTCCCGCCCCAGGTCGCCGGGCTCGAGCTGGACCTCGCGTGGTGGTCCGCCGTCTTCGAGGCCATCTTGCGCGAGGACCCGACACTCGGCGGCTACAACGGCGCGACGCTGACGGCGCTCGCGGGGGAGTTCCGCGCGCTCGACGCCGCGCACGTCGCCTCCCTCTCCGGACCGGTGCTCGCGGCGGTCCGTGGCCACCTCCTCACCGCGCTCAACACCCACCAGGAGCAGGCCGAGCACCTCTTCGCCGAGCTCGTCGAGGATCGCTTCGCCGGCCTGCGCGACGGCATGGTTCGCTACCCCGACGTCATCGCACGGATCCGCCCGTGCCTGGTCGCGTCACCGGCGCTGGTGCCGCAGGTGCTCCCGCCGCAGCGGTGCGTGGACGTGGTGATCCTCGACGCCGTCCAACACCTCCCGATCGAGAGTGCGCTCGCGGCGCTCGGCCGGGCCCACCAGGTCGTCGTCGTCGGTGACCCCCGGCGTACCTCGTCGAGCGCGGTCCGCGAGCTGAGCCGGATCCTCCCGCCGCTCGCGCTGCGCGCCGATGCCACCCGCCGCGATCCGCACCTGACCGAGTTCCTCGCCACGCACGCCTACGGGGACCGGCTCAGCCCGGTGCCGTTGCCCGGGCGCGAGTCGCTCGTCCGGCTCGAGCTCGCCGACGGGACCGGGATGCCGCTCGACGGCCAGGCCGCCGTCGAGTCGACCCGCGCCGAGGTCGAGCGGGCTGTGGACCTCGTCATCGATAGCGTCCTGGCTCGCCCCGACGAGAGCCTCGCGGTTGTCACGGTCTCGGCCGCCCACGCTGACCGGGTTCGCGACGCCGTCTTCTCCGAAGTCCGCGACAACCCCGCGTTGGCATCGGCCTTCCGCACCGATCGTCCGGAGCCGTTCACGGTCGTGGACCTGACCGGGGTCGCCGGGCTGTCCCGTGACGCGATCATCCTCAGCCTCGGCTATGGCAAGACCCCGCACGGTCGGGTGCTGCACCGCTTCGGCCCACTCAACGAGGCCGGTGGCGACGCCCTCCTGATCGACGCGCTCGGGGCGACCCGGCGCCGGCTGACCGTGGTCAGCTGCTTCTCGGTCGACGATCTCGACCGCGAGCGGCTCCGGGGGCCCGGCGCGCACCTGATGGCGGACCTGCTCGAGTTCGCGCAGTCCCGGACGGACGCTCTTGCCACTGAGGAGCCGACGACCGCTCCGACCGGCGACGGCGACCGGGTCATCGATCGCTTGGTCGCCGACCTCGCGCACCGCTTGGAGCGCGCGGGACTCACCGTGCGGACCGACGTCGGCGTCGGTTCGGGCGCCCGGATCCCACTGGCGGTCGGTCACCCGAGCCTGCCCGACGAGCTGTTGGTCGCGGTCCTGACCGACGACGCGGCGTACGTCGCCGAGCCGAGCGTGCGGGTCCGCGACCGGCTCCC
>Ga0209538_1001642_pt1 | contig 11732 bp, 7 predicted proteins | sample BarGraNGADG00211_2_FD_184492 | JGI IMG/M metagenome (GOLD analysis project Ga0209538, IMG submission 184492) | Arctic peat soil microbial communities from Barrow, Alaska - Barrow Graham LP Ref core NGADG0004-211 (SPAdes) (version 2) | ecosystem: Environmental > Terrestrial > Soil > Wetlands >... | reverse complement strand
CTCTCCTACCCGCTGTTCCTTACGTTTACCATCCAATATCGATGGTCTGAAAATACGCAACTTCGTGAAATTCAGGTCTGCAACAGCTTCTTCCAGTTCGCCTTTCATTCGGGAATAAAACACGGTTGATTTTGGATTTGCACCCATCGATGACACCAATACGAATGTTGGAACTCCATTCCCGGCAGCTGCATGGGCAAATTCGTATTGATAAGTATAATCAACCCGGTACTGATTTTCCTTGGTTTTGGCCGTTTTGATCGTCGTTCCCAAAGTTGAAAAAAGCACATCGCCTTGCACCAAATGCTTCCAGTTTTCGGGTTGGTCAAAGTCGATCAGTTGTTCTTCAAGTTTCGGATGAATGATTCCAGTCTTCCGCCGAACAAAAATCCGAACTTTTTCATATTCAGGATGATTGAGCAATTGAACCACCAATTGTTGTCCAACCAGTCCACTTGCTCCAATTACATTTGCGATTCGTTTCATCTCAAAGTTCTTTAATGATGCCATCGTTTACTAACTGCTGAAAATGATTGGTAATGGTTTTCTCAAACGAGATGAATTCCAATCCAAGATCTTTCCGGATATAGGAGTTGTCAAATTTAATATCGAAGCCCACATTCAGCTTCACGTATTTGCGGGTGAATCCCGCCAATGGAGCAATCAGCCAAAACAGCCATTTAGGAACATACGATTTTGGAAGCGGATAATTTGGATGGTTAACCCGGATAACATTGGCAACATCCAAAAAATCCTTATGCTCAGCTACGCAAAGGTGACGACCTGATGCAGCAGCACGAAATCCGGCCAGAATATGTGATTTAGCCACATCGCGAACATCCACAATTCCCATTTTACCGGAAGGCACACCAGTTTTAAATTTTCCTGAAGTTAACTGAATCATCAGGTCGATGCTGGTTGAGTCGGTTCGTTTGCTGAGTGATGGCCCCATGATTAATCCAGGATTGATGGAAAGCAGATCCCAGCGGCTTTGCTTTCCGGCCATTTCCCAAGCCAGCTTTTCGGCCAAAGTTTTTGAATAGGCATATGGCTGATGATCGACTGAACTCGAAAAATTCCAATGCTCTTCGGTAAAAATACCCTTCCCTGTTTTTGCCAGATCGACTGCATCACCATAGATAGCAACCACACTCGAAGTTAACACCACCCGTTTTACACTTTCGGTTTTATTCACCGAATCAAGCACATTCCTGGTTCCTTCCAGCGCAGGTTCAACCAATTCCTTTTGGCCATTTTTTACTCCTGATATAATAAACGGAGAAGCAGTATGTATAACCAGTTCACAATCTTTCATTGCTTCTGAGAAGCTACCGGATTTCAGCAAATCGGCTTCAAAAAACTGCAATATTCCAGCACTCTTTACCGCAATTTCAGTCAAATGCGCATACTTATCCTTTTGTGCCAGATTCCTGACAGTCGTTCGGACTTCTTTTCCTTCATCAAGTAATTGCCTGATAATCCAGGAAGCCAGATACCCGGTTCCTCCAGTCACTAAAATCGGTTTGGTCTGATCAATTGTTTTCATCTTTATTTTATTTATTTTTCACAGTCTTTTCAACTAACCTGAAAGTATCTTATTGTGAAATATAGAAACCTCAAAATCAATAATTTGTTTAAATTACAACCTATTACCCTTTAAACCAAATAAACAACCTCACAAATTATGAAACGAATTGTATTTCTTATCCTATTCCTTGGAATCTGGACTTTGCAGGCTCAGGAACAAAAATGGCAGGGACCATCCGTCGATTTCAAAAACGGCAAATTAAAGGTAATAGCAAACCACCATTTTCTGGAATTCGAAAACGGCACTCCATTCTTTTACCTGGCCGATACCGGATGGGAATTGTTCCACCGGCTCGACAAAAAGGATGCGGAAAAGTATCTCGAAAACCGCCGTGAGAAAGGATTTACTGTCATTCAGGCTGTCGCTCTGGCCGAACTCGACGGACTGAACACTCCCAACATGGAAGGCGAAAAACCTTTGATCGGCAATGATCCGGCAAAGCCCAATGAAAAATACTTCACACATGTTGACTGGGTAATCAAAAAAGCTGCAGAAAAAGGAATATTCATCGGGCTTTTGCCAACCTGGGGCGATAAAATTGATAAGCAATGGGGTGTTGGACCCCTTATCTTTACTAAAGAAAATGCAGCCATCTATGGAAAATGGATTGGCAACCGGTACAAAGATTATCCAAATATTATCTGGATTAACGGAGGCGACCGTCCGGGTGGAGGCGACAATTTTGAAATTTGGAATGCACTTGCAAACGGCATAAAATCGGTCGACAAAAACCACCTGATGACTTATCATCCTTCCGGAGGATCAAGTTCTTCCAAATGGTTCCAGAATCAGGAATGGCTCGATTTTAACATGATGCAGACCGGGCACGGTGAACGTTCGTATGCGGCGTATAAAAAACTACTCATTCCTGATTATCAGCTTCAACCCACAAAACCAACCTTCGACGGAGAACCGCGCTACGAAGATCATCCACACGACTGGAAACCTGAAATCCTCGGCTGGTTTGATGAGGCTGATGTTCGGCAGGCTGCCTACTGGAATTTGTTTTCCGGAGGATTCGGTCATACTTACGGATGCCATGCCATCTGGCAAATGCTAACTCCGGAAAGAGAACCCGTCGGTTTTGCCCGCCATACCTGGTACGACGATATGGATTTACCCGGCGCCGGTGATATGATTAACGTTCGCCGCCTGATGGAAAGCCGGCCGATGACTGAACGAATACCTTTTCAGAAATTAATAACCAACGGTTACATGCCAGAAACCGATTACATTGTGGCTACCAAAGGGAAAAATTATGCCTTTGTTTACATTCCGACCGGATGGCCTGCCAAAATAAATATGGAAAAACTTGGCTGGAAACAGTCGGTAGTTTGGTGGTACAATCCGAGAACCGGTGAAGCAAGCAAACTGAAAGAAGTTGCCAGCAAAGGAATTCAGGAATTTAATACGGAAAGCGGCGGGCGCTGCAACGACTGGGTTTTGGTGTTTGACAACAAGGATGCCGGATTTGGTGCGCCTGGAAAGTAAATTATCCCCCAAATCATCTTCTCACAATATTTTGAATTTCTTAAATTATTAACTTCACCAAACCAACCAACTCAAACAATTCCAAATGAAAGCAATTAAAATACTGGCCTCATTTTTAGTTATTCTTTCTCCTTTCTGGTCCATCGCCCAGAAGATAACCGTTAGCGGAAACAAGTTTCAGGTTGATGGCAAGGAGATTTTCATGAATGGTGCTAATACACCGTGGAACAACTGGAACGATTTCGGTGGAAGTTATTTAGGCACCTTTTGGGATTCCGAATTTCAACGAATCAAAAATGCCGGTGGAAATTCTACACGAATCTGGATAACCTGCAATGGCACGGTTGGTATAAATATTTCAGTAGACGGCAAAGTAACCGGTTGCACCACAGCTTTTTGGTCGAATGTCGACGATATGTTCCGGCTTGCCAAAAAGAATAAAATTTACATCAAAGCCACGCTCATTTCATTCGACCATTTTAAAAACAGCAATTCAAAATTCCAGAGTTGGCGCAATATGGTGAACAACAATGACAAAGTAACTTCATTTGTCGATAATTATGCCATTCCGTTTGCCAAACGGTATAACGACAATCCGTATTTATGGGCCATTGATGTTTGTAACGAAATTGAATGGGTCAACCAGGATGCGGCCGACGGAAATATTCCATGGAACCGGCTTCAGTATTTTGTCGCTAGGGTTGCTTCTGCTGTTCATGAAAACAGCCAGGTTTTGGTAACACTGGGAAGTGCTGCCGTGAAATGGAACAGCGATAAATACGAGGGAAATTACTGGAGTGATGCCAGACTGAAAGCCCAGTACAACAAAGAGAATGCAAGGCTCGATTTTTACTCTCCGCATTTTTATGGTTGGAATGTAAAGTGGATGGGAAATTTTGCCGTAGATAAAAGTCCGGCTGATTACGGCATCAATGACCGGCCATGCGTAATTGGTGAAAACCCGGCCAAAGGTGTTTTTAATGATGGAGCCAATCCAACCTTGGTCGTTCTTCCCTCCGAAATGTTTTTGGCAACCTGGAACAAAGGTTGGAAAGGCCTGATGCCATGGACTTCAAACGGTGTGGATTCGAATGGCAACCTGAGTGATTTTGCAGCCGGACTGCTTAAATTCCAGAAAGCTCACCCCGAATTGGTTGATCCTTCCAATATAACCGGTATGATTCCGGAAATCAAACAAAATAAAAGTCAGTCAATTCTTGAAAAAGTATATCCAAATCCTTCCGGAAAAGGAGAATTCAAAGTTGTGCTAACTGACTGCAATAATGTAACACTTCGACTGGCTGATAATAAAGGGATGGTGTTATTCAGCAGGAAGGCCGTCAATAACGAATCTAGTATTCAAATGGATACATTCCCCAAAGGAACATATATTCTTTCGGCTACAAAAGGTGGCCGAATTGAAAGCCGCAAATTAGTTCTGAATTAACATTAATCCATCTGAATGAAATTCCTCCATACCTCCGATTGGCACCTTGGGAAACGGCTCGAAGATTTTTCGAGAATTGAAGAGCAACAGGCTGTTTTGCAGGAAATCTGTGAAATTGCCGATCGCGAACAGGTTGATGCGGTTCTGGTTGCCGGCGATTTGTTCGATACGTTCAATCCGCCGACTGAAGCAGTTGACCTGTTTTACCGGACACTTAAAAAGCTTGCCAACAATGGGAAACGCGCGGTAATTGCCATTGCCGGAAACCACGATTCGCCCGACCGCATCGAGGCTCCCGATCCGCTGGCCCGGGAGTGTGGAATCATTTTCGCCGGTTATCCCAATTCGGTTGTTCCGCTTTTTGAACTGGAATCAGGCTTAAAAGTGCTGGAAAGTTGCGAAGGTTTTATCGAATTAAAACTTCCCAAAATTGATACTCCTTTACGCTTGTTGTTAACGCCTTATGCCAATGAGTTCAGGCTAAAAACTTACCTTGGACAGGAAAATACCGAAGAAGAATTACGTTTGGTACTTCAGCAAAAATGGCAGGAACTGGCAAGAAGATACTGCGATAACAGGGGAATAAACGTGTTGGTTAACCATCTTTATGTGATGAAAAAAGGCGGTGAAATGCCAGAAGAACCAACGGATGAAAAACCTATTTTGCATTTAGGAGGAGCGCAAGCCATTTATTCTGAGAATATTCCGAAGGAGATTCAATACACGGCCATCGGTCATTTACACCGTATGCACCGGGTCGATTCGGAACCCTGTCCTGTTTATTACAGCGGAAGTCCGCTTTCGTACAGTTTTGCGGAAGCCAACCAGAAAAAGTATGTGCTGCTGGTCGATTTGGAAGCAGGAAAAGATGCTGAAATACGTGAGGTGGAACTTACCAAAGGCAAAAAGCTGCTTCGGAAACGGGCTGAAGGGATTGACGAAGCGGTGATTTGGCTGATCGAAAACCTAGATTGCCTGGTTGAACTGACTATGGTTACTGATACTTTTCTCACTGCCCAGGAACGGAAACAATTGAGTAGTGCACACAGCGGGATAGTCACCATTATTCCTGAAGTCAGGAATGCCGGTGAATTTTCGTCCGGAAGCAAAAAGAGCATTGATCTGACTAAGAATATGGAAGATCTTTTTATGGATTATTTCAGGCATAGCAAAGGTCAGGAGCCTAATGATGAAGTACTGAAACTGTTTACGGAGATTTTGGCAGAGGAGGGCGAACAATGATTCCAATTAGACTCACAATCCAAGGTTTATATTCCTACCAAGATAAACAAACCATCGACTTTACCCGATTGACTTCAGCCAACCTGTTCGGCATTTTTGGCGCGGTAGGAAGCGGCAAATCAACTATTCTTGAGGCAATCACTTTTGCATTATACGGAAGGACCGACCGGCTCAATCTTTCGGGCGACAACCGCAACTACAACATGATGAACCTGAAATCGAACGATTTGCTTATCGATTTCATCTTCGAAACCGGAAAAGATCAAACAGCTTATCAGGCAGTTGTGAAAGGTCGTCGCAACGGAAAGAAGTTTGAAGAAGTAAAAACGCTTGAACGGTCTGCATATCGCCGCGAAAACGGCAATTGGGTTCCGATTGAACCTGAATCACTCGAAAAAGCAATTGGCCTGAGCTACGAAAATTTCAAGCGAACCATCATCATTCCGCAGGGACAATTCCAGGAATTTCTGCAGTTGGGAAATAAAGACCGCACCCAAATGATGAAAGAACTCTTCAACCTTGAACGTTTTGAGCTTTTTTTCAAAGTGGCTTCACTCGAAAATAAGAACAATGCGCAAAAGCAAAACCTCAAAGGACAATTGCAGCAACTTGGTGTAATTGATCCTGAACTGATTAAACAATACGAAGAAAAACTTAGCCGGCTTAAATCCGAAATCGGACAGTTGACCAAATCCCTGGCCGATAATCAAAAGGTTGAAGTTGAATGGAAACAGTTGCAGGAATTGGTGAAAAAGCTGGCAGATACCCAACTGATCTTACAGCAACAGAAGGCTCAGGAGCCAGAATTTACCATATTGGAAACAACCATCCAAAATTACGAACAGTGCCTGATTCAGTTTAAAAGTCAACTGGATGCACTTGGGCAAAGCGATAAAAAGATCATTCAAAAGAATGAATTGATTGAAAAAGAAACAGTCAGCCTGAAAAAAGCAGAAGATGAAATTACTGCATCCGAAGCAACTTTCACTGAAATTATGTTGGCATACGATCAGCGGGATTTGCTCCGACAGAAGGCTGATGAGTGGACGAAGATCGCCCGGTTGAATATTTTGCAGACTGCCGTTTTGAGTGATGAAGACCGCATCAAAAAAGGCGGAATAGTACTTGAGAATACCATTGAAACGGTTGGAAAACTGAAGTTTGAAAAGGAAACGCTCGACCTGTTTCTGAAAAAAGGAAAAGCCAAACAGCCCGATCTGACAATGCTTTCGCAGGTAAAAATCTGGCACACCGAAAACAACAACCTGGTTAGGCAATTGGCTGAATTAAAAGCTGAATCGGCAAAATACCAAAAAGAAATCCAGGTCATTTCCGATACAGTAAAAGTGAAATTTCAGGAACCGATTTTTTCTGGTCTAACCAATGATGCCGATTCATTTTCCGGGATTCTGTTTCTGAAAGCGAAAACCGAGCAAATAAAACAGCAAATCACCAAATTTGATGGCGAAATTGCGCATTTCCGGGTGCAGTCAAAACTAGAGGAATATGCTGTGAACCTGCACGATGGCAAAGCTTGCCCGTTGTGCGGATCGACTGAACATCCATTGGTTTTCAGTGCTGCCAGTGTTGCCGGGGCTTTGTCGGAAGCGATGAAATTAAAAGCGAGCCTGGAGAAAGAGATTACTTTGGCTAATGAATTCATCAATCATCTCAACGATTCGGGCAACCGTTTGAAATTCAATACAGAGCATTATTCTGAATGTTTGCTCAAAAAGAAAGATCTTGATTTGAAAGCCACCAACCACGCTGCACTTTTCCATTGGCCCGATTTCAAAGATGAAAATTTAGTAAATCAGGCATTTGCTGCTGCTGAAGTCATTCAAAAAGTATTGAAAGAGAATGAGAAAGAACTCGAAACAATATCTGCTCAATTGGAAAAAGAAAGCTTGAATAAGGAAAAATTCCAGGTCGAAATGGATAAAATCATGACCTCCCTAACCATTTCCCAAACTGAAATCAAAACGCTTTCGGAACAAATTCAGCTAATCGGCATCGATGAATACCGGCAAAAAACTGTCGCTGAAATTGAGACGGAAAAGAAAATTCTATTGCAAAGATACGCCACGCTTGAAAAACAGCATACTGATCTAACTAATCAGCTTACCGGGCTTCGGAAAGCGAAAGATACCATCAGCGGAAGCCTGGAAGCCAACCGGAAAGAACTTTTGCTCGAATATGAAGTGAAAACCAACATTCAGGAACAACTTGTAACTCGTTTAGCGCAAAGCAATTTTGAAAGTCTTGATCAGATCAAGGATATTCTGAAGCTTGAAATTAATCTCGAACTTCAGAAAAAAAATCTGGCCGATTTCAGGCAAAAGATGATGTTATCCCAGAACCAGCTTAATCAGTTGCAAAATGAGATTGCCAACCGCTGTTACGATCCTGAAGCACATCAGAAACTGATTGCCGAAATCGCCACAATCAATGAAAATTTGAATCAGAAGAATCAGGAATTAGGGAAAGTCGCTGAATTATTGAAGAAGCTGCAAACCGATCTTGAAAATCAGTCATTACTACGGAAAGCACTTGAAGACATAGAGTTGCGCTGCGAAAACATCAAAACCATGAAGGCACTTTTTAAAGGCAGCGGTTTTGTGAATTACATTTCGTCGGTTTACCTTCAGAATTTGTGCAATGCGGCCAACGACCGGTTTTTTCAGCTGACGCGGCAGAAACTGAGCCTCGAAATTACCGATGACAACAGTTTTCAGGTGCGTGATTATCTGAATGGTGGCAAAGTGCGCAATGTGAAAACGCTTTCGGGCGGGCAAACTTTTCAGGCAGCATTGTCGCTGGCGCTTGCCTTAGCTGATAACATTCAGAAAATTACCGATTCAAATCAAAACTTCTTCTTTCTCGACGAAGGTTTTGGCTCATTGGACAAAGATTCGCTTTCGGTGGTTTTCGACACCCTGAAATCGCTCCGGAAAGAGAACCGAATTGTCGGGGTTATTTCGCATGTGGAAGAGATGCAGCAGGAGATTGACACGCATTTACGTATCGTAAATCATGAAGAAACGGGCAGCCGGATTTTCCCAAGCTGGGAATAACCCATCAAAAAAGCCGCTCTTCCTGAGAAGCAGCGGCTTTTGAATTTTATTTCGATTTGGTTTATTTCTTCCAGAGTTTTTCCAATTCCTCCAGGGTCTTCCCTTTTGTTTCAGGAACCATTTTCCAAACAAATATGAAAGAGAGAATACTCATCAATCCGTAAAAACTATAAGTCATTCCACCGCTCATTTCCATCATGGCCGGATAGGTCGATGAAATAAAGTAGTTGGCAGCCCATTGTGCTGCAACTGCAATGGCAATGGCGCGTCCCCGGATCTTGTTGGGGAATATTTCTGAAATAAGTACCCAGCAAATAGGTCCCCATGACATCATGAATGAAGCCGTGTAGATGATAATAAATACCAGTGTACTGATGCCAATCACATGCATGAAAGCCAGTCCGCCAATGGCAAACATGCCGACGGCCATACCGATTGAACCGATCATTAATAAGATTTTCCGTCCGTATTTATCAACGGTAAGAATAGCGATCACTGTAAAAATTACGTTGACCAGACCCATTACCACCGTTTGAAGCATCGAAGAATCTTTGGCGGCGCCCATGCTTTCGAAAATGCTTGGTGCATAATACAGGGCCACGTTGATTCCTACAAATTGCTGAAATACTGATAAAAGAATACCGATCACGATTACAACTTTACCATAAGCAAACAGGTTTTCTGAAGCGGCATCAACTGATTTCTTAATATCTTTCAGAATTATTTTCGCCTGGGTAAGCCCATTAATCTTGGTCAGGATTTCCAAAGCTTTGCTATCGCGGTTGGTTAGTGCCAGATATCGTGGAGTTTCAGGAACAAAGAACAATAATATTCCAAAGATACCTGAAGGTATGGCTGCGGAAAGAAACATCAATCTCCAGCCGGTTGCGTTAATCCATTCAATGGTCTGACCGTGAGCAATGAAATAGTTCACAAAATAGACCACCAGCATCCCGAAGATAATGGCAAACTGGTTGATCGAAACCAGACGGCCACGAATGTCAGCTGGTGCAATTTCTCCAATATACATCGGACAAACAGCAGATGCCAATCCTACGCCAATTCCACCGATAATCCGGTAAAAATTGAACATATAAAGCAATCCCATGGTGGGTTCGCCTTTGTGGAAGAATAAAAATTCAGGAAATCCCGAACCGATAGCTGCTAAAAAGAAAAGCGCTGCAGCAATCATCAGGGATCTTTTACGCCCTAATTTTAAAGATACAATTCCGGAGATCATACCTCCAATGATACATCCGATCAGGGCGCTTGAAATAGTAGCACCATAAGCGAATGAACCAAGGTTAAGACCTTTTATTAAATAGGCCTCAATTGATTTTGCAGCACCAGAGATGACAGCCGTGTCATACCCAAACAGAAGCCCACCCAAGGTAGCAACAAGGGTAATTCCAACTACATATAACGTATTACGATCCTTCATCGGATTAAATATAACAATTGATTAATTGTTCGAGCATTTCCTGTTTGCCGCTGATTTGTTTTGGCTCGCCGGCAGCTTTGGCATGGTTGTAAAGATCAACCAGATTCAGTTTTCCAGCTTCGTATTCTTTGCCTTTTCCTGAATTATAAGAAGCATAACGGTTGGCTTTCAATTTCAGGTAATCCGAATCTTTCAGCAATTTGTCAGCAATTACCAGTGACCGTGCAAAAGTGTCCATTCCTGAAACGTGAGCGATGAACAAATCTTCCAGGTCGGTTGAGTTACGGCGTCTTTTAGCATCGAAGTTCACACCACCGGTTGTAAATCCACCAGCCTGAATGATTTCGATCATTGCTTCGGTTACTTCGTAGATATTGGTTGGGAATTCGTCGGTATCCCAGCCGTTCTGATAGTCACCTTTGTTGGCATCAATCGAACCAAACATTCCGGTGTCGCGGGCAACACGCAATTCGTGAGCAAAAGTATGTCCGGCCAAAGTAGCGTGGTTCACTTCAATGTTCATTTTGAAATCGTTTTCCAAACCGTGAGCTTTCAGGAATCCAACAACAGTCTGAGTGTCAAAATCGTACTGATGTTTCATTGGTTCCATTGGTTTTGGCTCGATCAGGAAAGTACCTTTAAATCCTTGAGCACGTGCATGATCGCGGGCTGCTGTAAGGAATTTACCCATGTGATCCAGTTCGCGTTTGGTGTCGGTGTTGTGCAAGCTCATGTAGCCTTCGCGTCCACCCCAGAAAACGTAGTTAACACCGCCTAAAGCGATGGTAGCTTCCATGGCGTTTTTTACCTGAACAGCTGCATTGGCCAATACGTTAAAATCAGGATTGGTTGAAGCGCCGTTCATGTAACGTGGATCGCTGAATACGTTAGCGGTACCCCAAAGCAATTTAATGCCGGTAGCTGCCTGACGTTCTTTGGCGAAGTCGATCATGTTGGCCAGCCGTTTTTCAATTTCGAAAACCGAACCACCACCAACAACGTCGGTATCGTGGAAACAGTAGAAAGGAGCGCCGATTTTGCTGATAAATTCGAAAGCTGCATCCATTTTTTCTTTAGCAGCGGTCATTGCATCAGCAGCACCCACCCATGGGAATTTCTGAGTTCCGGGACCGAATGGATCGCCACCGTCGCCGCAGAAGGTGTGCCAGTAAGCAACTGCAAAACGGAGATATTCTTTCATCGTTTTGCCAAGTACTACCTGATTGGCATCGTAATACTTGAATGCCATTGGATTTTTTGAACCTGGTCCCTCGTATTTGATCTGATCAATACCTGGGAAATACTCTTTGTTTCCTTTAAAAGCTGTCATTTTATTAAATTTTGGAGCCCCCTCTAGCTCCCCCGGAGGGGGAGAACTGAAAAGGCATGTTATTAATTAAGTAAATATTTCTATACAGTTTCCCTTTTCTCCTCCCCTTGTGGGGGAGG
>Ga0209538_1001640_pt1 | contig 11755 bp, 6 predicted proteins | sample BarGraNGADG00211_2_FD_184492 | JGI IMG/M metagenome (GOLD analysis project Ga0209538, IMG submission 184492) | Arctic peat soil microbial communities from Barrow, Alaska - Barrow Graham LP Ref core NGADG0004-211 (SPAdes) (version 2) | ecosystem: Environmental > Terrestrial > Soil > Wetlands >... | reverse complement strand
GCATGAAAATCCCGGTAGAAAAACTCACAAGTATACATATTGGCGTGGATCCGGCAGATTATTTCCCGCATCCTATAGAAAACAAAAAAAGAACCATCGGTTATGTCTCAAGGATGTGTCATGAGAATGGATTAGACATCTTGGTTGATGCTTTTATCGGTTTGAAAAAAAGAACAGATTTTAAAGATGTAACCCTGATGATTACGGGTGGTTCAACAGGAGTTGATACAAAATACCTGAACGAACTAAAGGCCTTAATAAAGAAAAATAACCTAACAGATCAGGTTCATTTTCAAGAAGACTTTTCAGCCGAAGGATTGAAAAATTTCTATGAACAAGTCATGGTGCTTTCTGTTCCTGTCCGCAATGGCGAAGCCTTTGGCATCTATCTTCTGGAATCAATGGCATCAGGAGTCCCGGTAATCCAACCCGCCCTGGGTGCATTTCCCGAAATCATCAATTTATCCGGAGGAGGCATTGTCTATCAACCCAATGAACCATCTGCACTTACCCAGACCTTGGCCGATACCCTATCGAACCCTGCCCTGCTCTCAAAATTAAGCCTTGCAGCCATCAAAGGTGTAGAGACCTCATTCGACATCATCAAACAATCCATAAAAATGGTAAAATATTACGAGCAATTCTAAATGCTTTTGAAAAGTTTAATGATATGTAAATCATTATACATTTAACCCTTTCAAATAGTATATCCTATCCGGAAAGAAGATAAATGATAAAGTTTCCTAAATATTATGGAAAGAAGTCTTTAAAAAACACAATTAATAAATAATTTCTATTTAATTGAGACATGGTTAAGCCATACTCTATGGGTATATATTAAGTATGGCTCAAGTATGGCTTAACTATGGCTCAACTATGTCTTAACCGGTAATAGTCAGATAATTGTAAAATTGATTTAAAATCAGTTTTAAAGGCAATTTTGTGTGCTTGAAAAGTGAATTTTAATTGGTTTTATTCAACTCCAATTTGAACCAAAAGTCAACAGGTTGGGACATAAAAGATCTGTTTGCACCGCCGCCGCCGCCTTCGCCGCCTGAGCCTCCTGAGCGACCACCGCCACCCATTCCACCTCTTCCACCGCCTGAGCGGCCACCACCGCCGCCCATGCCTCCTGATCTGCCACCACCCCCACCAGCACCTGCTCTGGCACCACCAGAAGATGAGGTTTCATCTTTACCTGCAACAATTCCAACAGATAATTTAGACAGTGCAGAGATGCCATCTTTGGAGATCCTGTTTAATGGCATTGTGAGGTCGTAAACAATTTCATTGTTGTTAATTGCCCTGATTGTAGCTTTGACATCGGAATCTGTTGAAACTAAAACAACACGTTCTTTCACACCGTTCCGATCAAATTCTCCCTCATGAGAGATTTGTTCAACAAGTCTGTTCAAATTAAATCCGGCTGCTTCTCCAGCGGCAGGTCTGACACGACGTTGTCCCTGTGACTGACGCTCCTGTGGGATCGGATATTCGAAAAAGAACTTTGCGCTCTTTTTCCCATTCAGATCAAAACAGACCTTTAACCCCGTCATGAGTATTTTGGATATTGTAGGATAATCGGCTGTATTTAGCCTGATATACAGATTTTTATTATCATTTGAGATATCATACCGAATTTTACTGTCCGGATCAGAATAGGCATATTCATTTGATTTCTTGTTCATTTCGTGTGTACTCACAACTTTATTCAGTGAAGTACAGCTACTTAAAATAACAATTAAAATTAAAATCAGTTTGTTCATAAAGATATCCCGTTAACATTAATGGTTTCAATTAGACAATAAAATATCATAAAGGTTTACTTTGACCGGTTACCAAATGAACATATTTATTAAAAATTTAGACACAAAAATTATACCGGTTTATTTCATTTTTAAAGCTTTTGCAATGGCGGCCTCTACCAAAGGTTCCATTACTTTATAGCCGGCCATGTTTGGATGGACTCCATCTTTAGAATATTCCGTCTTCGTTCCAGGGCGATCATCAACCATGGATGAATAGAAATCAAGATAGATCATTCCATGAGTTGATGCATAATCCTTCATCCATTTGTTGATTTCCAGGATCCTATCATAAGGCTTCAAGCCCGGCTTCCAGGGATAATCAAATACAGGGAGGATGGAACAAAGGATTGGTTTTATGCCATTTGCCTTGGCCAGATCAGCCATTGAAGCCAGGTTATCTTCGATCATCTCATTGGTCGAAGGACCTGTATTTCCAGCGATGTCATTGGTGCCGGCAAGGATAACGACAACTTTTGGTTTCAGGTTGATCACATCAGCGCGCATACGAATAAGCATCTGAGGGGTCGTCTGGCCACTGATGCCGCGATCGATATAAGGCTTTCCGGCAAAAAATTCAGGGTCAATATTGATCCAGCCAATCGTTATAGAATTACCCATGAATACAACCCTGTTCTCATTTGCAGCAGGTAATCCAATCTTGGCATTGTCATCCCTGAACTTCTTTAGATTGGGCCAGTCGAGTTTCAGCCAATCTTCGTATGCCTTCTTCGCCTTAGCTTCTTTTTCTATTGCCTTTTTGATTTCAACAGAATCAGTGGGTTTAACTTCTTGTGCAATTGCAATCCTAGTCAGTGAAAAGACGATCAGGAACACAGCTGTAATCAGTTTTAAATTTTTCATTGTGTAGTTTTTAAAGATTTAATATTCATTTAAAGATATTTCTTGTTTCTGATTGTCAGAAGCTTCATCATGAATGATACCCAATCTGATATAAATAGGGTAAATCATTTTTTTTATCTCGGACAATTTTCTGGCAAATAACAGAGCGCCAATTATACAGGATACGCCACCAATGATCAACGTATTGGGTACTCCAATTCTGCTGGCCAACACCCCTGCCATCAGGCTTCCAAGTGGAGCTGTACCCATGAAAGCCATGGTATAAAAACTCATTACCCGACCACGTTTATCATCATCGACAATGGTTTGCAATATGGTGTTGCATGCCGTAGTTTGCATGATCATTCCAAGACCTATAACAACCATCAGGGTCATTGATATCAGAAATAAATGGGTAAAAGAAAAGACGATGAGACCAATTCCAAAGAGACCTGCAAACAAAGGTACAATGTTTTCAAGGCCCATGACACTTTTTCTGGATGCCATATAAATTGCACTGATCAATGCCCCCATCCCCATGGCACCCATCAGGAAACCAAATGTATTGGAGCCTCCGTGCAGGATGGTCTTTGCGAAAACAGGTACTAACACTGTGAAAGGCATACCCATCAAACTGACCAGGCTCAATAACAGTAAAATCGATCGGATAGGTAAAAATCCAAAAGTATATTTGAATCCTTCCTTAAACCCTTTGAAAGCCTGAGCAGATTTGGCTTGTATCTTTCGGGTTGAAATGTTCATCTTTAAGAGAAATACAATGACAAAAATATAACTTAAGCCATTTATTAGAAAACAGATTCCTTCGCCTGTGACCGAGATCAATATTCCGGCAACAGAAGGACCAATCAATCTGGCACTGTTAAACATGGAAGAGTTTAAAGCTATTGCATTACCCAGGTCTTTTTTATCCTCTATCATGTCGACAACAAATGATTGACGTGCAGGCATATCAAAGGCATTGATGCATCCAAGGAAGATGCTTAAAAGTACGACGTGCCACACTTCAATGGAATGATTGAAAACAAGAAAAGCCAGTATCAATGATTGTACCATAGCGAGTATTTGGGTAACGATCAGGATTTTATACCGATCCCATTTATCTATCAATACTCCGGCAAATGGCGCCAGTAAAAATGTTGGAATCTGTCCTGCAAACCCAACCAGACCCAATAGAAAAACAGACCCGGTCATATTATAAACCATCCATGGCACTGCAATTCTTTGAATCCAGGTTCCAATCAGGGAGATACTCTGACCGTAGAAAAAGAGTCGGTAATTTTTGTATTGGAGTGAACGAAAGATACTTTTAAGTCCTAATGCCTCAGTTAACCGATATTTTGAAGATTCTTTTATCATTAATAAATTAACTTATGGCAATATTAAGATTCTATTCCCGGAAATGAAGTATTAAAAATATAACAGGATTTGATAAAATCTGATCGATATCCATTGTATCAAAAACGATTCCAAGAATAGATTCCTGCAAATTTACAAAAACGTAATACTTTTCAACCGGGAACTAGTGATTTATTATCAGTTTATTTATAAATCATCATATTAGAAAAATGAAATCATGCTACATTATATTATGCAAACAGCTTTATGATAATATCATAATCGTCAAAATAGTCTTTAACTAAAAATAATTCCAGCTTATTAATAAAAACCGATGCGCCTACTTTTTCAGTGTTCTTCCCATACCATTTAAACTTTCTATTTTTTATATGTATCAATGATTTTTGTATTTTATATTCTTTAGCCTTTAACCATAAGATTTTTTCGGTATTAATTATGATATCCTCATTTGAAAAAGACACTTCACTTATGGTTCTATTTTGTCTTTTCAATTTTCTCAATGCTGAATATATATCAAAAGCTAAATAAACCAAAATAAAAGCAAGCATTGGATAAAAGAACGAAATCGATATTTCTACAGTGCTTAAATACATTAACCATATTATAAATGAGTAACTAATTGGAGTAAATACTAAAAATTGATTGAAATTCTTATATACAAATTCATATCTAAACTGGCCTTCATCATTTGTTTTATACATCAATTAAATGTTTTAATGGGGTAATAATAAAAACAGTTGCTGATCCCATTTCAGTCTTGTGAAAGAATAATGGGATCATGCATCCTTATTTTATGCAAATAACTTTATGATAATATCATAATCGTCAAAGTAATCTTTTACTAAAAATAATTCTAGGTCATTAATAAAAATTGAGGCGCCTATTTTGTCTGTATTCTTATCATACCAATCAAACTTTCTATTCTTTATACGTATCATTGATTTTTTTATTTCATATTCTTTAGCCTTTAGCCATAATATTTTATCAGTTTTAATTGTGTAATAATCATTTGAAAAATTTATTCCACTTATAGTTCTATTTTGTCTACTCAACATTCTAAAAGTTGAATAGAAGAAAAAAATCAAAATCAATATACTTCCAGCTGACATTGAATAAAAATACATAATTGATTTAGTTCCGACGCTTAAATAACTAAGCCAAATAAAAAATGAGTACATAAAAGGTGAAAATACTAAATTTAAAATGACATCCTTAGATACCTTTTCATATCTTAACTGACCTTCATTATTTGTATTATACATAAAGTTAATGTTTTAATGAGTAAAAATCATAAAATAATCCATTTGAATATCCAAAATAGGTACTAAAGTATATTCCTAAATTTACAAGGTTACTAGTTTTTGAAAGATTAAAAAGAGCCCCCCCCGTCCCTCCAGTTGATATAAACGAGGCATAATCATTAGCTGCGCCACCAATGGCTTGACCATAACCAAAACTATTAAAAGTATTACCAGCAGCCATATCTATCCCTTTACCAATAAAAGCACCTGCATTTGAAGGTATTGAATTACCTAATTGAGTATTTCCTGTAGCGTAGGCTAACAATCGAGCCCCATTTCCTAATGTCCTAATTACTCCATCGCCAACTAAGGGAATACTTATTGGAGCTGAAATACCACCAGTAAGAACTGCAAAACCACCACCAAGATATATTTCAGCTATTCCACCTATTGTACCTAAAGCTGCATTAGATACTTCACCAAAAGTAGGTTTCAGTCCACCATTTCGGTTATATTTTGAACGATAGAATTCTTCATCTAATTCAAAAGAACTTTCATTACCATAATAAAAAGAGCTTATGGTCCCGCCTAGCCATGTTCCCACCGCTCTGCCATAATTAGTGCCTACCATATGGGAATAACCATTTCGGGAGGGATCATATGAGAATCCCCGCTTTTCGAAGTTATATCTTTCCCCGATAGCGCCCATTATAGCTTTGTTTTCCATATTATATTGGTACATTTGCTGAACTTCTGGTCTGTCTCTAGCAGGGCTAGTTGCGTAATTCCATTCATCAAAGGACATATCTGTCTGCCAGTTATGTGGACCAATTGTTGCCCCCCAAGGGTTATGTGTATTAAAATATTCTGCCCAAGTCCTATAAATTTCGGGTTCTCCATACCAACCAGTAGGGTCGGTATATTTTAGCGGATTGTTAAGGCAATAGCTATACCTGTTAAAGCTTTGTGTATTATCTGGAGCTTGTACTACATTGTCTGGACTCAAGAATCTCCCATTTACCTGATCATAAACACGACCATTCATGTTAATAAGGCCAAATTGGTCGAGATGTTCGTGACCTGTAAAGCCTCGATCGAAAATGTGTGTTGTTGGAACACCAGTATATGACCAATCAGTAGGGTTGCGTCTCCTTCCCCAGGTATCGAAGCTCATTTCTTCCACTACAGCAGCACTTTCATTGGTTATCACATTCACAGAGCCCAAATGGTCTTTACTAATATAATACATTTGGTTGCCCTCTGCCTTTTTCTCATATATTGCAGCTACACCAGTGCCTGTGGAAATATAGAACAATTCGCGGTTGTTGGCGCCGGTTTCCTTCTCGTAATTGCCGTGGGCATAATAACGTGTGAGGATATTGGTACCATCGTTGTAAACCATTTTACGACGTTCTTTATCTGCTCCGTAATAAAGATTCACTTCTTTAGCACCTTCAGTAATTAGCTTGACCTTGTCGAACGAAGTATACTGGATCGTTTGGTCTGTGGATGGAATTAGTCCTTGCGGATTGGTAACACTTTCCACGGCATGGGGTTTGGATGCATTGTAAGTATATGTCCCTGCAGCAGAGCTTGAGGCAATATTACCGTTGTCAGCAAATGTGTAACTTGATGTTGTACTCCCGGTTATTCCAGTTAACCTGTTGAGGTTATCGTAACTAAAGTTTTCGGTAAGGTTGCGGTTAGCATCCTTTCGCCAGTTTAGGTTACCGGTAGCCATATTCCAATTATACTGCAGGTTTTGTAAGGAACCTGTTTGTATCCCGGTCATAAATCCATGGTCGAAGGTTTGGGCAGTGGTAAGACCGTTGCCCAATTCAAATTGTTCTATTTGACCGCGTGCATTCATGACTTGTGCTTTCCAAATTGATGTGCTATTATCTGCCCGTTTAATTTCGCTAAGATAATTATTATTGTTGTAATTATAGGATATTCCGAAATTTGAAGGGTATGTTAAAGTCAATAACCGACCAAAGCTATCGTATTGTAATGATTCGGTAAAGTTATTGCCATCAATGGTCTCAGTTTTCGATAATAACCGGCCATAGGAATCGTAATTATAATCACCGGAAATGCCTCCAGGCGCTGAAATACCAGCCAACAAACCTTTTCCATATGTTTTGGTATCATAAGTGTAAGTTGTTGTACCTTCGGTTTCGGTTAATGTATTCAACCTGCCAAGTTCGTCGTAAGTAAGAGATGATGCTATACCGTTTTTGGTCTGAGTTAATAATTGGTGAAACGCATCATAAGTATATGCAATTGTACCTGCATTGGGTTCAATTAGTTGAGTCTGGTTTCCCCAATTGTCGTATAGCATAGAGGTAACAAGATTTCCCGGCGAAATGATGGTTTTTGGCTTTCCTGAACTGTAATAAGCATACGATACCATGCCACCCGCATCTGTGGAAGTTACTGTCTGCCCTAAGGCATCAAATGTTTTGGTAAAAACTTTGTAAGGACTAGTACTGATATTGGTGGTAGTTACACTACGCGCACTGTAAGCCATGGTAACATTACTTAAAGGAGAACTTACACCCGTAGCACGGCCATAAACATCGTAACTGTATGTTGTCCATTCTGGCTGAGCAGTTGAGAAATATGGATCGGATGATTGGTAAACCTGACCCAAGGTATTATATGTCTTGTCAGTGTATATATCAGTACCGTCAAACCCTTTGTTTACCTGGCGCAAGACCCTTCCAAAAAGGTCATAATATGTTTTAACAGGTACTGAACCACTTGCTTGGGTTAAATCATAATAAACAGAATTTGCTGGCGCATAGTTGTCATTCCAAAACAATGAGCTTGAAACAGTATTACCATCAGGCAAAGTGGTGAGATTGAGTCTACCAAATGCATCGTAGTTAAATGTAGTCTGCAAACCGTTTATGTCTGTACTGGTCATAATATTTCCATTTTCACTATTGTACGTAGACAAAGTATATTGCCCCAAACTATTGGTTCCTTTAACAAGAAATCTTGCTTTAGAATCGTATTCGTAGGAAGTAGTCCTACTACCATTAACATCTGCGCCGTTAATAGTAGTTTTAGTGGGTAACCCAAACGGATTATTGTATTCGTAGGTTGTTGTAATCCATTTGGCAGTTGCAGGATCGGATGTTTCAGTTATAACTTGTCCATTGTTATTGTATGTATAACTTTTGGTACGGGTATAAGGCGCATCGCCAAACACTCTGGTTGTTGAAGAAGTTTCGGGTTTTGATGGACACCAGGCACTCGCATTAACAAAAGTATTGTTTGTCCAAGTGCTACCTTCGTTATTATGAATAGTAGTTACTGATGTTTGGTTGCCATAATCGTCATATCCGAAGTGAGTTGTTTGATTAATATTGTGTAGTATGTCATTAGATACCACCATACTAACAAAAGGCCATATACGTTTATTGGTAAAATCCTTCACATCATAAGTATAATCGGTAACTGAGATTTGAGAACCTCCGGTAATTTTGGTCTCACTTCTTAAGGGGTATGAGTAATAAAACTGATGGTTATAATCCAAAGTGTTTTCAACCTGAATACCTGATGTAATATCAAATTTAGTGGTTTTTGCAAAACCAAGCAAGCCTTTACCCTGGAGATGTATTTTTAAGCCGGAATAGGAATAATCTGTTTCCGATTGTCCTCCTATCCCATTATCGGACTTAACCGATGATACAACATAAATGGGGCCCTGATAATCCACAACAGGAAAAGAGGCTCCTACCCCTTTTGTATATATTCCAGTATTCGTGATTGGTGCGTAAGCAAATTCTGTACTAAAATTTAAGCCATTGGTAATGGATTTTACAAATTGATTGTCTTTGGCGTTATTAAATAAGATCATGTGGTTACTTTGATCCGAGCTATCAAAATAATAAAAATCATCTGTACCATCACCATTAAAGTCACCAATATGACTTGTGTAAGAATAGCTATTGCCCGAAGCAACTTGTACAGGCGCATAAAACTGATTATCTCTATCATAAAGGACATAATAATTAAACTGACCCCCTTGATAAATTACATATATTATGTCAGATTTACCATCACCATTAAAATCACCAGTACCTAGTACTGAGGCATTTAATGGCATGTTGGGAACATCACTGATAACCGTACCGCTCCCAGTAGTATATATTATTTTATAGGGACTACCAGTTATAAGCATATCTATATTTCCATCGCCGTTAAAATCTCCCATTGATTTCAGGTTATTTATATCGGTAAGATCTGTTGTTGTAAAAGCTTTAACAAAATGTGTACCATCAAATTTGTAAAAACTTGTCCCTCCTGGCTCAAAGCACATCAGGTCAGTTTTTCCATCGCCATCGAAATCAATGAACTGTTTGTTATATTCAGAATATATTCGATGCCAATATGTATATTTATAATAAGCTATTGATCCATCAGCGTTGTATACAGGTTCATATGTAGATTCATCCATTTTATTAGGAAAATCGTTTCCTGAATATTTTAATTGAAAAGCATTATGGCCTGCATTTGTACATGAATATATTTTCCAGTTTTTATACTCTTTGGTTTCATCAATTTCTTTAGCAAAAACATCTATTAAGCCATCACCATCAAAATCACCTACTACTACTTCTTGTTCATTGGGAAGGATAAACCGACCGGACACTATTTTTGTAAAGCCGGATCCTGTTGAAAACATAGGAGTATAGAAATAATTATTTGAAGATAAATCATGGCAACATTCTAATAAGTCATCAATACCATCACCATTAAAATCACCAACTTTATATTCATATAAACTACTAGTTTCAAGAGATATCTGCACTTTCGTAAAGTTATTTCCGCTTTGATCTGATAAATACAAATAATTACCTTGTATCCAGTCTAAATGACCATCGCCATTAAAATCACCATAAATCTCTTTTAATCCTTGTGGTAGTGGTCTTTCGTTTGTTGTTACGATAGAATATGAAGTTGGCTTAATGCCCCAATTGATTATGGTAGAATTATATGCCGAACCATTATTAGCAGATTCAGATATTTCAACCAATCTCATAGCATTGTTATTGGAAAAATTATAATTAAAATTGTATTGCTTTACCATTGTGTTTTCATTAAGTATTAATATGTTTACTAATACAACACTTTTGGTAATGATCGATCCCTTCAGGTATGCAGTATTTGGATCATTTTTATTTGTATAATTAAATAAAACTTTATTATAAGGAAGGAGTGAGTTGGCGTCATTGCCAGTATACTCAATACTGGTCAACAACGTTTCACCTGAATTGTTATTCTTAAAATAATTATATTTGATATAATTTCCAAATTTATCAGTAACCTTATTGAGATACCAGACTATTACATTATTCTGACTCTGTAATTCGAGACGGGAATCCAACGTTCTACCATATTCCATTGTTTTACCATCTTTTGTTTCAACTGTAAAATAGCCATCATTGTTTATTACACCAACCGAATTTATTTTGGAAAATGTTTCATTTTCGGTCCGGTATTCAGTACCGTCATTTCCATAAGTTCCATTGATTGAAATAAGTCTGTTTCCATCTAATTCATATTTATCGTTTGAATCGAAATTAATACCATCCTTTTTGCCATCCAAATAAAAATTATTTCCTGATCTTGTAATAACTGAAGTAGCAGATAAATCCCATCCTTTGCCCAGTAATCCAATTCCAGCACTGCTATTATAATTAATGGAAATATTGGGTTGTATTCCTGCCGTCCCCGGGGGAGTTATGAGAGGAATAGAATAAGAAGCTGCTCCATTTGAGCCTACATTTATCCTACCAGGTAGTGAACCTACAGGTTTTGTAGTTAAATCGCGTGTAGAAAGAGTTGATAATAATGGATTGGGAGAAATGTTTATAATTTTAGCAGGGGCTGGAAATACGGCAACTTTTTTGGCAATATAAACTTTGGATGGTATAGATCCAGCATTCGATGATGTTGTATTAGTGTATCCATCACTGTCAGACGTACCTGATTTAGTATAGGTGATATTTGTTCCTAAATATATGTCAGACGGTCTACTGATTCCGAAAGCAAAAAAAGAAGTGCTTTTTAATAAATAGACTAAAATGATTGATAAACGTAAAAACTTTTTCATAATACAAAGTATTGGTTTTAAAAGCAAATATAGATTTATTAGATTTTAGGAATTTATACAGATAAGTACTTCTCTTTATTTATTTCTCTAAAAGAAAAACACTTAGCTCAATATTTCTGTGATTGAAAAAGATAAGAATTATTTTGTTATTCTTTTATAATCTTACACTCATTAGAATTATTGCCTAATAATATTTTCAGAACATAAATTCCAGGTGCATAATCGGAAAGGTCAAAAAGTATTCTGCTAATCGCCAGCTTTTTACTGATAAGAAGTTTTCCAGTAATGTCATACAGATACAGTGTTTTATTGAATTCATTATCGTACCCTATTATTTCAACAAACAATTGATTGTGTGTTGG
>Ga0209538_1001636_pt1 | contig 11790 bp, 11 predicted proteins | sample BarGraNGADG00211_2_FD_184492 | JGI IMG/M metagenome (GOLD analysis project Ga0209538, IMG submission 184492) | Arctic peat soil microbial communities from Barrow, Alaska - Barrow Graham LP Ref core NGADG0004-211 (SPAdes) (version 2) | ecosystem: Environmental > Terrestrial > Soil > Wetlands >... | reverse complement strand
CGTGGCGATCACGCCCGGGCTCGAGTCACCGACCGTCTCTCCGCTGCACAACAGCGAGTGGGTCGCGGTGCGCGCGATGGTGCCCCGGGAGCAGACGAACCGGGTGATGGACGACCTGTACGACGTCGGGGCGCGGGCCATCCTGGTGACCCAGATCCACGCCTGCCGGATCTGATCGTGCGCCGATGAGCGGCACTGCCGGCGACCCGGTGGTCTTCCGGCCGCGGCTCGCCCGCTACGTCAGCCTGGTGCTGGGCGCCGCGAGCGTGGTGACCCTCGGGGCGCTGGCCGTCACGTTGCCAGGAACAGGGCCAGGGGCCGCGCAGGCGCCCGACCGCCTCGGCATCGTGCTCGTCGGCGCGGCGATCGGTTGGTTCCTCTACCGACAGGCCGGCGTGTCCGCCGCCGCGGACGGCGATGGAGTGACGGTCCGCAACCTGGTGGTGAGTCGTCGCGTCGAGTGGGCGGAGATCGTCTCGGTCCGGTTCGGCGAGGGTCGCCCATGGGTGCAGCTGGACCTGTCCAGCGGCGACACGCTCGCGGTGATGGGGATCCAACGGGCCGACGGCGCGCAAGCGGTCGCAAGCGCGAGGCTCCTCGCCACGCTGCTGGAGTTCCACTCGACGCCACGCGGCGGCGCGCCCGGGACCGGCGGGCCCGCAGACGGATCGCCCGGAGCCCCGCTCGCTACCTGATCGTCGGCCGATCTTTCGGGAAGAACCCGATGAGCGTCCACAGCACGCAAGCGACCACGATCGCGATCCGGAGCCACTGCACCCAGCCGGTGTACCAAGCCATCAACGCGATCATGACGGGAAGCGTCACGATCCAGACGACCACCTGGAGCCAGACCGGGAGGTCGAGCACCCAGGAACGCGCGTCGGCCAGCGTGTGCGGTGAAGCGAGCAGCAGGAGGAGGAAGGCCGTCCAGACCACGATGGCCAGGCCCCACGCGCCGATTCCGACCGGGCGAGCCTCGAACCAATGCTCCGCGTCCTTGACCCGTCCGGAGGTCGGGATGAGCGGCCTCTCACTCGGCTCCTCGAGCTCCTCGACCGCGTCCTCGCCCACCGGCTCCGCTCCGCCTCCTTGCACCGACGGGTCGGTCGGCACGACGGGGATCTCGCTCGATTCGGTCATCTGCCCTCCATCGCCCACCGCCCGTCGCGGCGGGACCATCCGCGGGTCCCGCCGAAGCGATCCGAACTCTACGCCGGTCGGGTTGCCGCAGCCGGGCGCGCGGGTGGAACCCGACCGTGGCTCAGCGGCCGTCGCGGATGCGTGCGGGAAGCGGTGCGCGGCCGGTGCTCTCAAGATGCACGGCCGCGGCATGGACGCCAGCGGCGGCCGAGGCCAAGAACGCCGCGGGATCCTGAGCGAGCCCGCGCCCCATGGTGGACAGCTCGACCGGACTCGTCGCGAGAGCATCGTACAGATCTGTGATCGGTACACGTACAAGTCGGTGTCCCGGGCTGTGCCCGCCGAGCGCGGTGACCTGGAGATCGACCTGGACGCCGAGGGCTGCCAGCGCAGGGTCGGGACTTGCGGAGAGGTCCGGGACGACGACGTCGGCCCTGGTGAGCGCGACCCGGCCGTAGGCCGTCAGGGAGTGGTGGGAGAGCCCGTGGTGACGGGAGCGCTCGTCCGCACCGGAGATCCGGAGCGCCGCGATCGGTCGACCGCGAAGAGCGGAGACCGCGTTGATCGCCTCGCCGGCCGCGACTCCTGAGAATCCCCACCGGGTGCCGGTACCCAGATTCCCCGGTCCTTGAGTCACGATCGCGACGTCGGCTCCGGCGACATGGCGCGCCGCAAGGAGTCCGGTGTGCACGTTCACCGCTTCGAGGTCTCCGCCGAATGCCTGTCCGACGGTGATGCAGGTCTGCAGCCAGCCGGCCTCGCGCAGTGCCGCCACGGTTCGGGAGAACCAGGCGGGGAGGGCTCCGCCATCGGTCATCACGTAGGCGACGCGCAGGGGGTCGAGACCCTCTCTCCGGGCCGCGTGGCGCAGTCCCGCGATGATGGCCGGCAGCGCCGAGTGGAGGTCCGCGACGACGCATGGCAGGCCCAGCAGATCGTCGGCATCGAGGAGCGTGCCGTAGTGCTCGGACTCCTGCTCGTCCACGCCGAGGACCATGGTCTGCATCGGTGTGTAGCGGGCCTTGACCAGATGTCCCGGCGTCGACGGGGGATCGGCCGGAAGACGGTCAGGGAGTGCGACGACGAGTGCGAAGCCTCCCGTTCCGAGCCCCCGCTCGAGTGCCGCGACATTGAGCACCACCCGATCTCCGACGGCCGGTTCGCCGACCAGGTCGGGGTAGGCCAGCGCGGCCACACTGTCGCCGCTGCCGTCGATCCGGACCACCAGCTCGCGCGCGCCACGCCAGGCGTCGTCGACCGACATCACGACGCCGGACCGCCAGGAGATCACCTGAGCACCGTACCGGCCGCTAGCGTGTGTCGTGATGCCAACAACGATTCCCCCGACTGAGCGTCTGCTCGATCTCGTGATCGCGCTGGTCAACACCCCGAACCGGATGACCAAGGCGCAGATCCGGCGGTCGGTCGCGGGCTACGACGCGGCGGCGTCCGTCGAGGCCTTCGAGCGGATGTTCGAACGTGACAAGGACGCCCTGCGCGAGCTCGGCATCCCGATCGAGACCGTCACGGACGCGGCGCACGGCGACGACGTCGGCTACCGGGTGGACCTGGATGCGTACGCGCTCTCGCCGATCGAGCTGACTCCGGCCCAGCACGGTGTCCTGAGCCTGGCCGCACGGTTCTGGCAGGACCACTCGCTCGCGCGGGACGCGAGCCGCGCTCTCACGAAGCTCTCGGCGGTCACCAGCGGGCCCGGTTCGGAGGAATCGGTCGCCGTCCTGGCACCGCGAGCAAGGGCTGGCGGTGACGCCTTCCTGCCGCTCCTGGATGCGATTCAGCACGCCCAGGCCGTCACGTTCGGATACCGCGCCGCGAGCACCGGTGAGGAGCGGGTCCGGACGGTCGAACCGTGGCGGCTGGTGGCCAGTCGAGGGGGCTGGTACCTGGTCGGACGGGACCGCGACCGAGCGGAGGCGCGCGCCTTCCGGCTGACCCGGATGACGAGCGCACCTGCGGCCGTCGGCTCGCGCCGCGCCTTCGGCGTCCCCGCCGATCTGGACCCGCGCGCTCTCATCGACAGCCACCACGGCGGCGCCGAGCAGCTCGCCGTGCTCGCCGTCAGGCCGGAACGAGCCGGCGCGCTCCGGGCTCGAGCGGTGCCACCGACCGACGGCGCCGGACCGGAAGACCTGCGGTTCGCGGCCATCGCGGAGTCGGTCGGCCGGGACCTGCTCCGCGTCCCGTACCGCGCGGTCACCCGAATGGCCGAGGAGCTCTCCGGGTACGGCGACGCCGCCCTGGTGCTCGGGCCCACCGAGCTTCGCACCGCGGTCTTGCAGCGCCTGGGCGCCGCGGCTGGCCTGTCTTCGCTCGCCGAGGAACCGGCATCGGGGGCCTCCGATGGCTGAGCGCGCCCCGGATCGACTCGTCCGGCTCCTCGGCATCGTCGCGTTCCTCAATCGCCACGAGTCGGTGCCCGTCGCCGAGCTCGCCACGACCTTCGGTGTGTCTGCGCGGCAGATCCTGGAGGACGTCGACACGCTCTGGGTCTCGGGCACCCCCGGCTACCAGCACAGCGACCTGATCGACTTCGATGCGGAGGCGCACGACCGAGGAGTGGTCCGGCTGACCGAGTCCCGGGGCCTGACCCGCCCATTGCGGCTCGGGACCAGGGAAGGCGTCGCGCTCATCGCGGCCCTGCGGGCACTTCGAGACCTACTCGGATCCGCTCTCCCGATCGAGCAGGCCGAGGTGGTCGACTCGACGCTCGAGGCACTCACTGCGGCAGTGGGCGACGCGTCCGGAGCGGTCGACGTCCACCTCGCCACCGACGGACGTCCGGATGTGCAGGCCGCCGTCCAGTCCGCCCTCGTCTCCGGGCACCGACTGCGGCTGGAGTATGTCAACGCGGCGGACGTGACGTCCGGACGCGACGTCGACCCGATCCGGCTCGTGACCGGCGACGCGCACACCTACCTCCAGGCGTGGTGCCTGCGCGCCCGCGATGAACGACTCTTCCGCCTCGATCGGGTGCTCTCCGCCGACGTCTTGGAGGAGCTGGTCGAGCCGCACCCGGTTCCGGCCGAGCCGGGCAGCGAGGTATTCCGACCCGAAGCAAGTGCCGAGCAGGTGCACATCACGCTGAGCGCTCGGGCCCGCTGGGTTGCCGAACAGGTTCCCGTGGACGCGGTGCAGGAGCTCCCGGACGGGGACTTCCGCATCTCGCTCCGGGTGGCGGACGGCACGTGGCTCCGTCACCTGATCGCCCAGGTTGCCGCCGACGTGCGCGCCGTCGAGCCCGTTCAGTACGCCCTGGACGTGGCGGAGACAGCGGAGCGGGCTCTCGCGGCGTACGGCGCGCTGCCACCGGCTTGATCGCGCGCGGGTAGCCTGTCTGCATGCTGTGGTTCATCGTCTGGAGCGTGCTGGTGGTCGCGACGCTCGGCGTGTGCTTCTTGCTGTGGCGGCGGCTCTACCACGCTGCTCGGGCGACGATGGTCGAGGTGGACCGCGGGGCCGGTGTGTTCGCTGGACTGACGGACCAGGTCGAGGCGCTGGGAGACGGCTCCGAGCCGTTTGTCGTGCAACCCGGGCTGTCGCACGATCCGGTCACAGCTCGAGCGCGCGTGATGGAGCTGCGCAAGGAGCGGCAGCTCCGAAAGGACCGACGACGACGCGCGCACTCCGCCACGTATGAGCGTTGGGACGCACACAGCCGCTGACCTGCCGGCGGTCGAGTCGCTCGCGATACGATCGCCGTTCCACCGAACAAGGGATGACGATGTTCAGAAATGGTCTTGAACCCTGGCACGTCGCCGTGCTGGTGGTCGTGGTGCTGATGCTCTTCGGCGGAAAGAAGCTGCCCGAGATGGCCCGCGGCATCGCACAGTCGCTCAAGATCTTCAAGACCGAGATGAAGAGCCCGGACGACGGCACCGACGCGAAGCCCGAGGAGAAGCCGTCCGGAAGTGACGACGCTCCCCGCCCCTGATCCGACCGTGGCCCCCTCGCGCCGCCGCCCACCGGCGGCAGACCGGCGGATGTCGCTGCGCGACCACCTCCGTGAGCTGCGACGGCGGGTACTGCTGTCACTCGTCGGACTGGCAATCGGCGCGGTCGTCGGCTGGATCGTGTACTCGCCCGTCTTCGACGCCCTGCAGCGTCCCTTGGTTCGACTGGCGTCGGAACGCGGCGGGCTCATCGCAGTCAACTTCGCCGGCATCGCGACGTCGTTCGACATGCGGATCAAGATCTCGCTCTTCCTCGGCGTACTCCTGTCGAGCCCCTGGTGGGTCTATCAGCTCTGGTCCTTCGTCACCCCGGGCCTGACGAAGCGCGAACGCCGGTACGCCATCGGCTTCGTCGCCGCCGGCGCGCCGCTCTTCCTGCTCGGAGCGTTCCTCGCGTGGCTCGTGCTGCCGAACGCCGTCGCGATACTGACCAACTTCACTCCCAAGGGCGCTACCAACCTGATCGACGCTCAGGTGTACCTGAGCTTCGTGATGCGCGTCGTCCTCGCCTTCGGACTGGCCTTTCTCCTCCCGGTGCTCATGGTCGCGCTCAACTTCGCCGGCCTCGTCTCGGCGAAGGCCTGGGCGCGCGGTTGGCGGTGGGCCGTGCTGGGCATCTTCGTGTTCGCGGCGGTGATGACGCCGAGCCCCGACGCCATCACGATGCTCCTGGTGGCCATCCCGATGTGCGGCCTGTACTTCGGGGCGGTGGGCATCTGTGCCTGGCGGGATCGCCGTCGCGCCGGTGCGCCAAGGTCGACCTCGCACGCGCACCAGCCGGATGACGCCACGGAGGCTGCACCGTGACGCGGTTGGGGATCGTGATCAATCCGACGGCCGGGCGGGACCGCGGTCGAATCCGCGGGCACGAGGTCGTCGACGTCCTGACCCGACGCGGCCACACGCTGGTGAACCTGTCCGGCTCGAGCATCGAGCAGGCAACGGAGCACGCCCGGCAAGCGGTGGTCGAGGGCCTGGATGCGCTCGTCGTCGTCGGCGGGGACGGCACGGTGCACCTCGGCGCGAACGTCGTCGCGGGGACGTCCTTGCCGCTCGGGATCGTTGCCGCCGGCTCGGGCAACGACCTCGCGCGCGGCTTGGGCCTACCGCTGCACGACATCAAACGAGCCGTAGCGGCGATCGAGCACGGCCTGGCCGAGGGGCCGCGCAGGATCGATGCCGTCCAGGTCGGTTCGCCGAGCCAGGCGGTCCGGGAGTGGTACGTGGGCGCACTCTCGGCCGGGCTCGACGCCGCGATCAATGCCCGGGCGAACACCATGCGTTGGCCGCGGGGGAGTGCGCGATATGTGCGCGCCGTTCTGGCCGAGCTGCGCGTCTTCTCGCCCTATGGCTACCGGGTGACCACGGATGAGGGCGTCTGGGAGTCGCCGGGAACCTTGGTCGCAGCCGCCAACGGCCCGTTGATCGGCGGCGGCGTCCGGATCGCTCCGGACGCGCTGTTCGACGACGGTCTCCTCGACGTCGTGGTGGCGGGGCCGTTCACAAGGTCCGGCGCCCTTCGGATCTTCCCCGGCATGTACTGGGGTCGCCACGTCCGCCATCCGGCCATCGAGGTGATCCGAACCAGGAGCGTCCTGATCGAGCCGACCCGGCACGGTTCGCCACCACCGGAGGCATTCGCGGACGGTGAGCGGATCGGCGCCCTGCCCCTGCATGCGGAGGTTCACCCGGGGGCGTTGCACATCCTCGTCTGAGCACTCGTGACGCGTGCCCGACGGCGCACTCTGGCCTGCCCCCTCGCCTGTTCGGGACCCGGCGCGCCGTAGGCTGGCGGCATGTCATCACCGGCCGAGCGCTTCGCCGCGGCGCGTCGACGGGCCGATCAGGAGCACACCGAGTTCGCGAAGTTCAGCGCCGGACTGGGGTTCGTCCCGGATCCGTTCCAGGTGGAGGCGTGCCTCGCGGTCGAGCGCGGGCAGGGTGTCCTGGTCGCGGCACCGACGGGCGCCGGCAAGACCGTGGTTGGTGAGTTCGCCGTCCACCTGGCCCTCGCCACCGGGCGCAAGGCCTTCTACACGACGCCGATCAAGGCCTTGAGCAACCAGAAGTACGGCGATCTCGTCCGCCGGCACGGCAGCGACGCCGTCGGCCTGCTCACCGGGGACACCACGATCAATGGCGAGGCGTCCGTCGTGGTGATGACCACCGAGGTACTCCGCAACATGCTCTATGCCGACTCGCCGACGCTCGCTGGGCTCGGCTACGTGGTGATGGACGAGGTCCACTACCTCGCGGACCGGTCTCGGGGACCGGTCTGGGAAGAGGTCATCATCCATCTGCCCGAGGACGTCCAGGTCGTCTCGCTCTCCGCGACGGTCTCGAACGCCGAGGAGTTCGGTGAGTGGCTGGACCTGGTCCGGGGTGACACCGCCATCGTGGTGAGCGAGCATCGACCGGTCCCTCTCTCGCAGCACGTGCTGACCGATGACGCTCTGTTCGACCTGTATGCCGGGCACGTGGACCCGACGGCTCCCGGTCCGAACCCGCCCATCAACCCCGAGCTGGCCGCGGCGATCCGGCGCCGCGATCGCACCGAGCGACCGGCGATGCGTGCCCCGGTGCGCTCCGGTGGAGGCCGGGGGAGAGGCAGTCATCCCATGAATAATCGACGCGCCGGCCGGCGGTCGCCGCCACGCTTCGCCGTCGTCGAGGTGCTGGACGACGCCGCGCTGCTGCCGGCGATCGCGTTCATCTTCTCTCGCGCCGGCTGCGACGCGGCGGTGGACCAGTGCATGCACGCCGGGCTGAGGCTGACCACGCCGCAACAGGAAGCCGAGATCCGGCGCATCGTCGAAGAGCGGTGCGCCCCGATCCCGCCGGAGGACCTTCGGGTGCTGGGTTACTGGGGCTGGAGCGAAGCGCTGGCGCGAGGCATCGCCGCGCACCACGCCGGCCTGCTGCCGCTGTTCAAGGAGACCGTCGAGGAGCTCTTCTCGCGCGGGCTCGTCAAGATCGTTTTCGCGACCGAGACCCTCGCACTGGGGATCAACATGCCGGCGCGCTCTGTCGTCCTCGAGAAGCTCACGAAGTGGAACGGCAGCGGCCACGTCGACATCACGCCGGGGGAGTACACCCAGCTGACCGGTCGCGCGGGCCGGCGCGGGATCGACGTCGAGGGCCACGCGGTCGTCGTGGACCACGCCGAGCTCGACCCGGTCGCACTCGCCGGGCTCGCCTCTCGGCGGACCTACCCCCTGAACTCGAGCTTCCGGCCGACCAGCAACATGGCGGTGAACCTGGTCGCGCAAGTGGGGCGGGACCGAGCCCGCGAGGTTCTCGAGACGTCGTTCGCCCAGTTCCAGGCGGACCGAGCCGTGGTGGGCCTCGCCAAACAGGCGCGGGCGCACGCCGAAGCGCTCGAGGGCTACCGAGCGGCGATGGCGTGCCACCTGGGAGACTTTGCCGAGTACGCCGGTATCCGTCGCGCGATCGCCGAGCGCGAGTCGGCCTTGTCTCGGGAGGTTTCGAGGGAGCGTCGCGCCGCGGCGGTCTCATCGCTGGAAGGGCTCCACGAGGGGGACGTGATCGAGGTACCGGCCGGACGTCGGGCCGGGTATGCCGTCGTTCTCGACCCTGGTCTCGCAGCAGCGATGGACGGACCGCGCCCGACCGTGTTGACCGCCGAGCGGCAGGTGAAACGGCTCTCGGTGGTGGACGTCGCGACGGGCGTCCGCGCGATCACCCGGGTCCGCATCCCGCGCAACTTCAACGCGCGGAACGTGGCGCAGCGGCGCGAGTTGGCCGCTGCGTTGCACCACGCCCTCGCCGCGCTGCCTCCGACGTCGTCGGCCGGCACCCGGACCGAGAAGAAGCGCGCGGCCGCCGCCGACGACGCGACCCTGGCGTCGTTGCGCAAGCGGTTGCGCGCTCATCCGTGCCACGGGTGCAATGAACGGGAGGACCACGCCCGCTGGGCGGAGCGATGGGCGCGGCTCGACGCCGAGCACACCCGCCTCGTCACGCGCATCGAGGCCCGGACCAGCTCGATCGCGCGAGTCTTCGACCGGATCTGTGAGCTGCTCGAGGAGCTCGGCTACCTTGCTCTCGGTCCGGACGGTCGGCCGGGGCGGGTCGTCACCGACGCGGGTCAGGTACTGCGTCGGCTCTATGCCGAGAACGATCTGCTGGTGGCTGAGTGCTTGCGGCGGGGCGCTTGGGACGGCCTTGACCCGGCCGGTCTCGCGGCGGTCGCCTCTACGGTGCTGTACGCGAGCCGACGCGACGAGGCTCGCTCCGCGCCACCACTGCCCGGCGGGCCCGACGGACGGTTGGCCCGTGCCCTCGCGGCGACCACTCGAATGTGGTCGGACCTCGACGACAGGCAGAACGCCCATCGGCTCGAACGGATGTCAGCCCTGGACGACGGCCTCGTGCTCCCGATCCACCGCTGGGCCTCAGGCCGTGGCCTGGACGCCGTCCTGACCGGCACTGAGCTCGCGGCCGGGGACTTCGTCAGGTGGTGCAAGCAGGTGATCGACCTGCTGGACCAGATCGCCCAGGCCGCGTCGACCCCGGCTCTGCGGACCACGGCCGAGCAGGCCCTGGATCGACTCAAGCGCGGCGTCGTCGCGTACTCGTCGGTCTAGCGGGCCGAGTGGTCACGCTCGACCGTGCTCACCCGCGGTTTGTCCTCTATTGTCAGCCGCTGTGACGTCCACGCTCTACCGACATGGGGCGATCTACTCCAACGCGGAACCGTTTGCCGAGGCGCTCGTCGTATCTGATGGCATCGTGGCATGGCTGGGTGCCGACACCGCCGCCGATGGTCTGCGCGACTCGGTCGACGAAGTGGTGGATCTTGAGGGCGCCCTCGTCGCCCCGGCATTCGTCGACGCGCACGTGCACCTGCTCGAGACCGGCCTCGCGCTGCGCGGCGTCAACCTGTCCGCCGACGGTGGTGTCCGGTCGGCTGAGACCTTGCTCGAGGCGGTTGCCCGTGCCGCGGCGGCGAACCCCGGCGCGCCGGTCCTCGGCCACGGCTGGGACGAGGCGGACTGGCCGGACAAACGCCTCCCGACCCGTCAAGAGCTGGACCACGCGGGCAGCGGAGCGGAGGTCTACCTCTCGCGCGTCGACGTCCATTCCGCGATGGTCTCGACGTCCTTGGCGCAACGGTCCGGTCTGCGCGACCTCGAGGGCTGGTCTGACTCTGGGCGGGTGGAGCGCGACGCGCACCACGCGGCCCGCGATGCGACCCGGGCGCTGCCTCTCCTGCAACGCGAGGAGCTCTACCGGATCGCGCTGCGGGAGGCGACCGCACGAGGTATTGCGGGCATGCACGAGATGAGCGCGCCACATCTCGACTCGCGCGAGGGACTCGCGATGCTCCTCGAGCTCTCCGCCGCAGCGGAGAGCCGCCTGCCGCACGTCGTCGGCTTCCGGGGCGAGCTCGTGGAAGACGCCGACGCCGCCCGAGCGCTGCTGGCTGAGATCCCCGGACTGGCCGGCATCGGCGGCGACCTCGACGTCGACGGCTCCCTCGGTTCCCGTACCGCGGCCCTCCGCGAGGCGTACAGCGACCTCCCGAGCGGCGTCGGGCCCGATCACGGCCACCTGTACCTCGACGCCGAGCAGATCGCCGCTCACGTGGTGGCGGTCGCCCGGACCGGCGCCGTCCCGGCCTTCCATGTCATCGGCGATCGAGCCATGGATGAGGTCGTGCTCGGACTCCGGGCAGCCGCGAACATCATGGGTTTGCCGGAGCTGCGCGAGATCGGGGTGCGGCTCGAGCATGCCTCGATGATCGATGCGCCCACGCTCGCGTCGCTCGTCCTGCACGGGGTGACCATGAGCATGCAGCCGGCCTTCGATGCGGCCTGGGGCGGCGCGGGCGGCATGTACGCAGAGCGGCTCGGCATCGGGCGGGCGACTGCCCTGCACGCGTTCGCGGACATGATCACCGCAGGGATACCGGTCGCGTTCGGTTCGGACTCACCAGTGACTTCGATCAACGCGTGGGCCGGGGTGCGAGCCGCCATGTTCCACCACGAGGAGCACCAGAGGGTCTCGGCACGTGCGGCGTTCCGCGCCCACTCCCGCGGCGGTTGGCGACTCGCTCGACTTGATGCCAACGGCGCGGGGGAGCTGATGGCCGGTGCGCCGGCCACCCTGGCCATCTGGGCTGCCGGCGAGCTGGTGGTCCAGTCGCCCGATGGCCGGATCAGTGCGTGGAGCACCGACCCCCGGTCGGGCACGCCGCAGCTGCCGCTGATTGATCCGGACGGCCCTGATCCAGTGTGCCGGCGGACTCTTCGGGACGGTGTCGTGCTGTACGACGCGTGGTAACCGATGAAGCTTCAGGAACTCCAGTCACAGTCTCTCGCGACACGCCGGACGACACGCCGAACGGGTGACGTTCACCCGTTTGCGCACACCGCTCATGACCTGCGGATACGCCGGTGACCTGCAAAAACGTCCGATTGACACGGTCACTCGTCGGAGTAAGTTCACGTCTTGTTCAACCCCGTGGAATGTCGGCGTTTGAGCGTCCGACCGACGCTTGCGCGTGCCGACACGGGAGTGACATCGGCCGGATCCGCGTGTTCAGTAGATAACAGGTGGGCGCCCCGCGGGAGCCCACCTGGCCCGAAGGACACGCGGGTCGGTCGGCCGATCAGGTCGAACTCGTGCCGTAACCTTCGAGGGTGTCCACGAGCCC